>Ga0115030_1000130_pt1 | contig 27741 bp, 26 predicted proteins | sample SidtaG_4_FD_87174 | JGI IMG/M metagenome (GOLD analysis project Ga0115030, IMG submission 87174) | Marine algal microbial communities from Sidmouth, United Kingdom - Sidmouth_Male1 metaG | ecosystem: Host-associated > Algae > Red algae > Unclassified | place: Sidmouth, United Kingdom | collected... | reverse complement strand
CGGCAGCCGGTCGGCCATCTCGCAGTACCGGTTCCCCAACCAGAGCTTCCTCGTACCGTACAGCGAGCTGTCGGCCATCTACCAGAAGATCCACAAGCAGGGTGGTGTGATTGCGAGCATCACGCCTGTGCACTCTTAGATGGACTGTCGGTGGGGTGACGGGCAGTCGGGGTGCCGGCTGTGGGTGCGGCCTTTGTCGTCGCTGCCCGACGGCAGTTGGTGCGGTCGCCGGTCGGTGCCATACGGGAGCTGCTCACCTTTCGTACCTCGTCTTGTGCTTTGTTTTGTGGGTTGTCCTTTTTGGGGGTGGAGTGCCGTGGGGTTTCCTTGGCTTTGTTTTTTTGCGACCGCTTTGTCAGTCATATGAATGGTTGACTCCTTCATAGTTTTTTCTTTCAATGACACAATATCCAATGAACCTCCGCCTCCCTGTTTATCCCGACGGCATGTCTGGTTCTTGCGTGTCGCAGTCGACGTGGCGGCCGCGTCGTCATGGCCGCATTGTGCGCCCAAGCCAATCTCCTTTCCTCGTTTTGGTTGCTGCACCAGGCGTGCGAGGCGGTGGGGCTGCTGCTGCTTGTCGACTCGGAGCGGGATGACATGAATGTGCCAACTCAGGGCCTGGTCGCGCCTAAAGCAGCACAACCTTCCTGAGCCCTGGTACCACTCCAGGGAGTGCCTTTGCGGGTCGGTGACATGGTTTCTTTCTCTTGCCGGCATCTGCTTTCACTTCGTGTTTCGTAGCGGCGTTCGTAGCTTTGACGGCACGAGAGGCCATTTTGTGAGAGCACACTTGAATTACGATCTAGTGAAAGAAAAAACTTGTCGCGAGTGCGGGTGCAGCGCGTGCAGGGATTAACCCGCCCCCATCCCCGTCTCCATCGAGACCCTCCACCCAGCCGGAGAATAAAACAAAAGGCACAGTAAAAATGATTGCCAGTCACGGTCGGCAGCGGTCGGCAGCGGCGCCGCGCCGAGTGTCCAACCCCACTCATCAACCCCTCCCTCCCTTCCCCCCGCCCTCACACCCGGAACGGGTGACCGGCGCCCGCCCCCGGAGTGAACGGGGGCGCCTCTGGGCGGACACCAAACATGGCGGCAAAGCCACCATCCACCGCCGGCGGAGACCACACGCCGCCGACCGGCGGCGGGAGCACCATGCCACCGACGCAGCCGACCGGGGTGGCGGCTACCGACGCGGGCGCTGCCGATGTCACCTGCCACCCGTCGCGCCCCATGACGGGCGACGGGGCAACCGCGCCCGCCTCCTCGTCAAGTGACAGCGAGTCCAGGTCGAGCGACGGCGGCAACCGCGCGCCGGCACAGCCGCCCTCCCCATCATCGTCACTGTCGGCCGACGTGACCGACGAGCCACCGCTGGGCGGCGCAACGCAGCCGCCAATGGCGACCGCGGCAAGGGCGGTCGGCCGGGGGCCTGCTGCCCGCGCGGCGGCAGCCTCCCACCCGATGGGCGCCTTCGGGCGGCTGCCAGCCAGCGCCCGCCCGGGCGGCGGGTGGTCGACCACCCCGTACGCCGCGTGGCCAGCGCCGGCCGCTGGGGACGACGGGGCCCCCCCCGAGCCACCGCTGGCGTCGCCCGCCACCAGCCCCGCCGCGAGGGCAGCCTCAGAGAGCTGCCCGCGGACGCGGCCATTGAGGATGGCCAAATCCCGCCGCTGCTGCTTCTTCAACTCGTCCCGCTCCTCGTCGACGGGCACAAGGAGCAGGCCGACGGCCTCGCGGGCCTTGCGAAGCGCCCGCGAGGCAGTCGCTTCGTCGCCCTCGGCCTCAATAACAATGTGCAGCGCTTCGGAGAGATGCTCCCACCCAGGGCGCCCGCGCACGGCGGGCTCCCGTTCAGGGCGGATGCTCCCCCGCCCGCGAATCATGATGCGGGTGGCGGTGGTGCGCTCCAGGGAGCGGAGGGAAGAACCACGGGGACCGAGGAGCTTGCCAATAAAGTTGACGCGGGGGTGCGACGTGACGGGGATGAGGATTTTGGCGCGCTTGCGGACCAGCGCCGGCGCGGCGGACGACGCGGGCGTGGCGACGCTCGCAGCAGCGTCCATGCAGCCGGCCGACGGCGGCGGCGGGCCGCCGAGGCCGACGGGCCCAACGGTGGCGGCTTCGCTGCCGCCGCTGCCGACGCAAGCGCCCTCGGTGGGGGAGCCCGGCGCCCCGTGCTGCGGCGTCAGCGGTGGCAGCGATGGCAGCGGCCCGAACGCAGTCACCGACGGGGAGGAGGTTGGGGAGTCAAACGGCGACAGCGAAGCGGTGGAGCCCGCCGACACCGCGGCGGTCGTCGACACGGGGGAGCCAACGGCCGTCGATGACGGGGAGCCGCCGGCGGGGACGCAGCCCGGCGACGGCGGGGGCGGGAACTTGGTCAGCGCAACCGCGCGAGACAGCTCAGCGGCGACGAGCGCGCGCGTCAGGGGGAAGGCGTGGGCGGGCACCAGAGACGATAGGGCCGACGCTTCGGCAGCGAGCGCGGCGGCAATGCCAGCCATGGTATCCATGGTGCAGGGGGAGGTGGGGGGTCACGCGGGGGGAGAATGACGGTACGGGTAGGTGGAGAGTGTCGGAGTGGGGAGTGTTGACGAGGAGTGGGGTGGAGTGAAGGAGCTCCAACCCGACGCCTCCCTTCCCTTCCTGCTCACAGGCCGGTGGGACGCAAGCGCTGTCGGGATCCCGGCTCGCTCTGCCTCCCACCGGCACGCGGTCCCTCTTGTAGCGCCCTCCGCTCGGCGCTCCCCCCCGGCAGCGGCAGACAGTGGGTAGGCCGCCTGGCTCCCGCTTGCGCCGTCCGCCTGCCGCGCCCGCCGGTCGCCACGCCAGCGGCCACCGCACCTGCACGCGTCCCACAGGGGGGATGGGGCGCAGGGGTCAGGCTGCAACCCGAACCCGCTCTGGGCCGTGCCGTGTCTACCCACAAGCACACACATGCACACGGCGGCGGCGCGCGGCGGCCGCCGCCGCCGTCGGTGCGACACGGACGGAAATGGGCCACCCCCCGCAGACGGCGAGGCGCCTGGCCTCTCCGCTCGCCGCCTCCCTCCCGCGACCCGGTGGGGACGCTGGTGCCGCGGCCACCGCCCGTGCCCGCACGGCGGGCGCGGCGTCACCCGGTCTGGGCAACTGCCGACCTCGGCGCGTCGAAGCCCGCCGGGTGCGCGGGGGCTCGGCCACGACACGGCGCGATCAAGACACGATACCCCCTCGCGTCGGGAGGAGGAGGCAGCGGGGGGGGGGGAGGGCGCGTGCGGGGTGAGCCCAACTACCAGGCTCTGCAGCGGCGGCCATCACCCCCCACCTCGGGGGTGGCCACCTCCCCCCCCCCCCGTAATGGGATGGCCTTGCACACCTCCGCGTACCGGGGGATCGCTTGGCGGGGGGGGGACGAGGTGGGAGCAGGCCGGTTACGGCGCACCGGTTTGGCCCAATGCCGCGCGCACGCGCGTCCGCGCTTGACTCGGCCGCCTTTCTCCCCGCGCGTGTAGGCGGCCGCCGCGGAGCGGGTGTGGCACGGGGCACGCGTGGTGGGGCAGGGGGGTGGGGGGGGGGGGCGCATGGGCCGCGCCCACCCGCACCGCGCGGCCTCCGGGTGCTCATCAAGCTGCCGGTGGTGGCCACGCAACCGGCGGCCGAGCGGCCGGCCGGCCTAGCGGGTGCCGCATCGGGGCCCAAGCGCCACTGGTGACAGCTGCACAGGGGGGGGAGCCCCTCCAAGACGGGAGAGGCGACGACGCGCGGTGGGCGCCCCCCCCCCCCACCCCGGCGGCACCGCGTCGTCGGATCCGGGTGTCGTTGGGGGGTGGCGGTGGGGAACGCCAACCCCCTGGGGTGGAATTTGGGGGGGGGTAGGGCGCGGGGTCTGGCGGACAGCGCGCCCCGCTGTTCCCAATGGCAGGATGCTGGGGTGGTGGCCGGGGGGGGGGAGTGGCCAGCCCCTCTAGCCACGCCAAGATTGAAGTGGGGCCGTGCTGTACCTGCGGGGAAGGTGGGGGGAGGGGGGCGCTCGCCTCGCCGTGGCGCGACGGCCGGGGCTGCGGGCCAGATTGCATGCCATAGATGCGGGGCCTGGCGCCTGGCGCAGCAGAGGAAACGGGCGCGGCAGGGGTGGCCAAGGGGACCTGCCGCCACGCAGGCCGCACGGCGCGCACAACGGCGGTGGCCGCGGCGGCGGCGGCGGAGGCGCTCAAATTGGACCTGGAGGGCGGGGGCTGGGGCGCTTGCAACCAGCGCAGACTTTGGGCCAGCTCGGTGGGCGGCGGCGCTTCCGTGCCTGGCCGGCGTCCACTGCCAAGAAGCGGCGCGAGGGGGTGGTTTGCTTGGCCACCGATCCGCGCGGGTGGCCCATGCAGGTGCGCGAGCGCCAAGACGAGGGGACCTGTGGTGGCGGGAGGGCGGCGGTGGTGGCCTGCCCCCCCCCACCCCACCCGACCGCGGTGCGAATTTGAGTGCGTCCGCAACAGCGGGGCCGGCCGCGCGGCCCGGTGGAGGCAGGCCCGCCGGCACCCAGCTGGCTCGCGTTGCAGACACCCCACGGCGCGCACCCGCGCTATCCGCGCGTCGGCGGGAGATTGGGCCGTGCTTCTTCAGAGTGCGCCTGCCGCGGTTCCTCCCATGGGGAGGGGGGGGGGTGGGGCCTCCCACTCTTCCCTCCACGGTGTCTGTCAGTCGCTGTCCGGGCCACAGCGTTACCAGCGCCAAGAGAAAGCCGACGCCTGCCGGGAGTATCCGGCAGCCATGATGATGATGCCGTGGGATACGAGCCAGGGGTGTGGGGGGAAGCTGCCACTGACGCGGGCCCAGCGGCGACAGAAGCGGCGAGCGGATGATCGCCGTCGCCCTGGGCCGGTTTGGACTCAAAATTGATTTGATCTGTGTGAAACTGTGTCCCGGCCACTCACTCAGCCGGATAACGTGGACCGACCAATAGGCAGTTGACCCAGCAAGCTTTGCTCTCTTGGCAGCAACCTGTCTTTGTGACTCCAACATCGCAGTGAAGCCTGTGAGCCAACCAGGGTCCAGTTCTTAGTGCAGCAGCTTTTTCAGCAGAAGTCACCAACCAAGAGCACAAGTGCAACAGCCCGACCAGCAGCCACCTCCGCGGCGTCGTTCGCAAGCGCGGCGCTCCCCGCGTCATTGGGCGGGCCTGCTGACACCACCGCCTCGTCCCCGTCACCACTGTCCTCGCTCCCCCGCCCTCCAACGCGCACCGACGCCTCTCAAGCTGTGGATCTCCTGCGGACTCTGCCACTGGAAGGAGGGCCCAAGCGGCACGCCGCGGAGCACTGGTGTCTGATACGGTAGCGTTGCTGGCGCCCCCCTCGATCATGACACCTCGTCGGTGACGGGGGCGCCGTTGGCGGTGGTGGGGCGGAGAGCCGCGGGCACCAGATGGGGACGAGTTGTGGCGCGCGCGCGCTAGCGATGTGACCCATCGCCCGCCTCCGTGGTGCACACCGCCCACGACGCCTGGCACGCGGATCATCGGCACGGCAGCTGCCGGCACACGCCTTCACGTGCCGTTCGCACCGTTGGTTGGCGCGGCCTGCAGTAGTGTCACGCCCGGCCCGTGCTGGACTCTCTGGCCAGATAGGCGTGCGGTCTCGGGAGTCTGACATTTTGGTCGCACAATGCATGGACGCCGCCGCCGCTGGCAGGCCCGTGTAGCTCGGTGGCGAGGGCGTACTACCGCCGCCGTTGCTGCCGCCGGAACCATGGACCCAGAGCCCACTGGGAGGTTGCTGTGGGCTGGCGGGCGGTAGAGTCGGCTGGCGGCTACAACCTTCCGTCTCCTGTTTTCTTTATGCACCACGAGGCGGTGGAAGCGGTACGTATTGCTACCTGGCCGGTGGCCAGAAGAAGCGGCACAGTGTGCCAGAACGGGCGAAGGTCTGCTCGGGAGAGCGTTTCAGGTCTGCACGGTCCATCGTAGCGACACCGTCAAGACTCACCCCCGCAACGGCCATTGTCGGATGGCCACTTCACACGCAAATGGGAACCTCCCTGTCGCTCGGTGGCTGACACCTTCACCTAGGGAGTAGGGCGCTCCCGCGTGCGTGCCCACGCGTAGGGCTGGCTGGTCGTCCGCTGGTCGTTGTGCGGAAGTTCTGGTGGTGCGCCGAGCCACGGAGCCCCGCACGCACCCAATTCAGAGGACGACGCGGCGCCATCACCACACTGCTCCCGCTTCACGGCCGCGCCGTTTCAAGACCCGCTCACAGCCTTCCGCTGGTATCTCCAGTACACAGTGCACACCCCTTCTCAAGTTGGCAGCCGCTGTGCGACCTCGATCACCGCAACCATTGGTGCTGCCCGTGCCAGACCTGACATTTCTTCTGCGACAGTGTCACTCCCCACGAAATACGCGGTGGCCGCCCAGGTGTGCCCCCCGGCGCCACGATCAACTCACCATCATAGACGTTTCGAGGAGCGGGACAATGTGGCCGCTTACAAGGCGCTTCACGCGAATCCTTTGCACGCGACCCCATGGCAGGAAAATAGAGGGAGGGGCAGCTGGACAGAGGAGGAGATGGAAAGGAAGAGACGGAGAGCGGGAAGACGTGCGCGGCAGAGCGCGACAACAGGGACGGACCGGGCGTGGTGGCGTACGCTCCTGCTGCAGCGCGAACATCACTGGAGAGCAGCCCGCCTGGGGCGCCGCCACAGAGGTCCGCAGGTCAACGGCAGAGGGCCGCACGACGGCCACAGAGGGCCACAGCGCCTCCAGGAAGGGTAGGAGGCTGTTGCCGGCGCCGTAATCGAGTGGAGGGACTCCGCTTTATTGCTGTCTTCCCAATTTTGACCGATGTGGTCGAAGTCAAGACAGGGTATGGGTCAACTGCCCATTGGTCGATCTTCTTTATCCGGCTGAATGGATGGCTGAGACACAGACAGTTTCGCAGTGTTGATCACCCTCCTTGACATCGACGGGATCGGAAAAACTTGGGAAAACAGCAATATCAACGTCAAAAATTGTATTGAAAAAAGTCAACATCTGGGTCGCATCGTCCTGATTTGGTACACGTCCATCTAAATGAGTTTTTAGGTCGGAGCCCGATTCGGGAATATACCGCATCGGGGAGCGTTTCCGCTACACTTCTGATGGAGCGCGGGATACGCATCCGACGCTCCCAAGTAGATTCGGTCCTTTGTTCACAATTGAGGATCCGCCCAAGTGTCAGTGATGGGTGACGTCTCTGATCCGGATCAATGTTAACGCTGGAGGGCGTCGACAGCACAGCCATCCGTTTTCTGCCGGGGTGCGGGGCACGGGGCGCGGGGCACCTCGCGGCACGCGGCGGGCGCGGGGCGCCGCGCGCCCCGCGCCGATTTTTCTTTCTGCTGGGCTGCGGGCGCCGCCGGGCACCGGGGCGCCGCCGGGCACCGGGGCGCCGCCGGGCACCGGGGCGCCGCCGGGCACCGGGGCGCCGCCGGGTACCGGGGCGCCGTCGGGTACCAGGACGCCGCAGGGATCCAGGGGGCCGCGGGGCGCTGCCTGGCACCGGGGCACCCGGGCGCCGCAGTCGGGGCACAAAAACAAGCGCCTTCTACTAGGACCGTGGCGCCGCCACGGCTACTTGCGCGGGGAATCTCAACGCCAAGACAGAAAGAAACACCCAAAGCGCACACAATGCATCACCCATACAGAAAGAACCACTCCCGCCGACGGTACCGAGGAAACCCAGGAATCGGCCAAGCACTAATACTGCGGCAGGCTGCGCGCCGCGTCGCCGCCGTCCACGAGCACCAAGCCGTCGTGCGGCTCCGCGTCCGCCGGCTGCGTCGGAACCAAGCGGCGGACCTCCGCCACCCACAGAGGGAAGTGCCCGTCGCCGATGGCTCCGCCCCGCGACGACGACCGGGTGCCAGCGGCAATCTCCAACACATTGCGCACCTTGGTGACGATGAGGGCAAAGTGACCCAGCGTCGCACACACAATGCGCTGGCCCGTCGGACCATCCGCCTGCTGGACACGGTCTGCCGCGCCAACGGACAAGAAGAGCTTGGTCAGGGCGTCCAAGCACGCCTTTCGCCCGCGCGGCGTCAAAAAGAAAGAGTCATTGGCCAGCATCTCGATGGCCATCTCCATCGACAGGTCGTTGAGCTCCACCCCGAGGCTCTCAAAGTACGCGGCCACGATAATGTCAGTCCACACCTGGTGCAAGTGGGGCTTGACCCGCAGCGCCAACAGGGAGACGCGAACGTTTGCGAAGATGGTGGGGTTGCGTCGGCTGGAGCGGCGGATGAACGACTTCAGCCACTCTTCCGCTGCCTTCAGCCCCTGCTTCTGTACCGCGTCGACGGAGACGACGAGGGTGTCCCAATTGTCGTCCGAGCAGGAGAACACAAGCACCGTCTTCACCGCCGTGGCAAAATCATCGATGAGCACGTCCCTGTACTTTTTCTGCTTGCACGGAAAATAGTACCAAAGAAAAGACCCCAACCACAGAGAGCGACGGTGCTGGATAGAGTCAGATGGAGTACCAAAGAGTGCGAATCGCACATCAACCCCGCTCCTTGCCCACCGCACCGGGGACATGCCGCCACCGACACCCCCTCCACGTCCACACGCTTACTCTTACTCGCCAACTATTAAAGGCCAAACGTACCGTTACCAGCTTGATCAGCTTCTCCTTTTTGGTCGTCTCGTCGTCATCTTCGCCGGAGCAGCCGAGCTGCCCCTTCGCGATTGCACTCTTGATGCCATCCAAAACGGTCTTCTCCACCGCCGCCAGCCGCCCCAACGTCTGCTGGGAGAGCTGAATTTCCGCGTCGAGCTTGGTCTTGAGGTCCACGAGGGTGTCCTTCATCACAGTGACGGCGCTCTCCATGGCCGCGACGTCAATACGAACCGAACTGGTTGCGGTCCAGACCGCCCGCTCAAGGATCTGAGCGCGACGCTCCCCGCGCGTGCCCGTGCCCAAAGCCGCAAGCAACGGGTTTACGGCCGCTTTCGCGGCGGCAGTGGTTGGGTATTGGACGTCAGGACCCAATGGGTGAGGGTCAGACGCTGCGGTGGGGCGCGTGGCGGCGCTTGCCGCGACCGAGCCCATAGACGAGGCCGCGGCACCCCCCCCAGTCGTGCTCCCCATCATACGAGAGACGGGGGCAGCTATGCACGCCGCCGCGGCAGCGGGAGGACTGGGCGCCGGGCGCTGAGAGTCGACAGATTCAGCTGCAGGTACGGCCGCACCCGTCACTACTGTGCCACGACGCCCTGCCCCAGGCTCCCCCGTGGCACCCCCGCCAATGGGAGACGCAGCCGGAACCGTATGTGCGCGCCCAGCGGACCCAGTCGACGCTGGACGACGAGGCGTGGCCGTGGGCGGCACGTGAGAGGCAGGAGCCGTCGGCGGCGCACGCGCTGCAGCCGTCGGCGGCGCACGCGCTGCAGCCGGCGGCGGCAGCGCACTTGTGGGGGGAGGCGTCGGAGGACCACCCCCGGCGCGTACCGGGGTGTTGAAGACCGCGGCGCGGCGCGCCACGGCCGTGTCGGGGCCGGTCATCAGCTCCGTGACGCGGAGGGTCGGCAGCCCGTGCGTGCGTCGGCGTACCCCGAGCACCACGGGGCGGTCCGTCAGGGCGCCCGTCAACTCCTGGACACGCCGGATTGGAGAAGCACTCGAAGGATCCAGCCTGTTGACAGTGCGGGCTGCGCTACGAATTGGACGGAGCGACACGCCGGAATGCACCGTGCGAATGCCGATTGCAGAAGCGACAGCCGACGACCCGTCGACAGACAGCGACTTGTCTCCAGAAGGGCCAGCCGGAGCGCCGGGGGCTGACGACCCCACCAGGCAGGAGGGGCCAGACCAGACCACGGACGGCGGCGCGGTTGGATGCGCGGACTGCGGGACGATCGAGCGCGCCGTGGCCACTAAAGGCAACCTAGGGGTTGGCACAAAAGCCGCTAACGGGGCGGACGCCCAGCGCCCGACCTTGTTGGTGCTTGGTGATAGCCCGGCCGCCGCCGGCCTCTTTCCCTTGGTGCTTGGCCCCGGTGCCGAGGCGCACGCCATCTCCAGCTCGTAGTCCTCCTCGTCCTCGGCCTCGTCGCTGACATCTCCCATGGACGCCAGCGTCTGCGCCGCCTCTCGCGCGGTGGCCCGCGTGTCGGTTGGCGACGTTTCGGCCTCGCCACCTTGGTCCTTGTTGCGGGCCGCCACTGTCGCACGCCGCAGCTCCATCTTCTGGGCCCTGTCTGCGGGCGTCACGGGGTTCATGTTTGTGAAACCAAGGGATAGGGGGGGGGGTTGGTCCGGTCGGGTGATCAGAGTGTAGGGAGGGCAGCGGCACACAGGCAGGCCACGGATGGCAGAGCGCAGTCGGATGGGTGAGTGAGAGGCCCGGGCTGCGAATCCACTCGACGAGCGCTCCTTTATACTGCGGCAGCCGTCGAGTCGTTCGGCGTCGGTCGGTTCGGCGACGACAACGAGCGTGGGATCCAAGGAGCAGCAGACACAGAGCGCACGCAGCACACTCTGCACACACCCCTATCGAAGGACGCTCAAAAAAATGACTCGGCCGAGCACACAAAAGCCGTTGTCACCCCTCTGCAGTGCCCCCCCTCGAACAGCCCAGCGCAAACGTACCATGCCCCTAACAGAGGTGTCCGCACCTGGGACGTCAACAAGCGAATCGATGCGACGGATACATCCCACCGGCCTCCTAGTCTGTTGGGGCCCCCACAAAAGGGCGGTGCGCGAGCAAGATCAAAGCCCAGGAGGCCGGGAGAGACCAGCGGCGCACGGGCCGTCAGAGACTGTTAGCTCAACGGGCGGCTCAGCATAGTGCCCCAAGAGCGCATCAACGGCACGTATTCAGTTCGCCTCACCATTCCCCACTCTCGTCCAACGACCTTTCACCCCCGTGTCCAGACAAACAGAGAAACCAAACACCATGACCACGTGACCGGGGTATGCGAGGGAAAACGGACAGCGCAAGGTACAAGACCAAAGCGTACCGATCGTTACGCGGAGGCAATGAAGAGCAACGGTCGTGAACATGACTCAAAAAAAGGACAGCCGCATGCCCCAGTGTGGGACTGTCAGCCAGAGGGCACGGTCGCCTGCTCCCTGCGCGGGATCGGCGTCCGCGGCAGTCCGCGGCCGAGCGCGATCGTCGGCGCTTGGGGCGCTCCCGCTACGGGACAAGGCGCCGCGATCAGTGCCCGTGGCGAAGGCAACGAGCGGTACCTTTGGCAGCACAACTCACGTCAAAGGCTTGGCACGATCAAGTAATCAATTCCCATCACACAACTTTGGAATCAGACCAACTACATTGAAAAAGTTACTAAACTGACATGGAAGCCCACATCAGCTGCAAGTGACAGCGGATGGATCCGGAAGAATCCTTCTCTGATTGGTCGTAGACATCGTCTCGTTAACCATTTGCAACACGCTCCGCTGACAAGTGCCACCGCAGAACGAGTGGACGGCCACGATTAGCCCTGTTATTGGTGCAAGTGCCTTGAGAGTCGGATTTGATCGGTCAGCAGTCTTTTGCTGTGGGTCTGGGACAGGCGCGGGCACCGATCCGAAGCTTGCTCGCCACGCTGAGACACTCCTCGCCTCCGTCCTCGCAGCCTCCTCCACCACACTTGTGCGTCGTGTTCCTCGTACGTCCGTGTCTGTCGTGATCGGTCGCCCATCCGCGCCCATCGGAGGCCGCTGTCCATCCACTCTGTCGCACGGCTGCGTTGTTTTCTTGGTTGCTGTACCCCCCCCCGTTGCTTTCGTTTCTCCTTTGCCAGTGCGCCCAGTCGCCGGGTTCCTGTTGTTCCCTGCCGCAGACATCACCGCGGCTCTTTCTTGTCCCGAGCAGTTTGCTACTCTCCTCTCTGTCGCCGCCGCGCTCGACTGTTTGCCGCAATTTCTGCGCCCGCCTTTCCCACCCATGAGCTGACAAGACGCGGTCGCCACTACCAAGTACGTTCTTGAAGGTTATGTGCACTCTTTTTGACTGCCTGTCGGCAGCCCACCGACACCTATCGGCCGCCTGTTCGGTGAGGGGGGTCTCTGTCGTCTGCGGCGTGTCTGGTGAGAGCCGCATTGTGTATGCAGCGGTGGGTGCTGCCTATCCCTGCCGCCACGCCTCCTCCCATTGTCTCAGCGATGGACCTCTGTGTGCCCAGACCTCTTACGGCAGTGGACACTGTTTGCTTTGACCTATCATTGTGAGGCCATGTTCTCTGCATTTCCCCGTCGTTCGGTACGCAGCCTTGTCCCTGACCATTGATTGTATTCCCAAGATATCAGCGGCTGTCCTGTAGCGTGGCGTGGGGACAGGTGGTACCGTTGCAGCCGCAAGGGCCGCCGCTGTGCCTCGGTGTCTCCTTTAGCAACGTCTGAGACAGCCCACTCTGGCTCCCCCGCCACTGTGACATCAACCCTCGCAGGCGCGACTCGGCCCAACTAGGCGGGCATCACCACGCTGACGTCGACGAGGACGACCGCTGGCGCCGTCAGCGCCCTCAAGGGGTGCGCCGCGGCCAACTCGTGCGTTCTCGGCACGGAGACGCGAACCCCCGCCCCTGTAGAGGCCGCCAACGACGAGGACAACCTCCCGCCATGAGGCCGTTTTTCGCACCCTCCGCGTGCTCGGTTTGCGGAGTTGTGAAGTCTACCATTGCCATGCGTTGGCACGTGCTCAGCAAGCACCCTGACCTTCCGCGCAATATCAACCGGCGCCTCCCTCCCCGCCAACTGGGACCTGATCCGGCGCCGCTGCCTGCCGCCCTACCACTTGCACCCGAACCCCCAGCGATTCCTCCCTTACAGGCAGCACAGGCAGTTGCGGCTGCCCCCGAAGGAAATGGGATTGGCGCTGTCAATGGCGGTCTGTTTGACGCGCTCGGCGCCGCTGTTGGCGACGACGCGGCTGTTGCGCTCGCCCTCGCGGACTTTGCTGCTGCGCAGGCGACCGAGGCCGCGCAGGCAGCCGGCGCTGCGGCTCGGTCGCGGACTGCCACCGCCAAGCCGCCGCGGGGCCGGGTCGTGACGGAGCCCGTGCTGGAGCCGGACGCCCTCGTTCGCTCGTCTGTTGCCACAGAGGTGCAGGCGACGTACGAGCGCGTTGGTGACGTCCGGAATGTTGAGCCAGCCGTCACGAGGCGGCCGAAAGCCAAGCCGGGTCTGTTCGACACACCTATCCTGAAGGAGTTCCAGTCTTTGATGCACGATATGGGGGGATCGGGCGCATCTCTGGCCGACCAGACGAAGATGTTCAAGTTCCTGGAGAAATACGACAAGGCCATAGCCGAGGCTGCCACGGTGTCTGCGGCGTCGGGCGCGTCAACAGCCACCGCGTCCACGACGGTGGGGGGAGCGTTGGCCAGCGCATCCACGACGGCGGGCGGCTCCTCCGTTAAAGCCTCGGCGGCATCCGGCAGGGCGACAGCCACGGCCGCATCCACAAGTGGGTGGGGGGCGTCGGCCAACGCGACATCGTCGGCGGCACGCCTGTCCGCCAACGCGTCGGCGACGTTGGCCGGGTCGACGCCCGCGGCGTCCACGATTGGGGGGGACGCGTCAGCCAACGCGTTCATTCAGGCGGGCACCTCCGCAAATGCATCAGCGGCCTCGGGGGGATCGACGGCCGCGGCGTCAACGGCGGGGGGGGGCGCAACGGCCAACGCGTCGACGGCGGCGGCGGCGGGTGGTCCCTACCTCAGCGCTTCGGCGGCATCGGGCGGCTCGACAGCCGCGGCGACAACTACGGGGGGGGGGGGCGCGTCGGTCAGCGCGTCAGCGGCGGCGGGAGGCCACTACGCGAACGCGTCGGCGGCATTGGGTGCGTCGAGCGCCGTGGCGTCCACAATGGGGATGGGCGCGTCGGCCACCGCATCGACGGCGGCGGGCGGCGGCTCAAACAACGCGTCGGCAGCGGCGGGCCAGTCGCCCTGCCCGGCGCCCACTACTGGCGGTGGCCTGTATGCCAACGCGTCTACGGCATCGGGCGGCCGCTCTGCCGACGCGTCGGCGGCGTCGGGCGGGTCGACCGCAGCCGAGCCCACGACTGGGGGAGGCACGTTGGCCAACGCACCTTCGGCGGCGGGTGGCCGCTCTGCTGACGCATCGACGACGTCGGGGGGCTCTAAGGCCGCGGCGTCCACGACGGGGGGGCGCTCCGCAGCCGACTCGTCTGCGGCTGCGGGCGGCAACTCCGCCAACGCGTCGATGGCGTCGGGTGGGTCGACCGCCACGGCGTCCGCGACGGGGGCGGCCGCGTCGGAGAAAGGGCCGGCGGTGCCCGGCGGCTCCTCCACAAGCGTGCCCAGACCGAAAGTTGGGAGCGGATCGGACGCCTGGCCCAACAGGGCAACGGGCACCCCGTTCATTACGGGCAGCTTCAAGACGGCCAATGCGCTGCGCAACGCCTTGAGAGACGACCTGGACGACGCGGTGCTGCAGGCGGGCTGGAAAAAGTGCGCGTTGACTCAAGGAGGGGTTGAGTACGTCACCTTCTTTCGCTCCGCCATGGAGGTGGCTTTGCGCGTGCTCCGTGATGCGGGTAGGGTGCAGCTGCGTCGTGACGCCGCCGAGGTGGGCGACCGGCGCGAGCACCCCGTCGACGGCGAGGCGTTCCAGGCGCACCAGGACGTGGTGGACTCCATCTCCTGCGGAAAAGGATTCGTGCTCGGCGTGTACGTCTACAGCGACGCGACTCTGCTGTCCTGGTCGGGTGGTACGTTCGTAGCGGGGCCTCATTTCGGCAATCTTGGCTTGCTCGTGTCTCTTTCCTTTCCTTTCGCGTGACCACGCGAGCGTCACCTTGTAATCACCAATGTGGGCAGCCCGTCCCCCGCTTTCTGCGACCCCGTCCAGAGAACCAGCTGCTAACCTGATAGTGTTACCCGTTTGCCATGCAAATATGTCTCTTTGTATCTCAGCCCACTACCTCTACCCGGTGCGAATTCGCATTGTCAACGACGTTACGGGTGCGGCCGAATGGCACACGATTGCATACGTACCCTACGTTCATAACCGTAAGGAGCCAGGAGCAAAGGAGAAGGCGAAAGGACGGCGGTGGGGCGTTTTGCAGCGAACACTGTACCTCGCCTTCCGCGACGCCATCAGGTCGAGCCACCAGGGCGTGCAGCTGGACGAGAGCATCGGAGACTTCCACCTGGCTTTCTTCCGCATATTGTTGTACTCTTGCGACCGCCCCGAGGAGCGGGCGGTCCTGTGCTTGAAGGCGGGCAACTGCGGGCGGCCGTGCTCCAACTGCAACGTTGCCGCTGCAGACGCCTGCACCGTCAAGGGAACGGAGGGCGTGCTGCGCATTGTCATTGACTCTTTGGAGGAGCAGATGGAGGTCACGGCTCTCAGCCGTGCCAACAAGAAGCGGCCGCGGCGCATCTACCTTGAGTCGAAAAACAGCATGAACGCCTTCATCCCGGCTCTGGCGTGTCTGGGAGGGCTAGGCACTGCTCACCACTACCTATACAAGATGATCGCGTTCGACCCGCTGCATGTGCGTTGCTCTTGCCCACCCTTCTTTTGTTGGTTGCGTTTTGGTCCTGTATAGCCCCGATGCCTCAGATATCTAACAGCTCGACGGCTGCTGTTTCTCCTTCGTGCGTGGTTGGTGCTGTGATTTGTGCGTCTGTTTTGTCACTCGCCCTCGTCAGATCCTTGACCTCGGCATCACCCGAATGCTTTGCCATCGCCTTGTGCTCATTTTTCCCCGCGTCTGCTCGGAGTTTTATCCTCAGTACAGGGACGAGAGCGCCACTTCTCGCGCCGGGAACCTGCGCATTGACCTTCTCGGTCGGCGCAGCCTGGCCTCTTTTGTTCCGCCGGGGTACGTTACGCTCTCGCTCTTTGGTCTGATACCATGCAGATGTGCTTCTATCTCTCTGTTTCCGTGTGCTCATCCACTGGACACCTTTTCTGGTGGCACTGGCTCACGGACTGACCGGACGACTGTCCATTACTTCTCTTCCTATTGAGTTCATTCGCTGCCGGCTGGGGATCCTCACAGATACCTGGTCCACCCGGACGAGAAACAGGCAACCTTCACGGGTGAGCAGCAGCGCGGCGGCGTCTGGTTCATGATGTTTGTCGTCCTAGGCCTATTCTCTCCAGGCATGAAGCGGCGGCCGCCGTCAAAGAAGAAGGCCAAGGGCAAAGATTCCCCTACCGCAACGCTCAACGCCAGTAAGGGGCGCAAGCCTGCGACGCAGTCACCCTCTGCGGCGCCCGCGGCGTCCGCCGCAAGGGCCACGACGGCGACCTCTACGGCTGGAGCCCCTGCGGCTTGCAGTGGAGACGCGGCAAGGGACGTAGACCAAGAGCTGGAGGACATTCTGGCCTCGCTAATGGCTGAGATTGACATGGCCGACGGGGATACCCTCGAGGCCTCCGCCTGCCTATCGGACGCTGGCAGCGCGCGCAGCGAGTCCAGCGGTGCTACCACTGCCAGCGACTCTAGCGGCGACAGCGACACGAGCGCCACCCGCGCCGCCGAGGCTGCCCCCGGCGCCGGGGAGAAGGCGGCCAGGGGGAAGCGGAAGGTCAAGTCGATGCTCGAGTTTAACAAGGTGGCGTACGAGGCCGCGTTCGGAAACATGCCCTACCACGTGGCCGTCACGACGCTTTTTGTCAAGTACGCTCAGCTTCTCGAGCGGCTGACGGGGCACAAGCATTGCAAGACACCCATGACGGTGATGGAGGCGGAGGAGGTGGGCGCGCTTGCAAAAGAGTTCGTTCTCGGCTACATGGTGCCGATCCTCGGCGACTGGATGAGTACCAAAGTGCACAAGCTCTTGGCGCACGTCATCATGGCCATAAAGGCGCACGGTGCCATCTCCAACGGCGACACGAGCGGTAACGAGGCGTTGCACGGAAAGGACAAGCGGCGGTACAGCCGAACGAGCGGCGACGGCGACGCCTTCCGGGTGCAGATGCTCCGGGTGGGTCAGGGGACGCTCGAGATTCAAGCACGTCTTGACAAGGAGGCGGCCGACTTTGATAACTGGTTTGAGCCGGGGGGGTCCGACGACGAGGGTGAAGCGGGGCTTGAGAGCGCCGGAGCGGCGCCCGGCGGCGGCGCCACGCATTGCAGCGGTGGCCGTCCGCCCCTTGCTCGGGCGCCCGGTACCGGAGGGCCTGCCATTCCTCGGCGGGCCGTCACGGTCTCTGTTGACCAGCTCTCCGAGCGGCGCGGTCTCGGCGCTGTGGCCCAGGCGCTCTCCTTGCCGGTGGGCGGCGCTATCGTGCACGTGACCAACTCGTATGCCTTCTTCCCGCGCATGGCTTGCTGTTCCGGTGGTCACCCCAAGCAGCATCTACGCGCCACCCCCATGTACCGCGGGCTCCCGTGGTACGACGGGGTGGCGTACCGGCTGCCTGGCGACGCCGAGTCTGCCGTGAGGTATGGGGTTGCCCGCGCCATTGTCAGAGCGGTACAGGGGCAGGTAAGGGAGGTGGTCGTGGTGTCAGATATGGACATCTGCGAGTCAACTCCAGGCTGCCCGCTCGTAGGTGCCGGATGTACTCGTTTATGTTGGTCAATGACCCCGGGGGCGGACTGGCCCTCTCTGCGTTCTGTCGCGTTCCCGTCTTTGTTGCGCTTAGAGCACATAGTGCGGGACTTTGACGAGGTGACGCAGGCTCATGGTGTGGCTGCAACACCGCGGACCATACGAGACGATGCGACAAGCCGCCGCGCGCCACGCTTTTATGTCAATGTCTTTTACCCGTGGCCATAAACTGTACCTGTTTTATACCGTTGTGCGCTCCGCATCGCTTGGCCGGCTGGCGGACATTCACAGATGTCACCTGTGCATGCTCCCCGCCCCATCATGTCCTGCCACCCTTTCCTATTTCATCACCGCGGATAGCCCGCGTGGCGCACTTGGGGCTGGGAATGCGGGCGTCGGCGGGTCGGGACCCGACGAGCCGCGGCGCCTCGACGTCGCGGGTGGCGAACACGGCGGTCATGGCCGGCGTGGGTGCCACTGCGCCGCCGCGCATGGTTCTCTTGTCCTGCCGGGCGTCAACAGCGGCGCCACGGCATCGCCGATGGTCAGCGCGGTACTCTTGGCGCAGGGGCGGGCCTCTGCAGACACCAGGAGCTCTGGGGTGAGACAGCGCAACTGTCGGCGGGGGCGCTCTTGTCTTGAGTTGGGAGCGAGGGCCGACGGGTGCCGAAAAACACAGGGTCCGCGGTCGTCCAGAACGGCGGTATTAGCGTGAGGCAAAGCAACCGCGGCCAACGGCGGGGCCGCTCTTGGCGTGGGGTGGGTGCGGTGGCCAATGCGCGCCGACAAGCACCGGCGCCGCGGCAGAACAGCGCGGCGATGTCGGCGTTGTGGGGAGTTGCCGCGGCCGGTGACCCCGGAGCTCGTGGAGTGTTGCGGGCGCGGAGGCCGGCGCGGGTCGAGAAACACCGGCGCCGCGTCCGGCCAGCGCGGTTGTGTTGACGTCGGGGAAAGCCGCCGCGGCCAGCGGCGGAGGCACCCTTGGCGTGGGGTGCACGCGCGGAGTGCGGCGCGCCAACCAATACCGGCGCCGCCGCCAGAGAGGGCAGCGGTGTCAGCGTCGAGGGATTCCGCCGCGGCCGGCGGCGGCGGCACTTTTGGCGTGGGGCGGGAGCGTGTTCCGCGGCGCGCCGACAAACACCGGCGCCGCGGCCCACCAGCGCGGCGGTGTTGATTGTTGGGGTGCCCTCGCGGCGGCGGGGCCGCTCTTGGCGTGCGGCTGGAGGGGAAGCCCGAGCGCGCGGACAAGTGTGGGGCGGGCCCGCGGTGCAGGCAGCTCCAACAGAACCCGGCTCCGCGCCCGGCCGCGCAGCGATGTTAGCGTGGAGGGAAGCCACCGCGGCCGGCGGTGGGGGCACTCTTGGCATGGAGGGGGAGCGGGTTCCGCGGCGTGCCGACAACCACTGGTGCCGCGGCCGGCCAGCGCGACGGTGTCGACTTGTGGGAAGCCCCCGCGGCGGCGGCGGGGCCGCTCTTGGCGAGCAGTTGGAGCGGCGGCCGGCGCACGCCGACAGACACGGGCGCCGCGGCCGAACAGCACGGCGGCGTTGACGTGGGGGGAAGCCGCCGCGGCAGGAGGTGGCGGCAGGGAGGGAGCGGGGGCCGGGGCGCGCAGACGAACACGGGCGCCGCTGCCGGCCACAACGGCGGTGTTGACGTGGGGGGAAGCCGCCGCGGCCGGGTGTGGGGGCAGGGTGGGAGCGGGGGCCGGGGCGCGCAGACAAACACGGGCGTCGCGACCGGCCAGCACGGCGGTGTCGACTTGTGGTGAGCCCCCGCGGCGGCGGCGGGGCCGCGTTTGGCGTGCAGTTGGAGCGGGGGCCGGCGCGCGCCGACAGACACGGGTGCCGCGGCCAGCCAGCGCGACCATGTCGTCTCGTGGGGATCCACCGCGGCGGCGGCGGCGCCGCTCTCGGCGTGCACCTGGAGCGGGGGCCGGCGCGCGCCGACAGACACGGGCGCCGCGGCCGGCCAGCGCGACGATGTCGACTTGTGGGGAGCCCCCGCGGCGGCGGGGCCGCTCTTGGCGAGCAGTTAGAGCGGGGGCCGGCGCACGCCGGCAGACACGGGCGCCGCGGCCGAACAGCACGGCGGCGTTGACGTGGGGGGAAGCCGCCGTGGCAGGAGGTGGCGGCAGGGAGGGAGCGGGGGCCGTGGCGCGCAGACGAACACGGGCGCCGCTGCCGGCCAGAACGGCGGTGTTGACGTGGGGGGAAGCCGCCGCGGCCGGGTGTGGGGGCAGGGTGGGAGCGGGGGCCGGGGCGCGCAGACGAACACGGGCGCCGCTGCCGGCCAGAACGGCGGTGTTGACGTCGGGGAGAGCCGCCGCGGCCGGGTGTGGGGGCAGGGTGGGAGCGGGGGCCGGGGCGCGCCGAAAAACACGGGCGCCGCTGCCGGCCAGCACGGCGGTGTTGAAGTGGGGGGAAGCCGCCGCGGCCGGGTGTGGGGGCAGGGTGGGAGCGGGGGACGGGGCGCGGAGAAAAACACGGGCGCCGTGGCCGCCCAGCACGGCGGTGTTGGCGTGGCGGGGAGCCACGGTGGCTGGCGACGCGGGCGCTCTTGTCGTGGGGAGGGCGCGGGCGCTGCCGTTCGCCAACGAGCAGGGGAGCAGCCAAGTCCCAGGTGTGCCGTCGCCCGAGGCAGGCTAGGCTTTGGGCGTCCGTGGTTACGCTTGGGGGCCGTGCGGCTGATACGTCAGTGCCACACGACGAAAGAGTCGGTCTCAGCCCGTGACGGCTGTCCAGCGCCGAAGGCAGCCTCGGCGACGGCCGAAAGCACAGGCGCGCCGCAGCGCTGTGCCGCCAGAGTGCCACACGACGTGCGCAACCGTCTCACTGAGTGACGGGTGGCCGGCGAAATGGAGAGCAGAATTGAATGGCAGGAGCGGCGCTCACCTCACCCCTCTCAGAAGGCCGTTCAGAGACCTCTAGCCCCCGTGTGTCCTCCGAGTTCAGGTGAGGCCCCTGATTGCCGCATCGCCGGAAGGTTGTCAGCTTTTGTCAGCCATCATCGTCGCGGTCGACAGGATTGGACATTCGCTGCACATCCACGACTGCAGCGAAAGCGCTCGCCGTGTGGCTGATGTGCATCGGGCAGACACGATTGGATTTGGATGCAAAGAACACAAAGGCGGACGATAGTCCTGATTGTTATTGCAATGGATTGAAATGCTTTTGTATGGTGTTCGAAATTGAATTTCATGTGTGATAGCAACAACTTCGAGGAACGGCCCGGCCTCGCAAAGGGTCTCCGACGCACTTCCACACTCTCCTCCCGCCCGCCATCTGCCACCCCCCACCTCCTCGTATCGCCTCCACACCATGTGGCAGCTAGTCTCCCTTATCGCTCTCATTGGAGCTCCTCTGGAGCTTGTCCGTCGCGTTGAGGCCACGCTCCCCCCTCCCCCGCCTGGCGCACCGCCCCTGCCCCCCCCCACGGACCTGCGGCCGGCGCACCCAAAGGCTACAGCCCCTGCCCCATGGACGGACGGCCGAGAGTACCACGGTGTATCTAACACGGCAACGGCGGACGCCCTGGGCAAGGACATTTGGGCGTCCAAGCGAGCAAGCCTCAACGATGACGTGTGGGTGGCCGTACGGGGTGGCCGCGGCGGCCCAGCGGCAGCGGGCGGCGGGGCGGCGGTGGTGGCGGCGGCAGCGGGCGGTAGTGCGTGTGACCTTGGTGGACCCCTCATGCGCCCGCTCCCTGGGGTGGCGACACGGCGGGAGAAGGGCGAGCTCAGGCGCGTGACGGTGCGGAGCGCGCCGGGGAGCCGCGGCGAGCGGTCTCGGTGCCGCTAGTGTGCGTGGCAGTGGAATGGCGTACCGAGGGCGCGCTGATGCACTGGGGTCCTCCCTTGGAGGTTGCTTCACCTGTATGGTGCCGCTTAGGCTGTCGTATGTACAGGGCAAGGCAGAGCCTCTTCATCAGTGGCTGTCGACCGTCTAGGGGCTCGCCGACGTCACACTCGACCTGGTATTCAAGGGGTTTTTGTTCTCGTGCTATCGGCCTGTCGACGTTGGCGAGAGATGAAGAGAGGATGTCCACCGCTGTCGGCCGAGGACACAACGAGAGCTGCTGCGTTTGAGTCAAGCGCCGCTGCTTTTGCTCTGATGTGGGAGGCTCACATCAGCCAAGCCGTATGCCGTCGGCGCGTACGTGCTACCCCGATATGTTTTCAACGGCCTTGGTGTGGTTGCCTTTTGGCTGCTCACATGGTGCGTCGGCGACTCGTGGCGATTCTTGTTGAGGGAGTTGGTCGGTAGATGTGGCTGTGTCCCTCTTGCATTCCCTTTTGTAGAGTGGTTGTTTGTATAGGCCTGCGTTATGGTTTCCTTGTCTACCAACGTCTTGTCCCCAACCGCTTCTCCCTATTTTTTGTTGGATGCTATATCCCGCTTGTCTCGTCGGGCGTTATTGTCGGGACTCTTCACTTTAGCTAAACGTGTTGTTCCATCAACTTGACGCTCCTCTCGTGGCTGTGTTGTGCCATGTTGGACATGCTGGCACCGTTTTTTGCCAGTCTTTGATACAAGCGCCGTCTTTTTTGTTTTGTACACCTTCGTTGTGGGAAGAAGTGCATACGGCAGAGCCTCAAACTCCCACACAAGCACGAAAAAAGCAAGCAGAGACCGAAAGCACAAGGAAGCAAGACAACCCTAAGGAAGACGAATGCAACAATGGCGGCGGCACGACCCCGCAACCACCTTAATAGTGCCTTGGCGGCTCCTGCGGCGGCGTCGCTGGCGCCCAAGATGCATAGCTGCCAGCAGGCGACGAGTTTGTGGAAGTAACGGGCGAGTCTGGCAACGTTGGCGTTCCGACGGCGATGGGCGCCGACTGGGGCGCCATGACGGCCGCATCCGCCCCCGGCAGACCCTCTGGGCGATCGAGCATGAAGGCCTCAAACACCGCGTAGGTGTGAGCGTCGACCGACACGTTCCAGTTCAGCAGGCGCAGCATGTGCACCTCGAGCGCGTTGAGCTCCCTCGTCGATGGCACGCCCCCTACCCGTGCGTAGTGCGCGGCTGCGTACACCTCGTCGTCGACGTACTTGGCGGCGAGCACCAGTGCCGTCATGTAGAGCCGGTGCACGTTGTAGTCACTCAACGCCAGCACCGGGTAGGAAGCCGAGAGGCGTGTCAGGTAGACAAGGGCGACCACGTAGGCGGCGTGGGAGCAGCCGGTGTAGCGTACCAGACGGGCAAGGTAGTCAGAGAGCGGGAACGGCTGCTTGAAGGTTGCAAAGAACATGGAGAGCGGGTCCTCGGGGGGGGGGATGGGAGCTCCACCCCCGCCGGGAGCGTCTGCCGGCAGCGCCGCCACCTGCTCGGTGAGGAGGCCGCTGAGGACGGCCGCGAGGCGGGCATCACTCATGCCGTACACGGTCTTGGAGAGTGCGTCGGCGGACAAGAGACCTTGATGGACGGGTTGTTGAATGCCCGCCACGACCTGGGAGGAGGTTGTCCTCGCTTTCTTGGCGACGCTACCGGCTTGGCTGCAAGGGGAGGTCGCGTGGATCATGATACAGGAGAGGGGAGGGAAAACGCGGGATGCTACAGGCGCTACGTCGAGACAAACCCAGCTCGCACACAAAGAGGACGATCACGGTGGGTAAGGGGGAGGTCGGCAGGCAGCACCAGCGCTGTAGCGTTGGGCGTGTGGGCGGCGGCAGTGAGAGTGTAGTTGTCTGTGCAAGCGGGCGTGGTTGCTTGGTGGTTTGAGACGGTGGTCGTTCTCCTCACCCTATCGGTCTCCAACTCTCTTATGTACCGCTCTGCCGCGTCGCCTGTACCACCCCATTAACGCGCAGGCAAATGCCTGTGCCGGCGCATCCCTTGGGGGGGCCGTTGGGGCTCCCGGCGGCGCTTGATCCCAGCGGCCACGGGGTCACCCGCGGCTGCCGACGCAGCACGCTGTGGGAATGTCCCTCGCCGCGCGGCCAGCTGCAGGCGCAACACGGGTGATGGCCGAAGGGCGCACGTGCCGCCCGCGGGGCAGCCTGCGGCGCGCAGCCCGCCCAGTCCCCCCCCCTCGCCAGCAAGGATGTGCGTGGACGGAGGTATCACCGGGGGTGTCCTTTGCAGGGCCTCGACACAGAGGCGCCGCTCCTACCCCATCCCCCCCTCCTCCAGCTCCGCCACTCCATTCTAGGAGCTGACGAGCGCCGGCCGCCGTCGAGTCAGCGTGTGCCGCTCCCGCGGTGGCGCACCCGCCTCCCCCACTGACGCGTGCCGGTTCACGGACGGGACTCTTCTCGCGCACAGGTCGTGGCCCAAGGCGGCACTCACTGGAGTCCTGTCCCCATCGCTGCTCGCAGGGGCTGAATATGGTTCGGCTCGCGACAGAGGATCACGAGGAGTCGCCAGCCCGCCACGCGGAGGCGGCGTGCTGGCTCGGGCGTCTGGCAATCTGCTATGCCACCCATCGAGACGCGGTGGGGCGGCACCACTGCGCGGCGCGGGCGGGCCGGTCGTGGAGGCGTCGCAAACAGGGGTGTAGTGAGAGGGGCGGCTCAAATTGGGGTGCCCCTGAGCTCACGCGGTGTCCTCGAGCGGCGAGCGGCGAGCCGAAGGCGGAAGGCTCCCCGCCACCTTCGCTCGCGCGGCGGCGGCTCGCCACCAAGCAGCGCCGCCGCCGTCTGTCGGCATTCCGGCGGTCGCTGTCGCGTTGGTTGGCCAGCAGGCCGCCCTTCAATCGCTCACACGCAGGCCGGGACGGCAGAGCGGTGGGGGAGCACCTCGTCCCCTCCCCCCCCCCCTCGTCATACTGCCTCACGCCGTGGCGGCTCTTGCCACGCTGTGTGCGGTGGTAGCTAGGCGCTCTTCTGGTGTTTCAGTGCCTGCGGCGTAAACAGGGAGGCGCCGCGCCACTGGGCACCCGAAAACGCGGTAATGGGGTGTGACTGTACGGGACGCCTCCCTGTCGCCGACACACTCGCCGTAAGCGCACTTGCTGACCAGGCCGCGGGCGGCTCTTGGCCACAGGAATGGGAGGATATTCGTATCATATGAGGTGGCGTGTCCTCAGGCCGCCAGTGACGGGCTCAACTCAAAGCACGCGGTCTCGGGAGCGTCGTTTGGTTGGGCGGCCAAGGCCGGGCCGGCAGCTGGCAACGAAAGCCAACGCGCACGGATAGCTAGGCGGAGAGCTCAGCGGCCCGTTGACGTGGGGGTTGCTCAGTGGACGCCTGCTGTTGTCGAGTTAGATACCACTGGGGGTCGGCAGTGTTCCGGCCGGTCGGCGAGCGGCGGAGCACCGGCGGGGCCGACCGCCGGCGGTTCGCGCCCACCGTCAGTGATTGGCGCAATATGCCACCGTCGGCCTCGAGCAAGGACGTGGAAGGCCATTGAGGAGCTTAGCGTATACGGTTGACCGTTTGATGGCATAGAATCACACCACCGCGGTGCGTCGCCCCGATACTCGTGCAGTTGAGTCCTGCTTTGCACCCAAAATCTCCCAGTTGGGCTCGGATGGGGTTTTGTGTTCTATGTAGGGGGGGGGGGTGACACTGGGCGGGTGCAGAGATTGTGCCATCGGCCATTTCGCACGACAGCTCAGCCAGGGGGGCGCAGACTCTGGAGGCGTAGCCAGCGCCACGCTGCCTGCTTGGCTGCTGCGGTGGCAGAACTTGGCTTGGTCTCATCGCCGCGTGTTTAACGAGGCGCGAACAGATCTCCTCTCCTCTCTCGCAGCAGCGCTCCGCCCCACCTCGGCTCTCTATCGGCTGCAGCTCAGCTCTGTGTGACGGGCAAGGGCAGAGGCGCAGCGTGATCCGGGCTCTTCCTGACGCGATGCCTGCGCTTCCATCGAGATCCGTGTCCCGAATTAAGGACCAGGCGAGAAATTCCTTGCAGAAGAGCCACCGCTCGTTCCGGGCCTCGTCGTGAGGCGCGTCAGAAGCGAAACGGGGGGTCGCCCAAAATGCCTACTAGCAGAGGCTGGCACAGCGCACCCCGAAACTCTGAAACACGCTTCGCTCATGCTATTGGCAGCGACGGACTCCCGTGCACGGTTCTGGTTCTCCCGCGAGACACCTGGCATAGGAATCTTCTGTGCGACAGTGCGCTTCACCAGAAAGACCCTTGCGCAGGAAGGGACACACAGGGTGTTCCCAAAAGCGTGCCTCTGGGAATGGCGCGACTCCGTGTACGAGACCTAACAATCTCCTGCTCCAACTGCTTGCACAACTGCTGCCAACTGGCCTCCATGAGGGCGTAGAGGTTGTTTCTGTTTGAGGTTGTTGTGACAGAACGCCTTGTATTGGCAAACATACATACCGTCCAGAAGGAGCGCTGTGATGCCGCCACCATGGAATAGGGAGTCTGCTTCAGAGTCCTCCCCAAAGCCATGCTCGGGACTGCGTTGGAGGTCATCGCTGTTGTAGAGCAGTAGGGCAAGGGCGGTTCGTCGAAACAGCACGGCAGTGGCCATCCATGGCCCCACGCAAGGGTTCCTGCTCCCTCGCCACCGGGCCGGCTGAGCTGTGCATTTCGACAAGAAACCCAGTATCCACGCTACCACTCCACGTCGTTTGAACGCTAGCTATACACGCATTGCACGCACGAGTCTCAGGTGTGGTACTACCGGCGAAGCGTACGGCAGCTTGCGGCGAGCCCCACGCACATCACGCACGTCACACCGCTTACCTGCTCCCGCTACCGCGCAGGCCTGACGCAAGCGCCACGACAATGCCAGACAGGACCACACCCGCCGCTCCGACCAACCCCACCCCAATCAGGCCGTCTGTCCAGAGGCACACGTGAGCGAGGAAGCAAGCGCAACCCGAGAGAAGGCAGAAGCGCAACGCAGCGCGGGCACACAGTCAGTCCGACGTCCAAGCGCTCCGCTGGCCCTAGCAAGGTCAACAAGTTGCACACAGAGCAGGAAAGAGCAAAAACAGCGGGGAGGACAAAGCCAAGCCGAAAGGGCACGTACCCTTGGCAATCTTGTCGTCGACCACATCGCGCAGGGAGATGGCCTGCCGGCAGTTGGGGCTGATTTTGAGCAGGCGGTCCAAACAGCGGCGCGCCTCCTGTACGAGCAAAGAAGAGCGAGACGTTGAAAAGATAGACACAGGAGCAAGAAGACAAGAGAAAAGGCGCATCATGTTAGCAGCGCACTCTCCCGAGTTAGGGAGTAACGAACCCACGGCGGGGACCCCAGGCAGACGTCGCCCCGTCAAAGACCAGCCAAGGCCGCATCAACACCCACACACAGGCGCCCAACGCTTGCACGTGCAACGCTCACTGCAGGGTGGTGTCTGTGGCAAGTACACATGGCACCTAGATTCTCCCACCTGCGCCGCGGGTGCCACACCCGCACCACCACCGCCACCACACGCAACAACAGTCGGCGCCGCAGCAACACCACACCACACAAAACAGGCCGCTCGGGCAGGGAAAAGCCCACATACCACCACATCATCCAGCCTGTAGTGACCCAGGGCCATGTAGTAGAGGCAATCCCGATCCGAGAAGCGGTCCTCCAACAGCCCAGACATCATGATGACGCCCTTGCGCATGTCGGGCCGCGAGGGCGACCGGATGAGTGCCCACGCATAGTTGAACTTGGCCTCGGGGGCCGGGCGCGACTTGGCACACTCCTTGAGGTAAATCTCCTCAAACTTCTGTGCAGGGGGGCGGCGGCGGGGGCGGGGGCGGGGGCGGGGGGAAGGAAGCCAGACGGTGGAACGCGAGCGGGGAGAGATGCAACCAGGATGGGGCACCCCACGCACCAGGCGTCCGAGGTCAGCCAGCAAACACGTAGCGGGGCTCTGGCCAAAAGAACCACCAGGTGAACGTGGCGAGCTGCATCAGTACACCTCCCGCAGTGACCATGCAAAAGGACGCAACAAACACAGACCAGCACTCCACCCAATCCGCACGCACGCAGCGGCCACCAGTGGCACGAGCCAGGGCGGCCACGATGGCGCCCGCTCGCCGCGCCAACCAACCACCAAAGACCGCGCCGCGTGGCCAAAGGCGGCCCATCCGACACACCCACAGCGCCACGTACCTGCAGCTCCGCCGTCAGGTCCACCTCGGACGCGTCTTCCGCCAGCTGGCCGGCCATGGCGCGGGGGTTGCCCGCGGCGCGGGACATGGCGGCCGGCAGGGGGGGGGGGGGGGGGGGCCCCCCCCGGGGGGGGGGGGGGGGCCCCCCGGGGGGGGGGGGGGCTCGCGCCCAAGTTTTTCTTTAGCAAAGGGCTCGGGGGGGGGGGCGGGGGGGGAGTGGGGGGGGGG
>Ga0115030_1000124_pt1 | contig 28105 bp, 36 predicted proteins | sample SidtaG_4_FD_87174 | JGI IMG/M metagenome (GOLD analysis project Ga0115030, IMG submission 87174) | Marine algal microbial communities from Sidmouth, United Kingdom - Sidmouth_Male1 metaG | ecosystem: Host-associated > Algae > Red algae > Unclassified | place: Sidmouth, United Kingdom | collected... | reverse complement strand
GCGCGGTTCCTGTCGCGCAGACAGCACGAATTGAGGCGATGACGCGAGGGCGTGACATCGGCGTCACAAATCGGAAAAGTTGGATGCAGCGACGGCCTTTCATTTGACTTCATCCCTCCTGACGACTCGCTGCTAGACAAGAGAGGAACATACCACTGTGACATTCTGAAATGAACATTCCAGCCACACTTGAAGTATCGCAAGCGACCAATCTGATGCCGACCGCAGAAACGTTTAATTTCGTGCATCTGCGCTCCCGGAAAAAAGCAGTTGCGATCGCTCACCAGGATCTCAGGAGTGGTCCGACTCGTCCCAATCTGATGCAAGGGGATCGTGGTGCTCCTCATCTGCGCGTGTAGGCGCTGGTCAGCACGTGCCGGCGCGTGCCCGTCCACTCTGCGTTGTGCCCTTTGTCCGCGCCTTCCTTTCACGTTCAGAGGAACCTCTCGTGTCATGGAGTTGGCATCCCTCTTGATTTGTGGCTGTGAAGGGCGTTTCGAGTCTTGCTGGCTCTGTCAGAATGAGTCACCGGCAATTTTCATGACCCGTGGCATTTGCGAGTTGTTGATTCGATAATGATGTCACAATTGTCGCAATATTCATGTCAGAGTGTTGTTCATGAGCGTGCGAGGTTTTTGGAAGATCGGCTGTAGCTTGGCCGCATCGAGAGCACTTTGCGAGCGGGCTTCATTTAAAAAGCAGAGACTTACTCAGCATCCTTGTTACCGAAATCGGGACACACTGGCGTTCAGCAAGCATCTAAGCTTCGTGCCAGAACCCTACACAGTCCTGTCGCTGGGGGGCTTCTGCCTTCCCTACCCCAATAGTAAACAGACAAACAGCGCATTTGATATCCAGCCGGAGGTCCCACATTGTTTGAAGTCTTACTGGCCTATGAGCGTGGCATTCCCGCCCATGTGAACGTCCGCAGGGGCCTGCAGAGACGGTAGTAGGAAAGTCTCGCAGAAGAATCTGCAATGATTGAAAAATATTCATATGAATCGTGGGGCTACTTTGCAGAAATCTGCATCCGCCCAGTCTGCGCGTGAGATATGATTCTGCTGCACGATTCAGTTCCGGCAGGCGGCGGCGGTCGCCGACCCGCCGGCGTTCGCCGCGGCATCGGCAGCGGCGGTAGCGGCGGCTGCAGCAGGGACGGCGGCGGCAGCGGCTGCGGCCGTGACGGCAGCACCGGACTTCTACATGCGGGTAGATGTGGTGATCGACCGGCACCCATCTGAGCATCCGCTGGTGGCGACCTCGCACCGTGTCCGTCCCGGAAAGTGACTTCCGGCGCGCTGGCCGGCGGCGGCTCTTTCCGATGGGTGACTCCGTCGGGGCGGCCGATCGGCGCCTCGGCGGCGCCGTCCGCCGCGGCCCACGCGCCTGGAAGTACATCTCCGCGGTGCCCACGGTAACGACACCCCCCACCTCGCGACGCTGACCGGCGTCTCCGTCTGGCTATGACTGTGGAGGCAGCGGCCACAGCGGATGGATGGTGCGCTGCGGCGCTTTAGTGGTGCGGACCGTCCACAACGGAGAGCTGCCGGTGAGCTTAGGGAGAGACTGAGGGAAGGAAGCGAGGGAGCGGATGGTGTCCCCGTCGCCTCCACCTCGCCGCGGCCGCAGCCCACGGACCGCTGCGAGCTGCCGGAGACGTCCGGCGGGTGCGCCTTTGGCTGTGTTTTGGGGAGGATTGATGGTGCCGCTTTGGTGGCAGGCAGTGCCGGAGCAGGGTCCCTCACCCCTGCCGCCATGCGCCCACAACCTGCAGCCGTAGCGGCGGCGGCTTGGCGTGGTCACTCGCTGCTGCCGCCAGCGAGGCGTGCCGCCGCCGCTGTCGAGGAAGGTGGTGACAGCCCGCGCCGGGCGGCGGCACGCTGCGTGGAGCACGCCACGATCGCGGGCTGCGGAAGCGCCGCTGGAGACTTGTGACGCTGCCGCCGTCGCGGCCGCGTCAACTGCACGAACGGCGCGGAGCATGTGTCGGGACGCAGTGGAAGAGGCGAGAATCTCGCCGCGGGGCGCACACCCGGCATGCTTGCTTCCCCAAGCGCTGTTCTGCGGCCGTCGCGGAGTTGGGTGGTGAGACGTGGAGGCAAAGGTGATGACGGGGAACCGGACAGGAGTACAAGTGGTGACTCTCTCCGGGACCGTCGGTCGCGCCGTCGCAGGCGCGGCCATCGGCATCGTCGCCCCCTGTCCTCCTCGAGTGATTCATGCTCCCGGAGTGACGGTGAGACGGCGCGTCGGGCACTGGTTGATTTATTGCTGATCCCCGAATTTTGTCCTGGTGGACCGAGACTGAGTTGGGGACCGACTCTCTCCACCAATCAGATGCGCCCCTGGGACTGACTTGGAGCTTCTGAGTGCTTACATGCGCCCATACGGCCTGGAAATCGACATCAGTTCCTCTTTTTTTTCTGCACTTCTGGCAAGGAAACAGTAGAACATCTCAAGATCTCGCCTGGGCAGCTTGCTTCATGCCAAGAAAAGCGGATCTAGCGGCAATTAACAGTGAGTTCTGCTGGGTGCAAGGTCCTGGTACCAAATGCGGGCTTTCTATTGGCTTCGATGACCTCTTACTGTCGTTTTAGACCAGTAGAAATCTCTTATTCACAGTCAGGCTCTGTCTTTGTCCCCCAGGACAAAATTCGGGGATCAGCAATACAGATACCTGTCCACAATATCGGGGACAACCTGCTCTTCACGGTGACCGACTAGCACTCGTACCTTCAGGACAACGAGAACCAGACCTTCACTAGCCGGACACGTCTACGGACTACACAAAACCGGGAGAAACTTCGGGTCTTCATGGACCAGGTTCGCGTCGACGGAACCAAGCCGGCCGAGCTCTTGTCCTTTTTGCGACGTTTCTTTCTGACCTGTAACGACAAAAACGTCTCGGAGGGAAAGGCGCTCTACATGGTAGGCTCCTTCCTGACCGGGGCACCAGCCACCAATTTAACAAGATACTTCTTGATACGGCAGGCCACATCTGGGGCCGGGCCGTCGCATCCTTCCCTGATGAGGTGCACTGGCCCCTAATGAGTTACGCGGACTCGATCGACGTGAACCATCCCTTGTCGGACGTGAACCGGGCTTTCCTGGGCGCTCATGAGGTCCCCGACGCCTTCGCGGCCCGTTCACGGGACCTGAAGGAGGCCTGGCGCAATGTGTACGGCGAGGAACGGCTCAAGATGGTATTCATCTAGGGCCTTTCCAAGCGCTCGCAGGTGGATGCCCAGCCGCACAACCTCCAGTATACGGAGCACACCGTGCAGCAGCTCGCGTCTTTCACCCAGGGAGTACATGAACAGGTCAACCCGGGGGGGGATCGCCCGAACCGGGTACGGGCGTGCTGGTCGTGCAACAAGCAGGACCACATCGCGGCCGCCTGTCCGCCTGTGCCCAGGAAGCTCCAGGACAAGCGATCCCGGAAGGGGATCCCTTTTTCCAAGGCCGTGAGCTTGTCCGACCGACAAGTAAAGGGATCATTTCCCGGTTTTTTTGTGAAGTGCCTCTCGGCCCCGCTCATAATCGGATGTGACTTCCAGTCGCTGTACACCAAGGCCATCTTGCCTCAGGACGAAGAGATCGAGTGGACTACGGGTGCCGTCTCGGTCATCTTGGGCTACCATCTCGGTGTCTGGGGGCGACAGTACAAGGCACTGGAAAAGCCCTGGGTCCGCCCGAACGATCTTGCGCTGGCGAGCGCAACGGTCTTCCGATCTGGCACCCAAAACGAGGCCCAAGTGGTGACCCGGTCGACGATGACTGGTTAACTCAAGGGCCGGGCGGAAATACTAGCCAAGCATGGGCTGAACTTGGCCCACGGGCATCACAAGAAAGTGCGACGTCAGGAGCCCGTCTCCGTCCTCCTGATCAACCTGGGTCGTAAGACCAAAACGTTTGCTAGCGGCAACCAAGTGGGGCTCGCAGAGCCTTACACGGGCGAGAGACGACCGCTCTTCCAGGGGGGCCTTCTTGCTGGCCAGCAGGGGCTGTAACCCTAACCCTAACCCTAACCCTAACCCAGCAGGGGCTGGAGGCGCGGAGAGAGCCGGACAAAGACGCAGCCATGACCGAGACGGAGGGCCTGCTGCAGCCACCGATTGGTCCCCCAGCCAAGGCACCGAAGACGCCAAAGGAGGACTGGACGGGCGTTCCCAAGGACCTCCATGGCAAGGTGGATGGCCTCCTGGACCCGGTCAAGGTCATGCGGAAAGGGAGACTGGGTGCGCTTAAGGCAACAACGCATCACATCCCGCTCAAGCCCGACGCCAAGCCAGTTTACTGGGCTCCGTAGAGGGTTGGGCCGCACCGGCGCCAAGAGAAGGAGGTCAAGAAATTTTTGACCTGGCTTTCTTCGATACCTCAGAGGCCTACTTGTCCTTCCGGATGGTCTTCGTTCCGAAGCCAGGTAACCGCTTCCGGTTCTGCGCGGACTAACGCCGGCTGGGCGAGAGTACAGTCAAGAACGTCTACCCGATCCCGAGGATGTACGCTTGCCTGGGTTCCCTGGGAGACATTACGGTGCTCGTTTCTTTGGACATTAACAATGGGTACTTGCAGATCCCCTTGGCCGCCGAGGACAGAGGCAAGACGACGTTCACGTCCCACACGGGCATTTTCCGTATGCCCGGCTCCTTTTCGGCCTGGTGAATGCCCCGGCCTTGTTCCAACCTGCGCTGGAGATCCTCCTCTCCTACCTACGCTAGCAGACCGACCTGGTGCACCTATACGCCGTCATTGTGATCTCCCGGACCGTGGACGAGCACATCCGGCACCTGCGGGACGTCCACTCCAGTCTGGAAAGGCCGGTGTCTCGATCACGCCATCCACGGGCCACCTGTTCCAGCACGAAGTCGAGTATCTGGGGCGTGTCGTACGCCGCGGGCAGCTACTGATGCACAATAACGACATCATGAGCCTGGCGCAAGCGCTTCCCCCGCGAAACCAGACGGAGCTCAAGGGCTTCCTGGGCATGCATAACGTGTACAAGGGTTTTGTAAAAAGATGACGCACACATCGCCAAGCCCCTGAACAAGCTCACCATAAAGAAACTCCCGCACGTTCTGCAAACGATGGAATTCGCACAGCTGACTGCCTTCGATAACCTGAAAGAGCTCCCGACGTCGACCCCGGTTTTGGCGATCCCCCGTAGCGAGGGTCTCTTCATCCTGGACACCGACGCATGCACCGTCCACGCAGGAAGCACCTTGCTGCAGCAACAACCTCACAAAAGCATCCTCCCGGTCGGATACTACAGCCGGGGCCTCAACCTGTCCGTGCACAACTTCTCGACAACTGAGAGAGAATTCCTGGATGCGGTCTGGGCCTGCGTTCTCCTGCGCCGTTATCTTGAAGGGAAAGAGTTCCTGATCCAGACGGACCACTCCTGTTTAGGCTGGCTGCTCAGCATGGACGCCGCAAGAAGAAGAGCCGCGCGCTGGCGCCTTCGCTTGTCGGAACTTCGGTACAAGGTGTGCCCCAGACCGGGAACGTAGGCCCACTGTTCCGACGCCATGTCGCGTTTCACGAAGCTGGCGCCGCACCGGTTTGTCAGCACAGAAGTAAATCTCTGCCTTGCTCTGGCTGAGCTTTCCCTTGGCTCGGTCGCGCCTCACTGCGAACAGCCGGACAAGGAACAACCGGTAACGCTCGCGCGCATGATCGTCGCGCAAAACGATGACCAGCGGTGCCACACGTACAGGACAGGATGGAGCAGAACGAGCACTTGCGCTTGTCGGAGTCCAAAGAGGGACTCCTCGCGCGTGCCGGCCACCTGGACGGTACAACCCACGTGAATATCCGACTCGCCTAGCGTCGAGACCTTCTGCGGCTGGAGCATGACGTCGTTCACGCCGGTCATTCTTGCGTCAACCGGGTGCACTCCTCCATTCGGCGCAAACACTACTGGGAATCCATGGCCGGGGATGTGCACGACTGGATGGACATCTGTGCATCTCTAGCCCGGAACTGGATCCCACCAAGACGGTGCACGGCACTTTTCCAGTTTTTCCCGTCGACGGAACCCTTAGGGAGTGTGTCCATGGACCTCCTCTGGCCGCTGACACAGACTAAGACCGGGAACGTCTTCCTCCTATTGATCACAGTCGACCGGTTCTCGAAGCTTGTACGATCCGTCCCGCTGGACGAAATTACCGTGACAGACGTGTCGTCGGCGTTCATTCGGGACTGGATCTCCGTTCACGAGTCCCCGGACACCATCCTGACGGACCATGGACCCCAGTTCGCCTCCCTGATCTTCCAGGGTGTGCGTGGTTTGATGGGCATCGGAACCAAGGGCTTAGGAATAATAATTCGGATAAAGCACCACTCTGTAAGCAGAGCCTGATCGCAGCAACATCCTCTGTTCATCAGTCTTTCCACGAAGAGCCAGAGCGTGAGGTGAGCTTTACAGCAGTGTCTTGCGTTTTGCTCTCACATTGGATGGCGAGAAGATTCCAACGGACATATCCCGATACATCTGGATATCGCTGACCTCCCGAAAATGGCGGATAAAGAGTGGTTGCAATCATTCAACAGCGTACGTGCACCAATGGAAAGGCCAGGAATCAAATGAGTTCCCTACAGAGTCTCCCCATGCAGCTCTGCGCACTGGAAACGCACATCAGGATCTCAAGAAATTTGAAGATTTTCGTTGATCTGATGAGAAATCACATGCCTGTCCCAGAACCCTCTCCATACCCTCTTCAGGCACAAGCAAGCGGCCCAAAAAGCTCAGGAAATCTCATTGTGGGTTGCATTGGCCTTGCGTGACACCGGTGAGACACGGTGATTGGCTGGCAAGATTACTGGCGGCAACTCTCTGCCAATAGTTCGATCGTGGCTTGTCCAACAGCCACTCAGACTTCATTTTTACGCCCCTTCGTCGTCTCTGCCTCCCTTTTCTCTGCAACCGCCAATTTTTGGAGGTTAGCAATATATCCCTGATTCTGCGGAAAAACCCAGATTCTGAAACGTCCTGATCGGAACCTGTACACGACCACGTACCACCCTCAGACTAACAAGCAAGTCGAGCGCTTCAACGAGACGCATGTGGACACGTTCATGCACCACATCGCAGATCAAAAGACAACTGGGACGAGCTCGTTTCTGTGGTGGTGCAGACGTACAATTGGAGGCCACATCGTATGACAGGTGTGCCTCCCATGGACTTGGTCACCACGAGGCGCCTGAGAAACTTCTCCAAGGCGCGGATGCGGTACGGCATGACTCCTGATTCGGGCTAGTCGGTGGCCGAGTCCATGGACTCGTCTCTGAAGTCGCTCAAGGCCCTGCTCCCCCAGGTGCGGGACTCGATTGCCAAGACGCAATCCCGGTACAAGAGGGACTATAAAAAGAACGCCCGCCCTCTCCGGGTGTCGGTGGCCAGTGGTGACTGGATTCACCTGCGCAACCACCCCCAGAAGCACAAGTTCGACCCGAAGGTGAAATGACCCAACGAGGTTCTCGAAACCGACATGAGGACCTACCTGATCGACCAAGACGGAATACCTTACAGGGTTTGCGGCGACGACGTTGTGTCGGCGGGACCGGTAGACCCCACGAACCGGCCCGAATGACCACAAGTGGCGGTCCCGGACGCGCTCAATCTGGGTGGGTCCTAGTTTGTGTTCGAGTGATTCCTGGAGCACACCTGGGACGCGGAGGGGGTCCAGTGGCTGCTGGTCCTCTGGTTTGGGTATGGACCAGACGACGACAAATGGCAACACTCGGAGCGCCTGCTGGTTGGCGCGGTGCACCGGTATCGTCGACGTGAGGTGCTTCTCCCACAAGATCTGGGTAAGGCGGAGCATGGGCGCGACGCCCATGAGGCGTGACGGAATATCCACAAGACAAGAAGACCCTCGCTTATGCATGCACTACGTATAAGTACTCGTGACACGAAAAGCGGCCGGGGTTTACCCAGTCCGTTACAAAGCGCTCTGGCCACTCTCGACCTGGGGCGTACATGAATAAATCGCACTCTGATATAATGAGTAGATATACTCGGATACACTCAGATTCCGGGAAATCAAGCCCGATTCTGCGTAGTCATATCTGAACTGCACCGCCATTTTTATGGCTCTGAAGCCGATAAGCGAAAATACAACGACTTAACAGTCGTCTAACGAAGGCATCCCACTACCGAAGGTAACTTGAATCGCCAGGCGGCTCCGAGCGCGCGAAGCCGGCACGAGACACGCAGTACTATCTTAGACACACTTTGGATAGCAGTGAGCCAACTGACGGCACACTGTCGACGGCGAAGGTGATCGGAAAACTGGACGATTTTTCGTCTTTTGTCGCGCGCGGCTGCTGACGGGCGGCCTGTACGACTCAGATCATTTCTCAGCCATAAATGTTAACGAAGGTAGCGAGATGGGCAACGATGCTTGCGCAGCTTGCGTCGCATTCGCTGTCGCGAGCGTGACATGGTCTCGCATAGGACTTGTTCACAGGTTCCACCTCAACCCGCTCTTCGTTATTTCTCGGCAGTCAGCATCGCAAGTACCTCCTCTCTGACGTAGTTGTTGCAGAATCCGATTTATTCTGAACAGAATGCCTATTCTTGTTCATATCCTACATTTCTTGGTTTCGGATATATGTCCTATCCGTACTCAAGAAGTTGCGTCAAAAATCATATTTGATTCAAAAAATGCCAATGTTGAGTGTATCGGAGTGGACCGAAAATGGACAGATTCATAAGCCCCTGCTCTCGACAACTCGCGCCCACTAGAGACAAACCGCATCAGTCCAGAAGACGACGGGTGGGGGCCGGCCCTTCAAAACCAGAAGGTCCCTCATGGCTACCGTACGCCCGGCCACAGCCGGGAGTGCTCTCTGGCGGCGTCCCGGCCTCCGGACGCGACACGGTGTCGTACCCGCTGCCCCAGTACTGAGTACCGCCACCGCCGCTGCCACGCTGGGGCCTCCCAGGGGCATCCCCGTAAAAAGTCTCACCGGCTTCCGCGCCGTCCTCCCGACGGTCACCCGACCCCGACCCACGCGTGCGCCAAGTGCCGGCCGGTTCAGACCGACGTAGATGGTTGTTCTGCCGCTGCTGGTGCATGCGCAAGAGGCTCCAGAGCTGCTCGTTCAATCCCGAGCGAGACCACAGATGTAGAACCTGTTCCAGGGCATTGGGGTCACTCACAGGGTGTGCGTCCGCCCAGGCGAGCATGTAGTTCGCCTGGATCTAAAGTAAGTTAACAACGGACACCAGGAGCTCACTCAAGGGGAACACATCGGAAGGACCACAGAGTCTCCCAACAAGAGGTTCCAGCAACGCCTCACCCTCGGACCCATGAGTCGCCGAGGTATCCAGAAAGAGAGAGTCGGGTACGGGGGGGGGCAACGGCACGCGGTTGGCGGTCGCAACCCGGGCCACAGCACTCACTCCAGGGGTGTCACGACCGGCACCGAAAATTGGGGCGCTCATCGCCAAGGTGACCGGGCTCGCGGCGAGAAATGAACTGTGAGGCGGGACACGTTGATGACCCAAAAGAGGCAGGCCACACAAAGAAGAAGAGCATGAACCACCGGTTCGCCGCGGCACGGCGGACGCCCAAGCCGACGGGATTCCGACAGATGGGGTCGGTACTTGTGCCCAAGTACGGGGCTCCTCCTGTGTTGCATCCATGCCGACCGCCGGCATCGAAAAAGCCGCGTCTTCAAGTGGATCCTGGATGCCTATACGGACCCCGTTGGCGTCCGGACGGGTCACCACCGTCAACAACCCGTCCCGTTCACATCGAGAGGTGTCGGGCAGGCTAACGGCGTCATGAAAGGCCGGGTAGTGAACAGAAAGAGCGGCGCGATGGTTAAATATGGCCTTGAACAAGTTCGGAGCCCCGACATCGTCCCCGGCGAGCTCGTTCGGCTTCAGCTGCTAGACCCATCCGAACAAGGCGTCGGAGAACGACCAGAAGCTGCCGTCGAGGGCCTCCTCGTACGAGCAGTTGTACGTCATCACCAAGTGCTCGGTCATCCAGATGACCCTTGTGACCGAGTGCGGGGCCCGACAGGACCGGTAGATCTCGCCCCGTGCGTAATACGCCAAAATTTAGCCACCGGTGGTAAACCGGATGGGGGTGTCCATCTGGTCAGATCAAGTGGGTTCCGCGGCTAAGAACTGGGGCCGCGACACCGGCGGCCGGCGCCAAACCTCCTGGTGGTCCCAGCTGATTCGGAAGCCCCGACGACGAGCCTGTGGGGAAAACCCCCAGTCAGGGGTGACACGGCCCCGGAATGAGCCCGGGACCGTTCGTGACCACTCACGTAACACCCCCCTACGGGGGTAGCGTGGGACAACCCCCCTTGTGCGGGTGTACAGGGAGCCCGAGGGCACCACACGAGACGACCCCTTTAGAGGGGCGCGGGGTGATGAGCACCCGATCGGGCCCCCCTGGAGGGGTCTGAAACAGCCGAGGGAGACACGCGTCTTCCCGAATCCGGGCCCTTTGGAGGTACCGGAGTGATTGTAGAAGCTTCCGTAATCCGAGCGTAAGCCGGACCAAGATCTGATCTCCACCAGGGATAAAGTCCTACCGGAATTCTATCCGGGAATATTGAAGAATCATGGGATAACTCCCGAGGTATTGATTTTAGGCAACTTCTGAGATCAAGGAAGTCTTCGTGACTCTCCTGCTTCCGCCCGAGACGGGCGGGGGTCCTTTTCCAGTGGAAGGGTAATCGAGGATGCTGGGCAGGGGCCACGAGAGGCCCGGGCCTGAGACCGTGGCCCGTTGGGCACCTGTCCCCCCGTGCTGGCGCCCGGGGGCTGGGATTGTGCACGTCCTACGTCTTGCTTCTGAGGGTACATGAGTGTGTGCTTTGGGGCCATCGTGCGTATTCGAATAAATCAGCGTTGCGTTTGCGTCACTTCCGTCCTTCTGGTGCGCTTCGCACACGGTGATCCCAGTGTTCGTGTTGCTTCTCCTGTGTTTCGCTCCGCATTCTGTGCTGGGCTTCCGACGGGGCCATACCCCGTCGGCTTTGAGGGCAGGATCCACTACACTTGGTGAAGGAGCGGGGGTCAGGGTCAAGTCGTTCCTGATCAGTCGGGCCGTCCCTGTGTCGTCCTCTTATGGTAGACGTGCTCTCTCTGTCTTACCCTTGGGCGTGACTGTTGCTGTGACTCTTCGACTGGATTCTCCCGCGGGGGAGTGGGGCTTCCATCGTCATGGACAGCATGAGGGGGATGATGTCCCGCGCGCAAGGCGCGGGCTTCTCTTCACGAGGCATCCGTGACGGAACTAGTGAGGGCTCAAGACCGAGTGGCCTTTTGGGGGACCTTCCTCATGTGAACGGTCGCGCGCGCGTGTCCAAGAGAGTGCGTCGCACGGCTAGCGACAGATGAGGGGACGGTGACGGACTCCCGTTTCCCCCTTCTTTTGCGACCGCCTCAAGCGGCCGAGAACGAGTCTACCCCAGAGTGCCGGGGTCTCCTGGGGAGCGGGAACAAGCAGTCCCGTCCCAATAACAGGGGGCATATGACGGTCAGGCTCGGAGGGCTAGACCCGGGGGCGTACCCCATGCACCCCCAAAACGCAGTGGGGTTGGGGCTCCGTAAGGGGCCCTAGAAGGGGACGCCTTTTTGGAGGCCCTACCGGCTTCACTGGATGCTTTCATCAGCCCGTTACATGAACGGCTCTCCTTCTTGGAGAGAGCCCTCTGGGCCTCCCGAAGGTGAAGGCGCCGTCGTCACCGACTGAGCTCCTCCTCCTCGGAAGGGGAGTACTCCGGCCGAGATGGGGGACATCATGTCCCCTGACGTGCGGTAGCACGCGCCCCAGGGCTCGCGGTAGAGGAGAACTGTCATCGTCGACTCCCCGAAAAGACCTTCCCTGCGGATGATCGCTATGCAGGGCCTCTGGATAGTGTATCGTACGCCTTGGATAAACAGGAAGTCCGGTATGACCGGACAATGGCACACGGCCTAGGCCGTCTGCGTAAGGATGGCTCGGCCACCTTTGATTGACACGCACATTGGGATGGGACGCCAGCCTAAGGCGTCTTCGAGTTTCTGAAACGCTTTGTGAAAGCGGGGAATCATAACAATGTGTCAGAGGTCAGAGCCCTCTACGGCCTCCCGGAGTTCACCAATGGTGACCTCAAACGGGAGTTGTACACCATCATGCCGTCGCTCCAAGGAGGCCGGAGTGGAGAGGTCAGTTCCTGTGTGGAATTGGTCAACTGGCTCCTCCGCAAAGATGCGGATGAGCAGTCGCCAAACGATCAGGACGCTCTGTTCCAAGGAGCCTCCCAGGAGGATGGTGAGACAGAGAATGATTTCTTTGTACGCTTTCGGGGGTTACGTCGCATCTGGGGGTATATCCACACAGAGGGGCTGATAAAGAGCCGCCATATGCAGGGGCTCGGTTGGAAGATTCGCGCTGATGTGCGCCAACACAACACCGGCATTATGCCAATGGACCTTCTTGTGCAATGTGCCCAAAGGAAGGGTGACGTCTGTCGCAGACGTCACGAGGAACAACACTCCGAAGAGGCCCGACGGGCCGAGGCCCGTCGAGAGCGTCGTGCAACACGGCCTAAACCCCGAACGTATGTTACAGCGGCGGTGACAGTCCCAACGAAGGTGGGGGAAGTCCCTCCGGGTCTTTCCCCAAGAGGTTACAGTCGCTTTGGGCAACCGAGGAACTACGACTGCCTCGCCTGTAACATGCGAGGACATTTCTTCCGCGAGTGTCCCCGCCCTGACGCGGCTACCAGGGCCTTGTTGAGCAAGGCCTACGAGGAGCGTAAGTCGGAGCGTCCTCAAGAGGACCAGCGCCGTCCCAAGATGGCCGTAGCAGCTGTAGGCACAAGCCTAGGCCCTTCTTGGTCGTCTCCGGATCGTCGGCGGTTCCGCCATCGCGCGTCTTCGGTCACGTTCAGGAGATGTGGGGCCGACACAGTGTGGTGCCCCATCGAAACCGCAGCCTACGGCTTGGAATGGCCGGCCGGGGATCTGGCGACAACATTCTTCTGTTCGGACGGCATGTCCTGCGGCTAAGACAACGAGAATCAAGCTCACACGGCCAAGTCCCAGGCTTGTGTATCATTGAAATGATGCAATTTCACGAATTCAGGAGGGGCCTCGCCCCCGGCGCACTCAGGTAAGCTTTCTGTCAGCACCGGATGGTGAGGAAAGCAACAGACCCGACATCGGCGTCCGAGGTTGATCTGGACGCCAGGCCTTGTGCGGATCGCCGGCAAACTTGCACCTAAAATCGACTGCTGATTGGCTCGAACCGCTCGGCCGTGCAAGGCTGCCCGAGGACTCTGGCAGGGCCAGAAGGGTTGCGCGTGGCATTGAAGTGCGGTCACTGTGCCTCGACGGATGTCCCTCAGCTCCTCGCAAATGCTTTCTTCCCCCACTCCCTGTACTTCGTCCTGCCCCCCATCCTGCACCGCCCCCGTCGATCCCCTCCCCCCCCCCGCCCCCGCGTTCACCCTCGCGGCCGCTGACCCTGCGGCCGCACATCTCCACCCGCGAGGGCCCCCCTGCCTTCCCCTAACTCCACGCCACCCGCCCTGCACAGCACTGTCTGTGGCCGCGGGACGCGCGCCACGTGGTGCGGCGTGGGCGGGTGATCATGGGGGGGGTGCTGGGGGGGGGGGCAATAGGGGGGTGTGTGATGGAGGAGGGGGGCGTGGGCTGGGGCGGTGGGGGTGGCGCGGGGGTGCCGTGAAGGCGGCGGGGGCACGGCGCCAGGGGAGCGGGATGGGGCAGCGCGGCAGGCGCAGTTTGACTTTGCGTGTGGCGTGCGAACGCGGGCCGCGCGTGCGGCGTGGAGGGAGGCTGTTCTCATCGCCAGATCTGTTCGGGGTGCAGGGCGCTGTCGCGCGATCGGCTGTGTCCTTTGACACCGCCGATCTCGCTATGGGCGTCTCGCTCCCTGGAATACATCGAACAATTTGGCACCGCCCATACGATAAACAAAGAAATTCACGTTGATCAATAAATATGGGGAGCAAACAAATGCCCAACGTGGCTGCGTATTTGTGTGGCCAGGTGCTTCTTTGGCGCGTTCATCTGATCTTACAAGTAGCCCCCGTTGGCGACTTTGTGGCGACACACGGCGCGCCGGTGTCGCAAAGAAGTCGCAAAGAAGTATCCAAATATGGGGGAGGGCAAAACTGCCGACGATGACAGTCCACCCCCAGGGGTGGAAGCTGAAGAACTGGTCGAGGAGGACAAGTCCTCCTAGGAAAACGAGTATCGGGGGCGGTGGTGCCGCCTCCCCCGACCACTCCCAGGGCAACAAGCTGGTACAAGTCCTCCCCGGAGAGCCGGGAAGAACTTGCCCAAGCGACCACCCGGGGTATCTCAAGGTAAACCCCCTGGGGGCACGGCATGTGTATTCGTGCCCTCCTCTAGCTATAGGCTAGTCTTCAGGTTATTCCTGACGGAAGGTTTCGACCTTACCACACGGGCCATCCTGGATGCAGGGAGTGGCCCCACGCTTATAAGCCGGCAGTTACTGCAGGAGGACACTCCGCTTCATCCGCTGAGTCAGCTAGCATCTAAGTTCCATGATGTCCATGGGGGCTGGCTCCCCATTGTTGGTTCGGTGTGCCTCGGTGTGGCCCTTGGGGGCCAGACCTCATACATCTTCTTTGGAGTTGTAGACAATATGAGTGTCCCAGCTATACTGGGCACGCCTGTTATGGATATCGCAAGAATATTACAACGCCGGAGCAGCATGTGGATCTCCTCAATGGTACCAAGGTACCAGTACGACGAGACGGAGCCCGCAAGGGACACCCAGTCGCGTCAGTCAGTGCTGCCTGTGCATGTCCCCACGGGGTCCCATCTAAGCTAAGGCCGGCACGCAAGACCTGGGTACTTTCCCGGGAGTATCGCACACATCCCCGTGAAGAGTACCTACACGGGGCATGGCTTTGTTACGGGGCGACCCTCTTTGTACCACAACCATGGGGTACAACTTGCTCAGGGACCCTCCATCATGGTGGCGGGCGAGCCATTAACCGTCCAAGTGATGCACTTGGGCACCCCGCCCTTGAGGCTGACGACCGACATGACCTTGGGTTATGTTGACCGATATGAGGGGCCGACCTACGAGGTTTCCCCGAACGAGCTCAAAGAGCTCGACGGGACAAGCCAGAAAGAGAAAGAATCCCCACTCCCGGAAGTGGACGTGTCGTTGGTACACGACGAATGGTCCGGGGCCCTTAAGGCCCTCGTATAGAAACATGCCCCACTCTTGGGGGGTAACTTGGGGTTGATACGCGGTGTGGAACACGGCATTCGGCTGAAGCCCGGGGCTTTCCCCGTGAGGCATCACCCCTACAAGGCCGGGCATTTGGCCCAGGAGAGAGATAAAGCCCAAGTCGAGCGCATGCGCTTGATGGGGGTCACCGAACCCTCCACTGGGGAATAAGCTAGCCCAGTCGTTATGGTACCAAAGCCTGATGGCTCTGTACTCTTCTGTATTGATTACAGAAATCTGAACTTGATGACCGTCAAGGATGGATACCCCGTTCCTAGGATGGATGAGTGCATAGATGCCTTCGGGGATGCCAGGGTGTTCTCCACCTTCGACTGCAATACGGCCTACTGGCAGATACCAGTAGCCGAGGAGTATAAACACCTTACGGCGTTCACGTGCCATTCGGGCGGGTGGAATTGCGTGCGCCTGCCATTTTGGTTGTGCAACGCCCCCGCCACCTTTCAAAGGGCTATGGATATGATCCTAGCAGGGGTCAAGTGGCAGATATGCTTAGTATTTCTGGACGACGTTATCGTCTTCTCACGTTTCCCAGAGGAACACTTACAACACCTCGATGAGGTGTTGACACGCCTAGGAAAGGCAGGGGTCACCTTGAAGGCGGCCGAGAGCCACTTCTTTCAAGAAGAGGTGGATTACCTTGGTCATGTTATCATACCGGGAAGAGTACATTTCTTGGAGAAGAGTCTCCAAGCACTGAAGGGCCTGCGGTATCCGGAGACCCAAACCCAGATGAAGAGTTTCCTGGGTATGTGCGGCGTATATCGTCGCATAGTGGCTGACTTCGCCAAGATAGAGAAGCCCCTGACAGCCTTGACGAGCACCAAGCTCCCCAAGAGGCTACCTTCCCCTAGGTAGATGGAGACAAAAGCTTTCGAGGAGCTAAGAGGACAGCTTTTAGCCGCGCCCATCCTCGCTCTCCCCAGGAGAGACGGGCACTACATCGTTGATGTGGACGCCAGCTATGAACAGCTGGGTTGTTGCTTACAGCAACAACATCACTCCATCGCCTGTTATAGCCGTGCTCTTCTCCCTGCGGAGAAGAATTACTTCGCCACCAAGATAAATGCGCTCGGCGTCGTCTGGGCGGTGACCTACTTGAGGTCGTACCTCGAGGGGGCAGAGGTTTTGGTCCGGTGTGACCACCGCGCCGTACAATCGGTACTCTCGAAAATGAGTCCGAACGCGTGGATCAACCGCTGGCGACTCCGATTATCGGAGTACACCTATGAGATCCGGCATAAGCCGGGTAAGGACCATAGGGTGGCGGACGCTTTATCGCGCCTGCCCACAGAGGGACTCGACTCGGCTCCCTTGGCCGAGGATATCCCCGTCCTGGCCATCGAAACCCGGGCGAAGGACGTCGAAGAGGCCGCCTCGCCGGCAAAAGCCCCCATGGGGGCGCTGACGGCCCAAAAAATAATCCTCTGCCAAGCCGAGGATGCGTTCTGCCAAGAACGGCTGAAGGAACTGGATGTTATTTCGCCACCCGACCCCAGGTGGAGTCGGAAAGCCTTCTTCTTTCGAGAAAAGAATGGGCTCCTATTCCGACATTCTGTACATGGGAGGGTGACCCAAGTCGTCATCCCCGACGGGCTGAAACAGGGCCTCCTACGGTACCAACACCAGTCGGTGTTGGCCGGGCCCCCCAGCTCGCGGAGCATGTATGACACCCTCCGCCGGTATGTCTACTGGCACACCAAGGTAGTAGACGTATATAAGCACGTGGAGCAATGCCCCGCGTGCGCGAAGAACCGCCTCTCCGAGAGGAGTCATACGTCTACAATGAATCTGTTTCCAGCTCTCGAGCCCTTCTTGGGGCTCACAATGGACCTGCTAGGCGCATTGACCACCTCTAGGGGTGGTCACAAGCATGTGCTGGTCATCTGTGACCGGTTCACCAAGTTGACGCGAGCCATCCCGTTACGGTATGCGACAGCGCTGACGGTGTCGTCAGCGTTCATTGATACTCGGGTGGCTGCCTATGGCTTCCCCTACTCTGTCCTTACAGACAACGGACCTCAGTTTGCCGTGGTTCTCCGCCGTTCTTGTAAACGGACGTCAGAGGGACCATTCCGAGTCTCGTGTCACACTCTGATGAAAACGCAAGCGGGCCGAGTCACGTGATTGAACAGGCTCTTCCGGGTCGGGAAGAATTGCCGCTTGTCGCTGCGACATGCTTGCACATGAATCCCCCGATTGTCGGAACGCAAAAAGAGAGGTCGACTGCGTTCTTCTATAATTCTGCAGGCGCTAGAAGTTTCAAAAACATATGTATCCCTGTATCCTGACTCTCATATCTGGGATACGGATCAGATATAATCTCGCAATTGTTGTCGGACAGGATATATATAACCTCTCCTCTCTTTCTCATAATGCAATTAAGATATGCGTCCTCGGCACGTATCCGAAGTGGATACGGATGTATTGCGTGGATATACTCCTAAGGGATATATCCATGACAACCCCTGCTCCTGACTACTGCGTATAATACTCAGGTACACGCGAGCACAGGGGAAATCCCCTTTGTACTCGTGAGCCCTAGACGGCTCCAGCTCATTGGCATGGAGCGTATGCCTCGGCTTAGACAAGCGGAGGAGAGAACTGAGGACGCCTCCACGGTGGCGGAACAGTATGTTGAGGACCTCAAGGCCCTCACCCCGGCGGTCCGCTGGCAGCTGGGCGAAGCCCAAGCCACCTATAAGCGGGCGTTTGACGCCCGAAAAAAGGAAAACAACAAGACGGTCAAGGCCCGAGACTGGGTCTATCTATCTGCCCACTCCCGTTCTCCAAAGAATCTTGGGTTTACGACCGAAGGACCCTGCATGGTGCTACAAACCGATGGGCATCGGTTTTTGGTAGAGCGTTCTAGAGGTCTGCGCACCGTGAGCAGTGACCATGTCAATGGTGCCCCCGCACCACCGGCGTGGAATTCCAAGTGGACCCGGACCCTAAGGGCCCAAGCCCTCATTAAGGTGGGCGAACAAATTAAGGAGGGCCCTGAATTCGTTTTGGACGGATTTCTCAGTCACGGTTGGTGTGATGAAGGACAATTGAAGGTCCTGGTCAAAACGTTGGGGTTTCCTGATAAGCAAGCCACGTGGCATTTTGCCTCTTACCTCCCTAGGGAGGCAATTTGAAAAATATTGTGTGCGCAAACATGTCAAGCTCCCCACTTTGACACGAGAAGGTGTTTTCTTTTCTGACCAAGTCGGAAGACAAGCCTTAGGGATCCTTGTGACTTCAAGTCACAGTCAAAGATAAGAGCACAGGAAGAGAGGCTAAGCCTTTTATTCTCTACGGGGCCCGAGACCAGTCGCTCGTAAGAAATACGGCGCCCACTCCCTTAGGGGGCGCGACCACGGGTGACAAACAAAGCAGCCGGGGGACGTGTGGATCACCTGGTCACCCTAGGGTGACCACGTCACCAACCCACGGGACGGCCACCGTAGCCAGAATCATAGTCCTGGCCGCGGTTCTCCTCGGGCGCAGAATGCTGCGGCCCCGAGAGGATCGGCGGGTTCGCCGAGGGGCCCGAGTCGACCTTTTATAGGGGTTGCGACGAAGAACTAGAGCCCGCCCCAAAGTGGGGCGGGAATGGAGACGGCGGACGTCGAGGCGCCGCAGGCAGAGCCGCCCCTCGGGGCGGGGCCGACGAGCTGGCCAAGTGCCGAAGGGACAACCCGGCCACGACCCTGCTGGTGTCCGCCACGGCGGTACCGTGCTCCTCCGTCAAGAGACGGCGGAGCGTCTCGAATGTACCAAGATTGTACAGACGCTCGACGTCCCGTTCCCCCAGGGGGCGGGACACACTTGTATCCACCTCGTTACGAAGCCGCACCAAAACGCGGCTCAACGCCAGAATGAGGATATTGTCCACCGCTTTAGAGATTATGGACGGGAGCGCCCCTAAGGAGCACCCCAAGCTCGACCATATGGGCAGGTTAAATGGACGAGGGGTCCCCAACTGGGCCGACCCCTCTCAAGTTAAAATAAGAAGGGGTGCCAAGGGGGAACCCGGGGGTCCCCAAATAAGAGGAGTCGTCCCACTGCTACCCCCAAGGGGGTAGGCCCGACGGTCCCGCGTACGCCTTACTTGCCCTCGGACCACGTAGGCCGGGCGCGATACCGCGCCTCAAAAGGGCGGCATCAGGACGGCGGGGGCAAGAGCCGTAGCGGCCGGGGCCGACGGGGGCTCTGGAGCCACCACGGGGCCAACACAGGCCGACCCAGCGTCCGCAAAGTCCCGATCCAAGGGTCGGATGAGGAGGAGAGCTGTCACGTCCGTCCCATAGGGGATACGGGTGTCCCCCAGACCGTCCGAGAGGACCAAGTTCCCCTCGTCGTCCTAAGTCTTGGCACATCGGAAGACCCCTCGGGGTCACCCAAGCCACTGAAACCAAGAGGCTGTCGCCCGCTCCTCGATCAGTCGGAGGAGCTCGAGACCGGTCTCAAGAAGAGGCCGGGCCGAAGGGTCCGCCGAGCACAAGCGCTTGGTCGTCAGGTTGGCAAAAGCCGACCGTATGGCCAGGGGCAGACGCCAGAGACGTCCGTGGTGGCGAATGCTTCCAAGGAAGACATCCGCCACCTCGACGGCCCATAGGGCCACAAACATCAGATCATCGGGACCCCCTAGGGGCTCCCCCATGAGTTGAATTTCCTGGAGTGCCACCATCTGGGGCACCCGCTCGGCCATATCGCGGGGCACTTCAACCTGCTCCCACCACACTGGTGTGGTGGGGTACAGCCCCTTGCGACGTACCACAGGTACGTCGCGCACCTCAAGCTCTTCTTACAGCGTGAGAGGGTGGAGGGAGGTGCGGATTGTCCACTCCTCCATCCCACCAGGCACATAAAAGCCGCGGTCCACCTCTCCCAGCTTAGGGAGAGATCCCGGGTCATACTCCCAGGAGAAGCGGGGCTTGTCCCCCACTTCTGGGGGGATGCCGCGTACAGATAAGCTCCTAATCCCTGGGCATTCCCGCCAGTCCTCCTGGCTACGGAGGAAAGGAAGAGTCCGTCACTGTCCCCTCGGGGACTGCGTAAAGGGTAACATAGAACCGCCGGATGATCGCCGAAATGAACGTCATACGACAGCTGGCTACAGCGTCAAAGCGCTGTTTGCCTAAGGACCCCCCTAGGGGGGTCCAAGGGTACCGCCCATACTTGTCTTCGACGACCACGGGGGTCGGCCAAGAAGCCGACAGGAGTTTTGACAAAACATCGTCGTCGATGTCCTCCTCGGGAACCATAAGGGCGCCTGCCCCCTCGGCCTCACGGTCGACGGCCATGGCGGCCGCGGCGTCGGGACCCCCGACCACCGCTGGCGGTGACCGCCCTATGGGACAGACCCGAGGCTCACCCGGAACGGTGGACCCGTGGGCTCGACGCCCGTATGGCGTTCCGGAGCGGGCCCCCAGACGCACGCTGACAAGGAGTCACGGGGCGGGACTTCCCCCGAGGCCTGGGGGGGGGAGGCAAGACACCGTCCCCGGTCCCGCGAGACGCGAGCCTAGAGGTGGGGGATATGTGGGGGAAACCACCTGTCAGGGGTGACACGGCCCCGGCATGAGCCGGGGACCGGTCGTGACCACTCACGTAACACCCCCCTACGGGGGTAGCGTGGGACAACCCCCCTTGGGCGGGTGTCCAGGGAGCCCGAGGGCACCACACGAAACGACCCCTTTAGAGGGGCGCGGGGTGATGAACACCCGATCGGGCCCCCCTGGAGGGGTCTGACACAGCCGAGGGAGACACGCGTCCTCCCGAATCCAGGCCCTCTGGAGAAACCGGGAAGCTTGTGGAAGCTTCCGTAATCCAGCGTAAGCCGGACCAAGATCTGATCTCCACCAGGGATAAAGTCCTACCGGAATTCTATCCGGGAATATTGAAGAATCATGGGATAACTCCCGAGGTATTGATTTTGGGAAATTTCTGAGATCAAGGAAGTCTTCGTGACTCTCCTGCTTCCGCCCGAGACGGGCGGGGGTCCTTTTCCAGTGGAAGGGTAATCGAGGATGCCGCGCTGGGGCCACTAGAGACCCGGGCCTGAGACCGTGGCCCGTTGGGCACCTGTCCCCCCGTGCTGGCGCCCGGGGGCTGGGATTGTGCTCGTCCTGCGTCGTGTTTCTGAGGGTGCATGAGTGTATGCTTTGAGGTCATCGTGCGTATTAGAATAAATCAGCGCTGCGTTGGCGTTACTGCCGTCGCTCTGGTGCGCTTCGCACCCGGTGATGCCAGTGTTCGTGTTGTTTCTCCTGTGTTTCGCTCCGCATCCTGTGCTGGGCTGTCCGACGGGGCTATATCCCGTCGGCTTTGAGGCAAGGATCCGCTACAGCGCCCCCCGCTCGGAGCTGGCGTGCGATGACGGAGGCAGGATGGGCAACCGGCGCAAGTTCGGACCCGGGATCCGCATGTAGAGGACGTTCGAGTACGCGTGCAGGGCGGCCGTCGCCTTGAACCGGGACACGGCCGCTGCCAACCACAGGGGGTACTCATTCTCTACCGGTGCGCGAATGACCCGCGCCGAGATGACGGCTTCATAGGTTTTGGCGGAATCCCGGACCAAGCAGTTCGGCAGGCCGGCCAGCCGAGTCGCTCAAGCACTACTCGAGGAACAAGGCGCCTGATCGGCCCCGAATGTGGTCCCAGGGGTCATGTGCAGGGCCTCCCCCGTTCCGCGTTCCGCAGACAACAGCCCCGCGGTATCCAAGCTCATAAAGACATCCCGGAGCTGCCCCTGCACTCATCCAGAAGCGAGGGCGTCGCACATCCCCTGGGAATGGTGGAAACGGTCTGTCGAGTTGACATCCTCTGGCGGCGCCGGAACGACGCCAACGGCAACCCGGTAAAGACGCGCCAACACTTCGGGCGCCTAGAGACTGAGTGTGGCCGCGTCGCGAGCCTCAGACGCTGGCAGAGCCACGCCCGTGATGACGCCACCGCCAGAGTGGGAGCCGGGACCGGGGGGGGCACCGTGCTCAACAAAGAGGTCACCATACGCAGGCTCCAAGCCCTCAGACGCCGACGTCGACATCTTGTCCTTGTGCTGGGCCGTCTTGGTATTGTCTCGGGACACCTTCTTCTCGTACCCGCTGTCGCCGCAGCAACCGGAGATTCTCCGGAATAAATGGAGGGGGCTGGGGATGACGGGACTCATGGGGGGCCCCGAATCTCTTGGGGATACGGTGGGCACCATTGGAACAAGAAAAGGTTGGGAGAACGCACGTTCGGGCTCTCCCTCTCCGAAACGCACGCCCTCCTCCCAGGTCTGACCCCTGGAAACCCGCCGCACCTAGAGTCTCAGGCACCAAGGACCACGCGCACTCCGGGCGCTAGATAGTCTTGGGAACGAGACGGAGATGATCTGAGCGTCGACGCCACGCCACGTCACCCGCGGGATACCGACGGGTGGTGAAGAGGCACCGATCGGGGGACCGCCCTGGCTGGCCCGGGACGGTTCACGCTGATAAAGGAGCTCTTTCGCCATACGCGTCACCGGTACGCGCCCTTTTGCTGGCTCGGATGCCTCCGGGGCTCCGGGCGACGCGGATGACGTGACGTGACCCGGATTGGACAAGTGACTCTGTCCTTGCTGTCTGGGATGTTGATTGACTGTGGGTCGTTTGCATTTGAGTGTCAATCGCTTTAGCTATCTTCTTTACAGTAGGGGGTCCACTGGAATGGGTCCCCTGGTCTCCCCCGGGGGAGGCTACCGCGTGGGATTCGGGGCAATTCGGGCCCGCTTGCTCGGATAGCTCGAGAGGACAGCGAGGCGCCCTTGGCCCGGCTTTCCCACATGAGAATAACTGCGTTCTCACGACCTTCTTCCCTCTTCGAGCCTTCGGATGTTTTCCTAGGTGTAGAACAATGAATCGCGATCACCTCGGAGAGGAGGGAAGTAGCCGCCGTCCTAGCCGCTCCTGCGTCACCCGCTATGGGACTCGAGGTCCAGGAAGTCAGTCCGACCGAAACGCCAAGACAAACAGGCACGGTTTACTTGCCGGCGACGACGGTGCCTCCCACCGTCGTCGCCCTTCGTCTTCAAAGGGCGGAAACCGCTGCGCGGGGACCGGGGCGACTAGTTGGCCCGGTCCCGCGCTGCCAAATACCTGCCATGGAGATACTTCCCTCTAATGCATGACACTACCCAATCTGGATTGACCCGCCCCGCTGTCAGCACATGACAAGACGACGAGCAAACCCGGACACGTGCGCCGCAGGCGCTCTTAAGCCGAGGCGGCACGCCACAAAGGCGGCACACCACCGGCCACCAGGCTTCGGCGCACCAGCGCCCACAGCCACGAGTACAGCGCCTCTGGAGTAGTACTACACTAGGTGACCGTGTCACCGGGCAAGATTAGAGAAAGGGTGACCGGGCGGGTTCCCTCAGATGGGCAGGTATCCCTATCTCTTTCTGTGGGCTGGGGTGACACGGCGTTTCATGCGACAACTACTTTCCTCAACGGCGTCTTCGGGGAGGAAGTGTACCTCCACGAGCCAACGGTGTACGAGCTCTGCGGCTGTGAAATGGTTTGCCTCCTACTAAAGGCACTATATGGCCGCAAGCAGGATTCGCGCGCGTGTTAAATGAAGCTGACCGCGGTGTTTCGGGCTGCTGGGATGCGGGCCACTGAGGCTGATCCTTGTCTGTTACTTGGATCATTTGGGGTGGTGTTATTCTTTGTCCTTGTATACGTGGACGACCTTCTGGTCGTCGGCGCGCCCGAAAAGGCGGTCGAAATGTGCAATCAAGTGTTGAAGGGGGCCCTCACCGTGCGCGACATGGGCGTGCCGACATACTTCCTGAGCATTTACATCTGTCGCGGCCTAAATGAGGGGCTGCTGTCCTTTGGGCAGCGAAAGTACGTCACGACCATCCTTGAGCGCTTTGGCTTCGAGTACAGCAACCCCGTGCGCCTGCCGATGGGGGCTGCGGTGTTTATTCAGCGTGAGGGGACCCCGCTGGAGCCGCTGATGGCAACTACGTTCCAGGAGGCGGTGGGCTCACTCTTGTAACTGGCGACATGCATGCGGCCGGGCATCAGCTTCTCCGTCGGAAGGCTGTTCCGCCACGTTAGCGCACCAACTCAGGCGCATTGGGCGGCGGCCAAGACCTTCATGCGCTACCGACAGGGTACGCGAGACTGGAGCATCATCTACGGCGCCAAGCGGCCGCTGTTTGGGTACAGCGGCTCCGACTACGCCGGTGACGTCAAAACGCGAGGCTCGACGGCGGGGAAAGCCTTCGTCTAGGCCAGGGGGAGCCATCTCCTGGGGCAGCAAGATCCAAGCGACAGTGGCGGCCTCCACGACGGAGGCAGAGTCTGTGGCGGCGGCGATGGCTTCCAAGGAGGCCATCTGGCTGCAGCGGCTGGCTCGGAGCGGCTGGCGAGACTGTCGTCTTTATCTGCGACATCCAGGGAGCTGTCGCGCTCATGAGCAACCCGAAGAGCTCTAACCGAACAAAGCGCATTGACTTCACGCACCACGTCGTCCGTGAGTGTGTGGACGTGGGGGGCATTCTGGTCGAGGCCTTCGGAACGGAGGTCATGGTTGCGGAATACCTGACCACTTCACTTCCGGAAATGGCGTTGAACGAATGCCGGGCGGCGCTGGGGCTGACGTACGGGGAAGCCGGAACTGCTCAGGTGGGAGTGCTGGCGCCAGGACCGCACGGGGGCCGCACGCGCAAGTCCGGGCGAGGACGCCCGGCCCGCCGCTGGCCGCGCCTGACGTGGGGGCTGCTGCGTTCACCACGACTGCCGCTTCGGCGTTAGTGCGGCGGGGCTCCGTGTGGCACCGCATGAGAAAATGCAGTGCCGCGCGGGGAGGGGCCGGGTGGGGATGCGGCTGGGGCTGCGGGGCGCGGGGGCGCGGCGGTTGCGGCCCAGGGGACGCGCCGCGCTGATGTGCGGGGGAGGCGGAGCGCAGCCTGGAGTTGCGCCACGCCCTGTTGGGGCACGCGCCTGTGGAAGCGCCGATGCCCCGGAAAGCGCGACTTACAGGGGCAAGCCAAATGATTGGACAAGGATAGTACAAAAACTCGGACCCCGGCGAATTTGGCTGACACGACCGGGCATGGAACCGGGCCACCGGGGGTCGCGGGGGAGGAGCGGCGTGGCGGTTGTCGCCATGTCGCCGCTACGTGGTGCACGAGTACGAGAAGAGTTCATGCTCCGGATGCGGGTGAGTCGGCGCTGGGGAGCACGCGGGGAGGGCGTGCGTCGAAACTGGCACGGGAGCGCGGGGGAGCACGCGGGGACAGCGTGCGAGGGAACGGGGGTGCCCGAACGGGAAACTGGGTGCGCCGGCGGGGGCTGGCGCGCTGGGGCCCGGGTCGAGCAGCGCCGGGATGAGAAGGTCGTGAGGAGGGGCGAGGTAGTCCAACACGCTCGGTAGAGACTTTCGCTTCCCAGTCCGACCAGCTGACGAGCGCGGGCGGACGTACGTCGCTACGACGGTGTGCACGCGGTGGCTATTTATCTCAGGGTTCAACAGCCCATCTGGGGCGCTCTCGCGCGGCATGGAGCCGCTCGGCGACAGGGACGGATGTCACGTGGGAGGAAGGGGGTCGGGGGAGGGGGGGGTGGGGGCCTGACAGACGTGCCGGCGGGGTTGCGCCGGCATGGGGATGGTAGGCACCGCCAGAGTTGGAGGTCGGCTTTGCAGTTGACTTGCTCTGTGCTTTTTTGTTGGACAGGGGGGGTACTAAAGTCGATTCCACTTAGCTACACCCTGGGAAGGTCCCCGATTTGCGGCCGCACTGCGCGCCTCCACCTCAAAACTTTGGAGCGTTCGTGACCTCCCTTTTGAAGCACAGCACACACGCTTTCATATGCGCTGCTTGTACATCACCCTGCATCATAAGGGGTCGGCTGAGATACGGGGAAAAAAGAGGAGCTGATGTCGATTTCCAGGCCGTATGGACACATGTCAGCACTTAGAAGCTCCAAGTCAGTCCCAGGGGCGCATCTGATTGGTGAAGAGAGTTGGTCCGCAACTCAGTCTCGGTCCACAAGGACAAAATTCGGGGATCAGCAATACGTATCATGCTTGTGGACCGTGTATGAGGGCAGATAGCATGCCAGCTGTGCAGTTTTTGAGCTCCCGCGTGGATTTTGCACGCGCTGATGGCGAGTGTTCTTCGTGCCTTGTGCCCTTCCGATCGGACCTAGAATTTCCTCTCCGAGATGAAAACAGCACATTCTGAGACAAACAAGAGCTCATCAGGAGGGGGCTACCGAAACATAAGTTCTAATAACTACGGAACACTCTGAGACCGCCTTTTTATGCAACGGACCTCCGCCCGCCTTTTTCACCGCGCGGATCGCATCGTGCCTTTCATACGGTCCAATCTGTGCGGAATCCGGCCATGCCAATCAGCACGAAGAGACCGAGCTCAGAGCGTTCACGCGGGAACTGTCGAAAGAAGCAGCCCTCTTGCACCTGCCATGCCCGCTTCCTGTCGCCCCCAGGGTGCTGCACGCAAGCGCCACCGTGCCTTAAACCACAGCACAAAAGAATGTGCTGCGCTGGTGTCGAACGTGCGGAGCTTTTTCGACGGCGAGCACGTGCGACTGGGTGTGCGGAGGCTCAGACGAGAGCGAGGAGGGGGGTGAGGATGAGAGTCAGTCGGATGAGGAGGAGGATAGCAATTGAGTGTCTCGCACTTTTTCCGCATTATAGGTGATAGCTTTGTCTCATCTGCTGTATGACACTCTTACGGTCGGCATCGGCGGGACCGCTCGTCCGGGTCCAGAAGTCAGGACCAGTTGTCTGTGTCCAGCAACAAGTCTGCTTGATTCTTGCGTTGTCATTGTGGGATACAAGTTGTTTGATCTCGTGCAATTCTGATCAGGGTGACATCATTTTTTTAATGTAGCCTCCTACTTCGAGGCACCCATACCACGCGCGCACCTCGTTTCAACTGTTGAAAACGGGAGAATGGGGAGGAGAGGGCTACTGTTTCTATCCGGTTTCTCAGGTTGAAAGTTGAAAAAGGGGCTCTGAGCACCTCTCAGGTGCCCGCCGTGATTGAAAATTTGGCGCCTGAAGCATCTGAATGTGGGAACGTGAATACCTTTCTCTGCACCGCACCGCCGAGGAGGTGTGCTTCGCGCAATGCTCTCGAGCCATCCTATACAGTACATGGGAGATGTATGGGCATACGTTGTTGTTCCCATCACACCTGTTGAAGAGTAGGCTCGACAATCTAGTGTTTCTTTCGAGCCGACTTTAATAAGTCAGATGCATAGGATTCTCGTTAGAACAGTCAGGTTTGGATTGATGAGCCCATCGAGGCTACGATGACGTCAATCGTATTGCTTTCTGTCTTACTTATCGGGCTAGAAACCAATTGCGCTGGATCAGCTGGTGTACCGTGAACGAAGTCGGCCAACTGTCTGTAAACTGATTGGTATCGGTAACCAAAAGCGTCGATACACTTGGTGAACAAAATACGGTATCAATTCATCAGTGCTCTCCTGTGCTATGTTTCTAGCCACGCGACAATCGGATCACGCGATGACACTCGTTAGAGCAATCCCAACAATGTCGATTATCGTAAAAATATGGACCACGTGTCCCCACGTGTCTAACGTGGCACCATATGCGGAAACTAGCACCACCGGCAACGTCCCGTATGCAGAACTTCCGCAAACGGGCCAGAAACGAGTTACAGCGCCGAGATAAGTCCAACCGGATAACCCAGAGGGGAGTTCGGAGGCAGTCGCGAATCAAGGGTGGGCTTCCTCATAGAAGCCAGATTTGGGGACGTCAGAGGCCGATTACCGACCGGTCCGAACGGGGCCGGCCCGTTTTAGGCGAAATGGAGCGCT
>Ga0115030_1000123_pt1 | contig 28118 bp, 44 predicted proteins | sample SidtaG_4_FD_87174 | JGI IMG/M metagenome (GOLD analysis project Ga0115030, IMG submission 87174) | Marine algal microbial communities from Sidmouth, United Kingdom - Sidmouth_Male1 metaG | ecosystem: Host-associated > Algae > Red algae > Unclassified | place: Sidmouth, United Kingdom | collected... | reverse complement strand
GAATGAAACGAACTAGGCAAAGTGCGCCATTTGTATTTCTTATCATTCAAGTCCAAAAATGGTATAAATAATCACTTTTTTTTTGAGGTTGCACCATATGACACCAACCTTCTATTTCCGCCTCTTAATGAAAAGAAGGATTTAAAAAACAAATCGACTAAAAATAATACATTTAATTTTGCATTGAAATAAAAAATGCTTGCTACTAATTTATTTTTGTTTTTTGTAGCAAAGTCGATTAATGAACTAATAACTAAGGAAGTGTCTCCTCTTTTTTCTATGGTCATAGCTGGCCCTCATAATGTTTGTAGAGATAGAGAGACAACAAATATTCAAAAGTAGTAATCTTATGTAGCGTTAGGTAAGAAGGTTACTACTAACTCATGGTAGATGGCGTGAGATATGAATAAATAAACTTACTCCTAAGCTACGGCAACTATTTTCGTAGAACTCAAAACCCTTTTCATCCATCTCATTTTTAATAGTCTCAATACAGAATACTAAAAGTTTGGCCCGTTCGGTAGTTAGCTTAGATAGATCTTGTTTCTGACGATCGGTTAATAGCTCTGGTAAACCTAAGTCATTACTTAGATAATCTTCAACTGCGGTAGAAGCAACCTGTTGAGCAGTACTAGCCCCGTTACTTCCATTATTAACATAGCCATTTGATTTAGGTATGTTTGGCATTATTTCTTTGACAGGCTTTAATCCAGCACCATCAATATTATGGGGTGGCTCTCTATCAAGGACACTATATTTGCCCTTGTCAGATTCAATAAGTTCAACAATATCGCCTTTATGCTTGGACCTAAATACCTTATTACCAAGCTCATTGCTCCAGCAAGCTACATCTGAATTATCAGATAGTAACTTACAGTTAAGAACTAGCTTGAGGCCATAGCGTGTTTTGGCTTGAACACAGTTGATTACTTTAGCTTGATGAGTTTTCATAATTATTTGTCTATGGTGAATAAATTGGCATTAAAAAGTAGACAGTTTAGAGCCAATGTCCAGGGCTATACGTTAATTAGTGATGGTAATGGATTAATTAATTAATTCCACAGAGTATTTATCAAAAGCAGAATCAACAGATACGATGGGTATGTCTCCTACTATTGATTGAGCAATAATGAGGCGGTCAAAAGGATCTCTATGATGGAAAGGCAGAGTAGAGTTGATCCTTAGATGCTCTAGTTCAATATTGAGTAGTTTAATAGTACTAGTAGTGACTTCTCTCTCAACAAATTCTTCGTAGTTAGGATCTAATGTTAGCTTGCCTAAGTTGAACTTAATCGACATTTCCCAAAGGCTTGCCACACTTAGATAACTAACATTGCTTGTATCTTCAATTAGGTCTTTAAGATGATTGCTTAGTTTGGGATTATCATTTACGAACCATAGTAATGTATGCGTATCTAAGAGTAGCTTCATTCCATGTATTCCTTAAAGTCTTCTAGAGGCTCATCAAAATCATCAGACATCTGTACCTTACCTTTAGCACTACCTCGCTTCAGGGGCCGTAATATTGGGGCTATGGGAGAGATCTTTGCTACTGGCTTATTATCTTGAGTAATTACAATTTCCTCACCTTTGATAGCGAGGTCCAGAACTTTTGATATATCGGCCTTTGCTTGGGTTATATCTAGTTGAGTCATAGGGATAGTCCTAACTTTCTACTTCAACTATATCGCCGATTAAATCAATTCCACTCTGGAGAACCCACATAAGCTCTGAACGCACCATATCTTCAATAGGAGGACAATCTTCAAGATCAACATCATGGCCTTCACAATAGGCTTTTAATAGTCGCTCCTCATCTATTAGTAATGTGGCTGTGAATTTCTTCATTAGTTTACCTCTTTGTTTAAGTCTTCGATAAATTCCTGAGTTACTTTGGCTGCTGATTCAATACAGGACCAAACATACTCAATGTCATAGTTCTCAAATGGTTCCCATACATTCTCACTAAGAAACTCATTTTGTTGTTCTTCAGTCAAGTCCTCCCAATTATTAGGAAAGTTGGCACATAAATAATGGCCCGATACTAATTGCAGGATCTCAAATTTCAACTTGTCATTCATTAGCTTTATGTTTGTGAGTTTTAATTTGTAATAAAAAGATGGCCTGAGTTTAATGTCTTCAGCCGTGATAGGACAAATATTTAATAAATAACAAAGCCTCTCTAAAATTAATTAGAAAGGCTTTAATAAATAACTAGTGTGCCTAATAATTTATTTAAAAGATTTCCTACGTCCTTTAGTAGAATCTTTTTCTCTATCTTCATTAATTAACTCTTTTCTTTTTTGCCACCCTGCATTGCCTCCGAAATAAGACTTTAGTAGGTTGTTAACAAAATCACTTCGTCTTAGAAGGGGGAAAAATGCTTCTATATCTTCTTCAACTAGCTTTAAATATTTAGGATCTATATAAATATTGTTGGCGTGTGCTTCAGGTTTGATCTTAAATTTATTTTTATTATTGTTTTTCATTTCCCTTTTTCCAACTTGTAATCTTGTTGTTCAATATCTAATTCCTTTGGTTCTTTTAATTCTAAAGAAGTAAAAGAGTGCCTTAATTTATTCCAATTATCTATTTCTTTTTGTACTTTAGACTTGGCAGAGTGATCTATAAATCCTACAGGATCTATTGTGAGATAGTAGTTAGTAAAAGCTAGCTTAATATTGTTTTCTATATCAGAAGTATTTACTAAGTTCTCTAGAGTATTTTGTTTAGTTTTTAGTAGCTTCGCTAGCATTAAATAGACATTCTCATCTATCTCAATACTTAATTTTCTTTTACTCATAAGTTTTATCTAGTTAATGCTGAACCAATACGCTGCTTGATAGCATCAGTTAGAGGAAAGTAGGCACCGAGAGTATATTCGTACTCTGTCTCTTGGAGTAGAATGCCTTTACGCAGCATTAAGTCATACATCTGTTGTACATCATTTAAAGGCAAATCTAAGGCTTCACTAGTAACTAATACTGGTGGCAATACTATTTCTCCAAAGTAAGAAATATGAATACTTCTCTGTAAGTAATTAAGAACTTTGTCATAATCTCTCTTATACTGAGCAATGCTAGCTTTACAAGCCTGTTCTTCTAACTCTTTTAAATCTAAATCTTTGGGCATCTCTTCTTGAAAATATTGCTCGAAGTTTTCAAGATGTTGGAATGCTTCTTTAAGGGAATTATAGTTGTCTAATTTAGCTGTGCTTTTCATAATATGTTATTTTGTTTTGTTATATGTTTTAAATAAATTACGGTTTTAAATCTCGGAGTTGGTTCATTACCTTACGGGATTCATCTAATAACTTTTGTTGGGCTACTGGATTACTTACTTCAATAAGGTCCTTGATATATTTCTTAAGGTGGGCCTCAAGTTCTTTTTTTGTATAGATATCTAATATTTTTTCATAATCAGAATTACTAAGGTCTAAATCAAGTGGCAAAGTTTTCATTATTAGTTTAATATAATTGTCGCTAAGTACACTACAATACTAACAAAAATAAGCCGTCTCTGTAATATCAGAAACGACTACAAGCTTTACTAGGTAGTAGATTAGGCTTAATCAATATTTAATTGACTGAATAATCAGAGCTTGAAACTAGAACTCATAGCAAACTGTTCTTTAGGTTGATTTATTTTATTAATTCTACTTCGTGCTTTATTATCACACTCATTTAAAAACTTTAAAAACTTAGATTCTTGTTCGTATTTTTTTATTTGTTTGGAACTAAGATGAGTATAATATTTCAATATATTATCTTTTTTCCTACATACCTTTTCTACTAATAATTTAGTTTCATATGCGTCTCTATTTTTATCTTCCCAAAATAGATCGTAATATTCTTGTAACCCTACTAGCTCTGCATGAGCCATCGCTTTAGGATAGGTGAAGCGTAAGGAAGTAGTGTTGTTATTTCTGACATAAGGCCCCATAGAAACTACAGATGCTCCTTTGTAGGGGACTATAGGATTATTATTAATTATCTTTGGGCTTATCCAGGCATGAGATACGTCCCCAAGTTCTTTTCTCTCAACCCGTACTTTACCAGCCCCTCCATGATGAGCAAATTTATAAGTATATGCTGTAATACCTCCAATACAACGTATTTTCTTACGGCTGTAGTAATATCTAGTTATGTAATAGGTTATGAAAAATCCTGGTAAATCTTCTGTTTTAGAAAATAATTCTAGTCTCTCTTGTTCACAGGGATCTTCATGTACAATAGGCTTTATTCTAGAATCAACTACATTAACTTTTTTATTCTTTTTGCTTTTCTTTTTCTTAGGCATTATCTTCTCCTTGTTTAATTTGAAGAAGAATACCAATGCCGTTAGAATTAATTTTTAGAACGCCATCTTGATTAAATTTTCTACAATACTCTGTTACTATTTGGGTTAACTTCTTTTTGTTTTTTGGAGTGTCTTTGCAGGCAAATACAAGGCTGTTTGACTCTTCATCTCCTCCTTTCCAATGCCCCTCACCATTATTAACTGTATATCCATCAGGAAACCTCTCTGACACACTATTAGTTAAGAAGGATCGCCATTGCTTTTCAGAAACATTTATTCCTTTAGTACCAATAGCTCTCCCAAAAATTAAAGTTTTGACAGGACCTAATGTAATTTCTTCTACTTCTTCAATTAAAACTTCTTTCTCAGTTATAGAAAGACTAGCAAGTTCTTTATCTACTTGTTCTTTCTTTACTGGAGTGATATCAACATATTCATCATACTTACCTTCATATAAATCATCTATATATTTATCCCAAGCATCTATTTGAGCTTGTTGTTCATCATAGATAGCATTAGATATTTCTATATTTCTAGCAAGTTGGGCATCATTTTCGGCCTGTTCTTGTTCGTCTTGTGCCTCCTGCATTTTTATCCAATGATCTATAAAATCTCCTTGTAAATACTCTATTTCAGCTTGTTCAGCTAGACATATTTCATTGGCTAGTTCTATCTGATATTGAAGCTCTATATCCTTCATTATTTCGTCATAATGTTCTTTGGGAATTAGTAGCTTTTCTCCTACCTTTAGTGTCCTTAGCTCGTTTGATATTAATACTTGTGCCATTTACTTAACCAATTAAAAAGACCGCCTCATCACACAGATGAAGCGATCTTAGTATTCCCAGTAGAACAGCTAAAAGTTATTTAGTGTCGGCAATGGATTAATAAAAACATTTTTTATAGTATTTTATTGCTTTGAAATAAAGGAGTAATGTGAGCTATGAGAGTTAATCAATAATTATGGGCATTATTGTAATAGTTTTTATATAGCTCTTAACAACAGATGACACAATTAAGAACTCTGGCTGCGACATATATTGAAAGAAGCAAGGCATCTTTACTAACAAGATACTATCGTAGGCATTCTGAAGGTGCTGTAATTCTTTATTTTAATAGAGATGGCTCTTTATATAAAGATTCTTTCTTAACTAAATCAGAGTTACAATTTGCAACTATGCTTCCAAGGAATGCTTATTCAGAAGCACAAGAATATTGGATCAATAATCCTGAGCAGTTGATATTTTTGTCCTGGTTTTATCCAATTACACCTGGAGCTTCTTTTAATGTATATTGTCTAGGTACAGTAATTAAAACTTTCAATACAAGCACATATAATCAGCCCCCTGTATATAGTGAGCCATCTAGCTATACCCCTACTTCTGAGGAGCTATTACGCAATCATCTTTCTAGAGGAGGTTTTAGTGAAGCAGATAAAACTGCTATTGTTACCGTTGTTTTATGTGGTGCTTTCTTTCTGCTTATATTGATGCTTGCTGCTGCCTAAGTAGCAGGAGACTTTGGCTGTCTAATTGCTTTTATATAATACTTTGCGTAATAAATAATTTTAATTAACCGCTTAATGGCTTTTTATTTCTATTTATTTAATGTCACTTGAGGCTGCGTATCAACCATACATCTTGATTGTTATGTATATAATATAAACAAAGATATAACGATAAGAATGACTTAGTTATTAGCTAAACTAGATTGAAGAATAATCCAATGTTTATCACTCATTAATTCTTTGGAAAGAGTAGGACCAAACTTTAGATATCTTCTTTTATTCTCGTGCAGTCTACTATCAAAGTTGGTTCTGCAATTAAGTAAGTCCTGTTCGTAATATTCTTTCTCAAGCTTGAGACGTTCTTCTTCTAAATTAGGATGAGCCTGTATATGAATAGATAAGTCTTCAGCCAGCGATAAAGCCTCTCTACTCTGGTCTAAATATACAGCACCACTAGAATGATCTTTAACTAGTCTAGTAGGTCCCCAAGTGTCTTCATCATATTCTTCTCCTGTAAGCTGACACCATTCCCACCAGATATTTTCTATATTTCTTGAAGGGCTATAGTAGATATACAAAGGATTAATCATATAGTAATCTTTAGCTATCTTATAAACTACTTCAGCGTTCTGTAGTTTCTTTAATAAAGAACGGGCCTTAGAATTTGTATTAGTAGTCTTGGCAAATTTAGGACAGCCACCATAATCCACTAACAACTCAGGAGTAATTAATAGTTGGTTGCTATTTCTTATTAAGCTAACTTTAGCTCCTTCTGGTTGATATTTCTTCCAGCTTTTACTTTTAGTTTCTATAAGATCTGCAAAGTAAGTTTTTATAGCAGCATAACATTTTAGTTCAGACACACTTAATGTCATTATTAATTCGGCGTTATATCTTTCTCTTAGTGCTAACACTTTATTAGTCTCCCTCTGAAACGGCGTTATGAATTCTTTCATATGTTATAATCAATTTATATTGTGTATGTGTAATATGCAATTTATATAGTTAATAAATCTAATCTAAACCATCAGGAACTCTTCACTTTTCTTGGTGGTTATTCTATTATTATAGCAAAAAACATTCCTGACTGGGAATGCAGATTTAGCTTAACACCAGGGCTGGCGGGGCTTTGATGCCCCTGTTATATATAAGCACCACGTGGCGGTTCAATTCCCTGTCGGTCAATAAACCTACCTACTTGTGTTTGCTAAGTTCATACTTCACTAAGCTCACACTGCACTTGGGGTACCCCGCCGTTCTAGCCATTCTATCGAATGACAGACGGCCAGCCCCTAAGAGCCGTGGGCAAATAAAGATATGTAATACTCGAACTTCACTACGTTTGTTCTCGTATAACTGCCGTAAAGTTCTCGGCCCCTATATCCCTATTATTATATAGAAAGAGCTATAATTAAACTAAGGTTTGTACAAAATTCCTTCTTAATTATTTACGTCTTAAGAAGGGATTTATTGTATCTATATTAGAAAAAGATTAGGCGGGTCTATCTAATTCTCCTTCAACTTCTAACATACGCTTTTCTTGTTTTATCTTTCTTAAGTAGCCGTCATAATTATTCCTTACATGGTCCCCCAATACTCTATTAACAATTGCTGTAAAAGATAACTCAGGATACATTTTTTCAATTCTATTTCTAGTAATTGTAGGAATGTATAAATTACATTGCTTGTGACCTTTAGTATTTCTGCGTTCCATAATTTTATCTATAACCTTTCTAGATGATTGCTATACTATTAATTATCTAGGATAAATAAATATATATTCTAGGCAAGAGTATCATTCAAGTATAAACATAATTAGATCCAGCCCTTAATTCTCGTCCCCAAGCTAATAGATAGACAAGAATTACAGATACTCTAGGTATATTTCTTCCAATTAAAATACTTATATATAGCATCTAGTCTTTTTCTAGAATATGAGTAAAAAGTACCCTTTTATTTTTAGTAATATATAAGTATAGAAATAGATTTTTATAAGCAACTTAATTCTTTTTTGTTTTTATCTTTAACAACTTTCATTCATAACTCCTCTTTCACATCGGTCAGGGGAGCTTTTTTATGTCAACAAATACTTAAACCGCTTCATTATGTAGGTTTAGACCCTATAAACATACATTAAATATGGGCATCAATTATTTTCTGTAGAGTACCTTTTGAGATGCAGTACAAATTACAGATTAAATTATGTCGGCCATTACCTTGTTTGTTTATATATAAAATTTCTTTTATATCTTGTTCTGTTAGTTTATTCATATATTATTTATTATATTTAAAGTACAATTATATCTTCACTAGTAAAAGACATAATAGACTATTTAATAAATTCTAAAGTCGAGGCAACCTCTCCTAATTAATAAATTCAGTAGCCTCTTTAGCTTCTTTAGTATTGTCTATCTTATAGACACCATCATCTGATTTAATAGGGGCTTCCCAATCATCAAGAAAATCTAATGAGTTCTCTTTTTCTATATGAGAATCTACAGAGCTTTCTAAACTATCTTGGTCTTCCCTAACTTCATCCTCGCTATCTACATAATTATCTTCTCGTAATGAATTAAGATAACCTCGGCGTTCATCAAGTGTTGCCTCTAGCTCCTCTAATTTAGCCTCCTTAGCTTCTCTAGTAGTAACTAGACCTTCATATACAGATTTGATTTTGTTAAGGCGAGCTGCTTCTGCTAAATCAATAGACAACTCTACATCCTCTAATTCGCTTTCAACTGCCTCTATATCATTATCAAGATCTGCAATTACTTTCTCTTCACTCTCGATAAGTTTTAAATGATCGTTATAAGTTAATTCTTTTTTTAATACAGTTTCCATAATTTCCTCTTCTATAATATTTTCATTAATAAATTCTTCAGTCCCTATTTCCTGACAACAATTAACCCCTAGTACTTCTTGAGTAATAGGGGCGGGATATTTATCTAAGAGTTGCCATAAGGAAAAGTCAGTAAATCTCTACAGCCTTCTGGAACTTCATAAGTCATAAGCTGACGATAGACTTCCAGATTGGGTAATATATCCTGCGGGTTAATCCACTTATCCCTAATATGATTAATCACCCTTACTGCCTTGTCATAACTGGGGTGGCTGGGGTCGCATTGTTCTAACACCCGTCCAGTATTCTTTGACCACCACTGAAGGTTATTTGGGCTGTTGAATAACTTTAGCCAAGGGCAATCCTCAATACCATTGGTAATGCGAATAGTACTAATATTGCGCTTCTTGATGTCCTCGTCATACTGCGCCTTTTCTCTAATACCCTCTTTAATATTCCTCTCTACAATGCCAAGCGCAATACTTTTCTTAGCGTCTTTATCTCCTTCTAGTAATACACCAGCCAAATCTATAGCGTGTCTAGAACAGTAATCATCTACGCTAGCTCTACTAGTAGTAAATAGATCCTCAAACATTTCATCTGCGCTAGTTTCAATACGGTACATAATTAAGGCTTTTAGCTCATAACAAGTTTGTCTGTAGCCCAAGCCCATTAAATGTTTTTCTCTTTCTGTAATCATCGTTATATTCATAAAAATAGTTGATTGAAGTTTGTATAAATAGAAAACCAGCAAGTCAACTTCACAACTTACTGGTCTTATTAATCAATAAAGAACTATTAGACATCAAACATATTCTTCTTTTCAGAAGATCTGTCCTCTGATGCCTCTAATGATTTCGTCTCAGTACCTCCTGGCAACCTATTACCAAATCTAGATTTACGGGGCGGTAATTGTTTTACTTCTCCTATTGGTAGAACTTCTACAGTTGTTTCAAACACTAGATCGTCCGCACTTTCTATCTGGGCTGCTTCTTCATCCGCCTGAGCATCTAGACTGGCAATAACTGAATCAGTTAACGCTACATAGTTATTGTTGAATCTTGCGATCGCTTTTTCCTCTTCTTCTAAGAGCCTATGTTGTAGATCGATCTGTGCTTCCCCAAGCAAATTATCTTCGGTATTCTGCCCGTGACGAATCGCAATTTGTTTATTCCGCGTTTGATAATTTGTTCTAGTGTTGCCTTTACTTGCTTCATTTCTCTCCTGTTTCCTACGGAGCAATTCATCCACACTAATTTTGTTCTTGACTTCTTTATTTCCCATCTGGTCATATTCCTCTCTATATAAAATTAATCAATAAAAATCTGTCTCCTTGTTTAAAGACGAGAGACAGAACTCGTCTAGTTAATCAAAAGATTTCTTCTGCCACCTCATCACTAACTGGTAGCCAGCACGACTGAATTCTCCAGTGCTTCCTCAAGTAACCCTCTTTCTCAAGTAACTTAGCGATCGCATTCCAATCAGAGCAGCCATCACCACAATGAGCAACTTCATAAGGAACAGAAGTATATACAACTTCATCATCAACACTTAGCTCTATTGCCCGTCCATCCTGAATAATGGTTTCAGTCTGTACAGTTACTAAAGTCACTCCTACAGTCACCGTCTTGGGATGTGGCGGATTGTTATCTACACTGTATTTGCCCCTTGCTTTTGAAATAGTCATAATAAATACTGTTGTTTGTAAGTGAACGACAAAAAGCCCCAAGAGAGTAAGGATCTCAAGGGGCTACCTAGTTTTTATGCTCATGCGATAGAAGCAGATATTTAATTGTTAGATAGAATTACTGGGGCTTAAGAATTACTCCCACAGAACTAAATACATTCTCAAACTGAGTTGTATTTTTATCATTCTTGAAATAGAAGAATGAATTATGCGCTCCTGGTTGTTCTCCAGGTTGCTTAGTTCTGCTATCAATAAACTTAATTCTTGAGTTTATTAGACACATCAGAGTGCTATGGGGCGCAAGATCTTGATACCATTGAGAACCAGTATTTGAATTAACCAAGATAATTCCTTCTTGAAAATGACCTTTATCAAATTCATCTACAAAATACTCTAGCCAGCTTTTCTTACCAGCCTTTCTATCTTTCTTTGATAAGTGAGAGTAAGGCGGGTTTAGAAATACACTATCTGCCTTCCACTTCTGAGCCAATCCATTAGTCTGTAGCGTGAAGTAATTATTTGCCTTAATCCAGGTCTGAGCATAGTCACAAGAAGCGGGATCTAAATCTATACTTCCTCCAAATACCTGCCGTACCAGATTTATAATTTCTGGTGGTGTGTACCATTCATCGTTGCCTGAATTATTTACTGCCTGTCGTGGCTTACTTACTTGAGTCACTATATTATCTAGTGAAATTTGTAGCTGTTTATTTTTCATTATTTACACAGGGCTAATAATTCCTGCTCTAAAACGATGCGCTTTCTATTTCTCCCAGAGATATTTAGTGACTTAGCGATGGCTTGCAATTCTCTATAACTCCAGGCATTAAAATCTAGTGGTACAACTTCTAACTTTGTACCAGGAACTTTAGGCTCTATATAATCCTCACTATCTGGATTATTAAATATCTCTTTTATCGCTTCGTAATTGGATTCTGAGGGCGTTTCTCTATCAAGCACCCTAGTAATCAAATCAATAATTACTATGGCTAATATGATCGCTAGGAAGGCATAGGTCGTGTAATGCCAGAATGTGTATATTAATGGACTAATTATTAGTAGTTTCATTTGTTTGTAGTGAGTAAATGAATAATCAAAAACCCACACCAAATAAATGATGTGGGCTTCTAAGTTTTATGACAATTAGATGGTCAATATGTTTAATTGTTAAAGAATTTACTTCACTTTCCCGCCGTTATACTCACTTAATGCGATATAACGACTGAGCATTACATGAAGCTGTTTAAGACCGTTGATTCCTCTTTTACTTCCTAATGCTTCAATGAAATTAAATAGGGCAGGATCTTGTTCTCTCTGCGCCCTAATAGCACGTTCTTCATTAATAAGTTGGTTGTTAACTCGTGTTTGTTGAAGTTTCTTGTAATAGTTTTCTTTAACTTCCTTAGACGTACTGCCTTGAAATGACTGATTGTTATTCATTATTAATTAATAATATATTTATAGTTTAAACTGACTACATTCTAACATTATTAATGATAATAATTAACTAGTATCGTCAATGGATAAATCTCTATTAGTAATTACTAGTTAAAGGCTATTACAAAAAGTAATTTATTAATCAGTCAGCGATATAAAATTCTCCATTATTAATATCAGTTAAATTATTCTCAAGCTCGCACTGCTGTAACCATTGGGTATAAGCTTTCCAGTTTCCTGTTTTTGCTTCTCTAACCATTTGAGCAGCCAGTACTTCCTTCTTTTGAAATCCTTTTGTTTTATTTCTTTTCATGTTTGTACTCCTAAAATGTTGTTTGATTTATTTAGATTATTCAAGCAACTATTACTTGCAGATCCTAGTGTTTATTCTTAGTTAAAAGCTATAAACAAATCTATAGGTATAATTAGTCTTCTTGAATATCTAACCAGTAACCATCATCACCGTAGTTAGCATCATCAACTATTTGACGGGCCTTATCTTCCCGTATAGCAGTTGCTACTTCGTCATCATAGATACACTGTCCTATTACTTCCTCACTTAATTCCTGAAGGATATTTAAGTGGGCCTTTGTTGTCATAATTAGTTGTTGCATATTATTGTCTCTATTAGTTGTTTGTATAGTCTGTCTCTATGTATTGTTGATATGTAATGTCTCTACAAATTGTCTTCAACTTTTGTGTCTCACAGTTAAGTGCTAACACTTTTGTATCTGACCGTCTGTATACACATATCTATATACAAGATACCGAAGGTATCCCACCTGGGAAACGTATGGATTACCTACTGCCTTAATACTTCCATTAATCTTGTAAGTAATCTTCACTTATACTATTACCCTATTCTCAGTTAAGAGCTATAGGAGTATAAGATTAGATCACAACGTAGACAAAGACTAATACATGTTTCTCATTCTCAGTTAAGAGCTATGAGAGTAAAAGTTTTTATCTACTAAGATTAATATCCACATCTGCAAGTAGCAAAATGTTTATAATTTAATTTATTTGTATTTATATTATTCACAATAAGGTGACTTGAAAAACTATAGTTCCTCAAGAGTCTTTTTAACGTGAGACTTACACAAGGGACGTTGGTATGAGATAGAGAATTAACTAGATAACTCTAGTGGCGTTTAGCATGATTAACCAAGACCTCAAGAAGAGGAGCGTATGGATCAGAACTATCAACGCTTGCACAACGTAGGGCATTACTAACCTTGGTGGGGTTAGTGTACATACCTTTAGTTAAGCTACGGAATGCTGCATACTTACAAGCATTAGCGAATAAAGCATGAGACATTAAACCAGCTTGGTTATCACGCTCAATTTTGCTCTGTATCATGGACATAGCAAAGAACTCAGCAGCAGGTTTAATACTCCAGGCATGGGGATTAACCACACCTCTTGTTTCACTAGAATTTTGCATCATAGAGATTGGCTGATATGAACGCACATCCTGAACAGTCACTCGCTTACCTAATCCTAAGAGTTCCTTAGCGACTGCTTGAAGCAGTTCAAAGGCTCTTGAGTTATTTAGGGAGTAACCCGCTAGGCCCATGTGTTCGTAACAGTAGACACTACTAGCCATAACAGCTAGTAATTCCTTACCGTGTAAGGGATTTCCTTCACGATATTTAGCCACATAATGACTAACTGCATTGAACATTATGGAGTAACCTTGACCAACACGAACAGAGTAGTGCCAACTAGTTAATTCAGCATCCTCAATCCATACCTGAGTAAAGGAGATTGGGCTACCATCAGCATTGGGTTCAGCAGCAATATTAAACTCCTTCATTTGTGCAGTACGGTCAAGGATTAATCCTACTGGGAAGCTTTCAGATACACCATCCTGAGTTACCTTTAGGGATTCCATAGTATTGATTTGGAACTTAGTAACCTTACAGATTCCACCTAAGATAAGGTCTTCACCTTCCCCACTATAGGCTTGGATAGCTTTATCAGCTAAACCAGCTTCTAGTAAAGGATGAGACATAAGACTAGCCACCTGATCCACAGGGGTTAAGCTAACATCAGTAAGCTTGGATAGATCAGTGTATATATTGCGAATACCAAACTGATTAGCTGGAACGATGTTGATTGCATCCCCATCAAAATCACCACATGAATTAAGTGCAAAGGCATCAGGAGCGATTGCAGCAGCATATTGTCCGACAATACTTTCATCGACGACACGAATAACAGCAACTCCAAGTTGTACCAAGGGATTACGGTAGAAGAATACAACATCGCCAGTAGAAAGCTTTTTAGCATTACGGCCATCCTTACCAATAGCAAGAGACTTTTTGCCTTTGCCTTGGGTCAAGGGATTAGTATTGCTTAAGAAGATAACAGGAACATAGTGGCCACCAATTTCCTGCCAAGCACTTTTAGCATTACCGATTACTTTGAACCCGTGCTGCGTGAAACACAAGGAAGTTTTAGTTAGAGTTCCTTTACCAGAGATTACATCCTGCTTCCATAGTTCCAATGCTTTACCAATACTGAATGCACAGTCAGCGATTGATTGAGCCATGTTGTTTCCAACCTTAGTCGAAGCAATCATAGTTAGGAAAGCGAATGTTGCTTTTACTTTTGCATCATAGCTAAAGCCAGCTTTATCAAAGCCACCATGTACAGCAAGAAGTTGAGTAGGGAGTGTAACAGTCCAAGGACGTTCGACTCTGAATTTACCAGCATGGCCTTTGATTTCAATTCCTTTAGGGAACTTTTGTGCCAAAGCTTTAAAGAATGCAGCTTGAGTATGGTTTTTAGCGAATAAAGCTTTAAGAACTTCAGCTAACTCAGTTCCATTAGCAATATCAAATGATTGATTTACTTCATCACTAAGACAAAGTTCAACAATTCCTGCTTGGCGAGTAGCTTCCCTACGAATAGTAGAAGAACCAACAGCTTCAGCAGCACTAAAGGTTGTAGCAAAGTCGCTGATTAGCTGGCTTGCTTTACTAGCGATAACACGGTTTTCCGCAACACTAGAAAGTTCAAGAGCAACAACGATAGGAGCAGTGATAGTTTTAACTCCCACTGTTACTGTTACGTTACCATCAGCATCAGGAGCAGAGATTTTAGCATCTGCATAAGCATCTGCATTTGCTGCTTTATGATTAGCCACTGTAACTTTATGAGCAACGAATGTTAACTCAGCAGTTTTAGTGATTGCATCAAGATCCGCTTGAACCTTTGCTTCATCAACGTCGGTTCCAAGAACTAAATTACCTTTGGCATCCTGAGTAAGATGGCGGACCACACCATCTTTGCAGAAAGCAACCATATGGCCGTAGTGATTAGCCCACATACGAAGGTTCATAGCCCTTTTGTTTTTCACTGAATTAGCGTTGATGATTAGATCCCCTTGTACATCAAGACCACTAAGGGTTACATCAGCATTATGAGCAGTCATGGCTTTGAGCCATAACAGTCTTAGCTTCCAGTTGTAGCAGCTAGTGATTGTAGCTTCACACCTAATGTCAAACTCAATAGTATCAACCTCAACATTTGCAGAACGATGACGAGAGAATAGAGTTTGAGGAACTATAGATACTTCCAATCCACCATTTTTAAGAACTTGCTGGCCTTCAAACTCAACAACCTGACCAGGGGCAAGAGTACCAAGTTCACAGAGGACTTTAATAAGTCTTGCTTCAATAGTTTCAAGAGTAGCAGTAGCGAGTTTGCTATCACTAGCACGTAGTTGGAATAGATTAAAGCTGGCAGTTAGCTTTTTGCTGGTAGTTCCAGTTAAAGGTGTACGCAATACCGCACCGCCATCACCAATAGCTGTACTGAAGATAGAATTATCAACATAAGTAGTAGTGATTAACTGACCGTAGTGAGCAGCAAATTGACCATCATTCATTTCACCGTAGAAGTTATCACGGCTAGCGTTTGGTACTTTAGCTGAGATGTGCTTACACATTGAATGACGGGCAAAGGTTTTACCCTCTTTGTCACTCATAACAAGACTACGCATTCCATCCTCAGATAGACCACCGATTGCTTGTAGAGCATCACCACAATAAGCACGTTTGGAATTAGTTTTATCAGTGAAGGAGAAACCCCATTCAGCGATTGCAGCTTCAAGACAACCTTTAACCCAAACACTATGGCTACCACGTAGCTTAGTTTTGTTACCCGCTTTATCACAAAGAATACGAGCAGTACGAGCAGTACGATCGAGGATGAGGCCCTTAGCATCAACATGGAATGCAGCGATTTCGTTACGACGAGCAACGGCTTGTGCATCATGTACATTACCAGCAGTAGCAACAATAGCTGCTACGTTATATTGATTAGCACGCTGATCGTCCTCTTCCCACTGGGATAAGAACAAAGTTCCACGCAACGAATCAAGAAGATCTTCAGCATGGGCAACAGTTTTACAACCATTGATTGTTTTAGCGAGTGAGCGAAGAATAGCAGTGAAACCAGCTTGAGTATCAGTGTTGATTGGAGTTACTACAGCAGTACTAACCATTACACCTTGGTCGTTAGGTGCAGCGATTTCAAAGACCTGTAACATACGTTGATTAACAACATTAGCACGACTGCTTACTGGAGATTTCCAAGACACCAAACGATGTTCAATGTTGAAGAACAAAGATAGCTTAGTGGAAGCATTAGGGTTTCCATAAGTATCAAAGTGATTGAAGTCATGACGTTGCATAGGGAGTCCAGTTACTACCTCAACAACAGCCGATCCATCAGTTGTTTGTTCGTATTCAAACGCAACATCAGAATCCAAGTCGTCAAAGATAGAAGAAGTAGTTGTAGATTCATGCTTTGGCACTTCAGTTCCACGAACTTCGTGAGATGGCATATTAGATAATGCAGAGAGAATTTCAGAAGATGATTGATTGTTCATAGGAGTTTCCTTAGAGTTAATGTTGTTATTAGAGTTGTTGTTGTTAATAGAAAATTCAGCGTCAATAGAAGAGAAGTTGTTAGGCGTGGCAAAGCCACTTACAGCTATGCTGTCAGAAGAGTTATTTAAAGACATAGGAAAATAGCAGCCCTAAAAGACTGTTTTAAGGTTTATAAACTCAAGGAAACCTTGAGTATTTCTAAGACACTTAACCGCAGTCCTAGATGCGTCTGTCTTCTGAAAAGATGAGACATAAAAAAAGGGCATTCGATAAAGGAATACCCAGTTAAAAGTTTTGATATTGAACTAGTTAATCAGCAATAAATATTTTCCCTAACCTTTTCTGAAAGTGCAGGGTAGGGGAGGGGCTATCACACCATATAACATTGTCAAAATATGGCTAGCAAAAAATACTTGAAAACAATGCGATTTTTATTATTTCAATTTAATTTCTATTTGGTCGTATATGTCATACAAGCTATTTGAATATTCTTGAAGTGAGGGGCGATAAGAAAGTTTGACAGCTAAAGTATGTAATTCTAATAGCAACTCTTCACAGATTTCTTTCTCTGTTTTTTCTTTAACTTCTACTTTATTAGTTAAAGGCTCTAACGGCGAAGTCAGAGAAGACTTCTTAGTCTTCGACGAGGTTTCAATACTTACAGGCGAAAAGTTGTTCATCTGGGACAACTTTTTAGTAGTATCTCTTATTTTTTGACTAGCTCTATGAGCTTCAGCTAGTTCTGGTTGAACTATCCTTTTAACTTTACTTTTAGAAAACCCAGTCTTTTCTGATACTTCTTTGTAAGCTTTATTTTTAGATAAACCTTTTTCAGTAATTAAGACTTCAACATATTGTTTAATATCTTCATTAGATAAATTACGCCTGCCTAATTGTTCGTCTATTATTCGCTCTTGAACATCTTTAGCTTCAATAAATACAACTGGAATATTTAAGTCAAAATCAGGACATTCTGTAATAATCTCTGGCAACATATTCCATCGATGATGACCGCATACTAAAACTAATCCACCCCAACTTAAATGAACTTCTAGGGGAGTTAATATTCTTTTATGATATAGCAGTCCTTTTCTAAGTTTTTCACTTTCTATTTCATTGTGTTCTCTCAGCTTTGTTTTAATCTCTTCTTTAATAACTAATATTTCTTTTAGTTCGTTATAATCGTAATATTTAATACCCATATTTTAATCTAGTAATATTTTATATAAGACCAGCAGAACTCACTACTTTTCTGTTGGTCTTATTTATAACTATATATATTTATATGAGCATAAAGTGTTCAAAATACTCACATAAATATGCTCATTAAATACAGCAATTAATTATATATATTTGTATAAGTTGCGAAAGAAAATACAAATAATATGGCAGAACAAAGTTCTTTAAATATCAGAAATACAACAGAAAATAAACAAGCAAAAGTATCTTTCTTGATTCCAGAAAATTTAAAACTTCAGTATCAGGAATTATGCAAGAAAAGAGGCGGGACTATTTCACATTATCTACGGGCTTATTTAATTCAAGATCTACTTGACAATAAACAATATGAATAATTTTACGATCACTATAAAAAAAAGAAGCGATAAGTTTTTAGATTATCAGGTAAAGCAAGCAAGATTAATTAGTTACTTAGAAAACATTCCAGTTGAAAACTTATTAGAACTTGTAGAAGAATATTCTCCCGTCCCTTTTACTTATCAATTTAAGACTAATAAATAATAATGAATAACAATTACAAAGACGAGCAAAACGATAGATTCCAACAAGCATTAAATATGCCTAGTCTAACTAGAGATGCTATTGATCCAGCGCAAGCAGATGATATTGAGCAACATTACAACGAGGACAATAGATTTCCTTCACTTGCAGGAGGATACCAACAAGACCCCTATTCAACTGGTCAGTATAAAGACGATTGGGAACAGCCCGTACAAGAGTTAGGAGAGGGAAATTTGCCTACTGTACCTACTGTAAATAACCATAATTTAAACAGACTAAGTTAATGAAAGATAAAGACTTCTATGGTTCAGGCAAGCATCCTCGTGCTGGTGAGAGTTTGATTAAATGGCGGGGTAAATGGTATGGCCCTCTTGAACTACAAAAGATTAAGAACAGTATGGAACCAGAAAGTTTACAACGCATTAAGTCAAATACTCTAGCTGCCCACACGGGTTTTAGTTCTACTAAGAAGATTGAAGAGAGCATAACAGATAGAGAATCCTTGATGGAGCGTCTTGTTCTCCACCAGGCACTAGAATCACGTCTTCTCTCTCAACTAGAAAAGGTTAGGTGTGTTATTAACAGCCTTAAGGAAGACCTGGAACTCTGAAATTAACAATCATTTACCAACTTGTTAAAGTCGATCAGCCACTTTAGGAACGGCTCAATCTCCGTCTTTTTCTTTATATTTGAAAGTACATTAACTACAGCCTCTATTCCTTTAACCAAGGGGATAGAGGCTTTATAACAGACTGACATTAACTTACTGTACAGTTCCAGAGGAAGCTCAACCTTAGTATAGATATCTTCTTTTTTTACTACTGGCGGGTACAGTAAATTCTTTATATTAGTAGCCGTTCTTTTATGTGGCTCTAATTCTGATAAAACATATTTCCACTTCTCTATAAGATCGGGTCCCGTCCATTCTTTCATTACTACGCCAGCAGACATACAACTTGGCAAGTCTATATATTCAAAGCCAGCCATAATTAATTCCAGTGCTACTCTAGCTCCTTCAATATGATTAACTACAGAGCGTGTAGAAGTTCCTAATGCTTCGCGGGCATACAAATCAAAATTACTATAGGTGTCCTTGTAGAGCTTATTGAACTTTATAGTTGCGTATAAACATCCCTTCCGAACATAGGCCAGAGTATCCATCTTGATTAGATGTTCTATATAGTCTAATCTAGTGTCCAGCCTTTCTTCATCTATATCTATTACATTCTGTAGTGTTTCTTTTAGAGCGTCTTCTGTTATTGGAAAGTCAGGCTCTTGATAAATAAATCTGAAAGGATTAATTAAATATCCGTCTGGTTGTGCGTAATAGTCTTTCATTTGTGTCTCTCTTATTCCTAAAATTTGTTTTAAGGATTTGAGACAACTTATTACTTGATATGCTAACCTTTAATTACCACATTAAATGGATGGCACACCGTCATGGTTGTCTCAATTTACAAATAACCGTCTTCTCTTTAGCTAGAGGGGGCGGTTATTTGCATTTAGATTATACTCATATAACCTGTCAGCATAATATCAGTATTATTACTGGATCATTAGATATTTCTATAGAGCAATTCCTGAAAATAAGCTTGAAGTCTATATAAGCTCTACTTATAAACTAGATATACTAAGGATCAGAAAGAATTAGATTATCTAACTGTAATTTGATCACCTATAATTATTTTCATGAAAGTTAACAAATTTGGTAGGGCAGCAATATTAACCCCCACTCAAATTACTCTACTATTTGAGGAAGGTTTTACCAAGCCAAGAGATAAGGCTCTCTTTGGTGTATGTCTATATGCAGCAGCAAGAATTAATGAAGCTTGCACATTACTCAGAGGCGATGTAATTGGTATCAGAGGAGTAAGAGATGTTCTAGTAATCCGCAGCCACAATACAAAAGGCAAACAATCTACTAGAGAAATTCAAATTCATCCTCAACTGAAAGAATACTTAGCAGAACATCATAAGACTAATCTATGGGCCACTCGGCCCCATCTATTCCCAGGTAGACATGGTAAAGGAAGTATCCATAAAGGTAGTGCTGATAAAATTCTCAGAGATACTTGCTATAAGTTAGAAATAGAAGGTGTTAGCACTCATAGCTTCAGACGCACTGCATTAACCCGTATGAGTGATTCTGGGGTCCCTCTACGACATATACAGGCAATATCAGGCCATAGAACTCTAGCAGCATTGGAGAGATATTTAGGAGTAACTGAGGCACAAAAAGAAACTGCTATATCTACTTTGAATTTTTAAAGTTCAAGGGTGATTAGATAATTAAGCACTTAACTAGTTACGCAATCTCGATCCTAAAATGAGATTTATGTTGTTTAGTGTTTAAGAGCACTCTTTTTAGCTTTACCAACCATGTTTTCGTACTCCATTAAATTCTCCATTACTTCTTTCTTTGGAACTGAGGATACTACTTTCTTGCATTTACGGTTAATAGCAAAGCTTAGGTTGTTAGCTTTTTGTTTGAAGAAGCTAAGGCTTTTGATGCGTTGTCTAATTCCCGATACGGATTCAGGTTCCCATTTAACAGCGTAATCTAAGTCATTGTTTAGAAATTTGGATTTAAGGCTAACCCAGCGATTCATCTCTTTCTTAAGGTTGTCATGTGTTGCTTCATTAGCTTCACAGTATTCATTTTTTAGCTCTTGTCCACTTAGTTTTTTAACGATTGGCTCTTCAATTGTTTGAGTTGTTTTTGTTTGAGTTGTTTTTGTTTGTGGTGATGGAGCTACTGGAGTTGCCATATCACTTTGCAACTGACCAAAGCCACTCATATCAATAAATTCCTGAGCTTTAATAGATTGAGTAGAACCAACAGAAAGAGTTAGAGCAGCAGCGATAGTAATCGTATTAAGTAGTTTCATTTTCAGTATGTTTAGCATCTTATATATCATTTGTGCTATAAACTATTAATTGTTGCAGTGATATGGATTACCATAAAATTACAAGACACTCTTGTTATCAAATGTTTAGCTTTTGCAAGCCACTACATCTAGCTAACCGATTAAGCACTTAAGCAGTTGAGAGAAATTTGCTAAGGTGTTACCCTCTGTGTGCCAGTATTTTCTAATGATTAGGTTCCAAGAGATAATCCTAAATCCCATTGCATTTCTTGCATTTGTTCAAATGAGTAATTTAGTTTTCCTCTGCGACCTATTTCAATACTATAGAAGTTAGATTTTGGAATATTATTCAATTTAAATGAAAAATTACATACTACACTTGAATACTCTCCGTTTGGACGTTTTCCATTGGAAGTATGATCGGTTGCTATTATGCTTCCGTTGGCATCTCTAACTGTTACTTGCATATAACCATCCATATCTGCAAATCCGCCAGTGCCATAACAATTATCGTTGCCACCCCTAATGGCAGAATCAACTAACTTTATATTTCCTTTGATTGAATAATTAGAAGACTGAGAAGCAGCAATATTCTGACTTAAAAGTAAGCTGTTACTGTTGGCCATTACAGGAGTTGTCAAAGCTGCACAAGCGATTGCTGTCGATAAAATAATATGTTTAATCATCTTTATTACACTGTTCTATATTTATATTTTTATTGTCAGAAATAACTAGCTATTGTGGTGTGCTTGTAGTCACATATTATTAAACAAATAATAATCAGCTTTTTTATTTTTAAAAAGTCTAGTCCCAGTACTCCTGGTACACACGAGCATAATCTTTCTCAATAGTCTTAATAGTATTGTTATCGTAGCTTTTGCATCGATTTACCAACTTCTTATATGCTCTCCAGAAAGATGTATCTTTTCTGCTGATAGCACTATCAATTCTTTGTTGTGTTTCTGCCCAACTCACAGCGTCCGAAAGGTATTCAGCACATGCGTATCTTTTATATTCGTTACTTGAGTACTCTTGAGCATCTGCATGTGTCGAATTAATCAACAAAAAGGTTGTCGTTATAATTAAAAGTGATCTCTTCATGATCTTGTTTTTTACATAGTAATCATTGCTACTCAAATAATACATATTAAAATCAGCGGAACATGTGATTAGAATGTAGGTTAAAATGTGATAACTAAGTGCTTAACCACTTAAGCGAATACCTAGTTAACTGCTCTCCTGCTGCTTACAAGTTCGCAGAACTTCGTGCGTCGAGACGTAGCTTACTTGATTTTTATAGTAAACAGGGTTATAACGAGGCAGTTAATCACTTAACTGAATAACTAGCTAATCGCTTATTTAACTAACTGCTTAATCGCTTAAGCACTTAACCATGATCATAACTGTAGCCTCATTTAAAGGTGGGGTAGGAAAAAGTACTACTTCCATTCACTTAGCCTCTTACTTCTCTGACGATGGAAAGAATAACGTACTGCTGCTAGATGGAGATGCCAACCGTAGTGTTTCTAATTGGGCAGAGAGGGGTAACTTACCATTCAAAGTAGCAGATGAAAGACACGCTGCTAAATATTCTAGAGATGCAGACCACATAATAATCGATACTGCTGCCCGTCCCAATGAAGAAGATCTGAAAACTCTAGCTGAAGGTTGCGATCTGCTTATACTTCCTTGTGTACCAGATGTGCTAAGTCTAGAAGCAATGATGCTGACAGTAGAGACACTAAAAAAGCTAAACAGCGATAGTTACAAAGTCTTACTAACCATAGTGCCACCTAAACCTAATCGTGATGGAGATGAAGCCCGTAAATCATTACTAAAGGCTGACTTGCCTCTTTTCGATTCATCAATCAGAAGATTCCAAGCATATAAAAAAGCAGCACTCTTAGGGGTCCCAGTTAATAAAGTCAACGATAGTAAATCTAAGATTGCTTGGAAGGATTATCAGGATGTATGTAAAGAAATAGAGGAGTTGCAGTAATGTTTGATGATGTACTAAAGGGTGCTAAAGCTAGCAAGAAAAATAAAACAAAAGAAGTAAAATCTGCTACCTCTAAGACGAAAGATATTGATGAAGCAACTACTAGCACTCCTCCTGTAGATCAAAGTAGTGAGGCCCCCAAGAAAAGAAAATCCAGTGGCAAGAGAACAGATCCGTCCTATAAACAAGTAGGTGCTTACGTTAAGAAAGATACCTACCTACAAATCCAGAAACTATTACTAGATAAGCCTGATAAGGATTTCTCTGACCTTGTACAAGAACTCTTAAGCACTTACCTAGATAATCAATTAACTGATTAATTACTTACTTGCTTAACTGCTTAACTGCTTAAGCGATTAACTGGTTAATTACTTAACTATAATACTAAAAAGCCACGCAAACTTTTTAGATGAGTAATTGCGTGGCTAATTTATGTGCTTGGACTATTTAGTTCTAACTACTTTGTAGTCACAATATTCTGTTTAGCAGCTCCAAGACTTTCTTTTGCAGCTTGATTTCTTAAGTTAGAAGAATCATTGCTAGAACTACCAAAACTTACAGAGCCTACATAATCGACACTGTTTAATTCAACACCTGTTTTACCACCAGCAATACGCTTTAAACCAATATCAAACTTGTATCTACCTGGAAGAGAAGTAAATTTGTCCATAAGTTTTTTATCAGCAGTTAGTTTGGCAGGAAAAATACCAACACTATCTTCGCTATCAGAAGGACTGGCTGGATCTATATAATGAACTGAAATACCATCTAACTTTTTGCCTGTCTTTTCATCCTCTAGTTCCCAACTTTGAACGCCTAAAACTACGTATTCCATAATTATTATTTTGCGTGAGTATTTGTGTGATAAAACAAATAAGATTTTTACTAATATTTATTTAACTAAGTAATAAAAATTAGACTATTTCTGAAGTGCTTATATAACTAATATAACTGTGAAGATCTGGTAAAGACATTAGTAAAACTACTTAACTTTATGTGGCATCAACCTATGTATAGCAAATTCATTTATCTCAATATAATTTATATCAGTAAATAACATACTCATCTCTTCATACCACCTCATATCACTATTATCAAATCTCTCTGATGCGATACTCATGCACATCTGAATGATATAAGGAAAATTAGTCTTAAATATTTGTTCTAGTAAAGCAAACCTCTTGAATACTTGCCTATTAAACCAATTAAAAGACTTTTGAATGAACTCTATTGCATTAAGTTTAGGATCTCTAATAGGAGGTAATAAATCTACCTCGCCAATATCTTTTAGTAGAGAGGAAATAAAGCTATAGCGACGATATCTTTCTATACCCTGCTTTTTATCACCTTTTCTCTTTATAAAATCAACAATCTTAAGAGCTTTATTTCCTAAGTATCTTAGAATGTTATTAATCTGAACTAGGATACATTCGCTACTATCAATATCAAAGTTATCAACAATATATCTAACACATTCTTTGGCTCTAACTTCCCTAAATCTTGCCTCCCATCTATCACAATTTAGATCGTGTAAAAACTCAGCATTATGAATAATAAGCTGCCTTCTTTTGGAACCAAAATATACAGTAGAAATAGTGTCTTTCTGACCAATAGCACCAGCCTCTATGTGCATAAATTGCTGTACACGAGCAACATCACCAGACTTGGCAAGCTTCACTAATTTTTTAATCTGAACCCGTCTTTTGTAGTCATCGACTCTGACATCAAATCTAGTGAATTTGGCCCTATAAACCTCATTAGCTCTGACTACAAAGATCATCCAAGACTCAGGATGTATTGACCTTAGAGGAGTACCAGGGATAGCAAACATATAGCGGTAGGTAGAACTATAGCTATCGCCTTCATATACTATGTCCTCTACATAGCAGAATTTAATATGAGTAATGGGACATTCAGCCACATTGTTATATATATGTATACCAGATTTGAAGTAACTGGGATGTTGTACTGGTAACTTAGTTTTAAACTGAGATTCAATTAATGCTTTGAAGGCTTCTATCTGTTTGATGTTCTGTAGAGTGCCTACTCCTTGTAAGTAATCACAGTTGATTACGACATTACAATTATCTTTGTTTAAGTTTTTCTCTGGATCTGTGGGAAAGCGTTGATTTATATACTCTTCAGCTTCAGAAAGTTGAAGGTTGGGGGTGCTGTTAGTAGACCCCCCAACAGAATCTATTTTGACTAGAGGAGAAGCTAATCTACATTTAAGATAGGTTTCAGAGAAAGAAGTTTTATTAGTTGTTATTCTAGTAGTAGGTTTCATTAGTAACCTACCACTTCTACTGATGTAGGAAGTAGCGACAAATCTAATTTACTTAGTTCTTCTTGGACTAATTGTAAGTAAGATTTATCAGCAGGGCAGTTATCCATCTTCTCAAATAGATATTCTTCAAGCTCTGGAGAAAATTGATTAGTCTCAAATAACATTCCTAAATCTTCTTCTGAAGGATCTAGTAATAGAATTTGAAAGGCAGATTGAGATATTCTAAATCTCGTGGTAAGAGAAGTAGCTAACATTAAAAAGATAGAGTATTAAGAAGCGTTACTCTTATTTTTCCCAGTTTAAAGAGAAATAGTATCATGAGATACTTATGTATTAAATTACTAAGCAGCAACAACAACAACTTCTTCAGTTGCCTTTTCTACTAAATAAATCTTGGAGAAGGAATACTCTTGAGATACTCTACCAGGAAGAGACTTATGGTAGATACATTCAGCCATAACAAATTCTCCTTTATGTTCTTTGACCACATAAGCTGACTTAGAATAAGGAGTAGAGGAAATGATATCTCCAAATTCAACCTCTGTTAAAGGGATCTCTGTGTAAGGCCCTACTGGAAAATCATTCTCTGTTAAAGGTTCTTGTTTGAGAACAGGGGCGGTCTTATTTTCAGGAATATATATATTGACATCCTCTGTGATAACCTCTTCTTCTTCCTGAAACTGAGGGTCTATCTGTATCCGATCTACTGGCACTAAATAACATTCCCTTAGATAGCTAGTAAGCCCAGTTAGACTAGACCGTTCAGAATTGTATACACAAATTACTTCTATATGAGACTGACCATCTAGTTCTACTTTCTGAAGAACTTTGTATTGATTATCTATACTGTTTAGATAAACAATATCACCGAGCTTTACTTGATCGAGAGGAACTAGTTTATCTGAGGGACGGCAAGCAGGAGGGTGTATCCTTTTACAATTGCTCCATAATTGACGCGCCTCTTTATTCTGCTTCGCGTCATATTCTTTCTTCAGATTAAACTTACTAAGATGTTGGGCAGAATCTAGTTCAATCTGCTCTAATACAAGTTCATACTTAGTATTTGTAGTAACAGTGGGTTTAGCACTTACTATATACTTCTCTGCGATATCTAGGATTCTAGTGAGATATGAGCCATAGGAATCACAACGACCTTTAGCACTAAAGCCTACATAACATTTACTCTGCGAGGGATCGTAGAAAACATCAGGAGCAATTCTTACCAACTGTTCCTGCCAGTCTAATTCTTCTTTCTGTTCTGGTGTCCAGTCATTAACTATGTCCTCAATAAATTCTTTTGTGCAGTACAATTTCACCTCATATTTAAAGCCGTTCATAATTACAGCATCATCTAGCAAAGATGGTTCGGAGATACTATTTCTAAATTCTTCTGCCTCTACCCGATCGTGGAAGCCAACGTAAGCCTTACCCCCAGAAGAGTAAGTAATATGTGGGGCTAAATCTTCAAATGTATCGGGTCTTAAATCTGGTACACCTTTTAGTTCGTAATAAGATAACGAACCAAACTCTTTCTGTGGCTTTGTTTCTTCTACTGCTGTAGAGTCAATAACCTCTATATCTTCTTCTAAAGATATTGGGGCCTCAGCGTTTCCATAGGAAACTTCAGCTCTGTCTCGGTTCTCAACAGAGAATTGAGCTTCGCTGGTAGGGAATAGTGATAATAGATGCTCTCTAAAAACATCAACGTATTTAGGGTCTATATGTTCTAGAGCTTCTTCTACTTTTTCTACTGCATCTTCAGCAAATGCCTGGGTCATCTTGAGGCGGTCTAATTCTTGTTCAGCTAGTTCCTGCTGTTCTTGGTAATAGTGGATCTGAGATTGTAATTCTAGTATTGATGGGTTAAACATTTATAGTTACCTTTGTGTAGTGTTAGTGGAGAGAGAGAGCTACACAGATAGATATTTTGATTACTTTGAAATTAATTCTTTGTAGATTTCTTGAATGCAATAGTCCATATAAATAGCTTGACCAGTGCAGGAGCGACACCAGATGTAAGAGATACCTAGTACATCTTCTACAACAGTTTCATCATGCTCTTGTAGTTTCTTTCCAAGCCAAGATGTCACTATCCAATGCTCGAATACCTCAGAGCGATATTCATTGATGTCCCAACTCATATCCTCGAAGTATCCCTTGATTAACTGTTCCTTGGTTTCGTATTCATAATCAACAATTGGGTCATCAGGCTCATCATTGTCATATAAGCCCCAAAGATTATTCTTCTGACCTAGATAAGAGCCATCTTCTTTTATGGCATATTCAGCCTCATCAAAGTCTATCGGCCCTTCCCATAGAGAAATTGCCTGTTCTTCATCTAATTTATTTTCTTGTGTGAGTGTATGTACAAGGCTAGAGACGCAATAAATTACTTCTCGCTGTACTAGGTCTTGTATGGAAATGTTAGTAGTAGGCGGAAATAGAAGGTTGGTGTCATATGGTGCAACCTCAAAAAAAAAGTGATTATTTATACCATTTTTGGACTTGAATGATAAGAAATACAAATGGCGCACTTTGCCTAGTTCGTTTCATTC
>Ga0115030_1000114_pt1 | contig 28724 bp, 17 predicted proteins | sample SidtaG_4_FD_87174 | JGI IMG/M metagenome (GOLD analysis project Ga0115030, IMG submission 87174) | Marine algal microbial communities from Sidmouth, United Kingdom - Sidmouth_Male1 metaG | ecosystem: Host-associated > Algae > Red algae > Unclassified | place: Sidmouth, United Kingdom | collected... | reverse complement strand
AATAAATTTATAATATCTACTCTAAAAATTATTATTTTTAGAGTAGATGTCTTTATTTGTAGTAGATTTAAATAACTAATTTAGATCCAATTTGTAAAATATATTAGTTCCACGTACTAGCTTTACATAAATTTGTAATATGGATTTTAAAGTCGTTTCAAAATACAATCCCGCAGGAGATCAGCCTACGGCTATTAAAGAGTTAGTAACAGGAATTAACAACCAAGACAAATACCAAACATTATTAGGTGTTACAGGATCTGGTAAAACCTTTACCGTTGCCAATGTGGTGCAAGAGGTTAACAAGCCTACCTTGGTTTTGGCACATAACAAAACTTTGGCAGCTCAATTGTATTCAGAGTTTAAAAACTTTTTTCCAGACAATGCGGTTGAGTATTTTGTATCGTACTATGATTATTATCAACCCGAAGCCTACATTCCTTCTTCTGGAGTATATATTGAAAAAGATTTATCTATTAACGAAGAAATAGAACGTTTGCGTTTAAGCACTACTTCAACCCTTTTGTCTGGTCGTAGAGATGTTTTGGTGGTTGCATCTGTGTCTTGTTTGTATGGGGTTGGAAATCCTGAAGAATTTAAAAAAAATGTAGTTACCATTGAGGTAGATCAACTTTTAAGTAGAACTAAATTTCTGCATCAATTGGTGCAAAGTTTGTATTCTCGTACAGAGGAAGAAATGAAAAGTGGTAATTTTAAAGTAAAAGGCGATACCGTAACTATATTTCCATCTTATGGTGAATACGCTTACAGAGTACATTTTTTTGGTGATGAAATAGAAGAAATAGAAGCCTATGATTTGGAAAACAAACAGGTAATAGAGCGTTTTGAAAAACTAGATATTTATCCAGCTAATTTATTTGTAACCTCCCCTGATGTTTTACAAAATGCTATTCATCAAATTCAAGAAGATTTAATGAAGCAGTACGATTATTTTAACGAAATTGGTAAAGGGCTTGAGGCAAAGCGTTTAAAAGAGCGTACTGAGTTTGATTTAGAAATGATTCGTGAATTAGGATATTGTAGTGGAATAGAAAATTATTCTCGTTATTTAGACGGTCGTGAGCCTGGAACCAGACCTTATTGTTTGTTAGATTATTTTTCAGACGATTATTTAATGGTAATTGATGAAAGTCATGTAACCGTACCGCAAACACATGCCATGTATGGTGGAGATAGATCTCGTAAAGAGAATTTGGTAGAGTACGGCTTTAGGCTACCCGCAGCCATGGACAATCGTCCTTTAAAATTTGAGGAATTTGAAGCAATTCAAAATCAAGTAATCTATGTTACTGCTACACCTGCTGATTATGAATTAGAAAAAACAGGCGGTGTTGTGGTGGAACAAGTTATTAGACCTACAGGCTTGTTAGATCCTATTATAGAAGTTCGCCCTAGTAAAAATCAAATTGATGACTTGATTGAAGAAATTCATAAAAGAATAGAAATTGATGAACGTGTATTAGTTACTACTTTAACCAAACGTATGGCAGAGGAATTGGCAAAGTATTTAACTCGTATTCAGGTTAGATGTAGGTATATTCATTCTGATGTAGACACTTTGGAGCGAGTAGAAATTATGCAAGATTTGCGTAGAGGGCTTTTTGACGTGTTAATTGGTGTAAACCTCTTGCGTGAAGGGTTAGATTTACCAGAGGTATCTTTAGTTGCGATTATTGATGCAGATAAAGAAGGTTTTTTACGTTCGCATAGATCTATTACTCAAACTGTTGGTAGGGCTGCCCGTAATGTAAACGGAATGGCTATTTTGTATGGTGATAAAATAACCAAGAGTATGCAGTTAACCATTGATGAAACTGCCCGAAGACGAGAAAAACAAATAGCCTACAATTTAGAAAACAACATTACTCCTACTCAAATTAAAAAAGATTTTGGTAATAATTTAACTGATAACCAAGGAACTAATTTTGAAGAAATACAGCAAAATTTAGCTGCTGAAGAGGATTTAGACTACCTAACAAAACCAGTAATTGAAGAGAAAATTAGAGAAAAACAACGTGCTATGGAAAAAGCAGCCAAAGCATTAGATTTTATGACGGCTGCTACGTTTAGAGATCAAATAAAAGCTTTAAAAGATAAATTAAAATAAGAGCCTATTTGGTTTTATAGTGTTAAAAAAACACCGTTTTTAAGAGTTTTTAAAATTCATAAAAAACGGTACTATTCGTGTTTTTTAAAGTAATTATCTAATTAAAAACTAAAAAACTCTTCTTCTATACTTGTACTAATATCTGTTATTTTTGCTATAATTTCTTCAATACATTCTGCAAATCTACCTTCAATTTCATCAACTTCGGTGTATTTATACTCAAATCTTGTCTTGTTAATTAAAAAAGAAGTGCTGTCAAGAGTTTCTTTGTGCGTTAAAATTTTAATATTACTAGCAGCACTATTTAAACTGCTTAAAACAGATTTTGTGCACAAAGGATTTAATATTAAAAATTCTAAAGTATTAGCACTGGTAGGAGTCTTTTTATAATAACGCTTCATCATATCAAAAGATTGAGTACACTTTAACAAAGTAATCCATTCAGGACTTGTATTAAAATCTTCATGTAGTTTAGATTTAGAAGATTCAGCATCAATATATTTGGTGTTGATTATTCTTATAATTTGAGAAGCTCTTTCTAAATTCATTCCTAAAGAAATAAAAGCATACGCTTCATCGTGCATCAGAGTGTCTATAATTCTACCTCTTAACACCGCTACCTCTTTAGTAATGTGGGTTGTAAACTCATCCAATCCCTTGTTTGTGAAATGTTCTACAGAATAATTTAGAATATAGTGATGTAGACTATTGATTGACTCAAATACTTCTGTAGATAACAAATCTCTAGAACCACTTGCGTTATCTCTTGCAGATTTAAAACAGCTAAAAATGGAATACGTTTTTTTAGGATTTAGACCTATATCATAAATTACATCATTTTCATTCAAAACCTTTTCATCATCACAAACAATATCATCTGCCATAAACAAAATAGACTTTAACACAAATTGTCTTGATTGTGAAACATCATTAGAGGCATCTAAAGAAGAGAAATAATTTACATTTACATACCTTGCAATATGTTCTGTTCTTTCTAAATACCTACCCATCCAAAATAAATTATTGGCTACTCTTGCTAACATATCTTCTTACTTTTTTAATACCCATGTATCTTTAGATCCCCCACCTTGAGAAGAATTAACCACCAAATTCCCTCTTTTTAAAGCCACACGTGTCAATCCTCCTTTTAATACAAACTCTTTATCTTTTCCTAATAATGTAAAAGTTCTTAAATCTACATGTCTAGGTTCAAATTTTTCTTCGTCATCAATATAAGTTGCATGTGTTGACAAAGACATAATAGGTTGTGCTATGTATTTTCTAGGATCTGATTTTATAACCCTCTTCACTTCTTCTATTTCTGCTTTGGTTAATTTATTTCCAATAGAAATACCATACCCACCAGACTCATCTACTGGTTTTATAACCAGTTTAGCAATGTTGTTTAAAATATAATCCATATCCTTTGGCTTGCTACAATGGTACGTGTGTACATTGTTTAAAATAGCATCCTCTCCCAAATAATATTTTATGATTTGAGGCATATAAGTATAAATTGCTTTATCATCTGCAACTCCAGTCCCCGGTGCATTTACCAAACAAACATTTCCTTTTTTGTAAGATTCAAACAAACCAGGTACTCCTAAAACACTTTTAGGATTAAAGGCTAAAGGATCAATAAATTCATCATCAATTCTACGATAAATAACATCTACTTTTTTAGGACCATAGATGGTTTTCATGTACACAAAATCATTTTCTACAAACAAGTCTCTCCCTTCTACCAATTCTATACCCATTGCTTTTGCTAAATAAGAATGCTCGTAATAAGCAGAGTTGTATACACCAGGAGTAATTACAACACAAGTAGGATTGTCAACTCCAGCAGGTTTAACGGATTCCATAATCATTAGCAAATTTTCTGCATAATTATCAACATTGTAGGTTGGATAATCATTAAACGCACCATGGATTGCTCTTTTTAAAGCAGCTCTATTACTAATTACATAACTAACCCCAGAAGGACATCTAATATTGTCTTCTAAAACATAATATTTACCATCAGAATGTTTGATTAAATCGGTTCCAGAAATATGATTGTATATTTTACCAGGAGGAACGATTCCTTTCATTTGTTGTAAAAAATTTTTAGAAGAAGCTATCAAGTCCATAGGAACAATTCCATCTTTTATAATAGATTGTTTGTGATATAAGTCTTCTAAAAACAAATTTAAAGCCTTGCTTCTTTGTAAAGCTCCTTGCTCTATATGCTTCCATTCATTGGCAGCAATAATTCTTGGAAACAAATCAAAAGGGAATACTTTTTCTTTAGTGTCCTTTTCACCATAAACTTGAAACGTAATTCCTTGATTTAAAAAAGAAGACTTTGCTTTTTCATTTAACAATTCAAAGTCATCAACTTTGTACTCATTAAACATATTAAACAAGCTCTTGTAAATTTTTCTAACTTCATTATTATCTTTAAATATTTCATCATAAAAATTCGCATTTAAATTATATGATGAAAATATAGGCAGCTTTGTGTAATCAATCATGTCATATGTTTAAAGGGTTGCAATTTAATAAATGATATTTAAATACGTTTGTATAATTACTTATAATAACAACCTGTTTTTGAACAGGTTGTTATATGTTTTTTTAAACTATTTTATATAAATAATAGATGTCAAATTTAACTTTTAATAAATTAAAAAAACTGCGATGTAGCAGTTTTAAATATATACAAAAATTGTGTTCTTTTTTTATAAAAAGAGTATTTTTACACTTTAAGTTCAAGTTACCAAAGTATATAAAATAACAAACAATAAAAGATATATGGCTTTAAAAGTAGTAATTTCTCACAAAACTAAATATAAATATGATCGTTCTGTAGCTTTATCTCCCCATATTTTTAGACTAAGGCCCGCACCACATAGTAGAACTCCTATAGAATCTTACTCGTTAAAAATACAACCAGAAAATCATTTTTTCAATTGGCAACAAGACCCTTTTGGTAATTATCAGGCAAGAGTTGTTTTTCCTGATAAAACAACAGAATTGTCAATAGATGTAGAGATTATTGCAGATTTAAAAACAATCAATCCCTTTGATTTTTTTGTAGAAGAGAGTGCTGAGGAGTATCCTTTTGAGTACACTGATATTACTAAAAAAGAGTTATCACCATACCTAGAAATTACAGAAAAAAGTAATTTGATGGATCAATTTATCCAAACGATAGATTATACCCGTAGAAAAACCATCTATTTTTTAATAGATTTAAACCAAAAAGTGTATGAATATTTAAGCTACAATATCAGAATGGAACCTGGGGTACAATCTCCAGAAGCAACTTTAAGTTGTAGAACAGGTTCTTGTAGAGATTATGCATGGTTGTTAGTACAAGTAGCTCGTCACTTAGGTTTTGGAGCTCGTTTTGTTTCGGGGTATATAGTGCAATTAAAATCAGATGAAAAATCTTTAGACGGTCCATCGGGACCAGAAGAAGACTTTACAGACCTACATGCTTGGGTAGAAATTTACTTACCAGGCGCTGGTTGGATTGGTTTTGATGCTACGTCAGGCTTATTAGCAGGAGAAGGACATATTCCGTTATCTTGTACTCCACATTACGAGAGTGCAGCTCCTGTAAGTGGAATGTCGGATAAATGTGAGACTGAATTTGAATTTGAAAATTCAGTGACTAGAATTTTAGAATCCCCTCGTGTAACCAAGCCATATACTGAAGATCAATGGAAAGCCATTGAAAAATTAGGTCATAAAGTTGAAAAAGATTTACAAAAAGGAGACGTTAGGTTAACGATGGGTGGAGAACCAACCTTTGTTTCTATTGATGATATGGAGTCTCCAGAGTGGAACACCGCAGCTGATGGCCCCCATAAAAGAAGACTAGCAAATGATTTAACCAAAAGATTGTTAGATAAAATAGCTTCTGGAGGAATGTTGCATCATGCCCAAGGAAAATGGTATCCTGGAGAGCCTTTGCCTAGATGGGAAATACAATTATACTGGAGAAAAGACGGAAAAACTATTTGGAGTAATGAACAATTACTTTCTTGTTTTGCCTCCAACCCTATTGTTCCAGAAGGGAGCGATTTATTGTTTTTACAAACGTTAAGCCGTTATTTAAACGTAACTCCTTACCATATTACACCTACCTACGAGGATGCTTTCTATATGTTATGGGAGCAAGGTAATTTACCTATAGACATAGATATTGATAAGGAAGACAGCGAGGAGTTAGTCCGTAAAAAATTAGCAGATATACTAGAGCGTGGAACGCACAAAAGTGCAGGATATGTATTGCCTTTAAACAAGTCAGGAGATCAATGGTTTACAAGCGAATGGTTGTTTAGAAGAAAATATCTTTATTTAACACCTGGTACCTCTCCTATTGGTTTAAGACTCCCTTTAAGTTCTTTAATGACAAAACCAGAATATCAAGATTTCCCTATCTACGAACCTGACTTATTTAAAGCTAGAAAAGCTTTGCCTAGTTTTAAAAGAGTTGTAAACGCCCGATATAAAGACTTTTGTGAAAATGGGATAGATACAAACAAACCTAAATATTTTGTAAGAACAGCCATTTGTTCAGAAATAAGAGAAGGAAAGTTGTATTTATTTTTACCACCATTAGATTCTGCAGACGCTTTTTTAGACTTAATTGCTTCTATAGAAGCAACATCTACCGAGTTAAATATGCCAATTATATTAGAGGGATACAATCCTCCGCATGATAACAGAGTAGAGTCTATGAAAATTACGCCAGATCCAGGTGTTATTGAGGTAAATGTTCACCCAATGAAATCATGGGAGGAGATTGTAGAAAATACAACCACGTTGTATAGCGAAGCTAAAAAAGCTCGCTTAGGTACTGAGAAATTTATGTTAGATGGTAAACACACAGGTACAGGAGGTGGAAATCATGTAACATTAGGGGGAGTAACACCCGAGGATAGTCCTTTATTAAGAAAGCCAAGTTTGTTAAGAAGTTTATTAACGTTTTGGCAACATCACCCAGGATTGTCTTACTTGTTTTCAGGTGCCTTTGTAGGTGCTACCAGCCAAGCTCCTAGAATTGATGAAGCAAGAATGGAAAATTTGTATGAATTGGAAATAGCATTTAGTCAAATACCAAAAGATGGTGATGTCCCTTTTTGGTTAACGGATAGATTGTTTAGACATTTATTGACCGATTTAACAGGAAATACACATAGAGCAGAATTTTGTATTGATAAATTATATTCCCCAGATTCTTCTTCAGGACGTTTAGGTATTTTAGAGCTAAGAGGTTTTGATATGCCTCCTCACCCACAAATGAGTTTGGTACAAATGCTACTTGTTAGAACCTTGGTAGCCTGGTTTTGGAAAAAACCGTATGAACACAACTTAGTAAGATGGGGAACAGAGTTACATGATAAATTTTTGATAGAACATTTTGTAAGACAAGACATAAAGGATATTGTACTACAATTAAACAACGCAGGGTATAAATTTCAAGAAGATTGGTTTGATCCGTTTTTTGAATTTAGATTTCCTCTGCATGGGATGGTAGATATTAACGATATACACTTAGAGTTAAGAGCAGGTATTGAACCATGGAATGTTTTAGGAGAAGAAATGACAGGTGGTGGAACCGCACGTTACGTAGATTCGTCGTTAGAACGTTTACAGGTAAAAGTATCTAATTTTGTTAACGAGAGATATGTGTTAACTTGTAATGGTGTAAAAGTACAATTGCAACCAACCGAAGTTAAAGGTGAGTTTGTTGCAGGAATTAGATACAAAGCATGGAACCCCTACTCTGCTTTGCATCCAACTATAGACGCAGATACTCCATTGGCTTTTGATGTGGTAGATACTTGGAATAAAAAATCTATTGGAGGTTGTAAATATTTTGTAGCACATCCAGGAGGTAGGTCATACGAAACTTTTCCTATTAACAGTTTTGAAGCAGAATCAAGAAGAATCAATCGTTTTTGGGATATTGGAGAAACCCAAACAGATTTTGACTTAATTGAAGACGTAGCAGCTAGAGATACATCTTCACCAATTAGAAGCGTTAAGGAAGAAGGAGGTAAAAGAAAATTTAAATACAAAGTAACCTCTGTTAACGCAGAGTTTCCAAATACCTTAGATTTACGAAAAAAATAAATAATTATAGAACCTAATTTTAGGTGATTAATTTTTAAAATAGACTAATTTTGCGTCAAATATTAGAATGCAAATGAAAATTGATTTAAACCCTTTTTTTCAAGATTACATCAAAGATTTAAAAAACTATGATGAGATTTTAACACCTAACAAAGAAATCAATCAAAATTGGTTGCAATTATTTGAGAATTTAAAAACCATTGGTCAAGAAGAACTTCACGAAACTCAAAGTGAAATGAATTGGCTAATGGTACAAAATGGAGTTACATACAATGTTTACAACTCTCCAAATGGTTTAAACAGACCTTGGCAGTTAAACAGTATCCCCTTTATTATTCATGAAGATGAGTGGAATGGTATAGAAGCTGGAATTAAACAGCGTGCTAAGGTTTTAGATTTGATTCTAAAAGATATATACGGAGAACGTAACTTATTAAAAGATAAAATTATTCCTCCTGAGGTTTTTTACGAACACAGGGGGTTTTTAAGGCAATGTGATCAAATAGAATACAATACTTCTAAAAACTTATTGATTTATTCGGCAGAATTATCAAGAGGTCCTGATGGTAGAATGTGGGTGGTAAACGATAGAACACAAGCACCATCGGGTATGGGTTATGCTTTAGAAAATAGATTTACAACGAGTAGAACTGCATCAGAATTGTTTAAAGGTATCAACGTAAAACAGCCTTCGGGTTTTTTTAATGATTTTAATCAAATGTTAATAGATGTTACTCCAGAAGGGGTTTCTGATCCTAATATTGTGATATTAACGCCTGGTCCACACAACGAAACTTATTTTGAACATACATACCTATCTTCCCTTTTAGGACTTCCTTTGGTAAAAGGAAACGATTTAATTGTAAGAAACGGATATGTTTGGATGAAATCTTTAAAAAGCTTAAAACGTGTAGATGTAATTCTTAGACGTGTAGACGATGTTTTTGTAGATCCTTTAGAACTGCGAGAAGACTCTTATCTAGGAGTTGCAGGTTTGTTAGAAGTTGTAAGAAAAAAAAATGTTACTGTTGTAAACCCTATAGGAAGTGGAGCTATAGAAAACTCAGGATTGATTCCTTTTATGAATGCCATTTGTCAATATTTTTTTAAAGAAAATTTAATACTTCCTCAAATAGCTTCTTGGTGGTGTGGGCAAAAAAAGGAAAGAGATTGGGTGTTAAAAAACCTTAAAAAAATTGTTGTAAAAAGAATAGACAAATCTAATAGAGAAAGTCTTTATTTTTGTGAGTTTTTATCAGATAAAGAAATAGAAGCCTTAAAAAAAGAAATTATTACCAATCCTTACAGGTTTGTGGCACAAGAAAACATTTCTTTTTCATCTGCTCCTAGTTATATAGAAGGAAAGTTAGAACCCAGAAAAGTAGTTTGTAGAACCTTTAGCGTTGCCAAAGGAGATGATTATAGTGTAATGCCAGGCGGCTTGGTACGTATTGCTTCTGAAAGAAAAGAATTACGAGTATCTAACCAACGTGGTGGAATTAGTAAAGATTTTTGGATTACTAGTAATCAGTGTCAAGGAAATATTCAACAATATACTTGGAATACTAATAAAAAATTACAAACGTCAGACATACACGATTTACCAAGTGATACTGCCAATAACTTATTTTGGTCTGGTAGATATTTAGGTAGAGCTTTAATTACATGCAGATACCTTAGAACGGTGTTGAACAGTATGAATAATGAAAAGTACAATACTCATGAGGCAGAGTCTGAAATATTGCCCTATTTGTACAAAACATTAACCAATATTACCTCTACTTTTCCAGGGTTTATTGGAAAAGGAAGTGAAGAAACTTTAAAACAACCACTTAAAGAACTACAATCTTTAATATTAGATGCAAATAGAATTGGAAGTTTGGCACAAACTCTAAAAAGCTTTAACAATTCTTACTATACTTTAAGAAATTTGTGGTCTAAAGATATGTGGAGAGTTTTTGATAGTATTAACAAGTTGTGGAAAGAATACGATTACAGAAAACAATACTCTTTAAGTTTTTTAATAAAATTACTAGATAGAACGATTACCAGATTAGTAGCTTTTATGGCTTTAATAGAAGAGAGTATTATGGTAAAGCAAGGTTTATTACTTTATTTTATTGGTTTGCAAATGGAACAAGCCACTATGAATATTGCAAAATGCCGCTCTATGATTGTATTTAATCATGAAAATTATTTAAATTATGAGATTTTAGAATCTTTGTTAAATAGTCATGAAAGTTTAAATATTTATAGATATAGCTACAAATCTTATTTAAGTACAGAGAATGTTGTGAATTTAATTTTACTAGACAAAGAGTATGCAAAATCGTTACATTATCAATTAATTAGAATACAAAAAGATATTTTAAGATTACCTGTTGCAGAGAATATTGTAGGTTTTAATGCGTGTCAAGAAAAAATAAATAAGGTGTGTAGTATTATGGAAGATATAAATCCTGAGACTATACTAGAAGTAAATCCAGAGACTTCTGAACGAGAACACATGGAAAAAACACTATCTGAATTAAGCGATTTACTTCACGAAACTTCCCTAGCAATTTCCAATACTTACTTTGACCATACGTATCAACAGAAACAAATGGTAAATCAAAAAATTGAAAGTTAATGCTGTATAAAATTATTCATTCTACAAATTACGAATATGATGAAGGGGTTACCTTCTGTCATAACATAGCGGTTTTAAAACCCAAAAGTATTCTAGGGCATAATTTAATGAACTATAATTTAACCATTAGTCCTACTCCATCAGATTTTTCTGAAAGAGTAGACTTTTTTGGGAATACAATAACTCGTTTTTCTATTCAGAAATATCACAAAAACTTAAATGTTACGGCAACAAGCATTGTGGATAAAGATTATACAAAATCTAAAAATATAGAAGACTACGAAGCTGCTAAAAAAATAACACTATTAGAAACATTAACCCTATTAAAGGGAACAGAAGATGAAGTTTTAGATGCTAGACAGTATCAATTTGAGTCTATTTTAATCAATAATATCAATCAAGATATTGTTGCTTATGCAGAAAAATCATTTAAACCTAATAGATCTGTTTTTGAGGCTAGTTATGAGCTGATGGAACGTATTTTTAAAGATTTTGAATTTAATACTACGTTTTCTAACGTAGCAACTCCAATTAGTGAGGTAATGAAAGCAAAAAAAGGAGTTTGTCAAGATTTTGCACAAATTGCCATTGCTTGTTTAAGATCTGTAAAATTACCAGCAAGATACATTAGTGGATACATAGAAACCTTACCACCTCCAGGAAAAGAAAAACTAATAGGAACGGATGCCTCACATGCTTGGTTTTCTGTATACATACCAACCTTTGGTTGGGTAGATTTTGACCCAACAAACAATCAAATACCTAAAAACCAACACATTATAGTGGCTTGGGGTAGAGATTACTATGATGTAGCACCCTTAAAAGGAGTTTTATACAGTAGTGGTTTAAGCAAATTATCAGTCTCTGTAGATATTAGGCCCTACAAACCAGAGCAAGAGCAAGCTCAACAGCAGCAGCAATAAAGCAAGTAAATATAAACTGCATAAAAAAATTAAATCTTTACATTTTTTATGCAGTTTATATTTTTTTGTAAAATATTGAATTATCAATAATATTTTTGGTTTATCAATAGATATATCATATTCAACTCAACTGGGCGTTATATCCTTCCTCCTTACACTTAGTTAACCTAATTTTAGATTACAGCACCACAAATTATAACTAAGGAACTTCTGTATTTTAACGTGTTACCAACGCTGAGTGTAAAGCAACAATCCTATAAATAGGGCATTTAATTTTAGAGTTTACACGGATTATTTTTATTTAATAAATTAATGCAACATTGTTGCGGTATTAATTATGTAACATTATATTTGCAACACTGTTGCGTAAAATATTATATATAGTGAAACTCATTTTAGATAAACCTGATACTTTTGGAGCGTTAGCAAGTTCTTTGTGCGTAATACATTGCCTTGTTACTCCTTTTATTTTTATAGCACATACTTGTTCTATTTCAGGATGTAGCACTACTCCTATTTGGTAGCAAAGTTTAGATTATTTATTTCTAACCATTTCTTTTTTTGCGGTATTCAATGCAAGCAGAACTACTTCTAAAAAAGTAATGAAACCCTTGTTGTGGAGCAGTTGGTTTTTGCTATTACTGTTAATCGTCAATCAAAAAACTCAGTTATTTGTAGTTTCTGAAACCATTACACACATTGTGGCGTTTGGTCTTGCAGGTTTACATCTCTACAATTTAAAATACTGTCAATGTAAAACTAATAAATGCTGTACTCAAAATGGATAAAGTTAAAATAGAAAATTTAGGAGACAATCACATCTCTACCAATATAAATACACCTTTGCGTAAAGATGCGTTTGCAAAATCAGACAACGAAAAAATAGAAGCCATTCAGCATCACTTTGGTAAAATAATGGAAGAGTTAGGTCTAGATGTAACAGACGATAGCTTATCTGGAACACCTTATAGATTTGCAAAAATGTATGTAAAGGAACTATTCTACGGTTTAAACCCTGATAATAAACCAAAATTGTCTGTTTTTGAAAACAAGTATGGCTATAAAAAGATGTTGGTAGAACAAAACATTACCATTGATTCTTCTTGTGAGCATCACTTTTTACCCATTACTGGAGAAGCTCATATTGCATATATTCCAAAAGATAAAGTAATTGGACTTTCTAAAATCAATAGATTGGTAGATTATTATGCACATAGGCCACAGGTACAAGAAAGGTTGTCCTTACAAATACTTAAAGATTTACAAAAAACTTTAGATACAGAGGATGTTATAGTAATGATTTCTGCCAAGCATTTGTGTGTATCATCTAGAGGAATTAAGGATAAAAATAGCTACACCACTACACTAGAATACGGAGGGTGTTTTGAAAATGAATCCATTAGAAACGAATTTTTAAAAATTATTGATTCTTAGAATCGTCACTTGTAATTACATACTAAGCCACTGTTTATCAGTTTATAAAGATGCTTGTTGTTTTTTTTAGATTTATTTTAAGTAACTGTTTATTATATATTTACTTTGAATTAACACTGCTTATTTATAACTTATATGGGAACTTTAAACCCATATATTATGAATACTAGAAAAAACATAGTAAGTAACGCCGCAAAAATTTTTGCTACTATTGTCGGATTTTATTTTTTAATCAAACTTATAGGTTTGACGCATATTATGGAATTACGATTTATAAATTTCCTGTTTGTTATTTGGGGAATTAACACCGCTATAAAAACAAACATAAAAGAGAATAACTACAATAATTATGTTAATAATATGTTTGTAGGGTTTTCAACAGGTTTTTTAGCCGTAATTACTGTCATTATGTCCATGATTGTATATGTAACTTTTATAGACAGTTCATTAATAGTTATGTTACAAGAATCTTCTTTTTGGGGAAATCACCTAACTTTGTCTAAAATTGTATTTTCTATGATGATAGAAGCTATGGCATCTTGTGCAGTTAGCACCTTTATATTGATGCAATATTGGAAGAATCAAGAAGTAAACAGCTTAGCATAAATTAAGATGTCTAAATTAATTCTTAATAATTAGGATAAAATTTTTAATAGTACGTACTAAAATAATAACAACTATTTTAGTACGTATTATTTTTAAATAGATACTTATGAATAAAAGAAACAATTCTTACACTGGTTTTGTGTTTAAAAAATATACAGCACCAGAATTAAGTATTTTTGACAAGCTTTTAGATATTTTTAAAGAATTAATAACACATACATCTGGTGATATAGATGAGGCATTAAATTGGTTAGAACAGTTAGACAAAACCTACGAGTTAACTACTCCTGATTATACCTTAGAAGATTTTAAACGAGATTTGTTTAAGAAAGGTTTTATTCAAGAAAGAACAAAACCCAATGGGTCTAACGAGACTTCTATTACCCCAAAAACAGAAAGAGCGATTCGGCAACGAGCTTTAAATCAAATTTTTGGAAATTTAAAAAAATCAGGTTCCGGAAACCATAGTACAAAAAAAGTAGGTTTTGGAGATGATGTTACGGGAGAAACAAGAGCTTATCAGTTTGGAGACGGTTTGGATCATGTCTCTATGACAGAAAGTATCAAAAATGCCCATATTAACAATGGTGTTCAAAATGGTTTTCAATTAACAGAAGAAGATTTGGTGGTAAACGAAACTACCCACAAATCTCAAATGAGTACAGTACTGATGATTGATATTAGTCATAGTATGATTTTGTATGGAGAAGATAGAATTACACCTGCTAAAAAAGTAGCCATGGCTTTGGCAGAATTAATAACCACACGTTATCCAAAAGATACTTTAGATATTATTGTATTTGGAAATGATTCCTGGAAAATATCAATTCAAGATCTCCCCTATCTAAACGTGGGACCATTTCATACCAACACAGTAGCAGGTTTAGAACTAGCAATGGATTTGTTAAGAAGAAAGAAAAACACCAATAAGCAAATATTTATGATAACTGATGGGAAACCAAGTTGTTTACGTTTGCCCGATGGTAGATATTATAAAAATAGTAACGGCTTAGATAAACACATTGTTAGTAAATGTTATGACAAGGCCAATCAAGCACGAAAGTTGCACATTCCCATCACTACATTTATGATTGCACAAGACCCCTATTTAATGCAATTTGTAAAAAAATTTACAAAAGCCAATCAAGGAAAAGCATTTTATACAGGCTTAAAGGGATTGGGAGAAATGATTTTTGAAGACTACGAACAAAACCGAAAAAAAAGAATTAAAGGATAATATGAAACATACAAAAATTAAAACATTAGGACAGTTAAAAGCTTCAGGTTATACTTACAAAACCATTAAAGAAGAATTAAGAACCAATTTAATTCAACTAAAAAAAGACAATCAGCCTAGTTTTACAGAAGTTCATGGTTATGAAAAAACAGTAATCCCTCAATTAGAGCGTGCTATTTTATCCAAACACAATATCAATTTATTAGGATTAAGAGGACAAGCAAAAACACGTTTGGCACGTAAAATGGTGTTTTTATTAGACACATATATCCCCATTGTTGAGGGTTCTGAAATTAACGATGATCCATTGCAACCTATTTCTAGGTATGCTCAAGAATTAATTCGTAAAAAAGGTGATGAAACGCCCATAACTTGGTTACATAGATCTGAAAGATTTGCTGAAAAACTAGCAACTCCAGATGTTACTGTAGCAGATATTATTGGAGATATAGACCCTATAAAAGCTGCAAATTTAAAATTATCTTATGCAGATGACAGAGTGATTCACTACGGAATGATTCCTCGTGCCAATCGTTGTATTTTTGTAATTAATGAATTACCAGATTTACAGGCAAGAATCCAAGTAGCTTTGTTTAATATTTTGCAGGAGGGCGATATTCAAATTAGAGGTTTTAAATTACGTTTTAATTTAGATATGCAATTTGTATTTACTGCAAATCCAGAAGACTACACCAATAGAGGGAGTATTATTACGCCTTTAAAAGACAGAATTGGCTCACAAATACTAACACATTATCCTGATAGTATTGAGATTGCCAAAACGATTACCCAACAAGAAGCAAAGTTAGAAAAAGAACAATTAGAAGATATTTATGTGCCCGAATTAGCAAAAGATATCTTAGAACAAATTGGTTTTGAAGCTAGAAAGAGTGAATACGTAGATGTTAAGAGTGGCGTAAGTGCTCGTTTAAGTATTTCTGCTTATGAGAATTTGTTAAGCACAGCAGAATTAAGAATGTTAGCTTCTGGAGAAACTCAAACAAATATTAGGTTGAGTGATTTTATGGGGATTATTCCTGCTATTAATGGAAAGGTGGAGTTAGTCTATGAAGGTGAACAAGAAGGAGCTGCCTCAGTTGCAGAAAACTTAATTCATAGCGCTATTAAAACATTATTACCAACGTATTTTCCTGCGATAGAAAAATTAGTTCGTAAGACAAGTTCTACTCCTTATGACAATCTGATTCAGTGGTTTACAGAAGGAAGTGATTTTGAATTAGAAAATGATTTAACTGAAAAAGAATATCAACAGCAATTAGATTATATTACACCATTAACAGACTTAATCCAACAATTTCAGCCCAATTTAGATAAAAAAGACATCTATTTCTATAAAGAGTTTGTTTTGTGGGCTTTGGTTGAACATAAAAAACTAAATAAAGAATTAATTAAAAAAGGATATAGTTTTAAAGATACTTTAGACAGTTTTATTGATGAAATTTAAAACTGACACTACCTACTTAAATGTGTAAGTTTTACAAACTCAGGATTGATATTCAATTCTGAGTTTTTTTATTTTTGTGAAGATTTATACACTTATAAAAACAACAGACTTTTTTAAAACAAATATGTAAAATTTACTCATTAAATATGCTTGATAAATTTTATTATCTACAACCATCTTATAACCAATTTGTTAAATATTGTTGCCTTGCTCTAGTATCTATTTATTCTAAAACATAATTTGTTAAAATATCTAGTGAGATTATCATTACTAACCAAAAAAAATAGATGGTTCTTATCCAAATTTTAATTTTATGTATCCTTATGTATAGCACTTTTAAGTTTAACACTATATTTTAACGTGTTTATTAGTTTTAAAAATACGCATTTAAATACCTGCCTCTAAACCTATTAATTATTATCTATAACTGTTACCCTATTTTTAAGATGATACACTATATTGAAACATCGGTTTTACCAAATTCTTATTTAAACGTGTTTAACTAAATAATAAATAGTTTCGCTCTATTTAATTAAAAAGAATTATTTGCTATTTTCACATAGTTAATCTGTATTTTTGCAAACATGTTAAAGGAACTAATTATAGCGTCATTATGGAGTATTTCTCCTTTGGGAGAAGCCAAAGTAGGTATTCCTTATGGTATTTATACAGGAGCAAACCCATATGCTGTTTTACTGGTGTGTTTTGTGGCTAATATTTTAGTGTTTCCTTTAATGCTATTTTTTCTAGAATCTGTAAACAACCAACTACTGCAGTGGAGGTTTTACAAAGTAAATGCTGTTAAAGTAGCACAAAGGGCCAAAAAAAGTACCAAATCTAATTTAGACAAATATGGCTTTTGGGGCTTGTTGTTTTTTGTGATGATTCCTGTACCAGGTACTGGTGTTTATGCAGGAACTATTGCCGCTTTTATCTTAAAAGTAGAGCGTAAAAAGGCCTTTTGGGCCAACTGCATTGGTATCTTAATATCTTCTTTAATAGTATGGGTAACCACCCTATTTGCTACTAATTTTATTTAAAACATATTGGGTTAAGTGTTTTTAGCATTCCCCCCAAATACAAAACATCCAAAAGAAACCACAGCGACACGTTTTGACGCACTAACTTTATATTTTTATACAATAGAAATCCAAAAAAATATAAATGGAAGCATCAACTACGATTAAACACATGTTAGCGGGAAACCGAATTTTTGTCCCAACTTATCAAAGAGCCTATTCTTGGGATACAGAACTTGAAAAATCGAATCTACCAAAACAAATCAACGTTTTTTTATCAGATTTAGAAGATTATAATAAAAGTACAACCAAGTCAAGATATTACTTTGGACACTTCCTTTTTGAAAAACAAGCAGATAACAAATTCGGCATTATTGACGGTCAACAGAGAATGACTACCATAGTTATTTTCCTTTCAGCTTTGTTTAAAAGACTAAAAGAATTAAGAAGTCTAAACGAAAATGAAGAAGAAAGTTTTGAGGACATCATCAAAAGAAAATCAACTTACCGATTTGAAACCGTAGAATATGACAAGCAGCTTTTTAAAGATTATGTAATAGACCAAATCAAGAAAGATAAAAACGGACTTGATACGGAATCAGCAAAACGCATTGTAACCGCATTTGACTTTTTTACTTCTCATTTAGCGGATAAAGATGAACCGTATTTACTAAAAATGTTAGACACAATTGAAAATGCTTCGTGTACAACTCATCCAGTTAAAGACGAAGCAGAAGCAATACAAATGTTCATTTTTCAGAACAACAGAGGAAAAAAGCCTTCTAACTTAGAAATCATCAAAGCTCAATTTATGTTTAACGTGCACTTGTGTGGTGGCGAAGAAAAAGTAGCTTTGATTGAAGAAATTAAAACTCGTTTTGAGAAAATTTATAAATCTATTTCTTCAATTGAGTATAAAATTAACGAAGATGATGTTTTAGTCTATACGCTTAGAGTTCATTTCAATTCACTTTGGGAAACAAATGCAGTTGATAAAATTAACAAATTATTGTCTGAAGAAAATCCAATTCCTTTTATAAAATCTTTTACCCAATCGCTTGCTACAAGCTTTGAGCATTTAGCAACATTCTTTGGGAAATATGAACGTGAGAGTTTAGAAATACATTCGCTAATTACACTTGGTGGAATTGGTATTGCAATACCATTTGTAATTAAAGCCTACAAATTTGGATTGCCAATAAGTCAAATTAATAAATTGTGTAATAAGTTAGAATCAATAGTATTGCGTCATAGACTTATAGGTACAAGAGCAGATATTACTTCTCGACTAAATGGTGTTTACAAAGACTTTACAAATGAAAGTACAGATATTCAACCAATTGTTGATAAAATAGAATGGATGAAAAACGTATCGTCAGACTCTTGGTGGTGGGCTTATTGGAATAACAAAGAATTGGAACGCTCTATTCAAGGTGGTTTAAACCATTCCATAGGTAAATATCTACTATGGAAATATGAAAATCATTTAGAAAGCCAAGGCAAAAGCGGTTATACACCCACGCGCTTTAACCAAATTGTTAGTCCTGAATTGGAACATATTGCACCTCAGACTGAAAATCCTGAAACAGGCTATGACACTTATGATGAAGAATTTAAAAATCAATTTATTAATTGCTTAGGTAATTTCTTATTGCTATCAAAATCACATAATTGTTCTGTAGGTAATAAACCATTTAAAGAAAAGCGTGACAGTTATACTTATTTAGAGCAACAACGAGAAATACAAAGAATGACAGCGGATAATCAAATTTGGACAAGAGGCTTAATCCAAGATAGAAAAAATAAGATTATTGAATTTATAATGAAAGAAATATAAAATACAGCTAGTAAAAAATGTATAGTTAGTGGCGGTTTTGTGTTGAATATTAAGTTTTTTTTCATTTAGATAATCTAAGTGCTAAACTTAAAAGTAAATGCTTCTAAATCCGCCACTAACTATAAATACAAACCGTATAAAGAGTTTCTCTTTTTTTTGCAGAAATGATTGTAGTGTAAGTTACCAACTTATTTAAATATAAAGGGCAACATTAACAAACTCCTTACTTAATCATCTAAAAAAAACAAAACTATACCAATTATGTTATTTTAATGCATTTCTAAGTACGGTAACCGCATGCAAACTTTCTCTTTGAGTACCGTGTTTTATTTGATGTCTGCAGCTAGTACCAGAAGCTACAATAATAGTATTGTTTGTTGTGTTTCTTACTTTAGAGAACAGCGTATCTTCTCCTATTTGCATACTTACATTGTAATGTTCTTTTTCGTACCCAAAAGAACCCGCCATACCACAACAACCTGTATTTAAAATAGTTACTTTGTAATTAGGTACTATGTGTAACATATCAAAAGTGTGTTTGCTGTTGCTCAATGCTTTTTGATGACAATGCACATGAATTTTAATTTTCTTTATATTTTGAGTAAAAGAATTTGACGTAATATTGTTTAAAGCAATTTCATTTGCAATAAATTCTTCTATTGTAAATGTATGTTTTGCCAATTTTTTGGCTTGTTCTTTATCTGCTGCTAATTTTAAATATTCGTCTCTAAAAGAAAGTATTGCAGAGGGCTCTATTCCTACTAAGGGAGAGTTTTCTTTCACCACAGCATCAAAAGTAGTTATATTTTTAACTGCTACATTTTTTGCTTTTTTTAAAAATCCTTTAGATAAATAAGCTCTTCCGCTCTGGGTATGTTTTAAGAAAATACATTTATAATTTAATGCTGTTAACAACTCAATGGCATCTATTCCTATTTGCACATCGTAATAATTGGTAAACTCATCATTAAAAAAATAAATAGTCTTAATAGAATTTGAGATTTCTTTAGGCTTGTAGTTTTTAGAAATCCATTTTTTTAAAGTTTGATTACTTAGTTTAGGTAAATCTCTATGTAAACATACTCCTAAAACACGTTTGGCTAAACTGGTTGTACTAACAAAATTTAAAATACTTGGTACCAAAGAAAACAACTGATGTACCTCTGTAATGTTTGCAAATATTCTGCTTCTAAAAGAATAGCCATTGGTTTGTTGATACTGGTATAAAAACTCTGATTTTAAACTGGTAACATCTACATTACTTGGACATTCGCTAGCACAAGCCTTGCAACCAATACATAAATCAAATACTTGTTTTAATTCTTCACTATCAAACTTATTATCTGCTGTAGGGTTTGTTAACACCTCTCGTAATACGTTGGCTCTAGCTCTTGTTGTATCTTTTTCATTTTTGGTAGCTCTATAACTAGGGCACATAGTTCCTCCTGCATTTGCAGATTTTCTACAATCTCCAGATCCATTGCATTGTTCTGCTAATTTTAAAATTCCTTCGTTATCAGAAAAGTCTAAAAAAGTTTTAATTACAGGCTCTTTTCTACCCACTTGATATCTTAAATTTTCATCCATTTTAAAAGGAGTGATAATCTTCCCATTATTAAAAATATAATTAGGATCAAACACCTCTTTTAACTCTTTTAACAATTGATAATTTTTATTTCCAATCATCATCGGAATAAATTCGGCTCTCACAATACCATCTCCGTGTTCTCCACTTAAAGAACCTTTGTATTTTTTTACCAATTTGGCTACACGTGTGGTAATATCTCTAAAAAGTTTTACATCGCTTTTCTTTTTTAAGTTTAAAATAGGACGCAAATGAATTTCACCTGCTCCTGCATGTGCATAATACACTGCTTGTTGGTTAAATTCATCCATCATAGCGGTAAAGTCTTTAATAAACGATGGCAAATCTTCTAGACTTACCGCCGTATCCTCTATACATGCTACCGCCTTGCTATCTCCTACCAAACTACCCAAGGCTCCTAGTCCTGCTTTTCTTAATTCATGAATTCCTTGTATTTTTTTACCAACCACTTTTGGGTGCGCATAACCAAAATTATGCGTTTCTAAGGTGCTAATTAAAGTATCTGCTTGGTGTTCTGCATCTTGTATAGAATTTCCTGCTACTTCTAACATTAAAACAGCTGCAGGGTTGCCTTGTAAAAAACTTCTATTCTGTTGTTGAGAATGTATGTTTTTGGTACAATCTAAAATTAGCTTATCCATCAATTCGCAATTGTATAACTTGTGTTTCATGGCTACAACAACAGACTCCATACATTCTTGAATAGAACCAAAGTGTGAGGCTACCATAATGTTGTGTTTGGGTGGAAATCTATCCAACTGCAAAGTAATTTCAGTAGTAAAAGCCAAAGTTCCTTCGCTACCACATATTATTTTGGCTATGTTTATTTTTTTTTCGGTACCTCCAAATAGTTCAAATTTTAAAAACTCATCAATTGCATATCCAGTATTTCTTCTATGAATTTCTGGTTTTGGATATTGTTTTATTATTTCTTCCTGAACCTCTTTTTGAGTGTAGGTCTTTAAAATAGTTTTATAAATTTTTCCTTCTAAATTTTGTTGTTTAGATTTTGTAATAAATTCATTGGTTGTAACCTCTTTAAAAACAGCCTCGCTCCCATCACTTAAAATTGTTTTAATACAGATAACTTTATCTCGTGTAACACCGTAACGAATAGAGGTAGTTCCTGAACTATTGTTTCCTACCATCCCTCCTATCATACATCTATTTGCTGTAGACGTATTGGGACCAAAAAACAAAGTATCTCCTTGGATGTACCTATTTAAATCATCTCTAATAACTCCTGGTTGTACTGTTATTTGTTGGGCTTCTTTATTGTAGTTTAGTATGTTGGTAAAATGTTTAGAAACATCAACAATTAATCCCTCTCCTACACATTGTCCTGCCAAAGAAGTTCCTGCTGTTCTTGGAATTAAAGTAATTTTTTGCTTAGTAGCAAACGCTATTAATACTTTTAAATCTGCCAAGGTTTTAGGATAAGCAACACCTAGTGGAATTTTTCTATACACAGATGCATCGGTGGCATATATACTTTTATGCAAAACATCATATGCCAAGGTACCTTTTAATTGACTGGCTAGGTTTTTAAGTGTTGTTTCCATAAACATCAAAAATAATTAAAACAATGTCTTTTTATGATTTGAGATGAGAAAATCTACATGGTTTTTACGCTGCATTTTTAGAGTTTTTAAAACTACAGCCTTTGATACTTTTTTATGGCAACCTGTGTTGTTTTTTTTGCTTTTTGGGTTACTAATCATACGTTTAATTAGCCTTGTATACAACCCCCAAATTACTTCTGAAAATTGTTTATAAGTACCGTTTAAAAATTACCAAAACATATTTAGAACAACAAATATTCTTTTATTTTAGCCAGCCTTTAAATTTTTACTATGGATATGTTTAATACTCAGAATTGGTTAAATTATTACAAAAACAGTTTAACTGATAGTGAAAATCTTGCTATTGATATTGGTAGAATTAAAAGTTTGTTTGATGAAAAAACGTGTTTTTTAGGAAATGGTCTTTTAAATGCTAAAAACGCAACCGAGATGTTGGATGTAGAAGAACGAAGAATTAACAGACTAAAAGGAATTGGTATAAAAGATACTGCTAATTGGATAAAAATAACAGAAACTGAAGTTTTAATTGCTCCGTTTTATTTAGAGTATCTATCAGAAATACCTAATTCTAAAAACAAAAAAATCAGACCTTTTTGGATACCTGCAAAAGTAAACAGATCCGGACAACTATCCGTATCTAAAGAACTATTTCCGTTAATTGTGAGAAATTATCTAGATCCCATTGCTGATCCTAAAAATGACTTCATATTTTCATCTATAGAAGCTGTTTTAGAAGCAAAACAGATAGAACAACCCACTATAATAGATGAAGGAGGCACTATGGAATGGGATGAATATTGGGACTATGCCAACACTGTTTTTAAAGATATTACACATAAGGATTGTAACAATTACCGAGTAGAAGAATATAGAACTGTAAACGAGATTTTGTATTTTGCTACAAGTTCTAAAATAGCCACAGCCAAAAGTATTCTGTTTTTATATGAGAATATTGTAAATGAAATAAAGGATTTGCCTTTGCTCTCTAAAATTATAAACCCTGTAAATAGAGAAAGAAAACCTACTATTACAGATAATGGTTTTTTAAATTACAATCATTTTCATTTAGGACAAATGTCTGACAAGTTTCCGTTATCTATTAGCCAGCGCAAAACATTATTATCTTACTTAACTACAGAAAGCAATGCTATTACTGCTGTAAACGGGCCTCCTGGTACAGGTAAAACAACACTATTACAAAGTGTTGTGGCTACAGAAATGGTAAAAGCAGCTATAAAAGGAGAAGAACCTCCTGTAATATTAGCCTGTTCTAGTAACAACCAAGCAGTTACAAACATAATAGATAGTTTTGTAAATTCTAAAAGTAGTCTTACAGATTTGGCAGCTCGTTGGGTTCCTAATTTTAACGGATATGCAACCTATTTACCTTCAAATTCTAAAAGTCCAAAATCGTTACAAAACATCAATTATTTAAAAGGAAATTTGTTTGGTTACGAAGGAACTTTATGCGATTTAGAAAATAAGGAATATGTAGAACAAGCCAAAACTTATTTTTTAAATAAATTTTACGATTATTTTGACGAGCAGATAGATTCTTTAGAAGATGCTTGTGATTACATTCAGAATGAAATAATTTTATTACAGGATACGTTAATAAATGGAACTACAATATGTACTGATTACCTAAATTCTATCAATCAAATAAATAATATTCTGAATAAAAAATCGGATACTATTCAGAAAGATAAAATTCAAATATCACAATTAAAAGAATGGAGAGATACGCTTGCTCATTTAAAATCTTGTGCTAAAAAATCTACTTTTGTTACAGAAGTACTATTGTATTTTACAACAAAAAAAAATCAAAAAAATCATCCTAACCATTTATTTGTAATTGATGAAACGATAGTAACAGAACCTACTAAAATTTTAGAATTTATTAAAAGCTGTTTGGCTACACTAAACCTGGCTTTACAATCTAACATCAAACTAAATAATTGGAAATTAAGAAACAAAATAGTAGGTTATCCATTGGTTTCAGAAGTTGAAATGTGGGAGTACGAATATGAAAAAATTGCTACAGAGAACAGCAATCCTCGTTATTTTTACGATGAATTAGATACTAAAATAAGGCATCCCTCTTTTTTACTAGCCACGCACTATTGGGAAGCTCGTTGGATTTTAGAAACTATGGATGTTTTAGAAAACAACTTAGAAAAAGGAACAGGAGAAAATATTGTAATCTCTAGATGGAAACGTAGAGCCATGTTAACTCCTTGTTTTGTGGCTACTTTTTACATGGCTCCCCCACATTTTATTTACAGTCAATTTCAGGGAGAAAACAAAAACGGAAAACCTATTTTTGAATATTTTCCTCTCTTAAATTTTTTAGACTTATTAATTATTGATGAAGCTGGTCAAGTAACTCCAGAGGTAAGCATTCCTTTATTTGCTTTGGCTAAAAAGGCTGTTGTGGTAGGAGATTTACAACAAATAGAACCCATTTGGTCTATCCCTATCCAAATAGATCAAGGAAATTTAGCCAATGAAAACATTATTTCTACCTATGAGCAAACTGATTTTTTAGAAAACTTAGGTTTTTTAGCCTCTAGTGGCAGTATTATGAAAATGGCACAAAACGCCTGCGAATTTACAACGCCATTACCTACAGGAAATCAATCGGGATTGGTATTGTTAGAACACAGAAGGTGCAATGATGAAATTATTAATTTTTGTAATGAGTTGGCTTATGGAGGTATTTTAAAACCCATGAAAGGAAACGCTAAAGAAGATCAAATTTTTCCTTCTATGATGGCTTATCATATAGATGGTTTTAGCGAAAAAAATTACAACAGCCGTTACAACATAAAGGAAGTACATGCTATTATTTCTTGGTTACGCCAAAACGAAGAAGGTATACGTAAAGCCTATGGCGTAGAAAATATAGAAAGTGTGTTGGGAATTATTACGCCTTTTGCGAGTCAAAAAAACCAACTTTCTAAAGCTTTGATTGAGGCAGGTTATAATATTAATTTATTAAAGTTAGGAACTGTACATGCTTTGCAAGGTGCAGAAAGAAATATTGTGCTATTTAGTGCTGTTTACAGTAATTTAGATGAAGGAACTTTATTTTTTGACAGAGACAACAAACCCAATATGCTAAACGTTGCTGTTTCTAGAGCTAAGGATAGTTTTATTTTATTTGGTGATACGCGTGTGTTTGATGCTACTAAAAATACGCCTTCTGGAATTTTAAAAAAACATTTAAATATTTTTGAAATGGTTAAATAAAAAGAAGTGAATTCAAGTTAGAAACGCAACACTTTAATTTAGAATAACCAATTACTTATTGATTAAATAAGTGAAATTCAGATTTTGAATGGAACAAAATTTGAAAGACCTATAACAAGTGATAAACACATTTGTTGCGTTGGTAAAGAGAACAATGGTAGGCACATTATTAATAAGCTAAGTGTATAAAATTATTTAGAATAATAAGGAACTATTTAATAACTTAACGCAACAAATTTAAAATGAGTAGAATTTAATATCAAAAAATATCACTAAAATAAAGTGTATAAAATTCTCCTATCGCATTTGCCCTATTTTATAATTTTATACACTTGCTACAATTGTCTTTTTATTGATTTTTTTTAAAGCAGTTCTTTTTAAAAGGCTTGTCCTATTCCTATGTAAAACAATTTATCTTCTTTTGACAATCCGTAATCAAATGATATAATTGTGGATTGATTCCAAGCAATTCTTGAACCTAAACCATAAGAATATTTTATTTTATTAAAACTTAAATCTTGCCATTTGTTTCTTACAGTTCCTGCGTCAAAAAATGGCGCTACACCAAAAGCAAGATTTTGTTTTAGAAATCTAGTTTCTGCAATTCTATATCTTAATTCTACATTTGTAAACCAAAGTGAACGCGCTAAAAATCGGTTTGCTCTATAACCTCGTAAAGATTGTTTTCCACCAAGTGCATTTATACTTCCTTCTGGACTCCATTGGTCTTGAAATTCAAAAAATGGTGCGTTTAAACCAAAAATATGACCGATTCCGACACGACCTGCTAAAACAGTTCTTTTCCCAAAGGGTAATTTTTTATAAGCACGTCCTTGTAAAAAAAAGTTTATTAAAATCAAATTCCGAACCAATGTATTTGCCTGAATATTCGTTAGCTATTTCAAAATAATAACCTTTTGTTGGGTCTGGTTCAAAGTCTCTTGTATCGTAAATTAAAGCAGATTGAAAAATGGAAACCCAACCACCATCTAAACCTGAAATATTTCCTTGGTCAAAATCTCTTTGCAATAAAGAAAATCCGTTGGGTGCATTTGTTTGTTCTCCTGTAACTGGATTAATAGCCTCTACTTGTTCTCCTTCAAATGTTTTGTATTGTAAATTTTGTATTTCGTACCCTCCCATTATTCGCCATTTTCCATTTCCTATTGTGTAATCTGCTTTTACATTCAACATGTATTCTGTTTCTCTAAATCTATTAGAAAGTGCATCGGTTACAAAATCTGCTTCTCTAGTTTCGCCTGGTCTTAACGTCTTTCTTGCTTTATCATATTGGTCATAAGTTAAAAATGTTGTGTTTGGGTCTGATGGCAAACTTAAATTTTCAAGTGTAGATTCTGTTAATCCAAAATATAAATTTGAAGGATTTTGTTGTGCTTTAAAATCAATTTTAAATCTCCAACGTGTTCCTTTGTAATAAGGAACGTCTAACGATAGTACTAATTCTCTTGCATTAGAAGTGTAATAAGCTGCATTTGCTTTGAGTTTAGCTAAATATGGTGTGTACGCAAATAGCGGATTTGTTCTTTCTCCGTTCCAATATACATTACTTCTTACTCCAAATCCAAAACCTGTAACTGGGTCTGACGAAAAATCTGGAATTCCTGTTATAAAAGTTCCTTCCTTTTTCTTTAAAAAGTCTGCATCAGACATTTTTCGGGATTTAACAAACGAAATAGAATCCTGAATTTGTTGTGCATTAATTGAGTTTGCTGAAACTAATCAATCAAATAAATATTGTTTTGGGTGTAAATTTAAACCAATTATGGGTTTGTTTATTAGCTATCTTTTGTAACGTCATTTTAAATAATAATTTTAATTATTCCTCAAATAACGGAAGTCTTTAGATGGAAATTCTTAAAGATAAGTACAGAACAATATATTTACACTTGTTTAACTTTTTAGGAAAGATTTTTCTTGTATTGTGTTGGTGTTAATCCTTTGAATTTCTTGAATATAGCATTAAAAGAAGACTTGGAATTAAAACCAACATCTGTTGCTATTCCCAAGAGTGTAAAATTATTATTCTGGTCGTTTTTTAACCTTTTTACAAACTCTTCTACTCGGTATTGATTTATAAAATCTTGAAAACTTATATCCATATGTTCGTTTAAAACTTCAGATATAAATTGACGAGGAATATTTAGATTTTCAGAAACATCTTGAATGGACAACTTTCCGTTAAGATACAACTTATCGTTTTCCATTGAACTAATTAAATCTGTTTTATACTTTGGTATTAGTTTTGGATTAAGATTGGAATTTTTGTATTTACTAACCTTATTTTTAGGTATAATTTCTTTGCCTTTACTCAATAATTTAAAAGCAATAAAATAGAATAAAAAAGCAACAACTAATAAAAGATACGTATTAAAATTTTGGTCGCTAAACAAGGGTAATTCTGCAAATCCTAATATTTTAAAAAAATCATTGATAATACAAATAACAAACAAAATAATAATTGGAATTACAAAATAAAGAATTGAATGTTTTCTTTTAGCTGTAAAAATTAAGTATAATATTAAAAACAAATAAACCACAAAGATTAATTCTGTCAACATTTCAAATATTTCAACAGCTATATAAACTTTAACTAAATTAATTTCAACTACTTCAACAATAAAATAAATAACATTGGGAAGAAAAAATAAGTAATCAAATTTGGCAAATTTTTCTTTTCCGCTTTTAAATATCTAAAAAACAGAAAAAGGAATGTTACAAAAAGAGAATTATCAAAAAGAAACCAATCTGAATTTTGAACAAAAAGATTGTTTTCATCATCACCTAAAATGTAAAGAATAACTGATAGTAAACTACCAAATAATAACCAAAACGTAGTCTTTTTATACTCTTTT
>Ga0115030_1000108_pt1 | contig 29591 bp, 32 predicted proteins | sample SidtaG_4_FD_87174 | JGI IMG/M metagenome (GOLD analysis project Ga0115030, IMG submission 87174) | Marine algal microbial communities from Sidmouth, United Kingdom - Sidmouth_Male1 metaG | ecosystem: Host-associated > Algae > Red algae > Unclassified | place: Sidmouth, United Kingdom | collected... | reverse complement strand
TTCACCGCCGCCAACAACCCGCGTATGGTTCTCTGCCCGCTTACGCCGCTTGTGCTGTGGAGTCGCCGGCGGGGTGCCGTGTGCACAATTGTGCCTCGTCCCCACCGCCCCCCCCCCCTCCCTAACCCTCGGCCAGTCTGTTGAAGAGCCGCGGCTCTCTCCCCTCTCCCACCATGACCCGCAAGCCCGACCGGGAGCGCGACACGGAGCGGAGGAGGGACCAGCGTCGGCGTCACCAAGAGCGTCTCGCCGTGCTCGCGCGGTGCACCTGCTCCTGCCACCTCGGGGGGTGCCCGCCGTGCTCCACAGCTTCAACCTCGTGCGTTAAACGGGCGCCGTCGCCGCCGCACAACAACTGGGCGCCGCCGGCCGGTCGGCCCCCACACCAAGCCGGCTGCAACTGGGGCTTGGGGCAAGGACAGGCGCCGTCGCCCCAGCGCATCAACTGGGCGCCGCCGGCCGGTCGGGACCCACACCACGCCGGCGGAAACTGGAGCGGGCGACGAGGACGGGCGCCGTCGCCCCAGCGCAGCAACTGGGCGCCGCCGGCTCATTGCAACCCACAGCAAGCCGTCGGCAACTGGGGCGGGGGACAAGGACGGGCGCCGTCGTCACCCGGCAACAACTGGGCGCCGCCGGCTGATCGCGACCCACCGCAAGCGGGCGGCAACTGGGGCAGGGGAGTCGGACGGGCGTCGTCGCCGCAGCGCAAAGATTGGGTGCCGCCGGCTGATTGCAACCCACCGCAAGCCGGCGGCAACTGGGGCGGGGGACAAGGACCGGCGCCGTCGCCGCAGCGCAACGATTGAGCGCCGCCGGCTCATCCTCACGCGCACCAAGCCGGCTGTAACACGGGGCCCACGCCTGGCGGTCGGTCGCCTCAAGGCGGCGGCCACTTGGGTGGCGGGCAAGGACGGGCGTCGTTTTCACCGCGCAGCGACTGGGTGCCACCCGCTGGTGTCATCTTTTCGTCAAGCCGGCGGCGGCGACAGAGGGCAAACGACAGGCAGGGGAGGGGGACCGGCGCCTTCTGGCGGGATCGCCGGCGAGCCGACAGACCAAGGTGGCCCCCTGTTGCAGGACGTCAGCGCGCCGCCGGCTAGCGGCTGTCTGCCGCTTGCCGGCGGCAGCTCCACACCTTCGGGGTCCAACCGCCGTGAAGGCGGTGGCTCGCAGGCGCCCCCGCTAGCCATCGGGCTGTCTGAAGCCGGCGGGAAGTCGGCACCGCAGGCTGCAGATCAGCCCCAAGCCGGTGGCGCACAGCCGCCACCCGCCGGATGCCGGCCGTCGGCAGCCACCGTGCATCCCCTGCCCGTCCCGGCGCGGAGCCCAGGGGCACCGGCGAAGGCGTCGGCGGAAACGTTGGCGGCGGGCCACGACAAGCCGGCAAGCCACGACCAGCCGGCGGGCCAGGGCAGGCCGGAGGAGAAGGGCACGCCGGTGGGCCAGGGCAAGCGGGCGGGCCCGGACACGCCGGCGGACCACGGCAAGCCGGTGGCGGAAGATCTGCCGGCGAACAAGGACAAGCCGGCGGCAGCGCGGGGCGCGACGCCGCCGGTGGAGAAGTAGTCGACGTTGTCGACGTCGGCTGTGGCGTTGCTGCGCTCAAGTACGCGGCCCCCGAGATGGGGACCGGTCCGGTTTGTACAGACGAGGAGCGTGTTGCGCTGTTCTAAGCCTACCTGACTACGTCGCAGGACCCTGTGAGGGGGATGGACCAGAGTGGCACGACGCTTTTGACTGCGGTGGTATCGGCATGGAAGAGGTTGCTTTCGGGACGCCCTGGCGTCCGCCGGCGCACTTAGCGGGGAGTTGGGGGGCTGAAGAAGCAGTCGGACAAAATCCGCAAGGGTGTCAACGAGTTTGGCGCCTACTACCTGGCGGTCAAGCGCATGGAGCTGACGGGAAACCCAAGGGAGGAGTACATGATTATTGCGGCGATGGAGCGCTTCTGCGGCGCCAATGTGTACGAGGCTATGCACAAGGACCGCGCGGAGGACATGGCCCAGGGCAAGACAACCAAGCGCAAGGCCAAGAAAGCACACTGCTCATGGATCCCGTGCTGGCGGGTGCTGTGGCACGTAGAGAACTTCAGCGGGGCCGCCGGGGCCGCCGCAGCCGACGGCGGCGCCGCCGGTGCCAGATCATCCGGCGGCTCTCTCGGCGGCCGCTCGACAAGCGACTCTGACGAGCACGCAGAGGACGCGGGTGCCGGCGGCTACCAGTCGCAGCCCCGTGGCTCAAAGGCCGCCAAGCGTGACAAGGTGGAGGACATCCAGGCGTCGCGTATGCTGAAGTCTAGCACGGACGCGTTATCTGCGTTGGCCGGAGAAACCTCTGAGCGTACTACCGTGGCTCTTTTTAACAGTGCTGAGATGCGGGACACTCAGGAAGCTGTCGCTTTTCTTCGCCCGCATGCTCGCAAGCTGATAGCGGTGGCCGGGTTGGACGTTTCCCCGACGGGTACGTTGTCTTCACTGGCGGCGACGGCCGCCGCCTCCACGCCCGCTAATGGCGCAGATGTGCCTGCGGAGGGGGGGGCGACGCCCTCTACACCAGCCCTCACGTCAACCTCGACGCCGCGTATGCCGCCGGCGCAGGCGCCGGCGCAGGCGCCGGAGTGCGCTGGCGCGGCACTGGTGCCGGCATCTCCACCGGCGGCGAGCAGCACAGGACGTGAGCCGCCGGCACGAGCGGTCATGGAGACGGCGGCGAGTACATCTGCACCGCCGGCCTTTGCCGAAGGCTCCAGTGCAGAGAGCCGTGGCCGGCGGTCGCTGGTGACCAAGCAGGCCAAGGCGGCGGCAGCTCTTGCCGCCGCGTCTAAGACGCTCGACGACGAGAACGATGGCATTTATGTGGCGCATGTCTTTACCACGCGCGATAATGGCGCGGGCCATACCGAGGATAAAGATGAAGCTGAGGGGCATGACTCGTGTCATGACGAGCTTAACGCTGAGTACCAATAGTGTGTGGAGTGTGTATTGGGCAGCGAGTTCAGAGGTTCTTCTTCCCCGTTGGTCAGGGGTTTCTTTCCTACTTCTTTTGTCCTTGCGCGATACAGTGGCATCACTTTGACGTCTTTTATACTGCCGCTACGGCGGCCCTTGGCGGGTCCCGCCTCTGTGAAGTTTGCGAGCAAGGCCTCCGTATCACTTGTGAGCAAGGCGTCAAGACATATGCAAGAGGACAGACAAGTCGATTTAAAAAAACACCCGCGGGGGGAAAAAAAAAACCTTTTGTGCTGCCCCAGTTACAAGTATGGCTCAAGAAGCGTGGCTCTGTCCGCCCACACAAAATTCGCCAGGTCATGTCTCAGCTTGGCGTGCTCCTCCTCACTCCGTGTCTCCGCTCACGCGCCCAGAGCATGACGAAAAGTGCCTGCGGGCAGCCACGCGACCGGCGCAATGACGGGAGGGGGGGGGGCACCCGCTCCCAGGAAGCCGTCCCCAGCGTCATGGCCATCGCCACCGACAGAACCATCACAGAATTGACAAGATCCGCCGCCGCCGCTGGCTCCACTGCCACCGGCGGCGCCGACATTCCCACGACTTCCTGCTGCCATCGCACCACACGGTGCCCCAAACACCCCAAGCCGCCGCCGCCGCCGGCCGCATGACCGCCGCCGCCGGCGGCGGCAGCAGATCAACTAGCTCCCGCCCCCCCCCCACCTGGTTCCGGTCTTGACAAGCCACCGCCGCCGGCTGCCTGACCGCCGGCGGCGGCGGCAGCGGAAAGCGCACCAACACGGCCGCCACCGGCCGCCACGCCGCCGTCGGCGGCGGCAGCCAAAGCTCCGCCACCGGCCGCCGCCCCATCACCAATTCCCAGTCCCGCAAAGCCGCCGCCGCCGGCTGCCTGACCGGCGGCGGCGATGGTGGCGGAACGTGCACCAACACCGCCGCCGCCGGCCGCCACGCCGCCGGTGGTGGCCGCAGCCGATCCCCCCGCCCGCGCTCCCCAACCACCGAGACCCGGTCCCGCCAATCTGCCGCCGCCGGCTGCCCGACCGCCGGCGACGGCGGCAGGAAGAAATCCGCCACCGGCCGCTGCTCCACGTCCAAGTCCCGGTCCCGCAGAGCCGCCGCCGCCGGCCGTCAGACCGCCGACGGCGGCGGCAGCGGAGAGTGCACCAACACCGCCGCCGCCGGCCGCCATGCCGCCGGCGGCGGCGGCAGTCAAACATCCGCCACTGGCCGCCCCCCCACCACCAAATCCCGGTTCCGCAAAAGCGCCGCCGCCGGCCGTCAGACCGCCGGCAGCGGCGGCAGCGGAAAGTGCACTAACACCGCTGCCGTCGGCCGCCAAGCCGCCGACAGCGGCGGGAGCCAGAACTCCGCCACCGGCTGACGCCCGCCCACCTGGTGCCGGTCCTGCCGAGCCGCCGCCGCCAGCTGCCTGACGGGCAGCGGCGGCGGCAGCTGGAAGAGCAGCGACACCGCCGCCGCCCGCCCCCACGCCGCCGGCGGCGCCAGAAGGAGAGAATCCACCAACCATCTACCCCGCACGACCCTGTCCCGGTCCCGCTAAGCTGCCGCCGCCAGCCGACTGACCGCCGGCGGCAGCGGCGACGGAAAGTGCACCGACACAGCCGCCGCCGCCGGCCACGCCGGCGGCGGCGGCGGCGGCAGCAGATCTAGTACCTCCCGGCCCCCCCCGACCTGGTGCCGGTCCTGCCAAGCCGCCGCCGCCGCCGGCGGGGCCGCCGGACGCGGCGAGAGCGGAAAAGACACCGACACCGCCGCCGCCGCCGGCCACGTCGCCGGCGCCAGCGGCGGGCACGAATCCGCTACCGGCCGCGTTTCCACCACCCAGAACCTGACCCGCGAGTCCGTTGCCGGCGGCGGCCTGACCGCCGGCGGCAGCGGCAGCGGGAAGTGCACCGACACAACCGCCGCCGGCCGCCACGACGCCGCCGGCGGCGGCAGCCAGAAATCTGGCACCGGCCGCCCCCCCCACACCTGGTACCGGTCCTGCCGAGCCGCCGCGGCTGGCTGCCTGACTGGAGACGGCGGCGGAAGCGGAAAGTGCGCCGTCATCGCCGCCGCCGGCGGCCACGACGCCGGCGGCAGCGGAATTCGCAAGTCCACCACTGGCCGCCCTTCCTCCACCTAGTGCTGCGCCGGCCAAGCCGCCGCTGCCGGGTGCCTGACCGCCGGCGGCGGCGGCACAGGAACGTGCACCGACACCGCCGCCGCCGGCCGCCACGCCGACGGCGGCAGCGGCAGCCAGACCTCTGCCAGCGGCAGCTCCCCCACCTCCGTGCACCGGTTGTGCCAAGCCGCCGCCGCCGGCCGCCTTACCGCCGGCGGTGGCAGCGGCAGCAGATCCCCAGGCCCCAACTCCCCCACCACCCTGTCCCTGTCCCGCCAATCCGCCGCCTACGGACGCGTGACCGCCGGTGGCGGCGACAGCAGGAAGTGCACCAATACCGCCGCCGCCGACGGCCACACCGCCGGCGGTGGCGGCAGACAGAAATTAAGCGACTCCCGGCCCCCCACCACCCCGTCCCGGTCCGGCAAAGCGCCCGCCGCCGGCTGCCTGACCGCTGGCGGCAGTGGCGGCAGCAGATGAACCACCTCCTGCCCCCCCCCCACCGGGTGCCGGGCCTGCCAAGCCCCCGCCACCGGCTGCCTGACCGCCGGCAGCGGCGGCAGCGGCAAGTCCACCGACATTCCCGCCGCCGGCAGCCACGGCGCCGGCGGCGGCCACAGCCAGAGATCCGCCACCGTCCGCTCCCCCCCTGCCTGGTGCCATTTCTGCCGAGCCGCCGCTGCCGGCCGGCTGACCGCCGGCGGCGGCGGCAGTGGCAAGTGAACCGACACCGCCGCCGCCGGCTGCCACGCCGCCGGCGGCGGCGGCAAACAAAAACCCATCAGCTACCACCCCCCCACCACCCTGTCCCTGTCCGGCAAAGCCACCACCTCCGGCCGCCTGACTGCCGGCAGCGGCAGCAGCTGCAGATCCCCCCACCCCCACTCCCCCATTATCCTGTCCAGGGGCGGCCAAGCCGCCGCCGCCGGCCGCCTGACCGCCGGCTGCGGCAGGAGCTGCAAACCCACCAACTCCCCACCCCCCACAACCCTGTCCCGGTCCGGCAAAGCTAATGCCGCCGGCTGCCTGACCGCCGGCGGCAGTGGCAGCGGCAAGTGCACCGACACCGCCGCCGCCGGCCGCCACGCCGCCGGCGGCGACGGCAGACAAATCTCCACCAACTCGCACCCCCGCACCACCCTGTCCCGGTCAGGCAAAGCCGCCGCCGCCGGCCGCCTGACCGCCGGCGGCGGCAGCAGCTGCTGATCTCCCCACCCCCGCTCCCCCACCACCCTGTCCCGGTCCCGCGGCGGCGCCGCCGCCGGACGCCTGACTGCCGGCGGCCATGCGTGTGCGGGACACGAACCCGTCTCGTCGCTTTTCCGTAACGATGTTGTGAAGGATGGCCACCGCCTTAATGACGGTGACCATCTGCGCCACGGACGCGTATCTGGCAGGATGCAGAGCGACGTGGAAGCGAGCCGTCAGCACGGCATACAGGCCTTCCACATCTCTTCGAAGAGCTTCCTGAAGACGGTTAAATGTCATCTCGACTTCTGTCGTGGGGTTGGGGAACGGAGAAACGAAAAGAGCAAACCTGGGATAAATACCATCCACAAGATAATACAGAAGCGTGCGGGTCGTGCCGTTAGCAGCGAAAGAAAATGTGTGGGGCGGCCGTTCCCCGCTCGTAACGGATAAATAGAGGGGGGAAACATGCAAAACGTCAACGTCGTGATGAGATCCAGGACACCCCTCTAATAAGTGCCAAATCCATAGGTCCTCATCACAAACGGTCTCCATCACCACGGAACGCTTCCCGTGGCGATTCTGGTACATGCCAGCACACGCCTTGGGGCAGTTCCGCCACTCCCAGTGGCTGCAGTCGAGAGAGCCAATGCAACGGGGCATCCCGCGCTCAGCATTCCGCGTCAAAATGCGCTGCAGATCTTCGGGGGTGGGGGAACGCAAATATGAGGGTCCGAACTCATCCACAATAAAGCTCATCAACTCTCGCACCGACATAGCAATGGTTGCAGCGGACAATCGCACATATTCATCGGTCCTGTCCGGCGCCTCCCCATAGGCAATGACTCGAAACGCCGCGACCAACTTTTGCAAGGGGTGAGCCTGCAGCCTCTCGGTGGCATTGATGCGCTGCGCAAAAAACGATAGGTCCATCACGGCGTTATAGACGCGAAGAAACATGCTGCGCGGCAAGCAGAAGCGGCGCTCAAAGTCTCCCTCGTCATAAACAGGCGGCTCCCCGTTCAGACCAAAATAATCTCTCAGAATAGCGCGCAAACCCGAACGAAAGTTAAGCCGCTTATTCGGCCGGCGGCCCGGTACAGATCCAACAAACGCGGCCGCCGGGACACGCGAGACCCATGCGCGCGCTTTCGCCAATGACGCAACGCCTGCAGGTGCGCCGCAACCGCTGAAGCAATATGCAGGTCCTCGGTATCCTCCAGCATCGCGTCCGCAGACATATCTAACGGATCATCCATCGCGCGAGGAAGATGGTCGCCAGAACGGTGGCGACGGACGGTCGTCGACGACGATGGGGCCGCGCTGACGTTGCCACCAGCACCCAGATCTCCCCAGCACCCCACTAAGAACACACCGCACAGATAGAGCAGTTTTCCTTTCGCCCGCCCCCTCGGCAGACCGTTTCAATGCCCCCCGCTGGAGCCCGAAACGGTCGCATCCCGGGGTGGAGGCACGGTCACCGGTGGTAGCGTGCTCGATGCGACGGTCCATAGCAGTCGCGATACCGATGCAAACGGTGATCGCTAGAACGCTCGCCCGCGACACAAAGTGCATTGTTTGTCACTTAAGTTTTTCAAAAAAGCCGCATGCCACGGCACAAGCATTTCGAACGGCCGCCAAAGCAGCGCCAGCAAATTAGAGAGCTAAAAAAGATAGGGAGGAGAGCTCTGACTCCCCAAATCGTGCATAGAATGGGGAACAAGGGCCTCACCCCCCATTTTCTGCCCGCTGAATCTGTGTGTACTTATGTGATTCCGATCAACTAGATTCGGGTTTTCTCTCTCCCATATGGGGTGCCCGACGTTGCTGTGGAGCCGTCCCCAACCCCAAGAGCCTGAATTGAGCCACGTGGAGCATTCAAGAGCACGTTTCTGACACGTAAGCACATTCGGACTTGGGGAAGACGTTGTTGGGTGTGCTGTCAGCCGCACCCTTCGAAAGCACCTTGAGACAGTGATTTGAGGCCACATCGGTCTTATTGACGGACCCAGCCTGTGAATCTACGATTCTGGCTACTGTGAGCCATGGCGTCAACCTCGCGCACGGCGTGATGATGGCCCTTGGCGGTGGCCAATGACGGGCCACGGTGGTGTCGTGGGACCGCGCGCGGCGTCTAATTGGCTGGATTGAGCGCCGCCGGTGGTGAGCCTAGCGATGTCACGCTGCGGTTGCGCTGTGATCTGCCAAGCCGACCCGCTTTGGGCGGACCCGACCTCGTCTTGATGTTTGACCCGGTGCCTATAAAGGGGCCCCGGCGGGCCCCGGCAGCCGCTAGGGCGCCGGGCTTTTGCTTTGTTGTTGGCACCCGGTGAGTGTGGACGCGTGCCCCCCTGTTGGCAGCCTGATGTGTGCCTGTCGACGGCCGCCTCCCCCCTTTTGGGACGCCCACGAGCGGGGGGGTGGGGCCCGTGCAGACCCCGTTAGGGGGTATAAAAGCAGTAGCCGGTACCGGCTAGCGGGCGGTGGCGCAGCCTCCGGTACGACGCAGCGTTTCTATGAGCACCACCCCTGGTTGGGGTGCTGCTTGTGGGAGGGCTGTGTCACCGCTTTTGCTTTCGACTTTTTCCAGTCTTTCGTATCCCCCGACTTTATCCACCCAGCCGCACCCACCGTGTCGGCCTAGAACTTACAGCCCCCCCCATCAGTTGTATTGATTTACGGAGACCCGCCCGAGTGGCCCCCCTTGGACCTGCGCCATCTCTCGAAGTCTGGAGGCCGCACCCGCTGTACGACTGCATAGGACGCGCTTTACATGTGCCGCACCAGCTGCTCCCGTCGCGAGTCCTTTCAAGGTGGATCTTTCTTCGTGCCCTGTTGCCTCACTCGACGAGGGATTTGTGCAGCATCTCACCTCTTCGAGGCCTTGGAGGCGCCCTGTTTCTACAATCGTCAGCGCCTTTGGGATTCTCTGACCAGTAGCTCTCGATATGAAGCCGGTTATGGTGCCTTTTTGCTAAGCCACTCGCGTTGTCGCAACAGTGACAATCTCATTCGACTCTGACCCTCACGAGCAGAACCTGACTTGGATTCTCCGCAGCTGTCCCTGCATCCACGTGTACAAACACGAACACGGTGTCTGCCACGAAAGTCACACCGTTCTACACTTCTCCTATCCGAGCTCTCTCTCTCCGTGTATAGCCGTACCCGCGTCTTTCTTACTAATACCGCATCCGCACAGCATCCGTTTTTGCCCACGCGAGCTGCGCTCAGATTTCTACAGCACCAGCGGCACCGACATTTTGGCCACGGAGAACACACTGCTTGTCGACTATGGTTTGGCTGCCTCAAGAACCAAGTTGTCGCATAGTGTTCTCGTCAGTTTCTTACCAACATTGTACTCCACACAGTCTTGGTGCATGATACTGGAGTCATTTTCTTTCGTGATCGCTGTCCTTCTTGTGGAGCCACGCCAAAAGTTATCCCCGCCTAGCCGCTTTTATGTTCTTCTGCCTGCGGCCCAACGCGCTGTCAGACCCCATGTCCGCCACACAAATCTCGTAGATCCCGCAGCGCCCGCCACACAAATCTCGTAGATCCCGCAGCGCCTCACGCCTCTGTGGCGCTCAAGCACACCAAGAATGTCGTTGGCGACTCCCACTTGTCTTCTTTGTAAGCTCCATTGCACGGACGTTCCTGCGCGTCTTCGACCGATCAATATGTTCAAAAGTTCAGGCAGGAGAAAGCAAGCCGTCGTGCAAAGTTCTTTCTTGGCCCGAAGCCCACAAGAACCCGCACAGATCAATGGAGGTTGTCGTACCTGCCGCGCCCCCCATGGTGGCTCATGAGACACGGAGTGTCGTCGCCGGTCTAGTGTGCGCCGCGGCCTCCTTCCCTCCAATGCGTCCAAAGTTCATGAAAGACTCTATGCGAATGACCTTGGCCGCTGTAAGGACCCGTGCGTTGACTGCACTATCGCATTTCTTTGGACATGGTGAGAGAGTCCTGACGCCAAAGTGACGCGCACGTTTCTCCCGCCAGAGACCGGGCAAGCAACATACAGCGTGCTGATCCCACCAGCACGATCTGTCGCGTTCGCGATCCAAGGTGCCGGTGCGCGTGGACCGATTTGCTCACGTATCCGATATTCATTTCTCGTCTGGCAGGGCTCACGAAACAACCCTGAGTCCTGATCTGATCGCGGCGTTGAGTGTCCCGCGCGCTATGCTGCCCTCCTTTTCTCGTTGGCTGAGCGATGAGCCTTGAGTCCGCCGCAGAGTGTGTTTCAATGAACGCTCACCTGCTTTCGTCGCCCATCTCGGTGCCGCTTGGTCGCGAAGCTGTACCGAAGAGAGTATTACATGCGACATCGGCTGCTCTTATCGGCTGTGCCGAGAGTCATGCTGCTCTGCTCTCTGGGCCGGCGTTAGCCCTGATCAACTCGGCCAGCGCGGATGGGACTTTCGCCACGCGCTTCTCGCTATTGAATGATGTCGCTGTGCTAGTGACTCGCGAGTGCATCTTGAAGCATTAACGGAATCTGTCCTTGTGCTTCAATCCGAGCCATGCTCTCCTCCACCCTATGTTTGGCGCTCTTTTCATCTGTGAGTTAGTCTCTGTACGCTTTTCTGCAAACGCTGTCACTCATGTCATTTTTCTGGCTCGGGAACGGCACGTAATATGTCTTTCTACCGACCTTAGAAGCTCATTTTTAGTGTTACAATCCCACGGAGCACTCGCTATGCATTTCGCGTGTTTATCGGCAGCATCACGCTCGAAGTCGATGTTCGCAGAATACGCGGCAGAGACGCCAATCGGAAAAAGTCATCCGAGCCTCTATCTTTATCATCTTAACGCTCTTCGAGAGTAACGCAGCATCGAGACACAAAATGCACGCCGCTACCCGAGAAGCGCGCCGTTTCTGCAGCCGCCGCTTCTGCAGCTCATCCGCTGCTGTAGATCATCTCTCCGTGGAACAATCCAAGCGTCCTGCCGTCGCCTCGGGCTTGTGGGCAGCAGCTGATATGGTGCGTGGGTGATTTCACCACCGTGGTCGTAAGACCCAGCGCCGTAGGTAGCCGTCAAAAAGACGCCCCTTGGTCGCCAGTGGTCAAAGCGCATAGTCGGCAGGCGCCGTGCATGGAGGGCAGTAACGTTCCTCGATACACGGGACTTTCTCTTCTGGACGGTGCAACTTGGAACGCGCGTACTACCAGTTCCATCTTAAGACTGGCCTGACCATTTTGCGTTGCTAGCTTCATTTGCTATCGCGCACTGCGCGTGGGAGGGAGGCCGCGGTCACCGATGGAGAAAAAGAGACGCTAAAGGCTTTGATGTGGAGTCCCTTGACATATCACGCAGCTACCTGTCGCAAAACAGAATCGCGGGAGGGAACATATACAACAATAGCTGACAACTTGCAAACTGTGTTCCACACACCTCCAATTCTCCGATGACGGGGGTCCCAACTGCACAACTCCAAGATGGGCGGCGGTGGAGGGAGGCTCCGACGCTGTATCCCCAGATGATGCAGAGCTGTGTGGCAGAGCACGTAGAACAATCTTTTATGGGAACACAGAGACAGCGAGGGCTTACATGCGCACACATCACGGTAGGCACCCGAAGTTTCAAAGCATGACATCCAATCGGCTGAAACCTGCTGCTGGCTTTTATGTGGGCGCCGTAGGAGTCAATTCAAGCGCATCACAATTCTTTGAGCTACCGGGCGACATTGATGTCCGCGAGGCGCTGCAGCCACACCCTCATTTGTTCAACCTTCTCCCCGAACGCGGCGGGCGCAAAATTCTCCTTCTTGCATACCGGCGATCGTGAACTTGTGAGACTGACTACCTCTCACAGCTCTGAACAGACAGAAAAAGCAGAGCACAGCGGCTTCGTCTTGATTTCATCTGACCCCCCCTGTGGCCGGCTAGGGCTAGAACAGACCGGAGAACTACAACTCGCGCTGGACGGGGCGCCCGCTAGCGACATGCAGTCTCTGGCGATGTGTATTCTGTCACACCAAGAGCTGAGTCCGTACGGTGAGCGACAGGGTGTGGATGTACACACGCCCAGAAGCGTTCTATTCAGCCGTAACTCCCGTGCCCATGCTGTTCTTGACCCACGAAAAACCCAATCCGCAGCGTCACTGCACTATGGACGCCCAGCGCTCTCTTTAGGAGATACAGCACCTCTCCAGGCCGTCTTGTTGGCCTCGCTCTTAGAGATGCGGGTCGCAAGTCATTTTTGAGGCTCCACTGCCAAGCGACCGTATCGACGTCGTCCGGACCTCTTCCCGCGTCTTTCTCGGTCCGGAACAGACACTCGCTGTGCTCTGGCTTGACCATCTCGAGCGGTCCCAGTAGGTCTTTGTGCGTAATTCCGCACCCGTCTCGGGCCGCTAGAAGCCGCACCTGCGGTCACATAGCAGCCGGGACATCTTCTTTCGAACCCGCGTATCCTCTCACGAGATCCACCGCTCCAGCCGCATTTGGCCCTTGCGCCACTCAGGCCTCGCCGTTTGTCACATCCGCACTGCCACAACTGGTTTTGCTTCTTCCATGGGGCACCCGCTCCCCTCCAAAACGTGCTGCACCGTAGATTACTCACCGGAAGCCGTACCCGTGTTCGCGCTTGTCAATCCGAGACCTGTTCGGGCCATGAAAGCACGCGGCTCCCTCGCTCAGATCTGCCGCGCCGCACCTTGAATTCGCGCGTCAAACTATCAAACCCCCCTCCTCCGTTTTGCAATATGTTTTCCGCTCTCGTTTACAGAAGCGCGATGCCGCAACCACTCTGAAGTCCTGAGAGCCGTACATGTCTTTTGACATGAACACTCGCGTGATGCTTTGGCCCCACCACCCGTGCCCTCGTCTCACATCCTGAGAGGCGCAACGGATCTTGGCTGCCTAAAGGCGTACCCGATGCGAGCTTATAAAAGCCGCACCCGTTCGTGGGTTCGCGAAAGCGCACCCCAGCGCACCCCAATCCACCGTCAGACTGTTTTTCAAAGAACATGTCTCTGGCCCACTCACGCTAAAGACGGATGGTGCCTCCGTCAGCCACACCAACGCTCGTGCTAAAACAGGTGCGCCCGAACTCTGGCGCTGAGAAAACACTGCAGAAGTACCTCTCCCAGCCGCACCAGCTTGTTGGCGTCTCAAGCTTCACTTGGAGTGGTGGGTGTATGCTTTTGTAGCGTCACCGGCTGCCCCCGGATCATTCCGCGCCAATGCATTTCCCGAAAGAGCGCCTCCCACTCTTTGAGCGGGAGAGTCACTTTCGGCTTTATGCCGCAATTGACGCTCCTGTCGTCTACTCGGGTGAACCGCATACCACTCTTGGAAACTTCAGCGCATCTTCTGTACTCCGCCCGGTGTAGCTTCACGTAAGTTGAGTCCCTTGAAGCTGTGCCAGCTCCTATTTTCTTTAGACAAAACATGCAGTTCGGCACGACCGGATTTGCTGGAGTTTTGTTCCTCATAGGTCCCCTTGACGTCAAACAAAAACTTTGTCTACAGCAGCACGGCGTTCCGGACAGTCTTGAGTATTCTGCTCATACAATACAGTCTCTATTAAAGCGTAGCAGCGATGGTTCTCGTCCATGCGCTGTGGCTGTTCTTTGTTTTCCCGACGTCTGTTTCTCCCTCTTCCGCCCTTTCCTCTTCGACGCCCGGGCACCTTTAGAGCACCCAAGAAGTGCTGCCTCCGGGTCGTCCACCCCTCATCCGCGCTCCAGTATCCCCGTCCATGGCTAGATTTCCCTGTCAAAAGCAGTGTACACTTCGGCGCCGCCACTGGATCATGACTGAAAGCGCGCTCGCGGCACTGCTGCGATACCGGCCGTAGCATGGGCGTACATCAAAGAAAGAGTCGCAAAGAGATTTTTCAGCGCAGCCAAGTTCCGGGAGGCAGTCGCTTGCCTAAATGTGGGCTCTTCCGCATGCAAGTAAAGCTCAGTAAAGTCTCCCACGAACGCGCAGACATGAAAGTCTCTTTCTTGATGCTGCCGCTTTACCCAATCTTTCAAGACCAGCCCGCACAACGCCGGGCACCACCCCCAATCTCACACACACACACAAGTCTAGGTGCGTACTCCGATCGCGGGTCGCAGACACGGCGTTTTGGATGCCTGTAAACTGCAGTTTCGTTCGAAGATAGTCTGTGTAAACACACTGACAGGATGCCAAGATCATCAACGGCACGTGGGGGAGGACGGCCATGGACTGGTAGTCGGAACATAGGCCGTTCCGAGACATTCTACGTAGGATTTCTGCGGATCAGACAGGCGCACGGTTTCCCAAATGCCCTCTTTCAGGGTTTCCCAACTTCCCAGCGCATTCCAAAGCTGCATAAGTCTTGTTCTGGACGCAGCCGCCGCGGCTTGGAGGTTCAGTACCTCACATTCGTCGCGGCACACACACGTTCAGGCCGCGGATACGGGGCTTTGGCGGAGAGACTCGTCGTGCGACTTGAACAGCTCCCGTCGGTTCCGGTTTCAAGGAACAGCCGACTGCCATGACCTCACGGCTCACTTGGCAGTGCTCTTTGTTTTTCATATCTTCTGGAGTAGCCAATGCGCGAGACAAGTATAACTCTGTCCCTCCTGCGACTTTCTCGCTGCTAGCTCTACTGTAAGCTCGTTTAAGTGGCCAACCATCTGTGCATCTTTTCAACAGTGCCCTTTTGCCTCACATTTTGACTTCAAGGCATGGGATTGCTGCTGCTGACAAAAAAGACGTCCAATGGTGATCTCTACACGCACCGCGGTGCCCACATCGATGGCCGCACGTGACACGTGGCGGCTGTATTTCTAGGAGGTATTTACACGTCGCAATTTGCCGTTCACGCTTCCAGAGGCACAGACACATGGAACCCGTGGCAGACTTCAGAAAGCAGCCGCCACCGCGCCGCTAATCAACTCAAGAACTCTGATGCGCGCTCGAGGTCAGCGAGGTGCCATGTATGGCGCTATCCACGCGAAAAGACTGAGCTGAGCTCGCACCAATGTGGCGCAGCTGGCGTGGTGATCGTCCTCGCCGTCACAACAGTCAAATCGTCCGTCGAGCTCCCCCGTTGTCCATGCATCGCACTCCCGCATTGCCGCATCCAAGATTACAAACACGAGAGATCGAGAAGCGGTTCTCTCGAACGCGAGTGCAACCAAATACGGGTCCTGAATGATGCGACCGCCCGCCTTCGGCGAGACCGTTCCTCTGTAAGGCCGCTTACGCACGCTTAGCATCGATGTACTGGTACAAACTGGGTTCATGCTGAGCCGTACTCGTCCAATCTGGGTTCATGCTGAGCCGTACTGGTACAATCTAGCTTCATGCTGAGCCGCCGCATCCAGAAACCGCCCCGCGAAGGGGCAGTCTCAGATCAGCGACGCCGGGTCGGAGGTCGCCTGCTCAGATTCCTTTTTCTCCGCCCCGCTTCCAGCGTGTCTTCTTCGACGGGGGCTCAAAGCGTGTTCTTAGCGTGGCAGCGTCCGTTTAAAGACTCGATCAAAGCGCCTCGCGGGGGCGGACGTTTGCGAGAGCTCTCATGGGCCCGTTCTGCAGTGTTTACCCCGAGGCTGCAGCTGGGCGCGCTGACCCGCGATGGACTGCATCAGACGCGTCGGCTCCGTAACCAGCTCCCGTTGTTCTGGAGGGCACTGTAACAGAAGATACCAAGCCCGTTTCGACATACGTTTTGTATTGGCTCTTTCTGGGCGACTAGAGGTTCTCAAAGCAGGTTCTGGGATACACCAAGGCCGCGTTTCTCTTGCAGCCACGACGTTCTAAGAAGGGGGTTCCCAGCTGCACTCGTGTTCACCAGCACTGCGCCAAGCTGCACAGGCCGTCGTCACTCATGTACAAGATGGCGTGGAGCGTGACCGACGCTTCCATTGGCAGTTGCAGCCGTTAACCGAGTGAACGTTAGAGCCACTCAACTGATAGATCCTCTGCCATTTGAAAGACATGCGCACAGGCGGACCCGTGCCAGTGAAGCGCGCTCTCAGCGGACTCAAGAGGTTTCATATTGCAGAATTGCCCGACGCAGCCACATGGCTCTTGTGTTCATCTCGTAAAGATTGAGAAAGGTCTACGTCTAACCTGTTTTGCCGCGATGGCGGACACTTGCAGGCCCGCGGACGCAGCTGCTGTGGGTGGCGCACATTGCATCCAGAGAGTAAGGTACTGTTTTGCGTTCCGGCTGGACCTTCTCCACGCGTCGTGGCACAGTAGAGGGCTAATTTTAATCCGTCTGAGCGGGCGCTGCGCTACCGTTGCGCTGTTGGTCACGGTGTGCCACGGAGAGTATGGATCGCTCCAACGACCAGTGCATCACACGAGCCGTCGGAGCGCCTTTGAAAGGCGCGCCGCTTGTTCGGAAACGACTCGTAGACAACAAGTCCAGCTGCCGGCCGTTTCACCTCTGGTCCACCTGATGTAGCATTCTTTTCACCACTGCATCCTGTCAAGCGGCGACACTTGTATTCCTCAGCCCGTGGGAGCTCCCATGTAGGTGCCGTGCAGACAGAGGGCCGTTCCAAGGACCGTTCTCTGGCGATGTCTGTATCTCACTTGTGACTTTTGCCAATGTGATTTCTCTTGCGGCCGGGCGCGACAGTTCAGGCGGCCCTTTTTCCTTCTACCACCGCACCGCAGGACTGGAAACGAATTCCCGCCAAAACATCGGCTCTCGCGGCGTTCAAACGGTTGCAGATCCCCGCCTTTGTTGAGGGGTTCCTGATACATTTTAGTGGGCGCGCTCCAGAGCCCAGCTCGGACAGACTCTTTTGAGTGACTGGAACGGCGCTCTAAGAGCACTCTCAGGCGGTCCCTGAGAACTGCGCTTCGAGACGCCACGTGCACTCTCTGGCGCGGGTCTTCCAGGCTCGAGCGGTGACCTGCGGGCGTCCCTTGCCGTCCTTGGCGTCCCCCTGTGTTGTGACAGCTGCGGCTGTGGTACTGGTTGCCTCGTCTGCGGAGGACCGCGTTACGCGTACAACCTCCTCCCAATTGTCTCTGACGTCGGTCGTCACGTTGGTGAGCGACGATGGCTCGCACGGTGGTGCGCAACGCTGGTCGGCCGTCGCCAGCGCAGTCTTACTCATCTTCTTCTGATGCAAGTCCCCCCGATGGCCGCTGTCGTCGTGGCGCCCGGGTCCGCGCTCGGCGGGGAGAGGCGGCTGGTGACATCATCCTCGACGAAGTCGAAGAGGAGGATAGCGGCAGTCAGTACGGCATCAGCGATGCTGACGAGAACCGCGACGGCGTCCAGTCGATCACTGACGGGGACGGTAGCGCACACGGCGCCTCTGATGCAGAAGGCGACGGCGTTGAGGACAATAACGGCCGCGACGACCTTAACGATGATGTTAAGGACGATTTGGAGGCCAGTGAGGAAGTGTATGAAGGAGATGTGACCGGCACCGCAGCGGATGGTACTGGTTGGGGTGGCCTGAGTGCGCGCCCTCACCGTGCGTTAAAGGATGGCTCTGACGCGGATCCGACGGGGGGCAGCTCCGCCGGTGGTCAAGAGGAAGGCCGCGCGCGTGGAGCTCCGGGTAGCTCTAGGGATATTTGCGGAGCTCCGTTGGCACCGTCGGCAAACGGTGCGGACGACTCGGACTTGGAGGTGCACGACGAGAATGACGTCGACGACGGTGATGCTGAGGGGGAGGTCTTGGTTTCCTATGTCGACCCGTGCCTCGCCAAGGCTGCCGCAGGGGTGTCATCTAGTGATGACGTCGTGCAGGTGGCTGCCGGAGCCACTGCTGGGGCAGCGGTCACGGCGGACATGACTGGCTCAGACACCCAGCGTGCATAGGCCGGCACCACCCGCCGTCTCGCGCCCAACTCCGCGTGGCGGAGGGGTGAGCACCATGCGCAGGCCTATGGACCTCTATGTTGGCCCTGCGGCGCGCCGTCAGACGGCGGCGTACATCCGTACGCCGAAAGCGGCTGTGCTGGTGAGCACATCGGCGGGTAATTGCATCGGCGGCGGTTCTACACGGGAGACTGGGCTGGCAAGGGCGGCCATTGTCGCGAACAAGACCCGGCCAACGTTCAACATTGCCGCCAGTGCTGGGTCAGTGCGTGCTCTCGGTAGAGCCACCGGGGGCTTAGAGGCCGCGGCCGCGGCGGCTCGGGCCGTTGCTGCGCAGGACCATCCCGAGAAATTCAACGAGGAGTAGAAGGAGCATCCCGCTCGATCTCACCGAGTCTCGGCGACGTGCGTCTAAGCGCTCGGGAGACGCTTGCCTCTGGCGAATTGAGCTCAGCTCAGCCTGTTGGCGAGGCTGCGCCGGCTGAGTCCAGTGCCGCGGTTCTTGTGTCAGTTCCTGCACCTGATTCTGCTGCCTCACTACGTGCACCAGACCAAGAGAGTCGTGCAGCGGACCTGAACGTCTCCGCGTGTCCTTCAAGCAAGCCCGAAGGACCCTCCTCTGTCCCTCCATCGGAGACCGAGCGGAAGCCGTGCACAGGCAGAGAGGCGCGTGCCTTGTCTGATCGCCTGTTTGTGGCGGCGCCTACCACTGGAGCGGTGATGTGCGCTCCTTGCTTGGCAACCATGATGGACGTAGATGCGGCCAAGTCTCACTTTTCCCGCGCGTCACAAAATGCCGAAGAGGAAGGCGCCCATTTGGGCGCCGAGAAGCGGGCACAAGTCCGCGCACTGTGCCGCTCCTCTCTTTGCCAACGACGGTCTGACGCTCAAGAGCGGATGCTACGCCGCTACACGCGCAGGCCGTGGCCGCAGTCGTCTGACGCATCGCGCCTCAACCCGCTGCCCGGATTTACAGTGTACCAGGAGCGCTGGGCGTGTGCGAAGTGTCACCTTGTCGCCAGAAACTCAGAGGCGAAAGCGCGACGAGCCCACGCCAAGATGACTATCGTCGTCTCTGTCGATGCGGCCATCATGTCAAGAGCTTCAGCGGCCGACGCGCCGTGCACTCCCCGGAACGATTTTGGCAGCGCTTCCGGCGGCGCGTGCGACGCTCTTGGCCAGAGTGACGCGGTGGGGTGGTCTCTGTGCCCTGGAAAGCTCTTCGTCACGGACGTGCAGACGCTGCAGCGCGGGGGGCACTCGGCCATTTTTCCAGTTGCACGGATGGCTCTCGCTTTGACGGCTGCGGACCGCGGGATTCTACCAAATGCCGATGGGCAGATGCCTCTGGAGCATGACGCCTCCCTAAGCCGTCAAACCGACAGCAGGAGCAGCGGAGCCGCCCCGGACGGCGGCGGCCCGTCATCGGTTGGCCGCCGAGCACCCGCCGCGCGCTCCTCCCAGCCGCCACTGGATCATCCGGTGAAGAAGCACGAAGAGGCGGCCAACAGCTACGAGGAGGTGTATCTCTCGGATTTGGGACCTCTCGAGGCCGAAGACGGCACTGCAGATGACTTTCAGCCGCTGAACGTGGACGCTGGCGACAACGAATTGAGCGTCACAGACCTGAACCATGTCAGCGGTATTTTGCTGTTGACGCGCTATGAAAAGGCCATCTCGCAACTCCGATGGACCGCCGGAGCAGTTGTTGCCCGGCTCAGGCTGGACCGCCTGGACGAACGAATGACGAGGAGGCTGAAAGCTCTCGTCCGGGGCACGACGGCCATCTTTCAAGATACTGTTAAAGTTCTTGGAAGGACCTCAGTGGCGGCGCGTCGGCTGCGTGTTGGGTAAGCGTCGCGCAAAAGCACGGCTGGCCGGAGGCGGATCGTGGCATTCACAGACCATCAACGCGCATCTTGACCTTCGCACGCTTGTCACGCACGCGCGGGACACGGCGCTGCTCCTTTCGGTCGTGACGACACTTGCGCAAGAGGGGGAGCTCCCTGCGGCTGCGCAGGCGGCACTCCGCCGTCGCGTCCCGTCTCTTTCAAGCAAGACGGTGGTTGCTGCGCTACTCGTAGTGCGCGAGCTTGAAGTTCTCGATGAAGCTCGTACGGATCCGCCTCGTCGGACGGTTGGGGCTGCCAGTCGGCCGCCCCTGCTGGCGGGTCCTGCCACCCTCGACTTCCCTGAACGCGGTTCAGTTCGGGCTGGAGTTTCTCCTCTCGTCGGACGCAGTAGCCACGCGCCGGGCTCGCTGGTGGGACGAGCACCAGGTGCCGGTGGAAACTACGAGCGTGACGCAGGTGCAGAGGAGCCAGCAGCAGCTGTCGTCGCTGCTAGCGACGGAAGATCCGCTACGGCACTGGACATGGCTCTGCGCCGCCTCATCCGCACACTGTTCCACGAGCTCTACGATCCGCAGCGCGCCAAAGCCGGCGGCCAGGTCAAGCAGGTATGCGACTTGGAGCTGGCCATGCCCTTGTACTCTCTCGTCTACACCAACGAGGCGGTAGAAGCGCCGGGCGTTGTCGTTTTTTCCCCAGAGCGCGGCGCGGCACGTGATGACGGTTGCGGCTCTGTCGCCGCACGCAACAGAGCAAGTACGGGAAACGGCTCCCCAAGCAGCGGCTTTCAGGATACTGGCGCTTTTCCCGACTTTTCTTCGGGGGCGCCGCCGACAGAGATGTCGGCGGAGCACGCGTCTCACGCCTACGCGGAGTTTCTGCTTTTGACGCATTCCGCTCCGGTCGAACGAGTGTTCAACCGGCCAACCCCTACAGGGTACTCCGACTCGTGGGTGTACGTGGACGAGGTGACCAGCACGGAGGGCTGCACCGCGGCGGCTCACATCACTTTAATGCTCTCCCAGTCCAAAGCCATTGCGCGGAGCGAGTACCAAGCTGTCACGATCGCCCCATGTAAGCACCCCGACCACCAGCTTGACGGTTCCGCTTGTGGCACGCTTTCTCAACGCGGCTTGCACATGAGCCCCGCTGACGTCGGCTTTCCGGTGAGGCAGCTGCAGCTGCTGATGTGGCGCGTCACTACGTAGCAGCTGCTTTTCGGTTACGACCCCACGGCTAGCGCAAGCGGCTTTCTCGGCGGCGCCCGCGCACTTGTTGACCCGCCAACGGTGAGGTCGAGCGGAATCTCCTTCCTGGAGCACCCTTCCAACAAGCACATCGCGCCTGGATGGGCGCTTCACTTTACGCGCAGCAGCGTGCTCGCCACATCCCTGCTGTCGCCAGTCGAGTGCACGGACGCCGAGGCGCTTCTTGAGCCGACGCCCAGCCCGGACGCGGGTGAGCCGGCCCACCTCGCGGGGATCCAGCTTTTCACGGCGCGTCGCAAGAAGGCAGACGTCTGGCTGCGCCGCTACCGGGAGGTTGCAGCTCCTTTCTGGGCGCTGCAGCATGTGGTTTCTGGCGCCGGAGATCGCCTGACAGAGTCGCGGGAGATGCTCTTCCACGACACTCCGGAGAAGCGCCGGAGTCTGTTCTGGGAGGCTGGCCTGAGCACGTTTTCCGTCATCAGTGGGGAGTGGAAGGGGTCCACGGCAAGCGGGGGCGTGTCGCGACAGTCATTCAGAAGGCTGGGTGCGGCGTCTTCGACGCTCCTACTTGCCTTTTTAAAATTTGTCGAGCTGCTCGAGCGAGCCATTGTTCGAGCCGTGCAACCAGACGAGCGCCGGTGTGGCCGAGTGCCTCTGGGCGGCCCAGTTCGGCCGGCGCACGTGCTGATCCGAGAACAGTCGGGAAGACCGCTGAGCCCATCCTTCCTCGGCTCCAGGATCTGGACGCACCTGGAAGATGGCCATGGCGTCGCAGACTACCGTCACTTTTCCGTTGGCGTCATCCGCGTGCTCACTGGCTGAGACGCTGACGGCGGACCGCTGTCAACCACCGACGCCTTTTCCGATCGAGTGCATGCGGCGGGGCCTCTGGCGGCGGCGGTTGACTCACAAAGCAAGCACACGTCCGCGACGGCGGCCATGATGTACGCGACGGACGCGTCTTCGGCTATTCCTGGTATCGACATGCCTCTGAGGGAGCTTCATGGGGTCGAGTCGGCCAAGATTCAGAGATCCATGGGTCTTGCCTGGAGACAACCTCGCGGCCGAATGATGCACCCCACCAGAGACGCGGTCTTCGGCGTCTCCTCTTCCCGCGCGCCGTCGGAGGGGCCGAGCTCAACGCAGCTTGTCGATGCAATGATGGAGCTCATGCCGGCTCAGCGCCCAAGGCGTCGTCTAGCGGCGCCCGACGGGGCGCCCGTCGGCTTTGCGGGTGCTCCGAGAGCTGCGACGCGGCGCACGTTGTCGGCGATGACTGTTGCAGCAGCGCAGAATGCAGCGGAGCTTCCTCTGTCAGCAGAAAACTTGGAACACGGCGGCGGCACCAGTGCCGGTTCACCCACCGCTGACGCCGCCGGACGCACTCGCAAGCGGCCTCGCGGAGGAGGGCTCGGGCGCTGGTCCCCGTCGCCGTCTCTGGCCGGGCCGGGAAAGCCCCAGCGGCGCTTCAACTTTGGCAGCCGGAGCCCTGCAGCTGTCCGCGCACATGTGCACAGGCGAGTTCGCCGGTTGACCCCGTCGACGGTCGGTCCCTTTCTTGACCGTTTTGTGCGCTGGCTTCACGGAGACGCCGGTTGGCGGTCCCCGCTACAGAGGGACGCTGCATTGGCCAATGCATGCGCAAAAGACCATGTGTCGCAATTCGTGATCATGCCAACGGGTTATGGAAAGACTCTTGCTGCGTTGCTGCCGGCCCTACTCAAGCAAAAGGCGGCCGTGATGGCGACCGCGTCCGACCTGTTTGCGGTGCAGGAGGGAAGCGGACATGCGCCCCGCGGGCATTGTGACCGCACTACTGCTCCTCAGGCCTCGGCCCGGGGCCCTCTTCCATTCACGAGGGGGTCAGCCGATCCGGGAAACCGGTCGGTCAGGATCTAGTACAATCCCGACCAACGTCAAACCCGTTCAAGGCGAACATGCCCAAGTTCCGCATACTTCGAGTTTTTCTGTGGCGGTCCACTTGTGATCACCCCGTGGCACAGCAACCACAACCGCGATCTCGAGACTTCTCTGGGACTAGTAAATCCCAGGGCGGGCCCCAGTTAAGGGCCTATACTTGTGTGAACCCAACTTGGACCAATTACTAGCATTACACCACGCGCCCGACACCGGGGCGCCGCGCGGGTGTCACGTAGCACCCTTCCCCCGCCTCAGCTCAAGGAGGTGTCCGAAGCTTCGACCGTCCTCCGCTGAGATTGGCCCAATGGGCCCTGATTGGGGGGTTTCTGAGGGTCTTTTGAGGGTGTCTGAGGGGGGTTTTCTGAGGGTCTGAGGGAAACGGACGGGCTGTGGACGGAACAAGAGGGAGAGGCGTGAGTGCTGCCTCGAGGCCTTCGACGCGGGAAAGTAAACCTCCGGTCACACACCTCGTGTTTGTCACTCGGGGCGTCTCTCCCCGGTCGACGCCGTGCGTGTTTGCTCTTCGGGGTTTCCTTCCGGGGCGGGTATTCCCCGACAGGACTACCCGGCGACACGGCCTGGCTCGCCATACCCCCAACTGGGGGGGGTCGGCTGGGCGTGTTGTCACAGGCATGTCTCTGAAACACATCGTCACGTGAGCGTGGCGGATGGTTCGGTTCCATCCCCACGCTCGTCTATTCCTTCGCCGCAACTGCCACCGTCGAGTTCCTCACCCAGTGGCTCACCGACTATGGTGGCAGGCGCCACGACGTCGGCCGTTCAGATGGCACAGGCGGCAGCGCTGCTGCCGCCGACCACCATTGTGGTGACGTCTACACGAGCGGTCACCGGCATTTGGCTTGAGGCGGCAAGACGGCTCGACGTTATGGCGGTGTCCTGGTCACCCGACACGGCCTCTGGGGTGACCCTAGTGGTCGTAGACGTTGGCGTGCTTGTCAGGCGGTGTGCCGCTTTTCGTCTTTGGACTCGCGCACGGGACGCCCACGGGAAAACTGCTCGTCTGGTCATCGACGAGGCGCACCAGACTCCTCTGTGGTCCCTCTTTCGCCAAGACAATGCGGGTCTAGCGGAGAGTCTGGCTGATTTTCCAGCTCCGATAATCCTCCTGTCGGGCACAATTCCGCAGACCTTGGAGCCATGCCTTCGGACCTGCCTGGGGTGCGGCGCCACTCGGCCGTCTGCGGATCTCCGCGCCCCGACGACTCGACGGGCGGACTTGCGGTACCTCCTCGAGGAACTTCTGGCACTGGGTCTCCTGTGTGGCAGCCTGGAGGGGCGTGGCGGCCACGGTGTGCGGCTAGGAGGATCGGCTCCAAACTGGCGGGATGCGGCAGTTCGGCAACGGTTGCACTCTGCTTTTGTTGGGCGCGTGGGCAAGCAGGCGACGGGGCTACGGACCGTGTTTGGATCCGTCCAAGGGCGGTGTGGTCTTGTGGGCCTCTTTTTTCAGACGCTCGAGGCCGTCAACGCCGTAACGGATGAGATCGAGGCGCTTTTGGACCTTGTGGACGACGCCGCGGAAGGAGTCTCTGTCATGCGCTACACGTCCGAGTCTAACGACCGCGAGGCCGTGCTTGACGCGTTGACAAGGGCGGGGCCGCGGTCCTGGATCCTCGATGCCGTTGGTACTCCTGGGCTTGCCACTGGCACGGAATGCGCAGGGATGGCCTTGTCGTTCCACCTTGGTGGGCGTCACTTTCTTGACTTCCTCCAAGCGTCTGGGCGAACGTATCGCGAGGGCGCGACCGTGGGCGTCCTGGAAGGGCCCCCCGTCACGTCTGTTGGCGAAACCATCGTATGGATGCCCCGGGGCACTCCCCTTTGCTCGAAGTGACGCGTCGGAGCGATGCAGCCTGTCTCGGCTCTGTGAGTGAGCATGGGGATCGGGTCCCCGAGGACGAAGATTGCCTTTCTACGGCGAGAGACCGAGACGGCGCTCGACGGCGTCCGCCGACTGAGGCGTCCGGCGTCGCGCGTGTCGGGGACTTTTACATGCTCAAAAGCATGCATGCCCGGCTTCTCCGCCGCTGCCGGCGCAAGGACCTCGAAGCGACATCCGGAAAGGCTTTGGCGTACCTTGTGCGCTCTTTCCATGACGCTAACTTTCCTCTTTTTGACGTGTGCAGCGAGCACGAGGCAGCTATGCCGACGGCCGCGGTGGGCGTAGCGGTCGACCGACCGTCGCGTGGGCCTCCTTCTCCGCCAGGGGGCCCCGACGGCGCAGGCGTGAGCTCTTCAGCGGGATTGACGGCTACCTCTGCCGATGCAAGCTCAGACGCGACCTCCCAGGCCGCCGCAGCGGTCGTGCATCAGCGATGAGCGGCCAAAAGTGTGCGCTACTCGGCCAGTGGTCTCCCCGCAACGGATGATTCACCCGTCGCAGCAACGCCCCGCACGACTCCGCCACTTACAGGCGCTGAGCCTCCACAAGACGCAGCAGCAGAAGCTCAAGGCGCGTGCCCAGCTGCTGCGGGCGGTAGCGACGCCACCTCCCACAAGAAGAGGCGAGCTCCAGACGGTGGCAATCGTTCATCTCTGCCGAATGCAGTCGGCCAACAAGCCGCCAGCGGGCAGCCGGTGTGGGCCGCTGGTGCCTATCTGTCGCTGACTGCACGCAAGACCGCGCGGTTGCGCACACCTGTTCGTCCTCTGGCGAGCACAGGTGTGCCTTTTTGCCGTGTGGCGCATGCACTTGAGACGTATGCGGCCGCACCCTCTGCTGTCGCCCCAGGCACCTCGCGTGCGACTACACGTGCGGGCGCGCGTGATGGTGACGACGCGACCTGTGGCGGCAGCAGCCGGGCGGAAGGGCACATGTCGCCACAAGTCGGGAGTTGCATGACGCGGAGCTCGCCGTGTACCCCGTCACCATCCGCTGCTCGGCTTGAAGGCTTTCCAAGAGAGCCATCGCAAGGGGCTGGTCGCACCGCCACCAGGCGCGTGTCGCTCTTCGGTATCGCCATTGGCGGTCAGCGGCCAAAGGTGGACATCCGGAGCGGCGGCTCCTTTATACAGACGCCTGATGGCTTTCCGACGGCCGACGCAGCCGCCTTTTCCGCTGCCAAGACCGTTTTTCCTTATGGCCGTGCTGCTTCCAGGGCGCTGCGTGATGTCGGCGACGGTCAAAGGGGCGTCGCTTGCGAAGGCTGCCGCGCCACCGTGGTTGGCGCCCTGCCTCCTGGCGTAGCACACTCCCCTGGAAAGTGCTTCCGCGGACTGTGCGTTCGGTGCATGAAGGAAGACTCTCTCGACCATCCATCCGTTCCACGCTCGAGGCGGGACCGTGTCGTAAAGCGGACGGGTGAGTGCGGCCGTTCTCGGGGGAACGCGGATGGGACGACCTTCGCTGGTTCTCATCGGCCTCGCGCAGGAGGGGTTGGTGATATCTTTGCAGGAGGCGCCTCCTTCGGAGCCGCATCAATCCTCCCAACCTCGCGGTTCTGCGGATGGGCCATGCCGGGGTCTCTCTGTTTCGCATGCTTCCTTCCACGCGCCATCCACTTTGGGGAGGCCGGCACGATCTCTCTTCACGGAGACGGATTTGAGCCGCGCTTCTGCCCGTGGGCATCGGCGATCAAGGTCTCAGTCCTGCAATTCAGCATCACACGCCTTGGTGCAGGTGCCTACATTGACACACGCGCACCGGGAAGCTGCGAAGCTACCATGCGCAGTGTTCTGGGCTTTTCGTGGTCCGCGGGCCCGATACGCATCCTCGCGTCCGACCTTCAGGACGACCACTTGGAGAGGCATGGACGTACAGTTGGCCCCCGTAACCACCCACAGCAGCGCCAAGATGTACAACACGAGCCCGATGACGCTGCGGATTCTTCCATTGTCGTTCGGTACCCTCCCGCATCCATTCCGTGGGCAACTGACGGGGACGTCGACGCGTTTGCGCGCTGGCTGGTCGCCGGCGCCGGCCTGCCCAACATTGTGCTTTTCGCTCCTGTCGTCTCCCGCGCAGTTAGTATCTTTCCTCTCGGTCTCGGGCAATAGACGGCCTGTCTCTCGTCTTGGCCGTATTGAGCATCACTCTTTTTCCTTATCTGCTTGTGCCCTATTTGTGCGGCCCACAAGTATCTGGCATCACGACACTATGGTGCGCTCGCTCCCGGAACGTCTCACGGAGGAATGGGCCAGGGGCATCGCCGCTTGTGGCGAGACGGCGACGTCCGGCCATGGTGGTCACCCGCGGTGCGGTAGGGGCGGCCACAGCTCCGACATCCGCCCAGTTGCAAGGAACTCACCCACTCCCCCGGCACGGCTGCCAGAAGGTGCACACGCGAGAGGTGCGCTGGGAGGGTGCACGACGTGACCGCGCCACGAAAGGTCGTCGTGCACCCCGACACAACGCAGCACGTGCTCGTCTCCCAGGCAGAGAGGTCCGCCGCAGACGCCGTAGCTCCGCCCGCAGCGGTTCGCGCCGCCGCTTCCGCCCGACCGCCCGCCCCCTTCATCAGAAGGTGGGATGGGCAGTTGGGTTCGCTAGAATTCAGGGGCCGGTGGCCCGAGGCACGGGTCTCGACAGAGAACAGGCGGTGACAGTGCCTGCTCCCGCCTAGGCGCTGCGGCACAAGAATGGGGGCGGGCACGTCAGCCGCCGTGTGTGAGGCGCGTAGGTGGGCCACGATGGCTTCGCCCTCCTCGAGGGCCGCACCGCTGCTCGGCAGCGGGCAGACGCACGGCTGTGGGGGAGCTGCAACACCCGCTGCGACACGCTCGCCAGCCCCTGCGGTGGTCTGCGGCGGCACGGTCAGGACCGGCGCGGCCGCCGCGCCGCCCGCCGGCGGCGCCCCCGCGACGCCACGTGCCACGGGGGCGGCGACGAGTGCCTTCTGGCGCTCTCCACACGCTGAAGTGTAGGCCAAGAAATCCCGACGTGCCACGGCGGTCCGGTTAAAAAACGAAAGCGCGTCGCAGTGCGGGCGGACGCGCAGCCCTTTGGCCACCAGCACACGGGCATTCACATTTGCGGCCGTGAGGGCGTCGCACAGGTGCGCGTGCAGGCCGAGCCGGGCGGCGTGGCCGGCGACCGCCGCTTGGCACACGGAGACTGGACAGCGGATGGCCGATGCCGCGTCGGGCATGCGGGAGAGTGGTTTCGGGGGGGGGGAAGGTGGAAGTGAGGCGACACCGCGCAGACGCGAGGGGGGGGGGGGCGTTGGCGCCCTCCATAGGAGGAGTGGGCGATGGGGTGGCGGATAATAACGAGGAGTCGCTGTCGTCGGATTTGGGCGCCTCGTCGTCTGGGAAGCCAGGCGAAGGGCACGGAGAAGTCGCGACAGGGGCTGCAGTGCCCCGGCGCCGGTCAGAGACACGCAGTTCCCCGCGGCGCTGTCAGGGGAGCTCCCCCTCAAAGGCGAGTGCGCCATCTGCAGATGTGCTCATTTGGTGGTCGCGTCGCAGACGCGGAGGGAGCCACAGCGGGCGCCACCAATCTTGCCGTGGTGACACTCGCCTGCGGCGTCGCCGGCAGTGCCGGAGCCGACGCCAAGAGAGCGCGTCGTGCAGCTGTGGACCGCTGGGCGATCGCGACGCGCCGAGCGGGAGGGAGGAGTGGCGCGGAGGTCCCGCCCGCCCCAGCCGTGACGTGGCCAGCGCGCATTGTACCCGGACGGCCGTGGGCGGCGGGAGCCACAGCCGCCAACGGCACCAAAACTTCCGAGACACTTAAAGCGGGGGCGAGCACCGGCGCCACCGCCCCGACTCGCACGTCAGCTTCTCGCGTGCTTCTGTCAATGCCCTTAGGGCCCGCGGGCGCCAGGTTGTCGACAAAGGCGGGCAATGCGGTGACCGGAGCTTTCTGTGCGCGCCTCATCGCTGCAGGTGTGGGCGGGGGGGATCGTGCTTCGTCGGTGGGGTGGCATACGGCCGCCCACCCTGCCGTGTCCCTGAAGCCGTGGACGGATTCGGCAAAGAGCCGGACTGCTGCGGCCGAGGCCGCGTCGGTGCTAGCGGCCGGCGCCGAGGCCAAGGATGCCACCGTCGGCGTAGGACGGGCGGGGCGCGCCCGGGTGGCCTCACGCAGGCCGCACACGACGGATTCGGAGGCATCGTGGGTGGCGATGATCGTGGTGGGCGCGCGTGGCAGGCCAGGCTCAAGCGCCAGCGTGCCTCCCGCGCCGGACATTCTCCGGTCAGCGGGATACCGCAGCGGTGGCGGACACAGAGAGGCGGCGGCCAGCCCCGCGGGGCCCGCTGCGGCGGTGGCAGGCGCGGTGCTCCGCCGGCCATGCGTTGCTTCTGCAGCCGCGCGTACTGCGTGGCGGGAGTGCCGAGTGTTGCAATTGGCAGGGGCTAAGTCCCGTACTTATGCCCCTGACGGAACTTGCACCCGCCTCTCCGTATTTCGGATTGCGGGCTATGGGACAGCTGTCCTTCCCTCAGTAGCCCCCCCTATTCGGGCCTGGGGGTACTATTTCGTCTCTCTTTTTCGTCTGTTTCCGTCTTGATTCTTTGGCGCCGGCCACGGCCCGCGCCGCCCCGTCTTGTTCGCCATCTAAATCTTGGCGTCTCTCTCGAGTCCTAGCCC
>Ga0115030_1000106_pt1 | contig 29609 bp, 53 predicted proteins | sample SidtaG_4_FD_87174 | JGI IMG/M metagenome (GOLD analysis project Ga0115030, IMG submission 87174) | Marine algal microbial communities from Sidmouth, United Kingdom - Sidmouth_Male1 metaG | ecosystem: Host-associated > Algae > Red algae > Unclassified | place: Sidmouth, United Kingdom | collected... | reverse complement strand
GCGCGGGGCCGGCGGCAGGGTCAGAGACCAGCGGACCAGCTGCAGCCGTGCGCTTGTTCCGGACCGTGGTGGCAGAGATGCGGACGCGACAGAGAGAGGGCAGTGAACAGGGGGGACCGGGCCGTTGGAGTGCGTCTACCGGCAGGTCAGCACGAACGGATGTCTGACACGAGCAGCACACCGTCCCGGGCCGGGAAGGGCGCGGCGGAGAGTTTCCAGGGAGCTGTTTGGTGTCTGACTGAGCTTTCTGCCCCCTGCATAGGGGGGCGGTGCGTCACCGGCGTTTGATGCTTTTGCGGATGCCGTACGGGACCCTTGCATGGCGGGATTGCGCTTGCCTCGCGCAAAAGATGATGCCACAGATCGAGTTTCGCTCAATTTGGGATGCACCCAAGTTCTCCCATTGGCAACGAGTCCGCGCTGAGTTTGTATCTGGCGTCAGAACAGACGTCGGACGCTGCGAGACTCTCTAGCGAGAACAAAAAAAAATGATGAAAATGATGCTACTGCTGATCCCCCATTTTTGTCTTCATCGGCGAAGACTGGGACTGCTTAGGAAAACAGGCCAACATTTGGTCTAGAACAGCAGCAAAAAGCTGCCGAGTGCGAATCTAAGACGCGCCATTGGCTCTTCAACCGCCAGGTCCGTGCAGAATCGAGAAGTTCTGTTTTCATCAGATATTCTTCCTTTCTCAGTCGTCCCACGGAGTGGAGTTGTTCAGAGCGGTTTGTTATGGAGATTTTCTTCGAGATTCTCAAATACTCTCAGAAAAACGAGTGTGCCGATTGTGCGCTTGCGGGCCGAACGGGCGCATTCTGTAATGGTGGGACCCGACATGCACTGCTGTTGATCCTCTTGGACAATCAGATACCTCCCTGCATCGCTGTTGCGCTCCCGTTCTCTGCCGATGAGGAAAAAATTGGGGGATCAGCAATATAGGGATCTATTGATGGTATGAGTGGAGTAGACACTACATCTCAGGATATACACAAGACGTGTAGGTCAGGACGCCTCCCAAGAGACTTCAAATTACCTTGATAGAACATTCGTGGGAAAAGATCGCAGGCCGAGAACAAATTTCGGTCCGCATTCCCGGAATTCTGAAGGGTCCACACACATCCCGGTCCCCTCGGAGGGCCCGTATCGAGGTGACGCATGACTCCCTCGGCCGTGTCTTGCCCATTCATGGGGTCTGATTGGACGCTCATCACCTCGCGCCCTCCCCTGAGTGGTCCTCTCGTGTGTGCCGCTCGGCCTCCCTGGACAACCGCCCGAGGCGGCTTCACATACTGCCTCCCTGAGGGCTGCTACTCTCTCGCTTGTGACCCGTCGCCGGATCGAACCGGGGCCCGTGTCGGCCTCTGACAGGGGGTTCATCTCACGTTTCCCCCACCTCAACGCCGGCGTCTCGCGGGACATGGAGCGTTGGCTCGCCGCCTCACACGGCACGGAGCAACCCCCCGCCCATGACTCAATCCCAGGGTGCACTAAGGGTCGCTTACTGAGACGCCCGCACAAGGCGTCCGATGGACGGGCTCACAACGAACAGGGAGCTCCTCGGAACGGCACTCAATCGCAATACCCTCTGGTGGTGTCTGGTGGTGCCGGAAAATTCGAAGATACACTTGTCATCACTGTGGGAGACGGGACCTGTTGGACGCGGCCGGGGTTCTCCCCGCGTCCCATTCTGACCCTGTAAACCTTCTAGGGTCGGGCTCTCTCGTCTTTTCCAGTTCCCTCCCCCACGAGGCGATGTGCACTTGGCCGACGCACCGAAGGCCGCGGCCGCCATGGCGGTCGAAATACTAGCCGAGGGGGCCGGCGCCCTCCTGGGCCCGGAAGCGGACTTCGAAGACAACTGTCTCGCCAACCCCTTTTCAGACTCTTTGCGGACATGAGCGGTCGTGGAATACACGTCTGGGGCTTACTTGTGGACTCCCCTAGGGGGTTCCTTGGTCGAGGAGCGCGTTTCCACTGTTGAAAGCTGCCGGACGGTCTCCATCTGAACCACCGTTCTGTGGATGAAAGGTCCTTTTGACGCCGTCCCCGAGTGCATGGTGACGGTCGTTTCTCTCCTCTGCAGGCAGGAGGATTGGCCGATGTGCCAAGTGCTTGGAGATTGGGCGGTGGGCGAGCGTTTCCCCGGGGTGGGTGACAAGCACCCCTTCTCGTGAATGCAAAACTTGGAGACTTTCCCTAAGGCGAGGGAGGACGACAGCGGATGTGATGTGCCAGGAGAGACTGGCGAGCAGACCATCCGCACATCCTGAGGTCTCCGCACCCTCTTTGTGCAGCTTGAGATACGCGACGTGCCTGTAGTACGTCTTAAGGCACTTTACCTGACGACACCGATGTGAAGGGAGCTGGTGGAGGTGCCCCGCGGCTTTCCCGCGCGGGTGCCGAAGATGGAGGCGCTGCAGGGCAGCACGCTCCCCAATATATACCTAGGGGGTCACTTTCACCTCTTGTTGGCTCTCCCACGAGCCGTAGAGGTGTCTGGTGTCTGTATTGGGAGCGTTAGCCTCCATGGCCACCTCTGGCGCTTGCTTTTTGCGTCACGGTGAGTGCTCTTTCTGCGTCACGGTGAGTGCTCGCCCTTCTCATGACTTATAATTCGTGCTCGGCCGATCCCTGGGTCAGTCGTGGGACAGTCGTGTTCTTGAATACACTCGGGAGCTCGTCCGTCTCGACAAGAGGAGCGGGCGTCAGACTCGTTGCTTCAGTGCACTGCAAAACCCGAAAAGGTCTTCTGCTGTGTCAAGTCGTTGGCCGAAGACGGGAACTTTGTCCTGACGGAGTGCCCCGGGGACCCCTGTATTCCCTATGGGAGGGACGGAACACACGAGTTACGTGTCTGCCGTCTGAATCGGGACTTGGTAGACGACGGGTCGGCCCGAGTGGGCCTCGTTGCGGCGGCCGCGCATCCGCCAGCGCCGGCAGCGGAGACTGCTGTTTCCGCCTTGTTAATGCTGCAGTTTTGGGGCGCGGTGTCGCATTTGGTTCAAGCTCCCAGTGTGGCACGTCAGTAGACTTGTGTGCGTCGAGCGCACCCCCTGGAACTTGGTAGTGGTACGATCCCCTATATTGGGAGACACTCGGGTCCGCCCTTCGCGCCCAATCTTCCGTTAACTTCGGACGTGTCATCCCAGCTCAAGACTTATATCTCAGTGAGCATCGCCGCGTGGTCGGGCTTGGGGCGCTCCAGAGAGCTCCCTTCCATCCTGAATAACGAGGAGCACCATCGTCGTTATGGATTTGATCCGCCTCTTGTTGCGGCTGCGCAATGAGTTGGCGTGCATCGTCTCACACCCTACGGGTAACCGCGACGCCAAACGGCTGCACTCTCTGACTCCAGCCGATACGATCCGCTGTGCTCTGTCGGAGGCTTATCCTTTCGCATTGGCGGACACCAATACGGTCCTGGCCGGTTGGTCCCTTCGGCACTGGGCCGGCTCCGTGGACCAGCCCATGGGGGTCCTTGTGCCGGGGACGCCTCAGCGTCCGCAGTCTCCTACCCTGACCCATTATGGAGCGAACTCCTGCTCTTTTGCTCAGCTTCTATTATGGGGCGGCGACTGGCCCCTCCGCGAACCCGCCGTTTCTTTCTGGGCTCGATTCTTCGGCGCCGCAGGGTGTAGAAGCATCAAGAGCCGGTGAAAGCTTCCCTAGATAGGTCGCACGACGTAGCACCCGCATGGCCTCCTCCGTGCCCAGCCAGCTTTGTCAAGAACGTCGCACCCATCCGGTCCTCAAAAACAAGCGGAGCGTACCGCCGAGATACTCATGTTGCAGCACGTTCTGGAGTTAGAAAATTATGCACGCCGGTGCACGGTCGGAGGTTCCTTGTTCCACTGCGGGCTGTGATCGACAGCGGAAAAACGAAAGGCATGTACGATTACATACGGGAGTGGGCCTACGGCAGCCCGGCGCGCACGCAGAAGCTGGTTTATACGACCACAATACGGTAAGGGTGACAAGGATGTGCTCAAAGCTACGCGGGTGCGTGACACGCGTTCCATGACAGATCTGTGTCCGTCGAGGTGGCGACTCCGCTCTTTTCTTGAGCCCTGCATCTGTCCTCCAGTGCTTGTAGCCGGCGTCAAAAAACTGCTTGTATTCAGATAATGGTCTGATGACAGTCGGCCGAAACCGCGCTTTCGACAGCCTTGGTTCACATTTCTTTTTTAGAACGGGAATGGGGCTACCTCTGTGGCCTACCTCCGGAACATGTGCGGGGCCAAACAGTACTATCCAATAGGGTCCTTGGTTCTTAAACTCTAGATTCTTCTGAGAGCGGGAAAGAGCGTCTGGGTACACCCAGTCCCCGGATTTATCCGCGTTATTCTTGCCAGAGTCTTTGGTGAAAGGAATGTGAAATCGAGGTAAACCCAGTTCCCGGCCTGATCCGAATGAGACTTCTCATTGGTGCGGCCGCCAAGCGCCCGCTTGGAAGTGGCCGGCTCTTTGCACAGCTGCCGACGAACCTCCGGGAGGAGGGCCTTGAGGTCACCAATGAACTGTTTCGCCGCCGTAGAGACGTCCATCGTTTCTTTATTGCCTTGTCTGAGTCGAGGCATACGCTCCATGCCAATGAGCTGGACTCGTTTTGGGCTCACAAGGGCAAACGGGAGTTCCTCTGGGCTCTCGCTTTCATGCGCATCACATGCACGAATAAGGAGGGACAGATGACTGTCCCAGTCCGTCCAGTGCTCCGTGAGGTAGCACAGGAGCTGCCGAACCAAGATGCGGCTACACCGTTCAACCTGCTCGTTACTCTGCAGATGGTATGATGATGTGTAGTTTGAGCTTACCCATCAGCTAGAGAGTTTCTTTGTTACGAACCGAGGCAAAGTGAGGCCCGTTGTCTGTCAGGACAGAGTCGGGGATGCCATTTACGGCAACTCAGGTATCAATGAAAGCGGACACAACTGTGAACGCCTTTTCATCCCGTAACGGGACGGAACACGTACGCATAGTGATCCGGTCGCGCATGAGCAGCTGTTTGTGACCGCCCCTAGAGGTAGTCAATGGAATTAAGAGATCCATCTCAAGCCTCGAAAAGGCCTCTAAGGCTGAAAGCAATTTCATCATGAAAGCGTGCTTCCTCTCTGTGAAATGGCTCTTGGCGCACCCGGGGCATTGCGCGACACGCGTATTAATGTCTACGCCCATCATATTCCAGAAAAAGTACCGACGGAGGGTTTCATACAACCTCCGGGAGCCGGTGTGCCCGGCCAGCACCGACCGGTGTTCGTGCGGCCAGAGGTGCTGCTTCAGCGCCTCGGGGATAGTCTCTTGAGTATTTGGCCCATACGTCGAGTGTCGGAATATGAGCCCGCTCTTCTCCCGAAATAAGAAGGCTTGCGGACTCCTCTTGGAGAGAGGTGGCGAAAGAACGTCCAGTTCTTTCATCCGTACTTGACCGAACGCATCCTCGGCTTGGCCGAAGAGCATATCTTGGGCCTACAGCGCCCCCAGGGGGCCTCGGACGGCGAGGCAGACTCTAGGGCGCCACTCTCCCTGTTCTCGTTGGCGAGGACGGGGATATCCTCGTCCCACGGACTAGAGTTGACAAACCAAGTGGGCAGACGTGCTACCTGGCGTGCGACTTTGAGATCCTTACCCGGCTCATGCCGGACATCATATGTGTACTTCGGAAATCGAAGGCTCCAGCGGTTGATCCGCGCGTCGGACTTGCGCTGATAAGTACCGATAGTAGGGCCCTGTGATCACACCGGACGAAGCCCTGGGCACCCTCGAGGAAAGACCTCGAGTAGTTCATCGCCCAAGCAGCGCCGAGCGCCTCAATCTCGGTGGCGAAGAAGCTCTTCTCCGCGGAGAGGAGAGCACGACTATAATAATGAATGGGGTGATACTCCCCATCGGGTCGTTGTCTCTACAAACAACTACACAGTTGTCAGTAGCTGGCGTCCACACTTACGCCGTAGCGTCCATCTCTCCTCCGTAGAGTAGAGATGAGTGCGGCTAAGCGCCGGCCTCGTAGCTCTGAGAAGGCGTCAGTCTCGTTTTCGTCGGCGTCGGGAAGCTTCTTGGAGAGCATGGTGCTCTTCAATGCTGTCAGAGGCTTCGCTCTCGTGGCAAAGTCCGCAACGAAACGAACCATGCCGCAAATTTAGAGAAAACCGTTCATCCTTGTTGGGGTGTCCGCATGGTAAAGGCCGCTAAAAGCCCTGAGCTTCTTCTCCAGGCCACGTGCTCTCATCATTCACATATCATTACCGAGGTGCGCCACTTCTTCTTGGATTAAATGGCACTTAGCCGCCTTCAAGGTGACCCCTACCTTTTCTGGGCGTGTCAATACCTCATAGAGGTATTATAAGTTTTACTCCGGGGAGCTTGAGATGACAATAACAACTTTCAGATATACTGAGCATATATGGGACTTGACGCGGGCGAGGAGCATGATCAAATCCCATTGAAACGATGCGAGGACATTGCGCAACCCAAAGGGGAGGCGCGCGCACTGTCATCCGCACCCGAATGGCGCGTTCTGGAAACCGAGGTGTTTATCCCCTTTCGGATACTGGTATCTGCCAGTTTATTGCTGACCTCCAAAAGATGGCGATTGCAGAGTGGTTGCAATCATTTAGCGGCGTACGTGGACCAATGGAAAGGCTAAGAATCATCTCAGTTCTCTAAACAATCTCCTCATGCAGCTCTGTGCACTGGAAACGCACTTTAGGATCTCAAGAAATCTGAAGTAATTTGTTGTTCTCATGAGCAATCAAAGGTCTGGCCCAGATCCCTCTCAATGCCCTATTCAGTCCCAAGCAAGCGGCCCAAAAATCTCAGGAAATTTCATTGTGGGTTGCAATGGCTGTGGGTGACTTCTGCAAGACACGGTGATTGGCTTGCAAAATTACTGGCGGCAACTCTTTGCCAATAGTTCGATCGTGGCTTGTCGAACAACCAATCCGACTTCACTTCTACGCCTTGTCGTCGGCTCTGCCTCCCTTCTCCCTCCAACCGCCATTTTTTGGAGGTCAGCAATACTGTGTTCCAGTTTAGAGAGGATAACACCCTGGCATCCCCGAGAGAATCAAAACGCATATCCATCCTAGGAATAGGATATTCGTCCTTGTCATTCGTCAGGTTCAGCTTTCTGCTATCAATACAGAAGCGTACCGAGCCACCAGGCCTCTGTATCGTAATCGCCGGGCTGTCCAAATCCCCTGTAGAGGGTTCTATCACAACCATTTAGATCATGCGCTCGACTTATAATTTCTCTCTCTCCCCGTCCGAAGGTCTGGCCTTGAAGGGGTGATTCCTAACGGGGAAGAACACGGGCTTTAACCGAATGCGCTGATCCAAACCGCGTATCAGAGCAAGAGTACACCCCCATAGGGAGCCTTGCTTTCTCAAGAGGGCCTATAGGACCCCGGATGATCCGTCGGGTACGGACGAGACGCGCAATTCTGCGAAAGAGTGATCTTCGCTCCCCTTTGACTTCCCCTCGATCTCTTTGAGATCGTGGTCGGAAACCTCTTAGGTCGGCCACTCGTACGGTTCGATGAAACTCACGATCATATCATTCGGCAGCCGAAAGCGCGCGGCCCTCACGTGAACCACTAGGATGCACATTTCCACGCCCACCCAAAATATGCCGGGACCTTTGGCGACCTGCATTACACGTTTTTAATACAGTGGTGGTCGCCCCCACACGTAGCCCTGCCCCGTGGAAATAATACTCACGCGAATGTGAGCGATAGTCCTGGGTTGTTTCGAGGCTGTTGCGCCTTTGGGGCACGCGCAGTCCGCGCTGATGGATGCGACGGGGTGCCTCTTTTGGGCACAGACTTTCCAAATAGGTGTTCTGGTACCGATGAGGAACTCGACGTGCTTCTCCTGGGTTGCACTATTCGTTGCTGAAATATTCATGAAGGAGGTGCCCAGACCAGCTGGAACACTCATGTTTCTTACGACTCCAAAGGAGATGTACGAGGTGCGACCGCCTGAGGTCAGCCCGAGGCGTACCGAACAACCAATGGGAAGCGATCATCAATCGACGCCATGGAACATTGACTCCATCTCACCCCGCGATTGTAGCGGGGCGTCATTCGGCATGACGTGCCGATTTTATAAGCTTGGGACCACTCTCTGTATCCCGGATGGCCGGGGTAGCACGATCGACTCTTCTCGTCATAAACAGCCTGAAGACTGGCCCACAGCTCGAAAAGTGCATGAATACACATGCTGTGCCCTCAGGGGGTTTCCCTTGGAGTACCGCAGATGGCCTCTTGGGCGAGTTCTTCCCGTCACTCTGAAAATACTCGTACTTCTTCGTTTTCCGGAGAGTTGTCGGTCGAGGAGTGACGACCGCCCCCATCACTCGTTTTCCGAGGGGGACTTGTGCTGTCCTCTTCGAAACGTCCGTCGCCTTCCACCCCTGGGGCTGATGTGTCATGCTAAGACGACTAAGGCGGGCCCAGGCTTGAGCGTGTGGCTGCATCTTCGTTCCTTGAGAGAGGCTGATTCTTTTAGGGACGCTCCGCCAAACCCTTTTCGTAGGGTTCCTCCAACAAGCCCTGGGTCACCGCATCCACGCCGGCACGGGAACGGAAGAAATGCCCCCGCTTGTTACATAGCAGGCAGTTGTACGTTATCGGTCGCCCGTAGCGACCTCTCGCTCTTTGCCAAGGACCCGGAGGGACGTCCCTCACCCTGCATAGGAATGTCGCTGCTTCTGTGGTGCACGTGTGTGGTGTACGCCGGGCGGCCCAACGCTCACAACGAACCTCGTGCGGTCGGGTCTTTTCTGTCTTTTGTTCCTCCTGTTGTCTGCGATAGTCTTCAACCTTCCTCTCGGCAGACGGCACCAAAAGGTCCATCGAAATGTTGACTGTGCTGTGTTTGCGCACATGAGCGCGAATCTTCCAACCGCGCCCCTGCCATCAGCGGCTCTTCATCTGTCTCTCTGTGTGAATATATCCACAGTGGCGACGTAGCCCCCAAAGGCGTACATAAATCTTTTCCTCTGTCTCTTAACTCTCCTGGGAGGCCCTATGGGACAGAACTTCATGATTTTTCAGCGCCCGCGCGTCCGGACACCTTCCGAGGAGCCATTTGACCAGTTTCATCCGGGAACTGACCTCTTGAGTCCGTCCCCCCTGGACGGACGGCATGATGGAATGTAGCTCCTACTGAAGGTCCTCATTGGTGAACTCTGGAACGAGGTAGAGGGCCCTACTCTTTGATACATCATGTTCATTACCCACTTTCACGAAGCGGTTGAGAAAATCGAAGACGCCTCTTTCTCGCATCACATCCCATTCTCCGCCACTGTAAAAGGTGGCCGATTCGTTCTTCCGTAGACGGCCTAGGTCGTGTGCCATCTCCCGGTCACACCAGACGTCCGTGTTTGCCAAAGCGTACGACGCGCAATCTGAAATTCCGGCATATCTATTATCCGCACGAAAGATGTTCTTGGGGCGCTGGAGACTACTATATCCCTTCGTCACGCGCTCTAGGGCGCGTGCTACCGCAGTTTGGGCGACAAGAAGACTTCCAGCTCTTCCGGAGTACTCCTCATGCGAGGAGGAGGAGTTCAGCCTGCGAAGAAGGCGCCTGGTCCGTCAGATGTCGTCGACGGCTGCCTCCAAGAAGGACAGCTGTTCATCTTACATGCTGACAACAGCGTGTAAAAAATCTGGTAGGGCCTCCGAGAAAGCGTCCCCCTCCCGGACCCTTTTCGAAGCCCCAACCCCACTTAATTGTGGGGGTGTATGACGTAGACCCTCGGGCGTGGCCCGCTGGGTCCGGCCAACGTACGTCCCCTGTGCTTGGGTAGGGACTTCTCGTTTCCGACCACAAGGAAACCCCGGCACTCCGGGGGAGCCACCTTATAGCCACTTTGTTTCGGTCGCGAAAGGAGAGGAAATCAGGAATTTCCTCCGGTCCCATCCTCCGTCGCTTTTCGGGCGACGCACTCTCATGGACACAAGCGTGTGAGCCAGGGCCTCCCCAAAAGCCGCTTTTCCACTATCCCTCACTAGTTGTGGAACGAACGCCTCTTGAAGGGGAGCCCGCGCTTTGGGCGCGGGAATGCGTCATTTCCGAACCATGCGCAACAACAACGCCCTCCTACGGGCACTTAAATTCTTCGTGAGTAGCTTCGTACGGAGATGTTGTGAATTCGGGTGGCGTGCTGTGATCAACGGGGAACTGGCGCTCCCCTTGTCCTTTTACCGAACTCAAATTGCATATTTTCGCCCCTGTTTCTCTGAACCCCGCCCGGAGTATGCACCGGAATCATGATCGCTCGTGTTTTCACTTCATATGGCTTCGACTGACTTTCTGAGAAGGAAGTTTTCCTCGCTTCCGTACATGCCCCGGCATATGAAAATGATCTCTAACTCCCGAAACGCCGGCACAATTGCTCTTGAACGGCCGGCCTCATGACGCAAAAGTGCTCATAATACTGAGCGCAGGTCTTCTAGTCCAGGAATGTTGCCTGCGCCCCCGATTGCAGACCCGTTTTGCGAACGATGGCGTCCGAGAGAGGCACGGGCTGAATACGGCTTACTGGTCTGAAAATACGCTCAGCACGTGGCCAACCAGCTCTAGGTCGCAGCAGGTGGCTCCAAAAGAGTACCGGACCTGACAGAAGCCAGTCAATGGAGGCCACAGAGCAAAATGCACGTTTCGCTTGCGATCCCGACAGTCTAGAAACTGAACACCCTGTTCAGGTACCATCGCGAGATTCTTTACAATGCTTCGTTCTCGCGACGCACGCTACAGTCTCACTGGCGACGCTCTGGGAGACTGATGTATTCCCGTTCGCCTCTCGGGCGCTGCCTGTTAGCAACCTCCTATCTGTTTTGCCCTGTTCTCGAAAGCCCCTCTTTTTCTCAGCGGCCTCTGACGCATGTGAACCTTTCTGCTGTATTGTGATGCTCACCAGATACAACCGACACTCATAGCAGTTGCCTCGCTCATGCTCACCTCATTTAAACGCCATGATCGCTCAGCTTTCTTGCAGAAGTGAGTTCTGGCTTCCTCTACTGGCATGCGGATGTTCTCCACGACGCCATGAAATCTTAGAGTCGCGGTGGCGTCGTACGCATACTTGAAAGAAATGGTTAAATGCAAAACCTCAAAGCAGGGCCTGATGGCAATTGAAGACCTCATCCCCCGTGGGAAACCCCACTAAATCAACCGAAGCAGCAGTCGCACCCAAGGTAGGACAGAAGACATAACAGGTAACACATTGGAAACTGAAACGCGGTAACAGAAGGCCGACAGGGTTGACGGGACAGATCAGAAAGGGCCTGGCCCTGTCGCCGGCCGATCCTCGCCATTAAGATGCTGTGGATCCTACGCTCAGTGCGGACGAGGTATAGCTCCGTCGAGGAGCCCAGCACAGAATGCGGAGCGGAGCAAAGGATAAGCAACCCAAACGTCTGGATCATAGGTCGCGGAGTGCACCAGACTCACGGAAGTAACGCAAACGCAGCGCTGATATATTAAAAGACGCAGGATGACCCCAATGCATGCACTCATATACCCTCAGAAACAAGACACAGAACGTGCACAATACCGACCCCCGGAGGCCACCACGGGGGGACCGGTGCCCAACGCGCCGCAGTCTCCGGCCCGGGCCTCTGATGGCCCTTGCCCAGCACCCTCGACTACCTTCTCACTTGAACAGGACTCCCGTTCGTCTCGGGGCGGAAGCAACGAATACACCAAGACTTCCCAGACCTCAGGACTTAGACAAGAGTAGTTCCTCACGACTAATCCACAGCATTTTCAATTTTTCCGGTTACAATTCCTGTCGGATTTTATCCCTGGTCGAGATCAGATCTCGGTCCGGTTTGCGCTAGGATTGCGGAAGCTTGCACAAGATTCCCGGTCCCTCCGGAAAGCCCGGATTTGGGACCATGCCTTTCTCCCACGGCCGTGTGAAGCCCCTCCAGGGGGGGCCGATCGGGTGATCATCACCCGGCGCCCCTCAAGAGGGGCCGTTCTGAGTGGGGCCCTCGGGCTGACTGGCCACCCGCCCAAGGGGGCTGTCCCAAGCTCCCTTCCTAGGCGGGTGTGACGTGAGTGTGCGCGGCATGTCCTCGGCTGATAACGGTGTTGGTGTCACCCCTGACAGGGGATTTCGCCGACCTATTGCCCACGTCACGGCGCGCTTCTGGCGAGGCCGGGCGCGGTGTCCCGCCACCCCCCCACCAGGCCACGTGGGAACCCCCTCTCCATGACTCATTTTCAGAGCGCCCCTGGGGGCCCGCTCCGGGACGCCGCACGGGGCGTTGGACCTGCGGGTTCACCGAGCCGCGGGATCCTCGTTACAGTCCCATAAGGCGGGGACCGCTGGCTGTGTCTGGGGGTGCCATGGCTCTCGGCGGAACCCATTTCGTACCCCGGGGTGAAGGCCTCTGTTAGGCGCGACCGGGGGCTCCCCGTGCCGCTAGTTGCTCGTGTACCCCACCCAATGGTGGGGCTGCGCCGTGTACCTCGCTCCCGGGCCATTTCAGGCGGGATGGCTTCGGCTGCCCCTCCCGACGTGGCGGCCGCCATGGCGGTCTATCGCCAAGATCAAGGGGCGGGCGCCTTTCTGGGCCCCGAGGAGAGCGTCGACGACGATGTCTTGTCCAGCCTCTCTTCGGCCTCTTTCCCGACACACGCCGTCATCGACGCGATGACTGGGCGGTATCCTTGGATCACCGTGCGGAGGCTCCAGTAGACCGGCGCTGTTGTCTTCAGCCGTCGGATGGTTTACATATGGACCGCCATTTGGAGAATGTACGCTCCCCCATACGCCGTCCGCGAAGGAACGGTGCCGGACCACTTCTTCCTCCGCAGTCGAGAGGCCTTGCGGGTTTGCCCAATGCTGAGGCAGTTTGCTGTTCGCTATCTCCCTTTAGAGGTGGGGAACAAGCCCCAATGCTCCTGGTATTACGGCCTGGCGTCTCTTCCGAAGTGAGGGAGGGTGAAACTCGGCTAGTTGTGCCAAGCGCCATGGGGAAGTGGACCTTCAGTACCTCCCTTCTCGTTCTCACGCTGTACAAACGGCGTGAGGTGCGCGACGTACCTGTGCTTCTTTGTAAGGGATTATACCCTACCACACCAGTGTGGTGGGTGCAGGCTAAGGTGCCGCGCGGCATGGCCGCCCAGGGGCCTCAGATGGTGGCACTGCAAGGGCGCCTACTCATGGGGGATCCCCTACGGGGTCCCTATCACCTTATGTTGGCGCCCCTATGGTCCGTCGAGGTGGTGCATGTTTTCGTTCGAAGCATCCTTCATCAAGGACACCCCTGGCGCCTGCCCCGGGCCATACGGTCAGCCTTTGCCGACCTAACGACCGAGCACCTGTTTTCGGCGGACCGTTCCTTCCGGCCTCTTTTTGAGGCCAGCCTGGAGCTCCGCCGCCTTAACGAAGAGCGCGCGACAGCGGCTGGGCTTGAGTGAAATGGGGGACTCCGAAGGGTCCCCTGTTGAGCCAAGTATTTAGACGAAGAGGGAAGCCAAGTATTTGGACGAAGAGGGGACCATGGTCCTTTTTGACATTCTGAGAGACCCCCGTCTGGCCTATGAGGGAAATGTGACGCACCTCCACCGCATCTGGCCATTAGATCAGGACTCGGCGGACGCTAAGTCGGCCTAAGTTGGCCTCGTGGTGGCTCCACGGCCCCCGTTGGCACCGAACTAGACGGCTTCCGTTCCCTTCGTCCAAAGGCCGCCCTTTTGGGCCGCTCTATCGCGCCCGGCTTCTGTGCTCCGAGGTACAGGCCGGCACACGCGTGCCCGTCGGGTCTCCCCCCCTGGGGGTTGCAGTGGAGCGACTCCAGTTGTTTAAGGACTGGCGCTTGCCCCTCCAGCGGCCCTTCCTATTTTTACATGGGAGGGGTTGGTCCATTTGGGAACCCCTCTTTCCGTAAACCGGGCCATATGGTAAAGCTTGGGGCGCTCCCTTGGGGAGCTCCCGTCCATCCTTACTGATGCGGTGGACCATGCGCTCCTTTTTGGCGTTGAGCTGCACCTTGGCGCGGTTTCGTAACGCGGTGCCCGCGATTGTGTCTCGCCCAATGGGGGAACGGGACTCCAAGCGGCTGTAACAGCTTAGTGCAGCCGAGACGCTCCGTAGTTTCTTGACGAAGGAGTACGGTGTCGCCTGGCGGACACCAGTACGGTCGTGGCCGGATGGTCGCTTCGGAACTCGGCCAGCTTGGCGGCCCCGGCTCGAAGGGCGGCTATGCCAGCGGCGCCCCATCGTCCGCAGTCTCCTCCCACGCGTCAATATGGGGCGAGCTCTAGTTCTGCGGCGCAACCTCTTTATGGGGTAATCTCGGGACCTGGGACGAACCCGCCATCCTTCTCAGGTCCTGAGTACTACGCGCCCGCGGAGGACCCCAGCCAGGGCTATGACCCTGGCTATGGTGCCCGTTCCGGGGGTTGGTGACCTGGTCACCCTAGGGTGCCCATGTGTCTCATATGTCCCCCTTCTGCTTGGTCTGCTGCCCGTAATCGCCGCTCCTGAGGGGGTGGGCGCAGTCTTTCTTACTATCGACCTGTCTTGTGTCCCGTATAGATCAAAAGGCTTAGCATCTTGTCTTGTGCTCTTTTCTTTGCTTGTGTCACGAAGTCACAGGGGTCCCGAAGGCTTGTCTCCCGACTTAGTCAGAACAGAAAACATCTTTCCGCGTCAACGAGGGGAGCTTGACACGTTTGCGCCAGTAATACTTACGAATTGCCTCGCTAGGGAAGAAATAGAAAACTTTCCACGCGGCTTTCTGGTCAGGAAACTCGAGTCATTTGACTAGGACCTTCAATTGTCCTTCATCAGCCAAACCGTGGTTGACAAGTCGTTCGAAAACGAGTTCGGGACCCTCCCTGATTTTGTCGCCCACCATAAGGAGAGCTTGTGCCCTATGGGCACGGGTCCACTTGGAATCCCGCACCGGTGGTGTGGGGGCACCAGTGACATGGTCACTGCTTCCTGTGCGGACACCCCAAGGGCTTTTCACCAGAAACCGATGATCATAGGATTGTTGTACCATGTAGGGTCCTTGGGTCTTAAACAGAAGCTTCTTCAGAGAACGGGAGTGGGCCTCTAGAGTTTTCCAGTCCCCGGCCGTGACCGCGTTGTTTCTGTTCTTCGTGAAATCGTCCAACGCCGGCTGAATGGTGGCCTTGGATTTGCCAACTGCCGAAAAACCGCCAAGAGGAGGGTCTCAAGGTCCTGAACATTCTGTTTTGCCGCTGTGGAGGCGTCCTCCGTCCTCTCCTTGGCTTCTCACAGCAGAGGCACACACTCCATGCCAATAATCTGGAGCCGTCTGCGAATCACGAAAGCAAAGAGGATTTCCCCAGTGCTCGCGTGTACATGCGTATTTCACGCAGTATAAAGAAGAGACCATGACTTTTCCAGTCCGTATGCTGCTCCGCGACATAACACCCGAGCTGCCGCAACAAGGTGCCGTTATATCGCTCCACCTGCCCGTCGGTCTGCGAGTGATAGTAAGAGGTACAGCTCGAGACTATACACAACAAACCTAGGATTCCTTGATTATGAACCGAGGCAAACTGAGCTTCTTCGTCCATAAGGACAGAGTCGAGGATGCCATAGGCAGCCACTTGAGTATGAACTCACGCTGACGCTACCGTCAGCGCTGTCGAGTGCCGTAACAAAATGGCTCGCGTCAGCTTGGTGAACCGGTCATAAATGACCATTTCATGCATTTTATCAACGCTACGAGTGGTCAATGGGCCTAGCAGGTCCCTTGCGAGCCGAGAGCACGTCTCGAGAGCTGGGAACAGCTTCATTGTGGAACTGTTCCTCATTTCTGAGAGCAGGATCTTCGCGCACGCGGGGCATTGCTCCACGTGCTTGTAGATGTCTTCTTCCACAGCAGGCCAGTAGATATATCGGCGCAGAATGCCATAAATGCTCCGAGAGCCGGTGTCTCAGGCCAACACCAACTGGTGTTGGTGCCGTAAATTGGGCAGTTTCAGCGCCTCTGGGATGACCACTTGGGTCTATCTCCCGTGTACTGAATGTCGGCATAGGAGCCCGTTGTTCTTCCGAAAAAAGCAGGCTGTCCAACTCCACTGAAGGTCGGGTGGCGTGAAGTACTTATGTTTTTTTCAGTCGTGCTTGTAAGAAGGCATCTTCGGCCTCACCGGGGATTATTTCTTGGGCCGACAGCGCCCCCATGGGGACTTCGGACGGCAAGGAGGCCTCTAGAGCACCACTCTCCGGCGTCTCGATGGCGAGGAAGGCGATATCCTCGTCCAAGGGAGTTGAGTCGAGTCCCACGGTGGGCAGACGCGGTAGCGTGTCGGCGACTATGTGGTCCTTACCCGGTCGCATGCCGGATCTCATATGTGAACTCCCTTAATCGAAAGCGCCAGCGCTTTATCCGCGCGTTTGGAGTCATGTTGGTGAGTACCGATAGTAGCTTCCGGTAGTCCCACCGGATCAGCAACTCTGCCCCCTGCAGGTACGACCTCAAATATGTCACAGCCCAGACGACCCCGAGAGATTCTATCTCAGTGGCGACGTAAACCTTCCCCGCCGGGAGAAAAGAACGACTATAGTAGCCGATGGGGCGATATTCCCCATCGCGTTGTTGTTGCTCTAAACAACCCAGCTGTTCATGGCTGGCGTCTTCTTAAACGATGCAGTACCAGTCTCCATTTTAAGAGGTGGTGGGGGTGGCTGAAAGGCGTCCTCTCAGCTCCTCGAAAGATTTCTTCTCCTTTTCCATAAGAGAAGGTAGCCTTTCGGGGAGCTTTGTGTTTGCCAAGGCTGTCATGGGCTCCGCTATCTCGGAGAATTACGCCACGAAGCGACTCTATACACCGCAAATGTCCAGGGCACTCTTCATCTGGGCTTGGGTCTCCGCATACCGGATGCCCCTTAGTGCCCGGAACTTCTTCTCCAGGACATGTACTCTTCCCGGCCTGAAAACATGGCCCAGGTACTCCACCTCCTCTCGAAAGAAGTGGCACTTGGCCGCCTTCAATGTGACCCGTGCCTTTTCTAGGCGTGTCAACACCTCATCAAGGTGTTGTAAGTGTTCTTCTGGGGAGCGTGAGAACACGATAATGTTTTCCAGATATACTACGCATATCTGCCACTTGATCCCGGCTAGGAGCATATCCATAGCCCTTTGAAAGGTTGCGTGGGCATAGCACAACCTAAAGAGAAATCACAAGCAGTGCCACTCTCCAGATTGGCAAGTGACCGCCGTGAGGTCCCTATTCTTCTCGACAAAGTTGGACTGTGATGCTCCTCGCCGACTCCACTGGCGGTTCGCGGATGGATGATGATCGGTGACACCCACTGTACCCCAGACGGTACATTTGAAAGACGTGGTCACGTTTCCCACATTCGTCTCGGTTCATCTTGGGGAGTTAATTCTGGCGTGTTTGGATTTGATCTTCGCTTTGCTCTAGTGTCTATTCTACCAGGGGACTCAATTGATCCTTTTCCGCTCATTTGATGCTCATTTTCAGCGTCTGTTTTCGAGCGCTTCCCGTTGTCTGATGTCCGTTCTGACACCAGGAATGAACTCAGCGTGGTCTTTGTAGCCCTGGGGGAACTGGGATACATTCTACCAAGGGGAAAAGTCACTTTGGGGCGCCATATTTGGGGCGCCCTGGGGCGGTTCCCGGCACTCCAAGGAACCTCAAATGCCGCTCTCTGTCCGCGCTGTGCTCTGTCATGGCTGCGCGCGCGCGCAATATCATCCACCATTGTGTCCGCCCGACACGTGGGCACGCCTGGACGCCCCCCACGGCGCCAACCTGCTAGTGTCTGCTGTACGAGGGGGCTCATTTCACCCAGAAAGGACCGTTTGATGCTGCTGCTGGCAGGGCTGTCCTGAGGAACTCATATAGCGAACGGCGGCTCTGACTGCATAAATGAGCTCAGCGATGCCGTTTTGGCCTCGGGACACCCGCTCGAGCTTCAGCTCTCGGGCACTGTACCTCGAGAGGTACTGAAGCATCAACCTTTGAAGCGCCCGAGAGGTCCGTGTTGGGGGAAAGGTAGACCACTGATAGGACGCAGTCTGTACCTATGAAACACCCCAGAGAGCAGTAATTGATCAAGGACGGGATCTTGTACAAAGCAGCATGCCCTGGTGGACCTATGTCCTTCAACTTCGCGCGCTTCTTGACGTCTGTTTCCCTGCCTGAGATGTCAGAACCGGAGCATGAAGACGGTGAAAAAGTCGGCACTGAGGGCATTCAAGCGCGATGTCGTCATGATAGGGTGGGTCTGACGGAGTGGTCGGGTGGTGGACGAGGAGGGCGCGTCGGGCGGGGCCGGTCCAGGCGGATTAAGGAGGACCTACGGTGGCCACCACCCGCTGTTTCTCGAACACTCGTAGCGCCCACTGGTCCGGGCTCCACGACTCCTTGGGGAACCGTGAGCGTGAGCATCTTGTGTAAACAACTTCGCCTTTTTACAAATGTGCTCTTCTCAAGCTGAGAGCGAGAGAAAAGGGCCGGAGATGAGGGCAACATGGGCCAGTTCATACACCGTTGCAAGACGAAATCGTCGTTTTTTGTGCATTTCGAGGGGGCGGGGGGGGGGCAGGTCGACGTCGGGCGTCCTAGAATGGCCTTTCCTGATACGTTTTTGACGCGCTTCTTTCGTAGCAGGTAAGCTACAGGGGTTTCCTCCCCGCGACACTCGGGTCCATGCTTGAGATGCTCATGGTCTCACGGGGAAGCGCAACGAAGCGGGTTTGTGGGCCGTGATCACCCATTCTCATATGCAAGATCGCTGGAATCCCTGATTCCTCAAAAGCTCATTTGATCCTCAGCACAAGCTCATTTGATCCTTTGTTCCGGTAGAATAGACACTAATGGCCTTTTGAGTTGGTAAAGAATCCTATTTGGTGCGAGGGCGTGGGCTTCGGTGTGGGCGCGAGAGTGGGGAGCACTTGGCCCGGTGGGGACTATTTGAGAGGTGCTCTCGGTTGGGAGAAGTGGACGTACCTTGGGACAACCAACAAAGCACGTTCCCGCACACACACACAAGCTCAAGCCACTCAACCACTTCACCGTGGTCCCCCATCCCCTATCCCCACTGCGATTCAACACTGAATGGCACGTAAACGCCGTAAGGTGTTTATCCTCCTCGGGTACTTGTATCTGCCAGTAGTCCGCGTTGCAGTCCAGTGTGAAGAGCACCCGGGCACCCTGTAGGGAATCTTTGCCTTCATCCATCGTAAGAATGGGGTGCGCATCCTTGCCTGTCATGGAGTTCAGCTTTCTGTCATCAATGCTCAAGCGTACAGATCCAGCAGGCTTCGGCACCATAACGACAGGGCGAGTCCATTCCCCAGCGGAGTGTTCGATGACCCTGATCGAGCGCGTGCGCTCGACTTCGAATTTCTCTCTCCTTCCCGGGCCAGAGGCACGGCCTGGTAGGGGCGTTGCCTCACAGAGACAACCCCGGGGTTCAGTCGAATGCGGTGTTCTACACCGCGTATCAACCCCAGGTTACCCCCCCAAAGTGGGGCATGTTTCTTCACGAAGGCCTTCGGGGCCCGTGACCATTCGTCGGGTAAAGACGGAACGTCCACTTCTGGGAGTGGAAATTCTTTCTCTCATATATTGTGCCCAGTCGAGCTCTTTGAGCTCATTCTGGGACATCTCGTAGGCCGGTGCCTCATCGGGGTCGATATAGCCCACAGTCATATCGGTTGTCAGCCTCAATGGCTTGGCGCTCAAGTGCATCACTTGGACAGTTAATTGCTCGCCTGCCACCATGATGGCGGGTCCTTGCGCGACTTGTACCCCATGCTCGTGGTACTAAGGGGGGTCGCCCCTTCACAAAGTCATGTCCCGTGTAGGTTCTCCTCCTGGGGATGTGTGCGATAGTCCCAGATTGTACCCAGGCCTTACGTGCCGGCCTCAGCTTACCTGTGCCCCCTTGGGGGCACACCGCACTAACTGACGCAACCGGGTGCCCCTTTCCGGCACCGTCTCCTTGTATGGGTACCTTGGTACCATTGAGGTGCTCCACTTGTTGCTCCTGCATTGAAATATTCTTTGTTGCGATATCCATAAGGGAGGTTCCCAGTATAACTGGGATACCCATATTGTCTACAACTCCAAAGAGGATGTATGAGGTCTCTCCCTCAAGGGCCACACCGATGCATACCGAGCGAACAATGGGGATTCAGCCCCCATTGACATCATGGAACATGGATGCCAACTCACCCAGCGGTTGGAGCCTAGTGCCGTCCGGCAGTAACGGCCGGCTTTCAAGCATGGGAAGACACCCCGTATCCAGGATGGCCGGGGAGATAAGGCCGACACCCTCCTTCAGGCATAAACTCAGGGCTTGCTTGAATTTATAAGAAGGCCATAATGCACATGCCGTGCCCTCAGGGGGTTTCCATTGGGATACCTACAGTGGCCGCTCGGGCCAGTTCTTTCTGGCTCGCTGGCAGTACTGGTACCTTTGTTTTGCCCTTAGAGGTGTCGGGCGAGGCGTGACCACCGCTGCCGTCACTCTTTTTACGAGGCGTCCTTGCCGTCCTTGACCAGTTCTTCGGCTGCCGCCGCTGCGGGTGAAGTGTCATCCTAGTAGGACCAAGGCGGGCCCAGGTTTGTGCCTGCGGCTGATACTGCCTGCTTTGGACGTCGCTATTCGTCTTGGGGACGCTCCGCCTTATGCTTCTCGTAGGCCGTGTTCAACAGGGCCTTGTTCGCCGCGTCGCGGCCGGGACCCAATGTGAGTTTTTCCCAGCTATGGAGGAGGAACTCAAACAGAGACGACGGCGCCTTGACCGTCGGGAGGCCCCGAGCGCTGTCTCCAAGAAGGAGAGCCTGTCAGTTAACAGCCTCATGAGAGCATTCATTGGATCCTGTCGGGCCTCCGAAAAAGCGTCCCTCCCTTGATTCCCTGGCGGAGCCCCAACCCCACCGACTTGTGGGGGTGTATGAGGTAAACGTACGGGCGTAGCCCGTGGAGCCAGACCGTCATACGGCTCCTGTTCTTGTCACGGGACTGCTTGTCACCACCCCGCTGGAAGCCCCGTCACTGCAGTGGAGACTCGCTATCGACCCCTTCTGGCGGTCGCAAAAGCAGGAGGGAATAGGATTTCCGTCCGTCCACCCCTCTGTCGCTCGCCGTGCGACGCACTCACGTCGGCACGCGCGCGTGACCCTCCACATGAGGAGGGTCCCCCAAAAGGCCACTCGTCCCTGAGGCCTCACTAGCTGCCTCACGAAAGCCTCGTGAAGAGGAGCCCGCGCCTTGAGGGCGGGACATCATCCCGCTCATGCTGTCCATAATGATGGAAGCCCTACGCCCCCGTGAGAGAATCCAGTCAACGAGTCACAGAAACAGGCACACCAAAAGGTAAGACAAAGAGAGGAAATCTATCGTGAGAGAACGACGACAGTGTCGGCCCGACTTCTCATGATGGGCTTGACCTTGCTCCCCTGAAACCACGAAACGTAGTGCATCCTGCCCTCAAAGCCGACGGGGTAAAGCCCCGTCAAAAACCCCAGCACAGGAAGCGGAGCACACAAAAGAATAAACTACCGGAACGCCTGGATCACAAGACGCGGAGCGCACCAGAACAACAAAAGCAACGAAAACGCACCGCTGAATGATTCTCGGACGCAGGATGACCCCAAAGCTACGCTACGGGCCGCAGTCTCAAGCACGGGACTCCAGTGGCCCCCGCCTAGCATCCTCGACTACCCTGTCAATGGAAGAGGACCCCCGACCGTCTCGGGTAGGAAGCAGAAAATACGCCAGGACTTCCCAGACCTCAGGACTTACCCAGTATCAGTACCTCGGGACTTACCCAGGATTTTTCAATTTCCGCAGACAGACTTCCGGTGGGATCTCATTCCTGGTCCAGATCAGATCTCGGTCCGGCTTACGCTCGGATTGCCCAAGCTTGTACAAGAATCCCAGTCCCTCCAAAGGACCCGGACTTAGGAAAACGCGTGTCTTCCTCAGCTGTGTCAGACCCCTCCAGGGAGGCCCGATCCGGTGCTGATCCCCCTACGCCCCTCCGACAAGGCCGTTTCGTGTGCGGCCCTCGGGCTCCCTGGCCACCCGCCCAAAGGGGGTGTCCCGCGCTACCCCGCTAGGCGGGTGCTTCGTGGGTGTTCGCGACCCGTCCCGGGATAATGCGGGGGGGCTGTGTCACCCCTGACAGAGCGGTTTCTTCCACAACGATCGCTCCGGCGGCAGCGGGGGCTGCAGGCAGCAGGGGCGAGAGTGGGAGCAGCGGCGGCACAGAGAAGGAGGGGTCGTGGCCGGCTTTGGGGGCCCAGGCTGCGGGGGTGTCACGTGGTACGGATGGCAGCGGAGAGGGTGGCGGGGCCGGCGAAGATGGCGGCCGGGGCAGTAGCGGCAGGAGTGGTTGCAGAGGAGGCGGCGGCCGGGGCAGCAAGGGCTGCGGAGAGCAGCACTTCCAGGTCCTGTACTCTTTGTCTTATGCCTTTTGGCACTGTCACTCCACCCATATCTCGGTTGCCAGTTTGGGGGCTTGATTATGTCTAGACTCTCTTGCTGGGCGTATATGGTGGCTAGGTCTGTGTCTGGCGCGCGTCCTGCGGCCTCTTGGGTGTCTCATAGTGGTTTTCCGTGCAGGCACGACAGCGCTCTCTCGAGGATCGCTGTCGTTCGATTGGCTCAGCTCCTTTTTCTTCGCTGGATCTCATCAATACCATGTGAAACAGCGCACGCCCGATTCCTTCGCGTGAGAGACAGTTGTAGGCAGACTGGGTTTTTATTGCTATTTTCTCACTTTGTTCTCTGTGGACAAGACATACAGAATATGTAAACGTTTCTAACATCTGGGTATTAGTGTACTTAACAAAAAGTTAACGTCAGAAGTTTCAGGCTGAACTCGAAGCTAATTGAGATTTCCTGAGCGATTAAAACGGTTGATGCCACCGCGCGCCCATCGGCGCCGCAGGCGCGGCCGCGGCCGGCATCAGCACAGTCGGCCTGTCGTCGTGGTTCGCGCCGCCGTCGTCATGCTCGCGCCTTTGATCCGCGCTGTGCTCAGCATCTCTGGTGTCTGTTCTTCCGCAATCGGGCATCAAATGATGCCCGGTTGGGCATCAAATGATGCACCCTCTGACAGGGCCAGAGAATGCCTCTTCGACCCCCCCCTGTTGAGGCATCTCGAGCACTCCCCGTTGGTATCCATAGCATATTGGCTGGGAGCTCCCCCACAAGTAGAAAGGCATCGCTGAGTCCGTGTCTGTTGTCAAAAAGAGCGTCAGAGGCCGGGAAGTACGAAAACAAACGCTCCGAACATGGGCCTCATTTGATGCGATTCGCATCAAATGATGCTGCGGTAGAATAGACACTAGGGCGGGCAAGTCTTCATTTGCTTTTGTCTCTTCTGAGTGGGGTACCCGGGGGCCAGGGGAGGTTGACACTTGTGGGGTGTGAGAAGGATGGAGTGTTGACCAGGGAACGGCCCTGGATGCCTCCCGTGGTGACTCTGCCTTTTTTTTCGTGGAAGCGTTGCTCTGCTTGTGTGAATGCGATTACCTGGTGACAAATGTTCTCAAGTTTCGGCATGAAATCCGGGCCTCTCGCGAAACTCCTTCACCCCCTTCTCCACATCCGCCGCCATCCCATCCGATTACATCCTATATCGCCTTTCACTCAGTCTGAACCCCTATAGAGTCGATCAAGCCTCGCGCTTGCGCCAGCGCCACCCTTCACGCCTGTACTTGTTCTTCCCGACAGCACGGAGGAGGCTTGATTGGCCGATGGTGACTAGTAAGGACGAGGGTCCGGACTACCTGCTTGGTGCGAGCTTGGATGTTCTACAAATACACAGTATACGCAGCGGAACAGTTGTATTCCCTGCACATAGGTCATACTCCTCTCTACGGGCTGCATTTTTCTCTATGATACAGGGGGTTCTCTTCTTTGTTTCGACCCTGACTTTTTCCTCAACGTGATTCGAAGCAAAGTAGCACCATAAAGAGGAGGCTCTACCGTACCAGCAGATGAATAGCTACCTCTTGACTTTGATCGGCTGTAGAAATCAACGAGATCTCGACCACGCTTTCTTCATCTCCTTCAGGGTACATCCGCGATATCGAGGTGCAGTCGCTTGTTCAGTCGTTGTCGCCGACACCGAGCGAAAAACATCCGAGCGTCATCGCCAGCCGATCGCCCGTTCAAGCACATGCCACATCCTCAACTCGCACCCCCATCTCCGTCCGGCACCTCAGGACTCCTGGAACTCTACCCACGCGGCCCTCTCCCTCCAGTACACCATCGACCACATTATTCGCTGCCATTTTCCAGCATATGGACGCGCCTCTTAATAGTGGTCGTCTCCATAGTGCGCGCTTGAGCCTTCCTTCAAGAACATGTGGGCATTCATTGTCGGTCTTGCCGCTGGCAAAAGAACAATAACTTCGTGTCACTGTCCCCCTCCTGGTGGCTTTCCCTCTTTCCTAATCTGCTTTCTCTTCACTGTTTCCTTTCCTACTTTGCTGTCTTGGATTCAAAGCGTTGGTATGCAGCCCCGCTCACGACTCTCCCCCCCCGTCATTACTGCGGCCACAGCTCACAGGGAGACAATCCTCAGCTCGCAGCAGCGACATCTTCGTTTCATTCAATGACAGGAAAAGGTCCCGCTGGATGCCATTTCTGGACGCTATGGCATCACCAAGCTGGGCGTGCGAATGGGTTGAGGCAGAAGGGAGAAGGTCCGGCGTCAGCCAAGTGGAGGGGTGCCCCACAGCTTCTGCACTGCATAAGCGGCTACACTCCCGCTCGTGTACGCGAAGCTCTTCGACTGCTTCAACTGAGCTCGGCAGAGAGAACTATGCAGTCTCTCATTTCGCTCCTGACGCTCAGGAATCGTATACGTTTGCATGTCTCAGAACTGTATCCAAACCGCCTACTGAGGGCGTCCAACGGCTGTACAGAGAGTTTTTTTCGTCGCCAGGACCTCAAGAGCATCTGCAACCATGGCACGGGCGGCTCACCTTCGCCGGATGGGACCGAAACGGACACGCGCAAGCTGCCCACCAAGATGGAGAGAATATCCGTCGACATGATCTTCAAATTGGACGAGGCCGCCTCTTTTTACAAGTTCGCTTCAACGTGCTCCTACGCCAAAGCTCAGGCGGCGCACACCACGAAAGGGACACCGCTGCGGCGAGATAAGGCCCGATTGGCCGCCGTCGCTTGCGTGAAGGCGACCGGAACCTGCTAATTTGTGTCTGTTATCGGCTTGGCCACTCAACCGGAGTGCTTTCGCCGGCTGGCAGATTGTCTGCCCCTCAAGTACTTCTCTGAAAAGAATGCGTGGATGAACGCTGACGTCTGCCGTCTGTGGTTCTTCTCATTTTTCGAGGCAGTGGCTGCATTCAAGGCCTTCGAGGCAGTGGTCTTTTTGGACAATGCAAGTGGTCACCTTACGAAGAAGGAGACATACCACGTCTCCGTTTAGGGTCTCCCCGCCAAGAAGTCGGCCTGGTACCAGCCGTGGAACCAGGGAACCTTCAATGGCATCAAATGCATCTACCGGCCGGAGATGACGAGCGAAATTCGTGTTTTTGCTGACGAGCACGCCGCCGAGTCCCCGATGTAGACAGAAGAGCTCCTGGCGCGCGCAATGAGGGCACTCGTCGCGCGCGCATGGCGTTCTGCTGTCGAGCCCCTACGTCTTGTACGCAATGAAGCGACATATATCGGCCCTCGTTCATGTGATGCACTTGTGCATAATGTGTGGCTGGCCAAAGGCCATGTGCCTGCCTATTTGCGTCGGGACTAATGTCCTCGAGGGACTAGATGCTGCGCCGAGGTCGTGGACGCACCCCCAGGTGATGACGCGCATGCCATCGTGGGCATGTTGCGCCCCCCTCGGAGCACGGGCGGCGACAGCGCTGCCACCGGGAGCCAGCTGTTGTCCGGAGATGCCCCGGATGCTCTTCCGATCGTCCGCGGGTGGTTCAAGTTTTAGGTTGACAGTGAAACGCTCCCTGTCATTGTGATTCAGATGACGGAGAATTCCTCGACCGAGTGACGGTATCGAGCATTGCAACGTTCGTGCTTTTCTCTGATTTGTGTGAAGAAAAGGAAACAGTAAGGAAAATGAGATTGACAACCGGACCACGGCGCGTGGCATAGATCCTTTGCGGTGTGCACAATAAAAAAAGTCACTCTCTGTTCGACGCAGAAGCCTCCCTCCCCACCCCGTGCGCGCTCTCACACTCACGTGCGTGACGCCGACTCATGCAGGCACCGCCGCGTGCTGCGAAACGTAGCCGCACAAGCATTGGTTGCCGTCGTCTATTGGAACGTTCTACTCTACCCACTTGAAACCACGCCCCTCCCCCTTCTTCTCCGAGACTCACCCGAACAACAGAGCGCCGCACACGGAGAGCACTACTGGCGTCAGCCTGACCTCGTTTTGAACAGGTGGCACAAAAGGAAACGGGGGAGGGTGAGGGGGTAGGATGACATTGAGGAGCACCTGGACGGCCGAGGCATGGAGAGAAGAAAACAGAAGCCTGCGTGGGTGAGGAGATGAGGGGAGCGAGGGAATCAGAGAACTGGAGGGGTAGGGCGGAGACAGAAGCAGGCCACGGCCACAAGTGGCGAAGGCGCTCCCGCCACCGCGGGCCCGGTCTGCTGCTATGTCAGCCGCTTTCTTGAGTTTTCATCAACCGGCAACGTTCATTCCGCCCGGCGACACCAAGCAGTCGGTTGGATATTTCATTTGATTCAATCTGGGAGATGCGCCTGGAATATCCATTTTCGAGCAGAAGGCCAATCGATGAGACCCGTTCGCACGGGTCATGTCTATTTTTCTTTCTGAGCTTCAAGAACTTCGATAGGAAGCGAGGTCACTGCTTGGTGCAGGGTCGGAACATATGTGAGGACCCCCTGGACAGCACCATGAACATGACCGCCCCTCTATTGCAGCTTGGGAGGTGCATCAGGCCAAGTCGGCGACTAAGAAAGACACGTCGACGAGCCCGCATAGCTAATTAACAATCGAATGTGTCATCCACGGCTCTACGGTTGTAGCCAATCAGAAGTTGAAGTTTTCTACACGGCGTCAGCTCGTTCGCTGGAGGCCTCCATGTGGTGCTCTGCAATAATTTGCAATGTTAGGTCGACGGCACATTGGCCCGAGCAGGCTGGTGTAGGCGGTACCCCCCCCCCACTTGCCTGAAAATGCCAGGACGAATTCCCACTCGAGGTTTTCGTGCTTGTCTGCAGTCCGAATATGACGCGATGCAGAGAGATCTGCAAAAGCGCTCGCTTTTCGCGCAGTGGAATAACTGCGACACCATGCGTCTGAGGCCCGATTGGAATGTTCCAATGACAGGGGTGAAGTGGAAGAGGAGACACGCCTCACGCCACATTTGCGAAACCTCCAATTTTTACTCGCAACTCTCCAGCAGCCCCTTTCCGGCAGGTGTCTCCCGATTCAGAGGATCGTGTTTTGCTGAACGAGCGGCCATTCTCGAAGTGGGCATGCAAACTCGCTCGCCTGACAGTGCCGTTGTTCTCGGTAAGGTCGGCACAGCTGTCACTAGGACGTTATTCTTCGATCGCTATAGGCAACACAGCATTTTGTCCCCGATTCCTTAAAACTGAACACTGCAAGATTCTAACGCGGGCCCAGACGGTTCGAAGAATTGTCGCGCAATGATTACGGGATCAAAATATGACCCCTGTTCGCTGATCTTCGAGACAGAGTCAGCAGAGGAGTTCAGAAGTGCTCTAATACATTCTTACCGACATTCAGTAGGAAACATCCTCACGTCATCTCCTTCAGATCTAGCAATTCTCCGGTAAGTCTTCTGCCGAAACAGCACGAAGGATCATTCCGACTCTTTGTTCCTGATCGTATTGTAGCTCTAGTCACACCAATTTGTGACGGTAACACCACCGCTGACGATCGATTGGACCTCCATGGGTCTGCGGATCGGCCTCCTGCCCTCGATCGAAGGTCCGACGAACCGACGGAGTGGATTCTTTGAAATTTCATGACCGTAAGAATGGGCGCCTAACCCACAGAGCCACACAGAGGCGCCCATCGCACCGCTGAAACCCCCCGGGGGGTGCGGCTGGCCGCATAGACTGTGATGGCTGCCGCCACGGCGATGGGCAAGCAACGGTCGCGGCGGTGGTGGCGGCGAGGACGATGGCGGCGTCGGCGTCAATGTCGGCGTCGACGGGTGGCGGGACGCCTGTCGCGGAAACGAGCCGCCGCAGCGAAAGATGCCGCCATCACAGCGGTGATGGCGGGTGCCCGCGGCCGCGGCTGCTGATGGCGCCGGGGGTCGGCCGGCGGAAAGTCGGTGGGGGGGGAGGAACGGAACGCGCTGGTGGTATCGGTTTTGGCGGGTCTCGGTTCGCGCGGGCGCTGCAGCCGCCCGGTCGCGGCAACGCCGGCGGAGGTAGAGGGCCGCCGCGGCCGGCGGCTCGCCAACGCTGCCGGCGGCGGCGCATGGGGCGGGCGGTGAGGCCACCCTGGCGGGGCCGCATCGTCGGCGGCGCCGAGCTGCCGCGGCCGGCGGCGCCGTCATCGCGGCGACAACGGTTCGCAGCCGCGGCCGCAGCAGCTGCTGGCGGCGAAGGGCGGTCAGCAGCGCGTCGGTTGGGGAGGTGAGGTGCACGCGCTGGAGTCTGGTGGCGGCCGCGTCTGTTGGTGCCGGCGCGCGCGAGAGCGGCGGCAGGTGAGTCGGCGGGGGGGGGTAGAAGCGCTGGAGGCAGGCGGCGACCGCTGCTGTTCCTGGCGGCGCCAGGGGGAGGGGGAAGCACGCTGGCGGGGGGGGGGCGGCACGCTCTGCAGGAAAGCGGAAGCCACGTCTGTTTGTGGCGGTGTGGGGGCGGCGCCGGCAAGCTGGTGTCTGGCGGGGGCGGCGTCCGCTGCTTTCGCCGTCTCCGCGGCGGCGGTCGAGGCAATTTGGTGGCTGGAGTTCCCGGCTGTGGCGGCTGTTGCTGCCGTCCCGGGGGAGGCGGCGGCCAATCGGCGTTGCGGGGGGGCGCCGGCGGCGGCTGTTCCTGCCGCCGCGCGGAGGGGTGGTAGTTCGTGCGGCGGTGGAACGTCGGTTTTGCGGGGCGCCATCGGCAGCGGCTGCTGCTGCCGCCGCGGAGGCGGCGGCAAGTCGGTATCGGCTGTCGCTGCTCCCGCGGGCGCGGGGGCGGCAAGTCGGTGTGGAAGCGGGCGGCGGCGGCGGCTGTTGCTCCCATCGCGGGCGGTCTGGCGTCACGTCTGTGTCGTCACAGGGGCGTCGGGGGCGGCTGTTGCCACCGTGGCGGCGGCGGAAAGTCCGTGTCGGGGAGGGGCCGCGGCAGCAGCGGTCGTTGCCGCCCTGGAGGGGGCGGCGGCACGTCGGTGTCGAAGGGGGGGCGGCTTCTGCAGTTGTCGCTGCAGACGCGGCGGGCACGGCGGCGAGTCAGTATCTGGCGGCGGCGGCAGCGGCGGCTGTTGCTGCCGCCGCTAAGGCGGCGGCAAGGCGGTGTCGGGGCGGTGGGGCGGCGGCCGTTGTTGCTGCCGCCGTGGGCGGGGCGGCGGCAAGCTGGTTCTGCGGGGCGGCGCCTGGGGCGGCAGCTGCTGCTGCCGTGGCGGCGGCAGCAAGTCTGCGTCAGGGG
>Ga0115030_1000104_pt1 | contig 29932 bp, 46 predicted proteins | sample SidtaG_4_FD_87174 | JGI IMG/M metagenome (GOLD analysis project Ga0115030, IMG submission 87174) | Marine algal microbial communities from Sidmouth, United Kingdom - Sidmouth_Male1 metaG | ecosystem: Host-associated > Algae > Red algae > Unclassified | place: Sidmouth, United Kingdom | collected... | reverse complement strand
CACCCCCGCTGCCGCCCGCCGCCCCCCCAGCCGACCGCCGCCCCCACCGGCCGCCCCCACCCCCGCTGCCGGCGGCCCCTCGTGTCGCTCGCGCCCCCCCCCCCCCACGGGGCCCCAACCCCCCCCCCCCCCCGCGGCGCCCCAGCCCCCCCCCCAAGGGGGGTTTCCCCCCCCCCCCCCCCCGCTCCCGTATGGAGAGCCCCCCACCCATGAGTCCATACGTTTCTTTGTAGAACAAAAGAAACAAATGTACACCATGTGGCCATCGTTGTGGTCAATAACCTTCCTTCCTCTCATGCTCTGGGTCCACCGCGCGCAGACGTGGACGGTTGTGACGGTGCGTGTCCGCTCGCCGCGCACAGATGTGATCAGCGCATCTTAGCAGGAGGCTGCTGACGCGATCGGCGCACCCCGTCGGCACAGTGGGCTCTTCTGTAAGCGGTCAATCCAGCACTCAAAAACGACTCGGATGATGAATGAATCATTTAGAAGCTCTTCTTGTCTGTATCACTGCCGTCTGGGGACCCCCCCCCAGAGACCCCGTCCTGGCGGTTTTACTTGGTACGCGTACCAAATAACTCAGAGCCTATCGGAATTCCCAACGTGGCTCCAGGATCTGTGTAATGCTGAGACCCAGAAGAGCCACATTATCTAGGGGTGCCCCCCTTCCAGATGACGTGCGTTCGGCCCCCCCGCTCGGCCTCAGATCCAGTTCACTTCCGATTTGATACCAGAAAGGAAATTGAGCCTGTAGTACATAAAAAGTGCTCTAGTTCGTGTCTTTGTACACGTCTACTATGCGGCCCACTTCGCAGACGATGGCGTGCGCACGATCACAGCTCTATTGCAGAAATAGTCTCTTCTGTCAGATTCTCCCAAGTACTGCGCGACTGCTGGTTCCAGACAACACTTACTGAGAGCGCGTTCGCGAAAACACCCTGGACATGCAGACAGCCAAAATTGTTCTGACACCACTGAGAATTCCATGTACCAGCTTCGGGGAAGTGTGCGAAGCCGCCACCGCCGCCCACGAGCGCAAAAACGGAGCGCGGAAGAGCAACAAGCTGCAAAGACTAAGGGCGAAACACACGTCAAGAGCGACAGCGTGAGAGAATGTCAGCGCCACGCCCCGGCCGCCCACCACACCAGCTAGCGCGCCACCACCTGCCCGCCAGCCCTAGCACCTACCCCGCTGCTCCCCGCACCGGTGGACAGGGAACACCCACAATGACAACGCCGCCCTCGTCCCCCCTCGGGGCAGATGTGGCTCAAGGAGCCTCTGCGGCTGCCGCCGCCGCGACCCACAGCCGTCACCTCTGACGCCATCCCGACCAGCGCTTCCATCCGCACCCTCAGTCGTTTCCGTTCAATTCCGCGCCATCACTCGTCCCGCTCCGCTACGCAGCGTGACGTAGGTGCCTCTCAGCCCCCATCCCGACTGCTCCCCGCCGCCTCCGCACCAGGTTCCCTCTGATCACGGCGAAATCCGCACCGCCGACCTTCGCGGTGGTGGCGTGCCTCGCTTTGCAGAAGCGGGGAGCGGCATCATACAGATGGACTTCCCACCCGCCGAACGGGATGGACAGAGGACCGCCCCATCGCTCTCGACACACCACCATGACCCAGTCTCCTTCTGATCAAGACCAAATTACCAGCTTACCATCAACGCGCCAATACACGCCTGATCTGAGTATCACGCCACCCCTCATCAGAGCCCATTCACGCTCCATAGCTACCGACACAAAGCATCATGGAAACCCGTTCAGGAGGTTGCGACCGCACGCGATCCCTCTTCAAAGAATCAAACGACCCAGCCCCGAAAGGGCCACATGCGCGCCCGTGCCAAGTCCCACAGACTTAATTTGAAGAGGAGGCGACAGAACCCGCCCCAAGACCCCGTACACCGCGCACCTGACCATATGGACCTTTCCAACGGATGTGCAACTACAGCTGCCCATGCCTGCGACAGAGAGGCCTCCTGATGGTCCCGATCTACATGGAGACGCACCACACCCGCCCGCACCTCTCCATGTAGAAACGTTCAGGTGGCGCGCAAGAATAGCCGAGCTACGAGGCAATAACCGCGAACTTGAAAATCTGCCAAGTATTTCCGCAGGCATGCACTACAAAAAACAACTTACTTTTAGACCAGCATGCATCCATCCGTGGTAGTACCCTGGAAACAAAAGTCCAGGGAATTCAGCATCTTCTCGCACTACTTTTCCAACATCTTACTCCTGCGGGTTGGTTGGGCCGGATCTCCAATCTCGTCGCGTCCACGGACCGGGCGGCGACGGGAAACCGGGGGGGCGACGGCCGCGGCGGTCGTCGGGTGGGCGGCCGCCGCGGGTGCCGACCATCGGACAGAATCACAGGGAGGGCGGTCGGTTGCGGGGGGGGGGGACGCCCGCGGCTGGCCGCGTCGCAAACCTGCGCCGTCGCTGGGCGGGCGCCCCGCGCTCCGGGCGGCGCGGGCGGAGGGGGGGGGGCGGCGACGCGGGCAGCGGCACACGCGCCCGGCCGCGTGAGCGCTCGGTGGGCGTGTCGGCCCCGCCACGTGGCCGGGTGGGTCGGGCCCACCCGTCTCCGCGGCGTCCCCGGCCGCCTGTCGGGCGCCGCTGCACCCCCGCAGCCTCGGCCGCCGCGGGCGATTTCCCGCGTCGGGCGGTTGTGCGCCCGCTCGGCCCCATACGGCCGTGACCGCCGCCGTGGCGGGCGGTGGCAGTGGAGGACCACGACGAGCCGGTGGTGCCAGACGGCCGGGCGCGTGCGGGACCTGTCGCCGCTGGAAGGCTGCTCCAGCGGCCGCGGACGGTGGAGGCGTGATGGCTCCAGATCTGGACGGCGGCCGCACGAAAGGCGGGAAATGGGCTCCAGGCCTGCGGCCGGTCGCGCCAGACGTAGGGGCCTCTGTGACCTCCAGGGCAGTGGCTTCGGCTGAAGTGCGGCGGAGCCCGCCTGGCACTGCGAAAAAGGTGAGGTGCCGCACAGGGAGGGGCTGCGTGGGGACGTGGCCGGGGCTGCGGAGCGTGGGGGCAAGCCGGGTGTGGCCAAGGGGACGTGCCGCGCGGAGGCGTGGCGATGAGCTCACCATTCTGCGGCACAGGGGAGGCAGAGCGCGCCATGGCGTTGCGCCACGACACTTTGGGATACAGCGGCAGAGCGAGGTCACAGGTTTGAAACAGGGAAAGTGCTTCGGCGCGGGAGGGCTGGCGGCGGGGCAACGTCGGGACGGCGCTGGGGAGGGGGGGGGCGGAGGGTGGCAGGCTGCGGCTGGAGCGGCCGCCCACCCATGGCGGCTGAAACGGCTGCCAGGCTGCCCCAACGAGGCGGCCGAGGCCGCCTTTTGTGGCCCACACGCGCGCGCACCCGAGCAGCGCGCCGCCGACCAGCAGGCGTATAAGCTTCTGGTCGTGATAGCGCGATAAGCGAAGCTGTGGGGGTTAAACAGGTCCAAACTGTGCGTGATTTTGGAGCCGGCGCTGCACCTTGTGGAGTTGAAGCACTACGCGGCGGTAGAGAGCGTGGCCAACGCAGCGGAAAGCGCATGGACGATGCACGAAGTGAGTGCCACCGAATGCGATGTGAAGACGACGACCGCCACGTACGCCAAGTCTGTCAACGTCTTTGGCGAGTTCGCGGCAGCACCCAGCAGCCAGCGGCATGGTGGAGTGGTGGTCTTCATGAACCGGTACATGATGGCTACGTTCATGTGCTCCGAGCAGGCCTGCCGCTGGTGGACGTTCAGCCGACACGGCGCTGTCAATTTTGACGCCTCCGGCTCGGAGTCGGATGTGGACGAGGACGACCGCGGTGGCGGCGGTGACGATGCGGACGGGGACGACGACGAGGACGTGCTGGAAGAAGGGGAAGGCGGTCATGGGGGAGCGAGAGCCGCATCTGTTGCGACGGCGGCCGTGGGTGCCTCGGAGACCGCGCGCGCTTCACAGATAGAGAAAAGGGCGGCGATGAACTGGAATTCGGAGGCGGAGCGTGCATGCTCTCCGTGGTCTCCGCCCACCGCGTGACGCTGGAAGTGTCTGGGGCTTCGGATGATGCTGGGGCTTCGGAGCCGGCGCCGGCGCCGACGCGTTGCTTTCGCACTGTGGCCGAGATCGCGGTCAAGTGCACTAGAGTGCCACGGCCAAAGTCGGTCAGGTACTCAACCAGCTGTGGACGGCGTGCGGGTGCGCCGCCAGCGCCCGCTATGACATGGAGGTGTTCGAGTGTGTCGGCACATGCAGCGCCGCCAACCTTCTCGTTAGAGAGACCCAGCGCAACCGGAAGCTCTATAACACGGCGTAGGGCGTCGCCAAGGCTACATGGTTGCAGAATTCCACGCTGCCCGGCATGGACCACTGTGAGCTGATCGAGACGTTGTTTCTGAGCCCCACCACAATCAAGTAGATGCAGAAGGCGCTGTTGTTGGCCGGCATTTTTGTGCTCCCTTTTTAGCTCGAGGCGCGGGGAGCCACCACGCGCGACCTGGAGTGGAGTGACCACTCCATATGGCGGTTTACCGCTATAACGGGCACAGGTGATGTCGACTTCTTTGCCACCTATGTGTCTGCGACCAATACGGGCGACGGGGGCACCTACTGACTGGGCTCTATCGCCCAAGTGGACCATTGGCTTTGTTTGCTGGGCGCGGAGCCAGACGCGATCTTCACCGACTGCCAATGCGAGGGCCAGGATTTTCTCACGCCCTCCGTCTCCTTCGACCCCAACTTCAATGCGGCCGACGTGAAAATTCGGGCGAAGGGGGTGGACCCCAAGTACTGTTGGTCCTCGGCGTCGGAGATGGGCATCCGCCACAGGTACAACTGGCGGAAGCTCCGGTCGATGTGCGGCGGGACTATCAAGGTCATGCCGTACGACTTCCACTGCGACAATCTGCGAGAGGCGGCAGGTGCGATGGGCATAAACCTCAAGGCTCGGGGAATCCACGCGTTTCGCATGGCAGCGGCGCAAAAGGGGAAGGAATAAGGCGTCGCGGTGACCGACGACCTATGCCACGGTATGTGGAACTTTGGGGCCGCCAACGGCGCGTACGACGGCCTCAGCTTCATCGCGCCCATGATGACCGCCCTGTCTGGTCTGTAGGCCAACTGCACTTCGTCAACCGCGCCGGGCCTGTCGGTAGAACTACCGAGCAGCAGCAGTCGAGTTACGAGTAGTATTGTTGAGTGCGCCCTGGGCCGCCCATCTCGGGCGCTGTTTGGGCCCGCACAGAGCGCACTGTGGGTGCTCGAGCGCCCAGCGCCGCCGTTTCTCAAGGCACTGTTGGGGCGCTTTTGAAGAAACATAGGGGGGCTCTTCTGTTGAATGTATCTGCAGAAAATGTGAATTTCAACGCGCTTCGAAGACGTGGGGCATGTTGTTAAACTTAGCTCCTCGCTGTCTGTCTGAGTCGGTGCCCGTTGTATGTCTGTTTCATGAAACCGGCATGAGCGGCTCCCCATCCGTAAACCAGCGGGTCCATGAGACCAGACGGTGACTCCTCTCGGTGCACCGCACGTTGAATGGTCCGCGCTCGAGCGAAATGAATTCCGGCTTCAGCAGTCTTCAAAATAGGGGGCAAGTATGTTTTGAAGAGTGATACTCAGGGCGCACTGGGGGCGCTCACGGCGCTCCGGGCGCTCAAAGGGTGCTCAGGGGCGCGCTAAGCACCTGCACCCCCAAATTCGGGGTGCTCCCCACAACCGTAGTTACAAGCATCCTGCCCCCGAAGTCAGTCATTCTGCGCGATCCTCTACTGAAAAATGAGCATTTCCGGGCCCTGTGCGAGACGATGGCGACTGTGCTGGCCGAGGGCTGCCACGCCGTCGAGGCGGCCGTCTCACAGGTGCTGTAGCTGCTTTCGCAAGCCGTCAAGAGGGCTGTTGAAGCCATGGCGGCGGCCAGCTCGTCGTGTTCCTGGACACTGAGTGGCGACTCAGTAGGCTGCTTGACGAGGCCGTGGCAGACCTCAAGGCCCACAACAACGCCGGAATCTCCGCGGTATTGGAGCCACTGGGCTCCACCGCGTCCGAGATGCGGTTCTTTCTAAAGGAGGTCGCCCACCTGCGCAGCCTGACTGGGAGCAATTCTGGAGTTGACTGCCGTGGATGAAGTGAGCACAGCGATGCTGGGGCGGGGGCGTGCCGGTAACTAGCGGACGGGGTGGCCGGGAGGGAAGTGGCCGTCGGGTGGGTGAGTGGCGTGGCAATGGCCATTTGTCGGGTGTGGCCGCTGCTGCGCGCTTCCTGTTTGGATCCCAGAATTCAGCGGTGAGGCTGGGGGCGACGGCTGCGCTTACCAACGGACGTCTACCTGCCCAACCCACGGCTCTGCAGTTTCATTCTGCGGTTCCCACCGCTGCGACTGTCGAACCGCCGCCACTAATGTCTGCTCGGCTGGCGCAGGACCGCGAGAATGTGCGCCAGCTGTCCATGCGGCACGAGCTGGAGGGCGTCCTTACTGTTCGGGAAAATGACAGTACATACCGCTGTTGCGTCTAGAGAGGGACATGGGCTGGGAGACCGCTCTAAAATAGTACGCTATCAAGGGAAGGGACGCAGAAACGAGAAGCGCGTCTGTGTAGGAGGCGGAGACCAAGTTCTGTGATCGCTTGCGCTTTTGCAGTCCTGACGCAGCAGACCGGCGGCGCCTGGGGGAGCTGCATTCAACGCGGTAGTCAGTGTACCGGGCGCTCACAGTTTCCTAACCCAGACGTGGCGCGGCCGTCGGGGTGGGAAAGGTGCCATCTTTTGTGAAGTCCAAGTATAATGGGAAGGGTGGGGCCATCGCACTACAAGCTTTCCAACCAAGATTAGCTGTCCTCAAAGAAGTGAGTGTGTGTGCTTGACGTTTCTCGAGTAGAAAAATACTGTTCTTGATCGAAGTTTTATCCAGGGCTCGTGTTCCTTTCTCTCCAGTGCTTTTCACGCACACGTCCGCAGTGCTAAATGCATGGTTGGGACTTGTACTGTACCCTTTGGTGGTCTCTGCTCAATGAATGGTTCCTTCCCAAGCACTCTCTCACGCCAACACGTGAGCAGCCGCACTATGACCGCAACACTCCGATGGGACAGAGCTATCGCAGAAAACCGTTCCGGCCTGCATCCAGTCCAACGCGTGGACCGACCTGTAGGCCAGCGTGCGGGCTCATCGTCCCTATCCCTCTACGCGTGCCGTCCAAAACCCCGTCTGGGGATATCGTGGCAGAGTGCTAGTCGTTCTCTCAGAAGGCAGTAGTGATAAATGAATGGGGGGGGACGGCGACAGAAAACAGTCGTAGGAAGGGGCAGTCGGCGACAAGCGATGAAGGTAGGGGCTGGAAGAAATATTAGGGAATACTGCGAGGGTAGAGGATGATGGAAAGCGATAGATGTGGTGGGGCAAGTAGGTGGAGAAGGCGGAAGAAAAAAGACCGTGAGAGGTGAATGACTGTCTTCGTGGGGGCTCACAGAGGCGGCAGAGAGGTTTAGATGCGCCAGGGCATCTAGAGCAGCAATCACCCGAAATGCCGCGCTTGCTTGGCTCTGGACGGCTTTCAGAGAAACACAAGTGACATGTGTGGCACGTGCTCGTACTGTGGCGTGCCGTGGCGCAGGCAGTAAGTGGGCCACAGCGTGAAAGGCTTGGCGCTGTATTCAGGCACTTGTCATATCCGTTTTCGAGAAATGGGTACGTTGCAAATGAGGGTTGCTCAGCATTGAACGATCGAAGAAATCGCCCCGAAGCCACTCCTCAATACTCGCAGACCCTCCCTGGAGTGGGATCCTGGCTGATGTCTAATAACATTGCTTGTCGGACGTTTCAGGCTACTGTCCTCACGATCACTGATTTCACCGATGCTGGAAGGTGCGACACAGACCCGACGATCGAGTGAGAGACACCCGAATAGAGAACAGGTACGCCCCAGTGTATGCGCCGCTTCCCCGGCAAACGCGATGTACAGAACTCGGAAAAGCATTGTCTGACACGACCAGGTACGAAATTGGGCCACCGGGCGTCGTGGGGGAGGAGTCGCGTGGCGGCTGCCGACACGCAGGCACCACGTCGACCACGGGCACGCGGGAAAGGAATGCTCCGAGTGCGGGTGCGACGGCGAGGGGGAGCACGCGGGTGGACCATGCACCGGATGACGGTACGATGGCGCGGCGGAGCACGCGGGGACGGTGCGCGTTGGACCGGGCGCGGGAGCGCGGGGGAGCACATGGGGAGAGCGTGCACAGGCGCGAGGCTTCCGGGAGAGGAGCTGTGTGCGCCGGCGGGGGCTGGCGCGCTGGGGGCCGGTGCGAGCAGCGCTGGGATGTGAGGGCCGTGAGGAGAGGTGAGGTAGCCCAACAAGCTCGGTCGAGACTTTGGCTTCCCATGCTGGTCAGATAACGAGCGGGGGCGGACGTACGTCTTCATGACAGTGTGCGCGCGGCGGCTACCTTTCCCAGGATCTAACCGAGAGATCGCGAAAGGGGGAGGGTGAGTACGCTAGGGAGGCCTACGGCTGGGCATTGCCTGTCGCGTCCGATGAGGTGGAGCCCCCGCACGGGGTGTGGCACGACAGTGTGTCTGCGGCCCGTGGACACAGCCTTGGCGCACGTGGCGGGGGTGGCAAACGCCGCGGCTGCGGATGACGCGTTTAATCTTTTTGAATGGCGCAGCGGTACGGCCATCAATCAGGAAAGAGTTAGGATGGTGGTGGAATCGCCATTGTCTCTGCATGTAAACACAGAAAGCCACGTACGATGGATACGACGGGTGTCACGGACATCTAAAGCGGCACATGATGCTCTGCTTCTCTTTAAGACGATATCGTGCCCGCACCGTATCGTTTTAACGACTTGTGAGGTACCTAATACTATTAGACCACCCCGCAGTGCGCCTTGTGACCCCGCGTACGACGTTTGAGGTGCTCCTCGATGCGCGTCACCTCTTATTCGTCACTGCTCTCCAGCATGTCCGCGAATATTCTTTATGACAACTGTACTGACAGACCCTTTTGATCGCTTCAGCATCACTTGATCCCCTTTTCCGTTCCCGTTTCTTAATTCTTTCTGGCCTCACGGTGAGAGGTGGATTGCACTATTGTCCTTTGCTGAGAAGTGATGACTTCCCAAGGTTATTCTCAGAACCCCAAGAGCACCAAGAACTGCTTCATGTTCCTGAAATTGAATGAGCGTCTGCGCGCTTCTTGGTGATCATGCCTTCCCCCTCGGCGCAGCGTCAGATCACTAAGATGAGATCAGTGGCTCTGAAAAACCAGCTCGTTTCTTCTTGTGTCTTATGCCCGCATATGCAGAGAAGCTGCGCTTCCAGTCCTGATGCCGCACCTACTGTAAAAGCTCCATACATTACTGTATGGAAGGTGGCATGGAGAGGGAATGAAAAGCGGCAGCGCAACAGCAGCACAACGGAAGAAGAACGCAAGAACATGCTACAATGATTGACAAACATACGCAGAAATGTAAAGCAGATGGAGACACCCGTGTCCGTCTGGTTCTCTGTCCTGTCTGAAACTGGGTACTAGACGAGAAGTCGTCGCATGAAAGTTCGCATGAATTAAAGTTCCTTTTGCATAAACGACTACGTGTTGAGGAGTTCACATGTTTTCCTCCGAGTGTCCATTCTACCAACCGCAATATTTCATCATTTTAGCCTCATCTGATCCGCTTTTTCGGTGCACGTTTTCGAGCGCTTTCCAGCCACTGGGATCATTTAAGACGCCAGAAACCACCTCATCGCGCCCTGTTTACTCTTGGGAAATACTAGGTGCACCATGCCAGGAGCAGAACTCAATCTGAGGCGCCATGTTTGGCACGAGAGCATCGCTTAATTCTCTTTATCGATAGAACAGACACTGGGGTACGCTCTCAGCTGCCAAGTAGACTTCCCATGTGCGAACGGTACTTAGGACATTCTGACAATCTCCTCAGCTTAAAGAGACCCCGTAGACGTTATCTAGAGTGCCCCAAAAGCGCGTTGAGTAACGGAGGCGCAGGGCGCTCGAGTACCAAAAGTGCGCCCATTGATACGCAGAGTTTTTGCACCGTGGAGCTGTTCCCACAGAAGATGTGGCGGATGAATTCAGAAATCTCATTTTCGTATTCAGCTTCTCCACGGTAGACCTCTTGGAGCACGTCTATCGCATCGCCAAATCGTATTTTTTTTTGCCGATTGGCATGTCTATCGGGGAACCAAATCGGCATTTCTGGAGACAAATTAGTATCGGCATCGGCTTTTCTGTGCAGAACGCCAAAGAGAGTGCCGATCGGCATTCTCATCGTCTTTCTGAGTTGCCAATCAACGGGCTCCGACAGGCTTCCAGAAGCTTCGTCCTCAAGGACTTTACGTACTTGGGACATCTGAGGGTTCTAGATGACCATAGTTCCTTCTAGTTCCTTCACGCACATCCTGTCTGCACGTGCCATCGACAAAGCTCTCGCCGCGTCCCATGGCCAAGACCGCCTCGCAGGTCCTAGGTCGGCAGAGACGCAGGCGGCCGTGTCTATGCTCCGTGCAGCCGCTCGACCTAGTCGGCGTCTGTACAATACATGACCGTGCCTCTTTGGGCTGGTTTCTACTGCCATCCCACCCACACAAGCAACTACGAGTCCTCCTTCTCCTTTCACCACAACACCCCTCCGCCCTCCGGCCCGTGTGTGCGCTCTATTTCTTCGCTATCTTTGTTTCACGCTCTGGAGCGAAGTGTTGGTGGCCTCACCACATGTCAACGCAAGGGCGTGCACGCGTACGGGGTGGGGGGGTCTCATGGAATGATCGGCGCAACCGCCCGCACCGCGGGTGCAAGCAAGCACAGCGCAGGGGAGGGGAGGGGGCTGCGACACCCGCTAAGCGAGCGGCGCGGGGGGGTCGTCGACGTACGCGCGGTGTGCGCCAGCGAGAACGTGCCCACGGGCCGGTGTCATGTGTGCACCAGCGTGACTGTGGAGGACTCTGGTCAGGCTATCTGCTGGAGCTTGACAAGGAGCGTACTTGTTCTGGAACCTGATTTTCACTTGTGACAACTATCCAGACTAGTCTGGACTTCACGGATAGACATGCTCATTGCCATCGGCAAAGGAAATGGCGATCTGGCGATCCCAATTTGCGATGCGATAGACGTGCTCTAATAGTTGACCTCCAAGAATTGGCGGTTGCAGAGTGATTGCCTTCATTCAACAGCGTACGCGGACCACTGGAAAGGCTAAGAATCATCTAAGTTCCTTACAGATATATTCCCCAGGCAGCTCTCCGGACTGGAAACGCACATCAGCATCTCAAGACATCTGAAGAAAGTTGATCTCACGAGAACTGACAGGTCTGGCCCAGAAATCTTTCCATGCTGTCTTCAGGCCCAAGTAAACGGCCGAAAAATCTCAGAAATGCTCATGGTGGGTTGCAATGGCTCTGCGTGACTCCTGCAAGACGCGGTGATTAGGTTGCAAGAATATTGGCGGCAACTCTCAGCCAATAGTTCGATCGTGGCTTGTCGAACAGCCGATTCGACTTCATTCCTACTCCGTGTCGTCGGCTCTGCCTCCCTTCTAGAGCTGGCCGCGTTGCGTTTCCGAAATTCTGTGCAATGTAGTTTCGTTGCGTTTCGGAAAACCCGTTGCAGCCGTGCACTCCTCACAGAGATCACGACTGCGGACACACCGCCACCGCGTCGCTCAGCCCTGCTGATCGACCGTGTGTTGGGCATGGTGTACCTCGGCCGAGTAAGAGCCACTCCGTCCCAGCCTTCGTGGTCAGCGGGATCCCACTCGCCCGGCCCCAACACCACCGCTCACCCAACCCCATTCTGCATCCAACACCCTCCCCAATCGCAAGGGGCTCCAAGCTGTCCTGTCCGCCGTCCGCCAAGTTGAGGGAGGGCGGACAGGCCCCAACACCCCAAAACCCACCCTAGCCCGGTCTCTTTCCGGCCGTGCTTGGTTTGGTTCTGTTCTGCCCCTCCGCCCTCGTCACCTTGCCGCCGGTCCAAGACAGTTCCACTCTCGTACGTGCCCCATTTGAGGCTGCCCTGCCCGCTCGCCTAGGTCACCCAACTGCGCGCGCAAGACCCCTCCATTCCCGGTCGTGCCCCGCCCAAGGCTGCTCTGCCCTCTCGCCATCGCCACCCAACTGCCCGCCCAAGACCCCTCCACTCCCGTTCGTGCCCCGCCCGAGGCTGGTCTGCCCCCTCGCCTTGGTCTCCATGCTGCTCGCCCAAGAACTCTCCACTCCCGGTCGTTCCCCGCCCAAGGCAGCTCTGCCCACTGGCCCTCGCCACCCAACTGCCCGCCCAAGACCCCTCTACTCCCTTTCGTGCTCCGCCCAAATCAGCTCTGCCCTCTCACCCTCGCCCCGCCGCCCGCCCGAGACCCTCACGTTCCCGTTCGTGCTCCGTCCGAGGCTGGTCTGCCCACTCACCCTGGTCACGCAGCCGCAGCAAGAGCGTCCCAGATAGACGAGTGGGGGTGGCGTAAGGTTCAGAGTTGCGGCCGAGTGGACTTGAGATACGAAGGTGGTGGGAGAGACGTGGGGATGAGACGACTGGGGTGAGCATCGATGCGGGAGTGGTTACGGATGAGGAAAAGGATCTGTGAAACCCAGTGTGCGTACGTTCGTTGTTCTTTAATAGCTTTGTACAGAGCAGCACATGCCTCGCGATGCAGACCGAGAGACTGTCACAGCGTCTGCGGTGCGGTGCCTCGCCCGAGATGTCGACGTACGCGGCACGGTGGCCGGCACGATGGGGTCACATGGCAGTGCAGAGGTGGCCGGCGCGGCGCAATCTCTTCCGAGGAGAGCGGGCCGGCGCGAGTGTAACAACTGCGAAAAGTAGGGCTCGACTCATTTATTCATGTGAGTGACTACGTCAGGAAAAACTCCACGACCGCCTCCACCACACCAGAGTCAAAAGTTCTCCCCACCGCAATGTCATCATCAACTTCGTGCACGTCATCTGACGACTCTGCGTCTGAATCAGACCGCCAGACCCCCCAGACGTCTCTTCGTGGTCACCGCCGTCGTCCGCATCGGGGGGGGGCGCCTGCTGCGGCGCCGCCGTCCCAGTCTTACCGGCAAGCATCGCCACCAGCTCGTGCTGGGCGATAGGCCGCTTGTAGGCGCCCATGACGACACCGCTACGCAGCTGCGCCGAGTTGAAAACAACGCGCGTTTGGGAGTCGACGCGACAGTTGGCGAGGCGGTTGCGGCGGGTGGTCGGGACCGACTTCAATGCCTTGAACCTGCGTTCACTGCCCGCCGCCGATGGCGGCATGGCTGCGCACACCGGAACGCGAGAGGCGTCGGAGGCCACGGGGTTGGCCGCGTGAGCCGCACAGCCAAACGCGAACAGAAACATCCCTCGATTGATCGCGCGCGTGCGCAGGGCCACTCTGGTGGACGGGGAGTCGGTGGAAAGGGCCAGCAAACAACGGCTTGAAATTAGCGACAGTGTGCATTCACCGCGCTCGAGCTCTACCGCCGACGACGTCGCCACGCCCACAAGCAGGGGACCCTGCAGCCCAGCGGCCAAGTGGCCAATTAGGATGTCCACGGTCCCTGGGTCTGGCCCCAGCCGAAACGTGCCCACTAGGAACGGCCGCGGGGTACAGACAATAATGTTGTATACCCCAGCCCCGTTCTCGTCCGTCATCCCGTCCAAGGAGACCGAAAGTGAATCATATGAGCGGAGGAATGCTAAAGCCCTTTCGTCCGACGGGGATTGGACCGCCGGTGGGTGCGTGCGTCCGACGACCCGCCGGCTGCCCGGTCCGTCAAACCGACTACCCGAAATCAGCCGCAGTGTCAACCGCTACGCCTCTGTGTCGAGTGTCGAAAAAGTAAGGCCCGACTCGAGCTGAACGCGCGCAAAATGCAGCCACCACAATGCCAGCGTCGCCGCCGGAAAAGCGGGCAGCGGGGGGAGCATGATATCATTCTCAATGACCTCCACCGAGCCGTCCCGGGCAGTCGGGGCCAAACGCTCTTGTAGGTCTGTACAACTCTGCTGCCAGCACACACGACAGCAGATGCCGGCGCGCGCGGGTGGAGCTCTTGGAAACTCTCTTGTATGAGCAAGACGGCGCCTTGCACGACATGGGGTTTCCGTCCACGTCAAGGAAGGCCCAAACAGGGGAGCGGGGGGACCCCGCCTCCATGGTCAGAGTGTGGTGGGGTTTATAGGGATTGGGAGTGGGGAAGTTGGAGGCAGGGGAGGCGGTCGATTGTGACGGGGAATGAAAGGATTAACAAGACAGAGAAGGTTCGGGTGCGCGTTGCGGGGTGCCGACAGCGGGCGCCCCGAACGCCGGCGGCGCCAAAGAGCTGTTTGAGACTTCCGGTGGCCATGAAAACTAAGGTCACAAGAGGCAGAGGGGTCCAGCTGTGCGGGCATCTGCGCCTTGTCCCCCCGCGGAGCACCAACCGCTCATGCAGTCGCTGCGTGGTGACCACCGAAGAAGCTCTTATGGCCACACATGCACGCTGTGCGAGAGACGGCGCAGATCATCAGCCTGTGAGGCGCTTTACCTGGCCAGCGGACGGTCGTCAGGCTACCACGTTGCGACAATCTCCGCCGTGATCGCGTTGCAAAAGAAATTGCAGAAATCCCCCATATTGCACGATGTGCCGTGCAACGGAAATTTCCATGAAATTTCCATACGTGGCGTGCAAAGGGCCATCCCTACTCCCTTCTCTCTGCGACCGCCCTTTTTTGCAGGTTAGCAATAATCAATGGGGCTTACCACGGTCTCTCGAGCGAGCTTCGTAGAACTCTATCTGCTGTTCTCTGAAAGGCATCATCCAGTGTCAACTGATTATTCCTGATCTGACGACTTCACAATTAGAGATGGTAAAGTTTCAACCACATCGTCGGGAAAGTGGGGCACATGCTGTTTTTCTACACTGGCGCCGGGACCCACAGTTTTGAAATTGCCTCCAAAGGCCTCCAGTACATGGTACACAGGCGTATACCAGACCATATTCCACCCTTCTTTACACTGCAAAATTTCCAATGCAGTGTAGAAACGGTATTCGCAGTTCAGAGCCCGGCGCACACAGGCACTCTCGCAGTATAGAGAAGAAGTACGTCCAGGATGCACAACGTAGACCTCATTGACACCCAGATTTCAGACGTATCTGAGCGGCGAGCGTGTCTGGTCACCTGATCGTCACGTATCTTACCGAGAAGCACTCGCCCGGCCGCAAGCCGGACGTGTACGTGACGCTTCCTGGAAGTTTTGCAATGCATGAAGACTGCTCGTATATCTTAGGCTCCCTGGGGCTCCATGGGACTTCCCTCACACCCCCCCCCCCCGGCTCCCTGGGGCTCTTCCTGATGCTGCCCCCCCCCCCACCCCGCCTTCCCCCTCCCATCGGCTCCCACGAGCTCATCCTGGAGTGCTTCCTGGTGCTTCCTGCCGCGTCTATCACCCGCCCGCAAGCCCACCTCCCACTCGCGCGCCGTCCGCCCGCTCGCCCGCCGCCCGGCTGCCCTTCCTCGCCCATAGCTACATGAGTGGAAAAGGCGATCCCCAGTACATGAGCAGCAGCTACGTGCCCAGTCAGTACTTGGTTGTGATATGCACACAGCCACTTCTTCCAGTACGATAGCAGCAGTAAGGAACACGCACAAAATAACGATAGAAAAAGAAGGGTAGAGAAAGCAACACAGCCGTACAGTTGGCGAGAATCCCGCATCCCCCGCGTCACAGGCATCTCCAGTGTCGAGCACGGCACCAGCACCTGTACTGGCGGCAGCTTCAAATCTGCCAGCTGTACTGGCCGCCGACGGGGGCCACCGCGCTGGAGGTGGGGGAGACCATACTGACGGCCGCCACAGAGTTGTCACCGGCGACGGTGGCGACGGAGGGGGTCGCCGAGGTGGCGGCGGTGGCGACCGTTATCGAGGTAGAGACCTTGGGGGCGAAGCCGTCTTTAGGGGCGACGGGGAGTAACTTGTTAGCGGCGCCGAAAGCCATACAGCGGGCGGAGACATAGGGAAGGTGCCGTCCTTGGGGGCCGCGGGGGCTACCGTATAGGCTGCGCGGGCGACCGCACTGGCGGCAGAGACATTGCGGGAGTCTGCATGCTTGGGGGTGGCGGGTTTCACCGTGCTCGTGGCGCGGGCCACCGTGCAAGAGGAGGACACTTTGGGGGCCGTGGTGTCCGTGCGGACTGTGGCGACGTGGTGGGCCGGAGGGGCCGCCAGGTGGGCTGTGGCGTGCGCGATAGTGAAGCTCATAAAGGAAGCGGCGGCGGTCGTGCTGGCGCTGGACCCCGTCGTAGGTCACCGGAGCCATTAACGTAGCTGTGGCGGACGAAACACTAACAGGGGAGATTGCTAAAAAGCCGTCGGTCGCCCCTCCGTGTGTCCCATTCGCGGCGGCCAATATGTGACTAGCGGCTAAAAACAGGTGACCACCGTCGTCCAATAGTGTCATACTGCCTGGCCGTGGGAAACGTGAAGGGGGTGTGCATGGAGGTGCTTAAAGGGGGGGGGGGGGGGGGCGGGCGGAAGAGGCCAGTCTTGAGTTCCGGGGTCGCTGCAAAGGAGGTGATGTGTGACCCCCCGGGCTGTCGCTTCTACTTGATGGTGGCTTGTGACAGTCCAGGGAGGCCCGACCCAGATTGATGTGCGACAACCCGTCCTGACAGGCCCTGACACGCCCCGAAACGACGACGACGCATCAGACTTCCTTGATGGCACATTACTTGTAGCTTGCCTCATCAGGGGCTACAAACCCACACATTTGGCGCAAAAGCCCTGATACAGCCCACCGGGAACAGCACGGGAGACTTGTAGCCCACTTGCCGGACCCCACGCCCGCCTCATGACGTGCTATAGCCCCCCCCCTCTTGGCCTCGAATCCTGTTCACTTCTGAATTGACGCCAGTACGGAAATCGGGCGCTTAGTGCACGAAGTTCGCTCTAGTACGAGTCTCAGTACACCTCTATTATGTGCCTCACTTTCCCGACGATCGCGGAAAGTTCCATGATTTTATACACAACCCGCACACGATCTGTTTCCCAGTGCTTCTCAGAAAGGGAAATTCTGGAAACGTTTCCCCTCGAGTGTGCGATCTCCAGGGATCTCCCGTGACGGCGTGCTAATCTGGCCTCCAGGATAGTCCAGAGTCAGCCAACGTCCTTCACAGAGCGGCTATGTCTTGCATTCGCGGGCTACGAGTGGTGCTGCTCGTGCCATCAGGTTGCATGTCTGATCATGACAGGCGGTCCCCGTGTGGAGGGCGGACTGATAGTGGTAATGGATGTGGCCAGCCTGCAACGACAAACTGTTTCTCTCCGACGCCCTGTATTGGGCCGAATCGGCCCGTCGTTTCCTGTTATACACTCTCTCAGGCTCTTCCCTTCCTCCCCAGTTCCCCTTCCCTGCCCTACTTGACCACCACCAGTCCTCGTCGCTCCCGTGCTCGCTTCGGTGGTTCTTGGCCTCCTACTTCCGCTTCACCATCATTCCCCCTCCATCACCTTTTCCGTGCCCGCGGTCTCCCACATGAGACTTTTTCGTCGTCATCACGGACGATGATGGGCCGATTATGCGGTGCAAAGCAACGGCGTGCGACATCTACAATCTCTCCGAGAACATCAAGCGCGCTAGGTACCACTTGCTCTCGTTCTCCCGCGCGCGGTCCCAGTTTGGGGAAGCGCTCAACTTCCTCAAGCCACGGGGCTCCACGGCGGAGACGGTGCCGCCCGAGGCGGGCCCCACCCTTCCCCCTGCCTCGCCCGAGAACATTCAAGTTTGGCGCATGGCGGTGGCCACGGCGCAACTTGCTCAAGGTCTGTTATTGGGCAAGGTGAACGCAAACCTATGGCAAGCAGCCTTCTTTTCCGTCCCCGGCCGGCGCTTTAGCTGGCCGAGAGACCGCCACGTAGTCTCCAGCACATATTAGGCTCGCGTGGCTGCCTACATCGATAGAGAGGTGCCGACGCGGCTGGCCGTTACGAGGACCATCAACGTCTCCACTGATGGGTTGACCGACGCCAACTCGCAGGGCATGTACAATGTCATGGCAATTGCAGAAAGGCCATTTTTCGTGGCCAGTATGCGCCTATGGACGGCCCCGTCATTGGCGGCCAACGTTTACAATTTCCTCCGGTCTGCAATGCACGCGTGCACTCTGCTGCCATTTGGGTCGTCTGCATCGTCGGGCCCCGCCGCAGAGATTCGGGAGGATCACTGGGCGACCTACAACCTCTTTGTTGTTGTTTTATCCAACTTTTCCAGCGTGATGCGGCTGCTACGCTGGCATCCGACACCTTTTTGGTGGCATCCGGGTGCGCCTCCCACGCCTTCAGTGTATAGGACCACGATGCGTTCTTGACGGGGTGTTTCTCGCCGGCTCTGCGGGCAGCTGTTAACGTCGCCGTTTTCTTCACCGGCTGTGTGCGGGCGCGCTCGAAGCTGTCCAACATCCTTCTTGAGGAGCGCGCGGCGGGAATGCGTGTGGGGGGGCTCCGCAGTTTCAGCCGGACGCGGTGGGTGGGCGAAAGCCTGACCATCTCCTCCGTGTTGGAGATTCTCCCTTCCATTCGGCGAGCCCTGTTTTCCGTCAAAGCGCACTAACTGAAAAGCTTCGAGGTGCCTGACTGTGTGACTGCGGCCGCTGACAGTGCCACCCTAGATACGGACTTGGGAAACGTATCTCTCTTCCTTGAGACTCTCTCAACCGTATCCACTGTACTCCAGGCAGACGTGGCGCCCCTGCTTTCCGTTCCCGCATTTTTCAGTTCCCTTTCGCGCTCGTTGACCTCTGCTTTTGCATCGGTGCCCTGGACCTCTCGCGAGTTCCTTATCGGTCGTCCTATTGTGCACTCGGAGGCCTTTCAAAGACCATTGATGGTGCTCGCGCTGTTTCTGGACCCGTTTTGGTTTGACGTAGGACGTTCAGTTGACGACCTTTTGCTCGTGGATTCCACGTTGCCGGCCTTGCGTGACCAAGCTGTGTCCTTTATTGCAGTTCCGGACCCCGCTTTGAGCGGGCGACTTTCCCGAGACCTCAGTGCGTGCCTGGACCAGTACAGCCGGCCTGCATCTGTGGCACGCGACAGCCCCCTTCACCCAACATTGCGGTGGAACCTGCACGGAGAGCCGTTCTCGTCGCTGCAATGCGTGGCTCTACGGCCTTTTTCGGTGCCATCTTCGGCAGCTGCGGGTGAGCGGGCCTTCAAGAAATTTAAGCTCATCCTATATTCCGCTCGATACCGCACCACCAACGACCGTGTTAATGCGAGGACCCGGGTGTCGGTTAACTTTGGTCAACTAGGCTGCGCCAATGGAGTACGGAACTTTTGGCGGTCGTCTGTCGAGCTAACTTTGCTTGTCCAAGTGGGTGGCGTCGCACCGCCTGGAGCCCTCGCGCCAGACCCCGCGGTTGGTGTCCAGGGCCTCGCGCTGGATCTACCTCCCAGTGCAACAGCGGCGGCACCGGACCACCCCCTTGTCAACGAAACTGTGGACGGAGGGGGCAACGAAGCTCCGGAGGGTGGGCCAGACAGGGAGAAGTTGGGTGACTTGCCGCCCAATGGGGTGGACGCCTCTGTGGATGGTGCCCCTGCCTCTGTTGACGAATGATGCACATGTATCTTGCTTTGCTTCTTTTCCACTCGTTAAAGACTGCTCCTTGTGTGCATGTGGGATGATGTGACATAGACATGACTGGCCTGGATGCAACAAGGGAAGTAAAATGTGTCGTAAGCTGGCACGTAGGGGGGGGGGATGCTTGTGGTGGACCATGCGCCGTGGCAGCACGGAAGGCAGGGGGAAGGACGATGTATGCCCGCGTACCGGTGAAACGTCTCCGGGGACACGCAGCTGACGTGGAAAACTAAGCAGCATGTATCTTAGGAAAGATGCCATGGACGATCATACGTCGGGGCCAAGGAGGCAGGCGGTGGGGCTCGGGGAGGTAGCAAAGGAGAAGGCGCCAGCAAGAGCAAGAGCTGTTTGCGAACAAACAGTGACAGTTGTGTGCATGACGTGGGCCAATGGAACGGCAGATATCCAGTCACAGCTCGTGTCAGCCATGCCCGTCCTCAGTCTCCAGGAGACATCTTCCGAGCGTTTGCTCTGCTTGAAAGAAATTCCTTGATTTCCATTTTCAAGTCTTTTTCCGTGCCATCTGTATTTTAAATACACCGCACAGAAGGGCCTCAGGCGGTGATTCCACGACAACGAGTATCGAGAGCCGAATACTGAAAGCGCTGTGTCGGTTCGATCGACTTGCAAAAAGATTGGATTTATGAACATATCTGGTACAATTATCGCCGTCCATTCGGGGAGGATCAAAGTTGACGACCGATTGGCTGCCAATGATGCTGTCAGTTTTTCTCGGAACACCACAGTCTGATGGGGCAGAAATGGTGCCTAAAAAAAACTGGCTACGCACTTGAGGAAGCCAATGGTTCCCAGCGGCTTGTGTATGACATCGGCATTCTGCGCGCCCTTCATCACATAGAAAACCTTCATGATGTCGTCCAACATGGGCTCAAACACAAAGTGAAGACAGATGACAGTGTGCTTAGTCCTCGCGCTGCTCACCGGGTTGTTGATCATGGCCCGCGCCGACTGGTTGTCGCGAAGGACGGTCACAGGCAAGATGCGCACTATCAAATGTCCGCATGGTCGGCGCAGCCACACTGCTTCCTGCATCGCAACAGCAACCAAGATGTACGCTGCCTCAGTCTTAAATGTCGCCGCCGCCGGCTGAACATTGCCGCCCCAAGCGACAGCGCCCCAGTTGTAGATAAGAATGAGGTCCGAAGTCGACCGAAGAGTATCCACGTCGGCCGCAAAGCTCGCGTCGCAATTCTCTTGCAGGTCTATGTCTGCCTTACAACAGCTTCCCATGAATGCCGTCCCCTGGAGGCCGCGAATTACAGCGCGCGCCGCCGCGAGATGGTCCATGGTCGGCGTCGACGTAAATCGCATCAGCCACCCGACGGCACAGGCAGTATCCGGCCTGTTGCCCGAATAAAAGTACAGTAGGCGGCCCACAAGCTCCTGCCTCACCTTGAAGGGCTCCGCTGTGAGGGGGGTACCTGAATTCTGCGACTTGACTCGGACGTCCATGGGCACGCCCACAGGGTGAGTGTCCGCCATCTCGGACTGCTGCAGCAGGGTCAAGACGTAGCGGCGTTCGACATTCACCGCCCCGTCCCGGTGAATGTTAAGACCCAAGTACTACGTCGGGGCGTGACAATTGCGGGCCTTAAACGCTTCGCTGATCACCCGCAGCCCGTTATTCGTCAAACTGTTGGTCTTTCCCGCGATAAGGCGGTCGTAAAAATACACGAGGATCAGCCAGCTTGCCTCCCCCGAACCCCCAATGAAAAGGCATGAGTCCTCTGCACAAGCCGAGAACCCGAAGCGCTCCAGCATTTGGTTGTGTTTCTGCTACCTCGTCCGCGAGGCCTGATTGAGGCTGTGTGGCGCCTTCTTCAACATGAATACTTTCCCAGGGAACCCCCGCTCTTAGCCGCGGGGTTGGCGAATGTACATCGCCTAGTAGACGTCACCGTTAAGGAACCCCGTCGCAGCTTCCATCTGCTGCATGGAAACGTCCTGGATTTCGCAAAGCGACAGGAAGACCCGGCGCATTCACTACTGTGCCACAGGCGCCCACATCTCGTCATAGTCGCCCATACACGTCAGCTCGTCGCCACTGACGACGTACAGACCATTGTGCTTGGTCACCGCACCATCCGACCCGCGCTTGCGCTCGCTAGTATCACCGCCTGGGGGAGCTTTTTTTCATATGGAACGTACACCAGCTCCCACGTGGCATTTGTCCACAGAGAGTTGACCTCCGCCTTAATGACAGCGTCGAACAGGTCCCAGTCGGGTGCCATATTGGCTTGGTCTATACGCATCTTTTCTGGACTGCCGCGCCACTTCGGGCAAATGCCGACGCGGTCACGGCCACGCCGCCCGACTGGAAAGCCGCAGGCGACCCGCGTCGACAGCCTGGTCGCTGTCACCTCGGCCGCCGCATCCAAGGCCTCGCTGGCCGCTTCCTTTCTTAAATGACGGTTTTCTAACCTTAGACTTATCCGCGGCCTCCGCGGGATCCTTCACAGAGCCGCCATCCTCGGGCGCGGTTCTAGTGGCGTGCTCCGAACGCGTGACCTGGTGCGTCAGACGACGCGCTGCCGCAATCGCGTCCTCCACAAGCCCTCGCGCTAGGTAAGCTCCGGTGACACGCCGAGGTCCGCGGCGAGAACCTCTGCCCCACGGGTTCCCAGTTCCGCGCTGTGACTCATCAGTTTTGACGAAGCAGCGCATACAAACTGTGCGTCCATGATCACGCGATAGAGTTTTGTTACCGCCGCGTAGCCAAGGAAGGTACAGGGGATGGCACGAGGATCAAGTCGAGGCCGGCATCTGTCAGCAGAGCCGTAGTGCGCTCTTGGACGATGCAGTTGTACAGATCTGCGACGACGTTGTGCTGGCGCAAGTACAGCGCTGATCTCTGGCGCTCAATGCCCTTCGCCGCCTCCCAGGTATAGATCTCTTTCCAGGTGTAATACGTTCCGTCTTCCGTTCTGATTATGCCCACCTTGTTTTCCGTCTTCGTCTCCCGTGCGTCAACGACCCTCATGAGAGCCATCATAGCGTACCCCTTCTTCTTAACGGGCACCACCGCCATAAAACGGCTGTAGCCGTCGATCCGGGCTCGGAGACGCCATGCACACCCTGTTTCAAAGGGTAAGATATCCATCACGCGAGTCCGAAAAACCTTGGAGGCCGTCTATGGCTCCCATACCATCTTCTTCAACATACACGAGCCGCATGGTCCACCCGGAAGCTCCTCCAATGACAGGAAGGTCATGTTCATGCCTCTATCCGCGGCGTTTGCGCGCATGCGGGAGTCTAAACCCGCGTCGGAGAGCCGCTGATGCCACACTGAGGCTGCTACCGGCGCCATGGGAGCACCCTTCGCCAACCCAACTGTGGGGTCCGTCACCGTGTCGACTGCCGCCCCAGCGCGGACGCCGTGGTAGCCGCCTGTCTTGAACGCGTAGATGCCACAAGTGTCCCGAGTCATCAGCACACTTCGCGCGGTGTCTCCGACGAGCAAGCGGTCGGCCTTGAATACCGTGCGAATTCCACGGAGCGTCGCCTTCCGCTCCGAGAAGAGGGACATCGCCATCCCGGGAAGCACAAAAAAGCCGTGGAGCGTCACCGATGTGCCCCCGCGGGGCCCCTGGGCGGTAGAAAACGGCTGTGACAGGCGTAACTGCTCGCTTCTGCGCTCCGTCAGCAGTTGGAAGAAACACCGGTTAGATATCGCTTTATGAACTCTGGTGAAGCTGTCTTTGTCGTTGCACATGTGATGTGACGCGCCGAAATCGACAATCCAGTCGCCCGTCGGGCATGCGTGGTTCAAAAGCGCCGTAGTGGCGAATTCCAGCATGGCCAAACCCACAATTCCGACTTCCTCTTAAACAGCCCCCATGGGCTGCCGGGGCTCTCCTTGTAGCGACAGAAACACTGGAGATGCCCCTTCTCCTGAAATGTGAAGCAAATTTGGTCCTTGTACGCTATTCATTGCTCATCTTGGCACGCGTACGGGTGAGCGCCTTCGCGGGGGCGCCGCCTCGCGAAGAGCGACGCCGTTCTGCACCGCCACATTGCAGATTTTGAGCTTAATCTTGGCCCGCTCGAGATTAAGGCGGAAATCTTCCGCTTGCAGGTCCTCTAGCGCCTCTGGGAGCCTCACATGGAATCTGTTGTGCATAACTGTCGACGCCAATTACAAACAGAAGGAGAGGCCCGTAAGAAGCGCCGAAAGATGGTGACGATCATCCTTTTCGATCCCCATCTCGTAGAGCTGCCTCACGAATTCCATCCCGGGTTACAGCAGCGTACCGGGGAATATCCGTGCTCTATCACTCTCGTGTTGAAGTGAGGGCGGAGCGCGATCGCCCTCACAGACTCTTTTGGATTGAGTACCTCCGTCAGCGCCGACGACAGATCCTGTGCGTTCGTGAATCGCCGAAGCTTGGTTTCGTGATGCGCCTTGACGCTCATGTTGATGACGACGCGCATCTTCTCAGCGGGGGCGCGCTGAGCGGCCGCCGCTACATGAAGTGTCTGGTGCGATGCCCGCTCCTCCTCCGCACGCGCCGACGCACGGGAGTCCTGCGCCGCTGGGTCGCGTGTCTTGACGTCGCCGCCGCTGCCTGCAGCCACGCTCTTTTCGGCCGATGCCGAGCTAAGCCGCATCTTGCGCGGCGTCTTCTACAGCGTAGCCTCTGCCTCCTGCGAATCCTCGGGGACCACGAGGCCGCACAGGTCGCGGTAACGCAACTACGATTTGAGCTCAGGTTACCAGGATAGATAGTTCGCCTCGTCCAAGTTGTCGGTGATGCGGGGCGCGACATCCGCGCGGTCACCCGTCTTGTTAAAGACATCGATCCTTGGATTTCCGCCTTGGTGGGCTTCGCGCCGTGTGTATGCACATCCAGTCAAGCGAGATTTTCGGCCGGCGCTCGCCCGAATCAAGTCACACCCGAGCCGTACTCTTCGCACCGGGGTCCCCCGGCGCCGCCCCACCAGTACAGAGCTCCGCTTGCACCACGTTGCTCTCGGGAGCGGAGTAGATCGGTAAAAATTCGGGGAGGAACTCAATGTTCTTTTCCGGATTCTCTGTCCCGGGAATTCTACAGCCCAGGTCCCCGGTCTCTTCCAACCGCCGCTGCAACAAAGCCTTAAGGCACTCTGTAAAACCAAAGGGGATGTGCAGCAAAGAGCCTGGCCCCACAACCCGTTCCAGACAAGGTTCACCATCGTCCAGCAGCTGTTGCTCCCCTCGCGGTCAGCCAGGCAGCAGGTGGGTCTCGTTCTTCTTTCACTCCGCGCCAAGCTAGCCCTATTAATGTCTCTAAAGTATCCTCAGGTGGCGGCGCCCTTCGTCAACATTTGGCCCCTCCCCACGCAAACCCGAACAGCTCGCGCGGGTCTCTCGTCCGCACGGGAGCCCACGGCCCCCAACTCAGCCTTCCCACAGTGGGACTCTTTCCGTCGAATGAAAGCACACCAGCGCTCCCTATCGTGTCCCGACGTGGGCACGCGCACGCTGGCCGATACTCGCAGTTGTCAGTCCATGTATGCAAGCTTCCAGGAGAGGGCCTCCCCCGCCACCGTGCAGGTGGGTCAGGAAAGTCCCGCTTCTTCCACGAAACACGACGTGTGGCAGAGATCGTGCAGCTTCCGACCGGGGGCACACCTGCACGAAGCCCCGCATGCTCTCCAAATTCAACATGACTTTCTACAGCTGCCCGCTACGAGAGTGCATTTACCTTCCACGTTGACTTCCAATGGACCAATGGACCCCCCTCCTTCTGCATCCATCTGCGTACGCGTGTGCTCTTTACCCTCTCCCCGCCCTCTCCTCTTCTTCTCTTGCCGCCTCCTCGCCATGTAGTTCAAGCTTGCCCCCACCCCGCCTATCTCCTCCATCGCCCGGCGTACGCATGTCCCCTGCTTCCCCATCTGTTCACTTCTCAGCGACTCACACCATCCCCTTCCAGGACGTTTGTGCTTACTCCCCCCCCCCCGCGCATGCTTCGCGCCACTCATTCTCTTGCGTATGTTGGATTACCGCGTGTTGGGCGCGTGTCGATGGTCAGAGCGACAGCAGCACGCCGATCTCCAGAGACTTGCATCTGGTGCCATCAGATGTGCGCAGATAGTTTTCTGGACCGCGCCGTCGGAGCACATCTGTCTCGAAATGAAAACCCGTCCAATATCATAGGGGCACGACTCTGAGTCTCCCACCTGTCATCTCCACAGGGAAGCGCTCTTTGCAGTCTGAGAGACACAGAAAGAGCTTATTCACTTGCAATTTTAGGGCTCTCTCGAGGCCTGCCCAAAGACCCTATATTTGGTAAGAGATACACTGTTTCAGACGGTCTCACTCCCCCCTATCGACCGGCAAGCACCCAAATCACTGCTGGCTTCCTTGAACTTTCATCACCTCCACGTCGGCAGCGACGTCTCGCGACGACGCCGCTCTCGACGCGTCGCGCCAACTGTCGGTCTGGCGGTGCGTTGGTCGTCGCGACGCACAGTGCGACGCGCGGAGCGTCCAGGCGGTCGCCGCCCGCGTGCCTCTCGTTGCCCTTCGGGCCACCCTTCCTCGGCATCCGGGCCAGCCCGCCACCAAGCAGCGACAACCGACTCCGTGCAGACGATGGGTCGCTGTGCCACCATTCGATGGCCGGCTCCTGGTGCGCGCCTCACGCGGCGTGAGTGAAACCGCGAGCTCCCGAATTGAGACGTGCGCATCGTCGTCCATTTCCAGAGCCACCGACACCCCCGCTAGTTCGGCGGTGCATGCGGTCCCATTGTACGTCGCTGCGCGGGGAGAGTGGCCGGGCGAGTATGTTTGTGCATAGCGCTGTGCAGCTTATCTATTGGGGGAGGGACGTGGAATACGTGTGTCTGTGTACCGTCCTACATGCGCGCTTGTGGTCCTTCCGCACCACCCGTCCCTGAGTTTGGTGGCGCCTTCTTTCAGCCAGCCTTCCTCCTTGCAGACAACCACCTCGTCGACTAACGCCCCGCGCCCCCCGCATTCTCTCTCCTTCTAGCTGTGTCAACTCCCCCATTCACTTTATGCCGGTGCTCACTCGCCCGCGTCCCTGTCGCGACGCGACATCGACCGTAGGGGTGCCGCATGCTGCCCCCGCGGCAAGGCAAAATGAACCACAGGTTGTTTCGTCCGCTACCTCTTTCTCGCGCGAGTCGGCGCGCCACGCGCCAGTCGACGACTGCGCCTCGTGATGCGCTAGTGCCGACTGACGCCGGCGGTCACCGCGCAACGAGCCCGCCCCTGAACCCGTTCATTGACGACTTCAGCGAGGACGAGCGGTGGACGCGCCTGTTCAAGGTTTTCCGCGCATACAACGACTTTAAGGCTGACGAGGGCAGCTCGGCATTGGAGGACATGCACAAGGCGTCAAGTCGATTCCCGCTCGAGCGCTGTATGGACACGCTGCGCTACCACTGGGTTCTTACCAAGCCCAGCGTTGAGGGAAAATGCGTTGAGAAGGACGCCGGACTTGTGACCGACGTCGTGGGGGTGGCCGATGTGGCGGGGGCGCCTGATGCCGGAAAGGGGGAAGTGGCCGATGTAGGGGGAGTCACAGATGAGGGGGGGCTGGCCGATGGGGGGGGACTGGTCGATTGGGGGGGGATGGTCGATGCGGGGGGGATGGCCGATGTGGACACGGGGGGGGACGCGTACGTGCGGGGGGTCGATGGTAGCGTCTGTGTGGGGGAGGTCGAGCAGCCGCTTTTGTAGCTGGTCGTTGGTGAGGCGGCGGCCCGAGAGTGGTCGGCGTTTGCGGTGTCGACGCTGATATAGTGCACGGCGGAGGCGGAGTCAGACGCTCTGGTCTTGGTTAGACTGTTTTCTCGTGCGTTCCAAATATTCCAGCTTCTGCTCATTTATACTTCTGTTAATGCTTTGTTTTTTCTACTGTACCGTACTGCAGTCCGAAACCTTTTGTTCTTGTGCCGATACTCTACGAACGCGGGCGGCTCGAGCGCGGAGTCATCGCCGGCGTGCCCGGCGAGTGCGAGCGCGACGCGGGCAATTCCTTGGGTCCCTCCGTGCTTCGGCCGACATCACTGAGAGCACCAACAGCGCGTGCGAATGCGGCGACGTCGCTCTCGGCTTGAGCAGGGGCGGCGCGTGCCGCCACCATGGGGCCCTTGAGGAGCGTGACTGTCTCACGAGCTACGCTCAGCCGAAGGCGTGCCAGCGCCTGACGCTCGAGTTGCGGCTCGTCCACGTCGTCACGGTGAGCTTGCAGCTGGTCCTTGAGATCATTTGGCCCAAGCGACCGCTTGCGGACGCGGCGAGTGTTGTCACCCTCATCGCGGCGACCGTCCTTCACCGAGGTGGCCGGGTCGCCGTCAGCGTTGCAACCTGACGCAGGGTTGGGCGGCGTAGGGTCCCCCGAGGTGGCCGTAGAGCCGCGTGCCGCACGATTGGGAGCGGGGCGGGGCATGGGTCCTCGGTTTGAAGGCGAAGCGGCCGCCCCCGATACCGTAGGGGACAGAGGCGTGCGGCTGTGGTTAGCCGCCGCGGTGAGAGCCGCCATAGCGTGCGTGGGGGCGCGGCCGGTTGGGGAGCTGGACATAACGCCGGAGAGGATTCTGGGTGGTGGAGGAAAGCACAGGAACGAAGTGGCGGGTGGTAGGTGTAGTGGGACGTTTTTACACGGCGACCGACAGCCTGTCGCACACGCTGAAGTATGGTGGGGGCAAACAGAAGACTACAGACGCCACAGGGGTCAGGCATGCCGTTCTCTTACCACCGTGCCGTCAGAATTTGATGCAGGATGCGTCGTCACGGGCGGCCTCCAGCTCCCCATGGCTGCGCCTTCCCAGGCTGCTACCGAGACAAGCCGTGTCTGCGACGTTGGTCGGCGCTCGCGCTGGCGAGGGGGAGCGAAGGCCTGTCGCCTGTCGCACACTGCGAACGAGAGAATGGCGAGGGGGAGGCCAACGGCCGCTATTTTCGGTGGCTCACGGCATTGACCTGCGGCTGGGGCGGGTAGCCCCTCGGCCTTCGCTTCAGGAGCGTGCGCGGAGCGACGGGCGGATCGGGATCAAACACGAAAGGCTACTGATTCCGAAAAGGATGGGCGTGGGGTTCGAGCGGCAGACTGGGAGGGAAGGCGGCCGGGTTCCTGCCGCTGCCGATTGACAGCGCCGTCGCGGAGCGAGAAGTTAGTGACACGGCTTTGGCACTGAGTGCAGGAGCCAGTCGCACTCACAATCAACATGGCCCTCAGTTAAGGTCGGCCGCTGGCTGCTCCTGATGGCAAAGGGTCTTGTGCCAGGTCACGGCCAGAGGCCGCGCGGGAGCAAGTGCGGAGGATGCAACGTTGGGCGCGGCGCCGCGGGCTTTTTCTGCGCTGTTGTCGAGCGCTCCGTCGTTTTGGTGTTGTCGTGAGACGTACGAGCCTGCTGTATCCGAGGGTATTGAAGGACGGATGGCAGCGTGGTCACCTCGGAGAAAAACCACCGGTTCCCTCCGAAGTTCCACGGGGAACGGGCGCGTTCTGAAGACTCGTGTGTGCTCTTCTCAGGCCCGCTCGCAGTCGGAAAGCCACCTCTTGGGCCAGCCACAAGCCCATCTCCCGAGAGCGCGATCGGTGGCTTTCGGCGGCACCAATGTGCTGTCGGTAGACTGGTGTTGAAATGCAGACGTGGGGTTCGTGGAGTTTCTTTCCGATGTACAGGGCACACTGCTGTACGTGCGGTATGAGTGCGTTGTACTTTGGTAGCTGTGCCGCGCGTGGCTAGAAAAGCGGGATATGAAGCTCTCCCGCTGTAGGTGCCTGTGCCATTGCACCATGTGCCCGCTCCTCGGCTTTCAGTAAAGAACGATCGGCTCTGTGATGCTGGCCATTCCTTCAGCGGCCTTCGGCTGCTCCTGGTGTGGCGGCCAACGGTGACGCGTGGAGAAGCCCGCCAGCGAAGGGGCCGCCAGGGGTCGTGTCCCTGAGTGTGGCACAGAAGGCCGGAGGCGTTTGCGGCTGGAATGGAGAGAGGCATGCATTATTGCCTGCGGCAACCGCTGAGTTTGTGGCTTTCACGGAGCCACCAGGAAACACAAATCCCTTCTCTTTAACCTCGCTGTTTTAGTCCACGGCAGAAAAAGTTCCAGTTGCTGCGCCTTGAGATTACTGTAGTACTACGCCAGAGGCGCTGTACTGGTGGCTGTGGGCGCTGGTGCGCGGAAGCTGGCCGGCCGGTGGTGTGTCGCCTTTGTGTCGTGCCGCTGCGGCTTTTGAGCGCCTTCGGCGCACTTGCCCGGGTGAGCTCGTCGGCTAGTCATGTGCTGACAGCGGGGCGGGTCAATCCAGATGGAGGAGTGTCATGCATTGGAGGGAATTATCTGCATCGTAGGTATT
>Ga0115030_1000098_pt1:0-30000 | contig 31126 bp, 26 predicted proteins | sample SidtaG_4_FD_87174 | JGI IMG/M metagenome (GOLD analysis project Ga0115030, IMG submission 87174) | Marine algal microbial communities from Sidmouth, United Kingdom - Sidmouth_Male1 metaG | ecosystem: Host-associated > Algae > Red algae > Unclassified | place: Sidmouth, United Kingdom... | reverse complement strand
AACCGGCACGAGATGGCAATGCCTGTGGTGGTGGCGACAGCGGAGCTAGCAACGACATGGTCGGCGGCGAAGAAGGAGCAGACACGGGTGTCCTCGGCGTGACAGGACGAGACTGGTGCCGCGCAAGAGGAGCAGACCCTGGCCGCCTGCTGCTGCTGTCGCTGTTTTCATCTTGGCAGTGGAAGCGCGGGTGCCCGAGGGGCAGACGGCCCCCCGACGTCCCCGTGCGCCGCGCCGCCGACGAAGGCGGCGGCCAGCGCGGCAACAGTTGGTCAAAGTCGTCGGCCTTCTCATCGCGGCGGTGGCGGCGGCGGCGGCGACGCCGCCCAGCATCGTCGTCATGATCATCGTCCCCGTTGTCATTGTTGTCGTCGTCATCGTCGTCGTTGTCGTCGTCGTCGCGGTAGCGCAAAAGTCACAAAGCGCAAAGTTACCGCGCTCGCACGACACAAAGTTGGCCGCCGACAACCCATCAAAGTGTGCGTCGAGCCCTCACCGCCTCCAACCAGTGGGGGGCAGCACCGCCCATGCCACGACGTCCCCAACGGCCACAATGTTGGGGATCGTCGTCGTTTCCTGGTCCAGCTCGGCCGCGTACCCGTCGGGGGCCCGCACCACCGCCGTTTCCACCGTCGAGGCGTCTCGACAGAGCCGAACAGAGGCTTCAACAGAGCCGAGCAGGTGTTTCGGCCCGAGGAAGAGGGCCCAGACCATGTCTGCAAAGTCAGTGCCTGTGGACACTGCCGGGGAGCCGACGAAAATCACGACCCCGACGCCGGGCGCCCGCAGGGCATCTGCTACGACTGCAGACACCAAGACAGAAAGCGGGCGGCTGCTGCCACCTGTTCGGCTGCTGGAGCCACCACGCGCCAGGTTGGCCGGCGCCGGAAGGACGATGCTGCCGCCCTTGATGGCAGGTCCGTGAAAGGCGCCATTGAACGTCTGGTCTTGGTCGACGAGCGTCCCAGTAGTGGGCAAAGCCGCCACCGCCTCGCCGTCGGCATGGTTGGCGCTCGTACTGCCTTCCGGAGCCGCCCCCTGGGAGTGGAACTTAAGGATGACAACGTCGTCCACGCCACCACCATCACCACCACCACCGCCACAGCCCCCCGCAGCGGGCGTCCTGCGGCGCCTGCTGCTGCTGCTGCTGCCATTGCACCCGTGCTGGCCGGTCCGTCGCAAACGCTCGTGGAGCTGGGCGACAACGCCGTTGATCTCAACGACGGTCTCGCAAAAAACGCCGAGCACCGCCGTCCGGCCGGCGGCGTCCCCGCTGCGACTGCGCACGGAGGCGGCCTGGGCGAGAACGCGGTCGGAAACCGCACCGTGGAGGGGCGCGTTGCCCCTTGCGACGGCCGCCGGCCGCCTGTGGAAGCGCACGGGGACCGGCTCGACGACGTACCGGATGTTGGTGCGGGCGGTGCTGGTCGGCCGAATGAGGCTCCACTGCCGGTGGGCGCGGAGGCCGACCGCCGCAAGCAGCGCGTCGATCCACGACGGAGGGGCGGTCGCAGTGAGCAGCAGCAGAGGGCACTGGAGGTCCGGAAGCTTCTGGCGCAAGTGCGCGAGCGCTTTACGAACGTCCCACAGCAGCGTCAGGTGCGCCTCATCAATAACCACGCGCGCGAGGCGGCCACCGTCAGAGAGGCGCCGAGTGACGTCGCGAAAGACGACGCCGTCGCGGACGGCCGTGCCCATGTCGATAACAAAAAGGGAAGCCTCCCCCACGTCGCATCCACGTGGCCACGAGCCGACGGTCAGCCCTGCCCCCGCGCAGCACCTACAATGTTGGCCGTGATGGCCCGCGCTGGCGTCAGCACAGTGGTGACCGGCGGGTACCATGGTGTCGGCAGCCCCGTCCCGGCCAACGGCGCGACCGTGCCGATGGCCTGCAGCCGCCGGGACGCCGTCACCGCCGCCGCCGCCTCGGCGACGGCAGGAACGATAAAAGTGGCGCTCTTGCCGCCGGCGGTCGGACGCACGACCAGCTGCGTCACTGCGTCGCGCGCAGCCAAGACCGCATAGATGGCGCGCTGCTGCTCGACCGACCGGTGCATGCCGGCGCCGTAGAGTGCCCGCGTGTGCTTGTCGGCCACACGCGCGACGGCTTCGGGGGCCAGCCGGTACCGCCGCGCCAGCTGTGACTCAGTCGAAGAGGGGTCATAGATGGGGGTGCTCCATGGCGGCGCGCGTCCGCCGGCTGTGATTGGGGACACTGCGGACGCTGCTTCCAGTGCCGCCGCAACCCCAGGGGACGGCGGCGGCACCGGCCACGACGGGGCCTTGACGCGCCTCCCTTGAGCCACCGCACACGCAACGGCGTGTTGCACGGGCCCCCAGTCGGGAGCGCGTCGAGGCAACCACGCCCAGACCGTGTGGGGCTCGAGCGGATGCCGCAGCCCGTCGTTGGGGTTGTCAGCCAAGATGTTCATGCCGCCCTGCCACAGGCGAGTCGCCCGATGGTAGAGAAGGACGAGCCCATTGTTGACGTCAAAGATGGAGTAAAACGGGTCCCCGGAGTAGGCTGACGCGGCCGTCGACAATGAGTGGCCACTTTGCAAGTCCAACACGTGCCCTCAGTCGACGACGCCGCCATCCGTCGTCCCCGCCGGCGCAGTCGCAGCTGTCCCGCCGCCAGCGCGGCCATCGCCGCTGCCACCGGGGACACCGAGGCTCGCCTGCAACACGTCTACTTTTGTCACATGCTTCGCCGCCGCCGCCGTCCACTGCCGATACACCCGCGGACCACAAAAACATAGGCGACGCATCGCGAAGGGCGCCCTCGTGTAGAGCAGCGGCAAGCGTCCGTCCCGGCTGCTCCTCGCCGCTGACGTCTCGGAACAACAACGCCTGGTCGACCGCCGCCTCCCCGTCGGAAGTCAACAGGTAGCGCTCCAGCGGGTCGAGAAAGACCATTGCCAACAGCACGAGCGTCGACGTTTTGGCATCCATCCACCGCATGATGGGCCGACCGCCGCCGACGTACGAGCCCGACGTCTTCCTGTACGTCATGATGGTGTAGATGAAGCCAATGTGAATGTACACGCCCCGCTGAGCCCGCTCCGATGCGGCGCTTACGCGGAGGGCAGAGCTCTCGGACACTCGTGGCGGCGCTCCGCCGACAGTGTGCATCAGCGCCCACAGGCGCGCCCAAAAGGCCGCGACGTCCTTGCGCCACGACCGGAGCGCCATTGAAGCGGCTGCGTGGGGGGGTGCAAGCGGGTCGAAATCGGGTAGGAACGGGACGCCGCCGCCGCCGCCGCCGCCGCCGCCGCCGCCGCCGCCGCCGTCACGACGTTCAGACGGACCGACCCCACCATCACCACCACCACCACCACCACCACCGCCACCACCACCACCACCACCACCACCACCACCAACACCACACGCACCGGCACAGCCACCAGCGCCACCGCTACCACATCCACCACCGCCATCCGCCGTTGACGGCTGGTGCAGCTAGAAATTCGGCCGCACGGGGCAGTCAGGGTGGTCCATAACGCCACTGCACAGAAAGTGGGATTGCCAGCGCCGCACTTTGTTCTGGTTGGCTGGCAGCAGCAGAAAGGAGACGCCCGGCGTCTGCACTGACGGCGGGTCGATGAGAAGCACAGCCTCGGTGAAGAAGCCCGACCGCGTCGGGGCATACTCCCACGTCAGCCGCTTAAAGCGATGCCAAAGGTCCGCCTGCATGTCCGTCGCCGCCTGCCCGAACTGAACGGTGCTCAGGTGGAAGCCCCGGTTAAGCACCGTCCCGCACACAGCCGTGGGCGGCGCGCCGTCGAGGTTGTGCGTGTTGGTGCACGGGAGAAACGTCGGCGCCACTTCTTCTGCCCACGCCATCTTCTCGGTCGTCGACGACTGCATGACGATGTAGGCGGCTGCAGTGGTCGACAACGGGTCCGTGGCTGTGGCAATCGCCCCAAATGCCTGTGCCAACGACTCTCGCTTTTCAGACACCGACGCGTCGGGTCTGACCGGTCGACCGACGTTGACGAAAAAGAGCGCATTGACAACCCGCGTCGCAAACAGCAACCCCGACGACAGGTGCTGCGCCGCCGCATCGTCCATGTATGACACGGTCGGCACGCGGTAGACCTTTGGCGACGCCGTCGAACAGTGGGGGTAGAGCAGAGACAGAAAGGGCATGACCATCGACACGTCCGCGCGGGGTTCGCCGTCCCCCCCGGCGTGCCGCGTCCGCGGGTCGTACTCCTCGGGGACGAGGCTGAGCATCAGCGCTCTCATTGGTTCAGAAAACTCACGCTGCTCGCCAATGCGGTCACCAATGAGCTCGACCGAGGCGGGTTGGCCACGAAAAGATGACGCCGCCGGGCCTGCCGACGCGGAGGACGCACCTCTACCGACGGCATCAGCGCCAGCACAACCACCACCACAACCACCGCCGCCGGTGTTGCCCGACTGCGCCGCCGCCGGGCCAGTTCCGCTGGTGCTGCTCCCAGCGTTGGCAGACAGCGCAAGAGACAGGCCGGCGTCAAACGCAGTCCGTACCTTTGATGCCGCCCGCACCGACTTCATCGACAACGGCGGTGTGGTGCGTCCGTCCACCAGGCGCTCTGCGTCCGAGCGCCGGGACTGGTCCCACAGACGGACAACGACGTAGAGAAACAGCGCCGCGTCCTGCACATACCGTGCGACAGTAGTGTCGAGTAGGTGCACGCTGAAAGGCCGCCGCGTGTCCCCTGCCTGCCGCTCCGTGCCTGCACCGACAACCAACTTGGCCGCAATCGTCAAATCGCACTTGCGCAGCAGCCGCAGCGCTCCAGCAGAGAGGCTGTTGACAGCGGCCTTGAGGGCACAGTGGAGCTGCCAGTCGCGGCTGTTAGCGCGCTCTTGCGCACTACTGCTGCCACCACCGCCGCCGCCGCCGCCGCCGCCGCCGCCGCCGCCGCCACCGCCGCGGCCGTCGTTGGGAACCCCCCCCTTGTGCCCCACGTCAGACGCCGCCACCGGGAAAAACGCAAAGTGGTCGACCACCTGCTCCGCCCTCCAGTGCATCTATCTTATGCGGTCGTTGAGCTTGAACGTCCTCAACAAGGCGCCGCTCTGAGAGTCGGACGTCGCGTCGGTGGTGTGGAGTCGGGCAGCGCCGCCGCCGCCTCCACCGACGCCACCTTTGTTGACACCAAGAAAAACGTCAAGGGGCAAAAAGGCGGCCGAAAAGGCTTTTGACCCGAAAGGAAACTCGGCAGGTGCAATAGCGGATGGGCGCCGCACAAAGACGACGGGGAAGAAGCGCGTGTACTTGCCCTTTTGCAGCGTCTGCGTCGGCACCGTTGGGAAGACCCGGTTGGAGCACGCCGCCGACAGAGGCGGCGGCGGCGGCGGCTGCGGCTCAGAGTTGGAATTCGTCGCCGCCTGCGCGTCCGCGGCTGGAACAGCTGCGTGCTTCCTGAGCAGCTCCCGGGATGACCCGCCGACGGACCGACACTGGTAGCACACGACGGTGTTGTGCCGCGCCGACGAAGCCGGCACTGGTGGCAAGTGCGGCGCGTCCGCAGACGATGGCCACGACTTGGCGTCATTCTTGTACCTGTCCAGCGTTGCCACCTGGCTCGGCGTCGCCGCCGCCTCGAGCGCCGACACGCACTCGTCCGCCGTCGACACGGCGACGGCCGCGTGGGGCGCAGGCGGCACCATGGCAGCTGCGTTCGTTCTGCCGGCGGCAGTTGCGGCAGTTACAGCAGCCTTGTGGGTGCTGCTCGACACATGGTGCTTGAGCTGCTGCGGCCCACGTCCCAGCGTCATGTCGCACAGCGCGCAGATGACGACGCTAGGCTCCTTCCAAACGAGCAGGCTCGTGAAAGGGGCACCGGCGGGACCACCAGCGTCCTCCGCGCCGTCGAGCGTGCTGGCGGCGGCAGCGCCAGCGGGAGCTTCGCCTGTCCTGGCGACGCGCGGGTGGTTGCCTTGGCGTTCGTCGGCAGGGTTGGGCCGGGCGACGCCGTCCGAAGTAGGGGCGCCACCGCCAACGCCGCCTGAGACGGAACTCGGCGCCATGGCGACGGTGGTGGTGTGAGTAACGAAACGAGGCAGCGCGGGTGGTGTGTTGGAACAAAGGTGGCCCGGAAAAAAAATGAGTCGGATGCTGCGAGGCGGCCCTAGACACAGTGGGCAGAAAAAATGCAGGGCTTAAGTAGCGTTCCGAGAGACGGAGGGGAGCGCACCCCTCCCGCGCCCAGACGGACCTATTGAGAGGTGGAACTATTGGCGGGCTGTCCCCTCGGGCGCGGGAAAAACGGCTCAGCAGTCCCCGCCGCTGGCATCGCTGGCGGCAGCTGAGAGGGGAGACCAACGGAGGCGGCGACGTGGCGAGAGCGGCAACACGCGCAACAGAGTGGCTGGCCATCTGGCGACGTGAAACCGTCGAGCTCCCGAGCGGCGGCCGTTGAGGCTGCCCCAAGGCGGCGGGAAGCACAGACCAAGCATGGCGCATGCTGCCGGTGGTGTGGGCAATCACAGGTGCTTCGCGCGCGCGGAGCGGCGCAAGAGGACGGGCAGTGGGCTGGTTTTGCTCAAGAGAGCACCGGGGACAAGAAGCCGGCGGGAAGATGGAGCAGCGGTCCACCCATTTAAAAACATAGCTGGTAACGAGCAAGGCGAAGAACGGCAGCACTTTCAAACGCACGGTGGATGGGGCGCGGACTGGGCGGCGGCGGACGATTTATACTGGTAACGCCAGAAATCGAGGTGAGAAAAACGGGCCCGCGAGACGGCGCAACATTAGAGAAAACGGCTATGAGATCATCCGGATGATCAGCAAACGTGGGAAAGAACGGCCACCCAATGGGTGAGCCGGAACGCAACGTCCAGTTTCTGCAACGAGGCCGGGGAGAACGTCCAGCCAATAGGGTGGGGCAGGACAGAACGTCTGTTGTTGAATTGCCGCGGGAAAAAACAGCCAGCCAATGGCCTGGCCGTGCGAGATCTTCCAGTTGATGGCGTCAGTCAGGAGAAAACGTCCAGCCAATGGGCAGAGACGGGAAAGAGCGTCCACTTGAAGAATTGACGCTGGAAAGAACGTCCAGCCAATGACGTGCGCCGTAAAGAACGACCAGCCTGTATATGTCGCGGTCCAACTGTACGCACGTGCGTGGCAGTGCTCATCTGGCAGGAGCAACGGTCGAGGCGGGGCAATACACGAGACCGGTACAGATCCGATGATCCATGGGGAGGACGCTCAGAGATGCAGATGCGGGAAAATCCGTCAAGAAAAACGGTCGGACTTCCCCGCATCGGGATACCACTAGGCGGTACGTAACATAGCAAATGGTAGAGATGACCAGGCCCGGAAAGGGTCGTGGGGCGATCAGACAGCTGACCTACCAGAGGCACACGCTGGGCGAAACGATATCAAATCACCGGTGGCCTTCTGTGCATAGTGCAGCGGAGGACGGGCCGAAAGAACGTCCAGCCAATGATCTCAGATGTGGGAGATCTTCCAGCCCATAGATGTTCCCTTGCAACAGTCAGCATGTGGGTGGGGGTGATGACCTGGCACAAGCTCCATCGAGAAGAGGGGCGACAGCTGACCCGGAACGGGCGGCACAAAAAATGATCCGCCGGTGACGCGTGTCCGCAGGCGGAACGTCGTGGCGTCACAAGGCGAAGCGCGTCCGAAATGCCGTGCCGCAGGCTCAGAGAGAACGTCCAGCCAGTGGGATGAACCGTGCGAGAACGTCCAGCCAATAAATCCGCCGATGCGACAGCACGCATGCGTGTCGGGGAAGTGGTCGGGCTCTGACCGACGAGCGGGGGGGCCCCGCTGAACAAACCGCACCTGGCGCCGCGGAGCAACATCTGTCGGCGCCCCGAGCGAGTGCACAGGCGGCGCGTCCCTGTTTTAGGGACTGACACGCGGGCGCCGCGCTGTGCTGCCGTGGTGTGAAGACGTCCAGCCAATGGGGTGAGCTGTGGAAGAACTTCCAGCCAATAGACTGGACGTTGAAAGTGCGCGCATGCGTGTCGGGGAGATGATCTGGCATTCATTGTTGAGAGGGGGCGGACAGCTGACCCAGATAGCGCGGAAAAGCATACGCCGGTTCCCCGGGCGAGTGCACAAAGGGTGCATCGTGCTCTGTGGGAGTGCCACGTGTGCGCAGCGCTGTGCAGACGGTTGTGTGAGAAGGTGCAGCCAATGGGGTCGGCCGTGGGTGAACGTCCAACCAATAGATTTGACGATGGGACTATGTGCATACACTGTGGCGGGATGATATTACATCCAAAACGGGTAGGGCGGGGTGGGACCGTGACAGAATTTGGGCGGGCACGGCTGGTGGGAGGCAGGCGGCAGCAATGACGTGCGCGTGCAGCCAACGGACGGCGTAGAAATGACAGTGGATCTACCTCAGACACGGCATACAGTAGATATAGTGGGCTACACGGAGGCACGAATTCAAGACCAGCCGCTCAAAATCAAGAACTTGCGAGATCCACGTCCAGACGGGGGGTGCTCGGAAGGGTCGCATAGGCGGTTCTTGATGTTACGTCCGGCCTTGCTCCGACCCGCGAAATTCAAGTCCAGAGGGGGGGTGTCGATTCCAGCGTCTGAGGGCCGGTTCTTGATTTCAGAAACCGGCCAAATTGACCTCCAGTGGGGGGAGTGGACATTCTCTGGCGCGATACTTTCATTAAGGGTACTATTGTACTGTAATACACGCCAGGATTGATGCCACCTGGCATGGGTTCCACTTTAGAGTTAATCCCTGCGAACGAGAAACTCCGTTCCTGGTAGTGCTACTACTTGCTGACACGAACCTGCAAATTTTTGAATCCGGAACATATGCAACGTCCGCTTTCCTAAAACTTCTGACCGTCGCGGTACTGATATGGGCTCACTCCCGTCGCAGAAAAATGTCGATGTGACGCGGTACTACTATGAGCTCACTGGAACACCAGAAAATATCATTTTGACACGAAAGCACTGCTGGCTTTGCCACACCCGGGAACGTCTAGGTTCGGCAACGTGCTAGTATGAATGGGATCACAGCCTCGTCGGAGAATATCATGCTGACGAGGTCGTATTATGGGCTCACCCGAACCTCAGAAAATATCCTTTCGACACGGAACCACTGCTGGCTTAGCGACACCCAGCAACGTTTCTGTTCGGCAACGTGCTACTATGAATGGGATCATAAACTCAGCGGAGAACGTCATTCTGAGGCGGTCATACTATGGGCTCACTACAATTTTTCAAAAATGGTCACTCGGCCGCGGTACTACTGTGGATTCGCTCCAATCGCAAAATATTCATTCTGACACGAGACTCGACTTGGCCCATAGTAGCACCATGTCCAACAGAGAGCCTGCTGGGAGGAGGTAAGCCAGCAGTTCTGCCAAAACGTTTGTAGGTATGAGTTGGTGTTTTGCCGCACCACTATGGGCCCGGTCCAGTCTCGGTGAAATCTCAAGGAGACGCGGTACTACTGTGGGATTACTCGACTCCAACTAGAGTGTGCCCCCAGTAAGAGTGGGCTACTATGGCCTCACTGGATCATCAAATTGGTTCCGGGTTGGTAGGTTACTACTTCGTGATACTTGATCGAAATTGGTTTTTCTCGCACGGGTACTACGTTTCTGTTCGAATTGGAATTGGTTGGGTCGGCGTTGAATTGTTGCGATGGCATCTGTCTGAGAATATTGGCCCGATGGACTTCATTTTGTTCTCACACTGTTGTTTGCTTCGACGATCAGCCTTTTCACAGCTTGTCTGTTGCCGAGTCTCGTGGAGGGCATGTGGTTCTGCGCAGATGGAAACTGGTAGGTAGTGGGAAACAGACCAAGACGGACGGTTGCGATTGCCAACAGTTGGGACAACAAGCAATGAACATGCCAGAGAAAGCCGTACCTTAGAGGCCGTCCAACAACATACGCATGAGCAAAAAGGTGTAGCTCACAAAAATGCGGCGCCCCCCCCCCCCCCCCCCCGCCCTCATCCCCCCCCCGCGCTCACACCTCCGCCACCCCTCCAATATCAGGCGGCGGAGGGTGCGAATGTGTGCGGAGTGGTCGAACCGGAAATCGACGCCGGCCCGCCAACACGGCGAACAGAAGCGGCAAGGTGAGCACCACCACAGGCATCTGCCCTGTAGAATGTGTACTGCTTGCCATAATTGAGCAGCTGTTCTTGTCCGACAGGAACATCCGTAGTCGTGTACAGACAGCAGAAGCGGGGGTCCACCAGGAGGTCGGGGTCTACGACGCCACATTCAACGCGAACCTGTAGACGAACGTTGCTGCGAGGCCGCTCGGCAGCCGGGACGGCGTCCATGACCGTCCGGTCCGTCGGCGATGCTGCGCGCGGGTCGTTGACAAAGCCCGCGACGCAGTAGGGCGCGGGAGAAACCCACACGTCGTACCCGCGCGGATGGCTGCGCCCCGACGTTGTCGAAGTTGAAACCCGTGACGACTCCGACGCCTCGACGCGTACGTCCATCAGCTTCAGGGCGCGCTCGCGAAACTCTGCAATCGACGGCGCATGGCCACCGAGCACGTCCTGTGCGTACCGCGCACTCCGAGATGAGACCCTCCCAAAGTTCTGGTACATGAGCGCGCCGAAGAATGGGCCAACCAACGTCCCGCTCGCCAACGGCCGCGCCCCGAAAACGCCGAGACCGGCGTTGCCGCCCGCCACCTGCGAATGCGCGAAAAAGACGCCCGACGCGGCAGCGGAGTGATCCCGCAGCTCCTGTGTGTCCTCGGTTGCCAGAGCGCATCGCAGGGGCAGCGGCCACCGGTCCAGCGCCACGCCCCCCAGCTGTGCCACCGAAGCCGCGACATCCCGACCTGACTGGGGTGCCCGAGGGTGTGCCGTGGTTCCCAGCGCCGTGCACGTCTCATCCGCCGCCTGGCCAAGGCGGTTGGCCAGAAAAAGAAGAAGGTCGCGCGGACGAGCCGAGTGCACAGGGAGCCCTTCGGCTGGGGGGGCCGACAGCCGCGCAGATGAGGTTGCGGTGGTTGTCGTAGTGCTCGTTGTTGCGCGTCCCACAGTCGGGGACGGGCCTCGGGCAGCGCAAGCCACTCCACCTCCGTGAGCGGCCCCGCATGCCCCGTCCGCATTTCCAATCGCCTGCAGCTCTTGGGCGGCGGCGCAAATCTGGGAGTGCGCCTCACCCAGGTGACGCACAAATGCCCCAAGCACAACTTGGTCCCGAAAGATTCGCCGCAACCGCTCGAGCCCTGCCGTAATCACCTCTGGGTCGGCGTCTGACACGATCACCCGTCGGTGCTGCCCGCACGGGGCGCTGAGTGCCGCGGCGGCGGTCGAGCAAGTGCCGGCGAACGGGTCGACCACAATGTCCCCGGGCTGGGAGAATCGTTGTATGAGCTCAACGAGAAGAGCCGCGACCTTCTGCTCGGGCCGCATGTACCGCCCCGACCCGTCCGCCGCTGGAACTATCTCGCACGCAGGAACGTCCCGGACATTGTCAATGACGTTGTCAAAGGCCCGAAAGCGGGACGGAACCGCGTTGAACGTCTGGTGGTTGACCATGACGTGCGCCGCTGCCGCATCCGCTCCAGCGCGGGTGGAACCAACAACCAGGTCCGCCTCGTTTGCAAGCGCCGTGTTGGTCCGCACGCCGCGGTTCTGGGTGTGCACCGCGCGAATGGCCAGCAGTGGATGACTGTCAACCAAGAACGCGGCCAACCGACGCCCATCGTCACCGACGTCTTCGACGGCCCGCAGCTGGGACACCCACATGGGCGCCTGCTCCCAGCTGCAGAAAATGAGCACGTGGCCGCCCGGACGCAGAAGCACACGAGCGAGTTCCGCAAAGTTCCGCGCATCAGCCGCAGACAGTAGGTCATAGGCAAAGTGCCCGTCGCGGGCAAGACGCCGAGTGTTGAACGGACGGTCCGTCAAAATCAACTGCACGCGACCTTAGAGGTCGGGCCAGTGTCGCGGAAGAGGGTCAACCGCAAAGTCCGTCCGCCGCGCACTTTCTCCCACATCTGCTGCTGCTAGTGCTGCGGCCACGGCGCTGCCAGCAGCTGTACCAAGTGCTGGAACCGATGAAGCCTCAACCCGCAGGGCATCAGAAAGACGTCCGAAGCTTTGAGCAGGCGTCCCACCGCGAGAGCCAACGGTAGCTCTGCCGGCAGCGCTTGTCGCGGCCATCGCAACTGCGTGAGTGGCCGAAGACTCATAAGCCCGGCCCACATACGTGCGCAAGACAGCCAGCATGGCGCGATCAAGAACGGAAGCCAGTTGAGCCGCCCGTGCTTTGTCCGCATCAGCACGCGCCCGACCAGAAAGAGGTACACCACGAACTCGGGACACACCCGTGCCATCGTTTTCAGCTGCAGACGAGGTTGACAGACCAAGGCACGTCGCGTGGTACATGGCGCGGGCCGCCGAATGCGCTTGCCGCTCAGCTGCGCGACAGGCCTGACGCCGACGAATGCGGAGAGTCCCAAGGCGGTCTAACGTATGCAGTAGACGACCGTCAGCCGACAAATAGGAAGCTCGCTCTTCCATGTCGTCGTGCTTCTCGCTTTCATCCGCCCGGCTACCCTTCCCTGCTTTGAAGCCGCTGCTTCTGCTGCTGCTGGTGCTGCTGCTGCTGCTGCTGCCGCTGCCGCTGCTGCTGCTGCTGCTGCTGCTGCTGCTGCTACTGCTGCTGCTCCTGCTGCTGCTGCTCCCGCTGCTGCTGCTGCTGCTGCTTCACGTGATTTGCGTGCTGGACGAAAGCGCCGCCAAGGAAGAACCGGCCACGTCATCGTCCAGAGACGAATCCAGCAAAGCGGCACCGGTCGCGCCGCTCCCTCGGCCGGCCGTACTGATGGACGGCAGCGCGGTCAGGCCGGCGACGACGGCTCGGACGATGGGGGGCACCGCCCCTGTCGCCAAACGCCACAGCGGGCGACGATACTGGCCGATGGACAGGCGGCCCCGAACGATGCGCAGCCACAGAGAAGCGCACTGCACGCCAACTCCACAATGCCCCTCGACGAGCTCATCGATAGAGCGCGGCCGCGTACACTGATGAAGGTGCTCGAGGAACATAGCTGCTACAGCGCGCACTTGAGCGTCTGCGAACGGACGACGATCGCGCACCGCGTCGTCGGTACCCGAAATGAACAACAAGTTCGCAGAAGATGCCCCACAGCCGTGGTCCAACTCCACGGCGACAACATGTGGCGGAGCAAACCGAGTGGCGCTGTCGAGAGGGCGAGAGAGTGCCGTGTACTGCGAGTCCGCTGCCGACCACAGAAGATACGGGTGACACAGCGCCTCGACGTCAACAGCACAAACAGACCGCGCCACCGCATTCCAGCCAAGAACGACCCGGTGCACCGCGTACCGCAAATGTCCCACCGCAGCCCCCAACCACTGTACAGTTGCGTGCTCGCCACGCCGTCCGCGCGGCAGCTCAGCAGCACCTCGACGCAGATTGTAGTACGTGCTCATCCATAGCACGAACTCAAACGACGTCAGCGTGCGCAAGGACGCACGACAGGGACCCGACAGCCCATCAAAATCCTCAGAAGAAAATAACGTGGGTGCCAATCGCTGCATCGCTACTGCCACCGCTGCGACATGAAGATCCCACACGGACGGTGTGAGACGCATGGCAGTCGCCAACGAGTCCAGGCCGTCCTCCTGTCCGCCGAGGCAGAGAAACAGCTCCCAGACGCGGACATCGACCGTGGAAGCGGAACCAATGGTAGGCGCCCAGAGGCGCACATACCGCCGGGCATCAACGCAGTAGTCGTCGTCGTCGAGCATCAGATGAAAAGGGCTGCTGGGGTCGCCGCACTCCCCAGAGGACCCCGACCGCACCGCAAGCCGGCCCCGCCCGCAGCTTTCAAAGCCACCCACAAAGCGCTTCAATTGCCACACGACGGCGTACGCGCGGAGAGTCGACGGCGCGTCAAGCCATCGAGACCCCTCAGACATCGATGAAGAGCGAGATGATGACGACGACGACGCGATCGACGTTTGGCGGCGAACCCACAGAAGCACAACCATCCACTACGCACCAGGTACAATGGCAGGCGGCGTCTGCCAAGTGAACGACACAAACCAGCCACGAACAACACACGCGTCCGGCTTGCGATGCGCCAGCAAGAACAGGTCACGCAACTCAGCAACACATAAGACGACGACATTGAAATGTGGCAGCTTATTTTGATCGCATCCCTCAATTGCCGGCGAAGCGGGTCTCACGATAGCGCTTAAGACCTCCGAAAGTCGGGCCATGGCGGCCATGAAGAGTATGCGGTGTGCACGCAACCTCACCGCCGTCAGCACACCCGAAAATGGCAGAAAAGGCGCCAAAGGCGCCAGGCAGCAGGTCGGGGAAGAGAGGATGGCGCTCAAAATACAAGCTGGGAAGCACCGTCTAGGCCTTTGATCCATTTCCACAGGCGGAACCAATAGAAACGCAGACTGACACCGAGACAGCTGTTGCCAGATAAAGCGGCCGTCAGCCAACAAACAATAGGGGCTACATAAGACCAGTGCCGAACCCATGAACTACAACGTCCTCAATCACAAACCACATCAAAAGCAACATCTACAGACGCGTCATAGGTGTCGTACACCATAAAAGCACGAGACCAAACCTCGCATCTCTCACTCAGACCGACCTCCGGCATTCAAGGTCCACATGCCAAATACAATGGAAAAGAAGATGTGGATCTCCCACATACGTGAGATCATACGTCGCACACTGATAGGGTACTATTAGGTTCTGAGAAGTTGACAAAATTCGATTTCTGAAACACTACGTGCTACTTTCAAAACTGGTAAAACAGAGACAACACACTCACAGAAATGCTACTTTTCAAAATCGTATCCAACCTGAGTCAAAATCATACTGACGTGGGACAGAAAATATTGAACCGATGTCGCGGTACTGCTACCGTGACACAAGGTCGGCAGATAAGTCTTGATTCGTTGATCAGCCGAATGGACTTGTAGACTGACTTCCAGAGTTGGAAGGAAAAGTGACCATGTGTCGCGCTATGCCACCGAGACAGATGGTTGGAAGAAAAGTCATGCTTCATAGAACAGCTGAATTGACTTGTAGAGTGACATCCGGAGATGGAAGGAAAGCTGACCATGTGTTGCGGTACTGCTACCGCGACACATGGTCCGCAGAAAAGTCTTGATTCGTAGAACAGCCGAAATGACTTGTAGAGTGACTTCCAGAGTTAGAAAGAAAGTTGACCATGTGTCGCGGTACTGCTACCGCGACGCATGGTAGGCAGAAAAGTCATGCTTCGGTCATCATGTCCTTTGAGGTCGATGGTTGAGAGTTGATTATAAGTCGCGCGTTTTCTATGGTGGGATTGGTTCTTTAAATATTTTGGGTTCGCTGTGGTGCTACTATGGGATGATGACCTTTGCCAATTTGGGGTTTTTGGGTGGTGCTACTATGGGTTTGAAAGCTGAGTTTTGTTCTAATTACAGGCTCATTCGGATGGGCTCACGTTGGATGTCACTTTAGGTGCGGATTGTGTCCCTGTGTTATGGGTGGTGGTGAGGTGGACGTGCTCTGCTCATGGAACGATGCGAACACTCTAAAAGTGTGCAACAATGTCCACTATGTCTTGAACATGATGCACCATACAAATCAACACAAAGCTCTGCTGCCCAAGGCCGATAGCACAGTCGGTCATGCGGCAGGCAAGGCACAGCCCGCGCAGAGATTGCGACCAGAAGAAGATCAACAGCAAAGCATGCAAACGTAGATAAAGCAAGTCACCCATCGCCCTCCCCATTCCACTCCCTGCAAAGTATTCTATCACTCGACAATGACATGCTCAGGCAGGGCCAAGTGAATGGCGTTCGCTAAAGGCACACCCTTGTCCTGCAGATACATGTGCAGGCGGATGCACCGTGAGTATCGCATTCCCGTGGCTTGCGGCCCAGCCGCAAGACGCGTGACGTTGTCCGCGGCGCCGGCGCCAGCGTGAACGACGTCGCCTCGGAGAAGCACAAAAGAGAAAGGAGGAAGGTACACCAGCTCAGGCCGCACTATACGGCGGGTGGCGTCCCCCTGTTGAAGGTGCCGCAGTACCCTGGCACTGTCAGGCCAGACCCGCAAGATCGCCCCGTCGGCACCCGTTGCCAGTAGAAAGTAGTTGAGCGAGGCTGTTGCCGCGTACACGGGAAGAGGAGCCGCCAATGACGAAGAAGACGAGAGCGGCGGCGGGGCTGTGGTCGACACCGTCGCCGGCGCCGCCGGGGTTGGCTCTGCAAGCGCCGCTGCAGCTGCTGCGGCACCACTGGCAGATGCGTCTGCCAAATCAGCCTTGTCCGTAGATGTGGGAGCCGGTGGCGGTACCATGGGTGGCGTCGATGGCGGCGGAGGAGGCGGGAACAGCGGCTGTGTAGGAGGCATCAGCAAGGAGATGGTGTCGTCGTCATCGACACCGCTGGGAGCAGAGCGTGCCGCAGAGGCAGCCGCGTCCGCCGCGGCAGCAGCGCCGCCAGAGGCGTCGCCCAGGGTGACCGTGGTGGCATGCCCGAGCGCACCGGCGGATGAGGGCGCCGCAGTTGTCCGTGGAACCGCCAACGGGTCCGAGTCAACGTGCGGCCGTTGCGGGCGCGCCTTGTCCGTCGTAAGGAGCATGCATGCGCCCGCCTTGGGCATTTGGATGCACAGCTGGTTGCTCTCCGTCCTACCGCCAACGACGGAGAGAATCTTGTGTGCAACAGCCGCGCAGAACAGGTCCGCCCGCAGCTTGGCCTCGTACACGCCCTGCTCCCCCGCGTCATCGCTCGGCTTGACGGCCTCGTTAAGCACCGTCATCCGCCCTTGCCCCTTGGCGAGCTGCGCGCTGTCTTTGGCCATGTTGACTCGGTTGTGGATGCTGGTCCACACCTTGTCCTTCTCCACTTGACCCGCGTGCTGCTTGGCGACGCTCCCTTCTCCAGGGAAGAGGCCGACAAAGTGCGACAAAACCGCGTGAATGTCCTGCCCAAAGGCCAAAGACCCCGCCACGATGACACCATCAACATCAGCTCGAGACACGTGCGGCAGCACCACCCAGCCACGCTCGTGCAACAACGTCGCAGCGGCGCGCGCGCCGTTCTGCTCGGCAGGGTCCACCGCAGGATCTTCGTTGTCGCCGACATCTGCTGCTGCCGCGCCAGAACGATGAGCACGGGCCGTCGCCGACAGGCCGGTGACCGGGTCGAGCGCCCACGACTGCTGGACAGCCGCCGTCACCCGCCCGGCGCGGCCGTACGCTGCCATGTATCGGGAGGCCGCAACGTCCGCGTCGTGCCATACACTGTGGCCGAGGAATTCGCGGGCGTGGTGGCTCTGAGCAACGAGCACAGCAAACGCTGGGACCGGCATCGTCGCGGCGCCGCCGCTGCCCTCCAGCTGCTTCCGGATGAGGCCGACCAGCGGCAGCAAGAAGTTGGGGATGGGCGGCGGCGAGTCCTCATACGGCTCGGGGACGTCAGGGTGCACAAGCGCCGACAGGCTGCCACTACCAGCCAGACCAGAAGCTGCCGACGCGTCCCGCCCACAGCGTCCACCGGGCCCAAAGCCATGACGGTGCCGACGCTCCCAAACGTTGTTGTCTCTTTCCGAATCTCCGCCAACGTTGAAGGTGGCGTCGACGTCGCTGCCGTCAGTGGAGGAAGCGTTCCCGCCGGCTCGGTTCCCGTCCGCCGTTCCCTCTGCCGCCTCATTTCCAGAGCTGCCACTACCGCAATGATGACGATGACGCTGCCGCTTCCGTGCCCGCTCGTCCTCACGGACGGTCCCGGCGGTGCTCTCGCCGCGACCGCGCTTGTGACTCGGCGCCGTGCCGTCCTCAGAGGCGCCCGCACCAACAAGGGGGCGCGACCCAGCCCCGGCGGCTTCGCCTCTCGGGTCGGGTGCTTGCTCCCCGCCGCCTTTCCCGGCGCCAGAGCCGCCCACACCGTCCCCATCGTCGCCAGCGCTCGCGGCACCGGGCGCAGCGAGACCCCGACCCGCACTCACACGGTCTCCCTCTCCCTCACCTTCTGCCATCTCACGTTGGCGGCGCGACCCGCCCGCCGAGCGGGTCCTACCGCCGTCCCTCGAGGGAAGTGGCTGGCCATCAGATACCTCACCCAGGCCGGTTGCCCCAAGCGCACCATCCGCCCCGCCGCCCCCACCACCACCGTCACCCACCCCCATGTCCTCTTCTGCGACCGCCGCCGACGCTGCAGACGCGGCGGGCCCCGCCGCCGCCGCGGTTTTCTCGGCTGCGCCACCCTTCTATGCAGCGGCCGCCTTCTTCCTTGCCGCCTTCTTCGCCGCAGCGGCCTTTTTGGCCTCGGCGGCCTTTTTGGCTGCGGCGGACTTCTTGGCCGCGGCGCTCTTCTTTGCCGCCACCGCCTTCTTGGCCGCCGCGGCTTTCTTCGCCGCCTCGGCCGCTGCCGCCGTCTTGGCCGCCTCAGCCGCCTTTTTGGCTGCCGCCGCAGCCTGCGTCGACGACTTGGAGGGCCGCGAGGGGCGCTCGGGAGCCGCCGGCGGGGGTGGGGGTGGGTCGACAAAGCGGTCGAGCTTCAACGCCCACTGGTCCAGGTGCGCAATGGTGAGCGGGTCGAGCGCGCCAGCAAGCGCCGCCCGGTTCTCTTTCTGCTCCGGAGGCTCGCAGGTGAGGGAGAGCTCCTGCAGCTCCTCACCGACCGTCATAGTCTGGCGTGGGCGCGTGATGTGCAGCAGCTTTCACGGGTCGTCATTCGCCTCGATAACCGCCGCGCCGGGCTTGCGAGCCGCTGCGGCCGCCCGAATGGCTCGTGGTGACCCGGCCTCCACGCCGGCGTCAGTCACAGCGGCCTGCGCTAAGGCAATGCTTCTGCGTTCGGCCTTGATGGCGGCCCCAAAAAAGAGCGCAATGGAATAGTAGAACATGTTTTCCAGCCCGCCCTTGAGGCGGCGGATGTGCTTGTCCTTGTTTTGCGTCTTGACGTACACCCAACCCATCTGCAACATGCACAGGCACACCTCGTCAATCTCCTCATGCCGGGTGTTGTCCTTGGTCATTCCGGCGGGGGTGAGGAGCCCAGGGGTAGTGAGTCCTTCGACCGAGAAGGCCGGGAGCGTGTTCTTGCCCTTGCCGGTTGCCTCTGCCTCCTCCGTCTCCATCAGGCACGCGCGCAGGAAGCGCACAGCCCGAGGCGCGATGAGGGCATGAAACCCAATCTTGAGCAGCCGCTTAATCGACTCGACGCCGACATACTCCCGGTTTGCTCCACTCGGACCAAGGTCCGCCGAGTGGATGCTCTTGGCCATGTTGATCATGTCCCGCTTGGGTACGTCGTGCTGGAAGATGAGCTCGGGGTTGGAGCGCACCACGTTTGTCGCCCAGTGCACGTGCTGCGACTGGGTGCTGACGTTCTTGGTCTACGTGTTGGCGCGCGAGCCCAGCATGAGCTGGTCCGTCGCGCTCAGCGGCATCTTGTCCGTGCGCTCGTGGACGAGGAGAGGGATGGAGGCGCTTGCAAATCCCGGCTTCTTGCGGTTGTACAGGTGGGTGTACGCACGGAGTCGGTGCGCCCCGTCGATGAGCACCAGCGACTCGACTTCCGACTGGCTGTCGGCCGACGCCTTCTTGCACACCTTGTTGAGGCCTTTGCCGGGGTCCAGGCCCTGCACCCTCAGAGTGTTGATGAACAGACGGACACCTTGCGGGATGAGCTCGCGCGTCGTGAAGTCTGGCCACTCGATATCGTTGATGTCGCCACTGGCAATGTCGGCCTTGAACTTCCGCTTCTTGCTGACCATCTGCATTTTGCCAAATGGGTTAATGCCCGGCTTCTCATCGTGTTCCTCGTCGGACGCCGACGGCGTCTCAACCCACTCCACAGTCGCCGCAGCCATTGCCGCCGCCACGGCCGACGACACCTGCCGCTGACTGACGACTGCCGACGGCGCCTTCTTGATAGCCGCCGGCAGATTCGCACCGCCATCTTTGTCATCGTCGTCGTCGCCATCGTCGTCGTCCGACTCGTCCCCGTCTTCGGCCACGACGCGGCGCCCCGCCGACTTGCGGAGCGGCTGAATCTTCTCGTGCGCCTCAGCCTCAGCCTCCTTCCCGTCACTGCCGTCCTTCTCCCCGCCCGACTCCTCCCCGCCGGCCTCCCCGTCACTGCCGTCCTTCTCCCCGCCCGACTCCTCCCCGCCGGACTCCCCGTCACTGCCGTCCTTCTCCCCGCCTGACTCCTCCCCGCCGGACTCCCCGTCACTGCCGTCCTTCTCCCCGCCCGACTCCTCCTCGCCGGACTCCCCGTCCTCTCCGCCCGTTTCTTTCGGCTGCTCCACATCCATCGGGTCACCCTCCTCGTCCCCGTCTGACACGTCCATCACGCCAGCCATGTCTGCCGCCTCTGCGGAAGGGGTACGCGTCCGCCTCTTCCGCGCCACACGACGCCGCCCAGCGCCGCGGACAGCGCCGCGAGAACCGACTCCCGCAGACTCTCGACCGTCCGAGTCGCCTCCTGACGGCTGACCGCCAGCGGACGCGCTGCCGTTAGAGTCCCCGCCACTAGAGCCACTCCCGCTGGTGCGGCCGCCGGGCGAGCCGCCGCCTCTGGAGCCGCCGTCAGGCGCCCCATCCCCATCAGAGTCACCGCCAGCCGACCCAGTAGACGGAGTCCCACCCCGATCAGACGAGCAACGAGGGGACCCACCGCCCGAAGCGCCACCGCCGTCTGAATCGTCCTTGGATGAGCCCGAGTCGAGAAGACCGGCCGCGGCCATGGTCTATTTGGAAGACACCCGCGGAGCCGCCGCAACTCGACGACGGCGGGAAGGGCGCCGAACAGGTTCTTCGCCCTCTGCATCCGACTCATCCGCTCCGCCGTCCGTCGTCGACAGACGACGACGAGAAGATGCAGCGGCACCTGAGCGCACGCCGACAGCAGCAGCAGACGACGAACCGCTGGCATCAAACACGAGCTGCATCTGCCCGGCATCGGGCACAGCACGGGCGGAGCCACGAGGGCTACCCCTACCTCCGCCGCCTCGATCGCCAAGTTCACGGCCGCTACCGGCACCGCCGCCGCCACTGCTGCCGCGGCCGCCGCGACCGGCACCGCCTCGGCTACCACCACGACCGCGTCCCCGAGCACCACGACCACGACCAGCATCCTTCGCCAGCCGAAACTGCGCCATTCTCTTCACCTGTATAGGGGAACAGCGGGCAGCCAGCGTCAGCACACCGCAACAATGCCACAGGAAAACGTACTCACGGAGCCGGACCGCACAGGACCGAGACCACAGGACAAGACTTCGACCACACAACACCACAACACCACAGCCACCCAACGACTTAAACCCAAACCCGGACCCACAAAGCGCAACAGCAAAGGACAGGACCTCAAACACACCAACAATATGCCACGGAAGCAAGACTACGTAAACCCAGAACCGGACGCACAAATGGGAACAGCAAAGGCCACAGGACCACACACACAGCACCAAAGCTTGAAGGTAACAACAGACAATGTCAACCCGAAACCGGACTAGTAACAAGAGACACCACGGGGCAAAGGGACCTCAAAACCAGCGGAACAGGACAACACTGGACCACAACGGGACACAGACACACCGTCGCGACGAACAGCAACAGAACAGCTTACGCACCCAGCACCCCACACCTCCACCGGCCAATCCCACAACGAAACACGAACCGGCAACTACGGACTCAAATCAGACCGAACGGAGCGCAACTGAGACCTTCAACCGGCCCCCCACCACCGACAGGACCAACAAACGATCACTCAACCAGCAGCACAGCACGCGAAAAACTCCACAAGCACAGATCGCAGCGACAACGAGAAACCCAGCCACAGAGACGACGGAGCGACGAAGACGACGACGGCGCCGTGAGGGACGGCACCGAACTGCGACCGACAAAGACAAGCCGCATACCCCCTATCCTGAGGGCGGACAGCAGCGCACAAATCAAATACAATTCTAGTCAAATTGAACGTCAACACCAAGTGTCGAAAAAAACCAAACAAACCATTCAACACAAGACAAGTAGTGCAAACTTTTTGGTGACGGAATTCTAATGTAAGTATGATAAAAAACACGTCCACAACGGTGACACAATAAATTTCACATGTAAAAAAGAATTTGCGCAGCTCGTTTGGACTGAACTCTGCACCTATGAAAACTTTTGTGGAGGATCTCCTTGTCATAGAGTGTCGCGGTACTGCTACAGCCGTTCTCTCAAAAACCTCGCCCGCCAACTGCCACAGAACTCTTACAAATCGGCCTTCACGGGGTCGCCGAGGCCGATTTGTAACAGCGTTGCAACAGTTGGCGTGCGAGGTTTTTGCGAGAACGGCTGTATGGTCACACATGGTCGGAAGAAATGTCAAAATCTGAGATCCTCTCAATATGGTCCCACATGGACGCGAAAGATTTGATAGAGTGTAGCGGAACTGCTACCGCGACCTATGGTCGGAAGAAATGTCAAAATCTGAGATCATCTCGATATGTTTCCACATGGACGAGGAAGGTATGATAGAGTGTCGCGGTACTGCTACCGCGGCACATGGTCGGAAGATATGTCAAAATCTGAGATCATCTCGATATGTTTCCACATGGACGAGGAAGGTATGATAAAGTGTCGCGGTACTGCTACCGCGACACATGGTCGGAAGAAATGTCAACATCTGAGTTCCTCTCAATGTGGTCCCACATGGACGAGAAAGGTTTGAAAGAGTGTCGCGGTACTGCTACCGCGACACATGGTCGGAAGAAATGTCAACATCTGAGATCCCCTCCACGTCAATCTGAGATCCTCTCAACGTCATCCCACATGGACGCGGTAGGTTTGATAGAGTGTCGCGGTCCTGCTACCGCGACACATGGACAGAAGAAGTGTCAACTTCTGAGATCCTCTCAACGTCGTCCCACATGGACGAAAAAGGTTTAATAGAGTGTCGCGGTACTGCTACCGCGACACATGGTCGCAAGAAATGTCAAAATCTGAGATCCTCTCAACGTCATCCCACATGGACGCAGAAGGTTTGATAGAGTGTCGTGGTACTGCTACCGCGACACATGGTCGGAAGACCCATCTTTCGTTCTGACCAAGTGCCATTGGCTAACATTCACGTCTGTTGGGGTGCTACTATGGTATTTCAGTTTGTTTGTTAATTTCTTAATTTGGTGCTGCTGTCCGGTCTTGTAAATTGTGGCCGGGATGTTGCAAACTTCATGTTTATTTTAATTTGGTTTGGTGCTGTTTTGCGTATGTAGGCTCGTTTTCGGAGTGTTTGTGGTCTATTGTTGATACTTCTCCTCAAGTCAATTGCAAAACCACCCTGTTGTTTGTTCCTATCCGTTGATCAACGCTTCACTGCAGGCTCATCGCAGACACGAGCACGGGGGCAAACAGCACCACGTTCGGCACCGTCGCCCCCGATGTTAACCACTTGGCAAAGTCGTCCGAGCTATGCTTTACACGCAAATGCGGGCCCCAATCTAGGAGCTCTTGTGGCGGTGTCCGCCGAGCCAAGGATGCGGCCGAAGTGCGCCCGTCCAAATTGCCAACGTCCCATGAGCTGTCCCTGCCACGACTGTTCGACACGCTGCCGCCGCTGCGGTCGCCGCCGCGGCCGCCTTGTGAAGTCGGCGCTTCCATCGAGTTGAAGCCACAGGTCGCCTGCAGTGCCGTCGCAAAGTCCTTGTTGCGATGCGACATGGTACGCTGTGTGTGCATAGCTGGCAGTAGGACGACCTTGATGCAGTGGATCCGCCTGCACTGGTACGGCCGGTCCACCTTGAATGGGTGTGTCGGCAGCAAACCCGCTTCCCCCGCCTTGATGGTCGATGGTAGCGAGCACCCTGAGCACTTGCGCACGTCAGAGAGTAGCGGCGAGGACGACGACGACAGCGGAGCGGCGCGTATCCACGGCTGCGGCTGGGCCCTGCACTCACCAAACTTCCTCGTTCAGAGATCGGCGACGGCGCTGAAGGCAGTACCGCTGGCGCCCGCCTTGCTGACCTTGAGGCAGCTGCAGCATAGACCGACAAAGCAGCGCGTCGGAGTGTGCGACTGCACGGCCTCCAAGTTCGACATGGCCATGCATGGGGCGCACGGGGGCTTGTCTTTGTCACCCGCGCTCGCCCGCCAGACCACCTGTGCCGCTTGTTGTCCGGTGGCCATCGCATCTCAGATCAGCTGCCCGTACACGATCGCCCTGTCTCCGCAAAAGGCTGGAAACGGCATTGTTGACAGCGGTCGACAAGGCCGAGGCGGTGAAAAGTCCGACAGGGTGTGGTCGCCCGCGGAGGAAGTTGCCTGCGCTTGTGGTGTGCCACGCGCCGCTGCGGTCTCCGTCGGCATCGGCCTAGCGGGAAGTATGAGCGTCGTGAGGGGGGAAGACGGTGAAGAGACGCTGGGGTCGCTGAGTGACGATGACGCCGCACGGCTGACTCCGTCGTCTTCGTTGCCGGCGACCGTTTTATGCCGCTTCTTGCGTGGCGGGACGCCAAATGGCGTGCACCGCGGGGGAGTGGCGCCGTTGTTGTGACCGGTGCGCGAGGGGCTCCTCGCAAGCTGCCCGCCGCCTCCGCCCATGTCCCCGCCCTCGTCGTTGCCCGAAGCACCGTCGTCGCGCCGACGCTTGCCGGAGGGAGGTGGTGGAGTGTCGCCCGTTTCTGTCAAAAAAGGTGCTGTCCGTTGAGTACACACGTCGCAGTGGGCAAAGCTGCCTTGGATGCATGACACAAACCGCTCCCGTGGCACGCCATCAAACTTCTCGTCGAGTCCCAGCCGCCGGCAGACTCGTCCAGGAAGCACCGCCCACGCGACCGCGTCTCCAACCGCGTCGATAGCGGGAGCGGGTGAGGTAGTCGCGTGCAATGCCACTGTGTAGCCGACCGGGCTCCACACCACAGCAGATGCGACTGCGCTGGAGATGCGGCTCAACCGCCCAGACGCTTGTACAAAGCCCAGAAGGTGTCGGGGGCCAAGGAACAGCGCCCAAACCATCTGCGCAAAGTCCGTGCCGGTCGATACGGCTGGCGACCCGACGACAATGACGATGCCCACACGGGGCTTGGCGAGCATCTCGGCAACGACGGCAGAAACAGACAAAATCGGCCTGCGGTGAGGACGCCTCGTTTCGCCGACGCCATCGCCGCGGCCATCCGTCGGTTCCGCCGCCTCGTCTGCGCCAACGGCAACGGCCATCGGTGTCGTCAAGCCTCGCTCCAGCATCTGGGAAGCCGCCATTGCATGGCCATAGAAGACAGAGCCGATTTCTGGCGTCTGGACCTCCTCCTTCCGGCTGGTATCACTGTCGCTGGTGCAGTTCGGAACGCTGCTGCCGTCAGCGGTGGCACCTTGGGAGTGAAACTTGAGGATGGCCACATCGTCAAGCTCCGTCGGGTGTAGGGACGTAGAACACACCCCGTGGCGGCCACCCCCCCACCCGCTGCCCCGCAAACACGCGGCCAGCTCTGCCGCAATGCCATCGACCTCGGCGACGGTCTCGCAACAGACGCCCATCACCACAGACTGACCATGCCGATCCGCAGTCGCGCTACGCATCAAACCCGCTTGCTGCAGCACCCGGGACGCGACGGCCGCGTGTAATGGGCGGTTGCCGACAACAGAAGCCGCTGGGTTCCGATAAAAGCGGACGCCGTCGGGAACGGCCTCAACCAAGTAGCGGATGATCTCGCGCCGCGTCGAAGGTGGGCGGATAAAGCACCACGGCCGGCTTGAGGTAAACCCGACCCCAGCTAGGCCAGCGTTGAGCCACCGGCGCGGTAATGTTGCTGTCAGCAGCAGTAGGGGGCACGGAAGGTCCGCCAGCACAGCCCGCACGTGCGCGAGAGCGTCACGAAAGGTGGACCAGAGCAACACCAAGTGCACTTCGTCAATGACGATGCGAGCCAGGCGGCCGGCCAGGGATAGGCGCCGCACCAGTTCAAGGAAGACCGCAGCATGCTGCACAATCATGCATGTGTCCATGACAAAGAGGGACGCATCTCCCGCATCGCAGCCGCGTGGCCATTCGCCCACCGTCAGACCCGCCGCCGTCGCTGCCTCCACGGTGTTGGCGGTGACGGCGCGCGTCGGCTTCAACACAATCGTCACGGGCGGGTACCACGCGGCGGGTGCGTCTGACACGCAAAGCCCCCCCCCCCGAGCGCCACCATGTTCGGTAGCAGGCGCCGCGCCGATGTGAGACACACAGGCGCTACCGTGGGCATCGTCCCGCGCTGCAGCGACGGCCGCAAGCGACTCGCAAAGCGCGGGGACCAGAAAGGTGGATGTCTTGCCACCCCCAGTCGGCAGCACCACCACCTGCGTCACAGGGTTGCGCGCCGACAATACCGCATACGTCGCTTCCCGCGGCGTCGGCGACCGGTACTTTGAGGAGCCATACACTCTCGCAGACACCGCGTCTGCAGCCCCCGCAACGTCGTCCTTACTGAGGCAGTTCCGACGCGCCAGCTGCGCACGCACGTGCGCCGACTGCAACGGGCGTGTGTCACCAAAGACGTCCGGCAGCGCAAGCACCGCCGCGTCGCCGCCGCCAACGGAACAGCTTTCGGGAGCAGAGGGGCCTGCGGGACGAGCAGCGCCAGAGACGCATCTGGCAGCAGCAGCTAGAGCAGCACCTTCTGCCTCCCGTAGTGGCACTGGCGGACGCGCGCAACCAGCGCCGCCACCGCTGGCCGCAGCCCCAACGGATGGCCGCTCAATAGGTTCACGCAGCCCTCCGATGCGGGGGTGCTGCGACGCCAGGCCCAGGCTGGCGTGCCACAACGACGACGCCTTCTTGAAGATGAAGGTGAGCGCATTGTTGACGCTAAAGATGGAGAAAAGGCGTCGCCAGCGTACGTCGACGACGCCGTCGTAGGCGTGTGTCCGCTCTGGAGCTCCATCACCCGCCCCCGGTCGAGCAGCGCCTCTCCACTCGTCGTCTGAGCAGCAGCTGTGGCCCCACCGGCCGCGTCTCCGCCGCTGCCGCCGCCTGCCACGGCGAGACTTTCTTTCAAGATGTCGACCTTTGTGACGTGCTTGGCCGCCGTCGACGTCCAGTGGCGGTACACCCGAGGACCCGTAAAGTGCTCGGGAGAGACACCCACAAGCACGCCACTGTTGAGCGCCGCAGCAAGCTTTCTTCCCTCCTGCTCCTTGCCCTGCGCGTCTCGGAAGAGCAGCGACTGGTCGACAACCTACGCGTCTCCTTCGGCAGCCGCAAAGTACGCGTCGAGGGGGTCCAGGAAGGACATCAACAGCAACACCAGCGTGGAAGTCTTGGCATCCATCCAGCGCATGATGGGGCGGCCGCCGCTGAGAAAGGCTCCCGACGTCTTTCTGTACGTGATGATGGTGTAGATGATGCCGTGCTGCACGTATACCCCCCGCCGCGCCCTCGAAGTCGATGCGCAGATAGCCAGCGCCGCGCTCTCAGACACACGCGGTGGCGCGCCGCTGACTGCGTGCATCAGCGCCCAAAGGCGGGCGCGGAAGAGCGTCAGGGCCTGCCGCCAAGCACGCAGCGCCGCCGCGTCGCTGACAACGGGAGGAGCGGTCGGATCGACTTCAGGTAGTGGGGGGGGCTCTACAGGCCCGGCCGCCGTAGCTTCCTCCGCATCACGGCTGCCTTGTGCCCCCGCCGCGCGGGCACCAGCACTGGCACCACCGCCACAAGAGCCACCACTGGCAGTCGCCGACGCTGGCAGCTTGTACGCGGGGTGCACGGAGCATGCGGGGCTGTCCAACACCCCGCTCGCCAGGAAGGGGGCCTGCCACCCCCGCACGCGCTGCTGGTTGGCCGGCAGCTGCAAAAAGGAGACGCCCGCAGTCTGCTCCGACGGCTGGTCAACAAGATGGACGGCTTGGGTGAAAAAGCCAGACCCCGTGGGGTCATACCCCCAAGTGAGCGCCTGGAAGCGCCGCCACAGGTCGGCTTGCAGCGAAGTCGCCAACTCCCCCAGCTTAACCGTGCTTAGGTGAAAGCCACAGTCGAGCAGCGTCCCGCACACCGCCGTCGGCGGGCCGCCAGACATGTGGCTCGGCTCCTCGCAGGGGAGACACGCTGGCGCGACCGCCTCGGCGAGGCTCATCAGGTCTGCTCTCGAGTAGAGCATAACGATGTACGCCGCTGCCGTCGTTGCCGATGGGTCGGTGGCCTCAGAGATGGCATGGAAGGCCTGCGCGAGCGTCCCCGGCCTGGAGCCGCGCACGTTCGGCCGCCCCGTCATTGTTGAGGACACGGGGCGGCCGACGCGGAAGAAGAAGAGCGCGTTAACGACACGCGTTGCAAACAGCAGCGCCGCCGCCAAGTGCTGCGCCCCAGACGCGTCCATGCACGAGACCTCTGCTTCGCCGTTTTGACGCAGTCGAGGCGACGCCGACGACGAGCACGGATAGAGGAGGGCCAGAAATGGCATCACCAAAGACTCGTCAGCACAAGCCTTGCCTTGCCCGCCAGCCGAGACAACCCGCGGGTCGTACTGCTCGTGGAATACCGCGTGCATGAGCGAGCTCACGGGCTCGGCAAAGTCCCTCTTCTTGCTGACTTGCTCGCCGGTCGGGGATGTTGTCTGTGGTGATGGTGAAGGTGTGGTTGCTGGCGGCTGAGTTGGTGATGGCGGTGGAGACGTAGGGTGGGAGCCGTCAGCATTGCCACCTGCCGCAGTGGCGCTCGCACTACTCCTGGGACCTGCAGCGGCCGCCACCACAGACATGCTCGCCTGTAACGCGGCACGCACCTTGCCGGCGGTCCGCGTCGTCAAGTACGAGGGCGTCGGCACCTGCCGACCGTCTGCGAGAGCCTCGGCATCGGTTCGAGCCCCCAAGTCAGCCACACGCACCACAGTGGAAAGCGCCAGCGCCGTGTCGCGCGCGTAGCGAGAAACAGTGGAGTCCTGCAAGTGCACGCTGAACCGGCGCCCCGCCGAAGCCGCGTGCGCGTCTGTCCCCGCGCCGACGACCAACTTAGCGGCAATCGTCAGGTCGCAGGTGCGCAGGTGGCGTAGCGCGCTCGCCGCCAAGTCGTTGACCGCCCCCTTGAGGGCGAAAAAGAGCTGCCATGACGGGCTGATGGCCGGTGCCGCCGCCTCCGTACGCCCTCTTCCGACGCCAGCAACACCTCAGCCTGCCCCGCCGCCTCCCTGGCCCGCTGGTGATGGAGGGAGAAAAGCAAAGTGGTTGACGACCCCGTCGACCGTCCACTGCATCTTCCGCAGGCGTTCGCCAAACTTGAAGACGCGCAACAGCGCCCCGATCTGCGACAGCGACGTCGCCTCGGTGGTCTGCAGCCTCGCACCACCCTCCGCCGCGCCTCCCCGCCTGCCTCGGCGCAAAAAGACGTCCAGAGGAAGTGTCACGGAAGACGGCGCAGCTGCGCCGCGAGGCGCCGTGATCGGCGCCGACGACGACGGCACACGCGAATACACGACGGAAAAGAGCCGCAACTTCTTCCCCTGCTGCAGCCTCTGCACCGCCACGGGGTACCAGTCGCTGTTGACGCACGCCGAGGAGGAGGAGCCCGCCGCCGTCGCCGACTTGTGCTTCTTGGTCAGCTCAGCCATGGTCGGCGCCGCCACCGCACAAGAGTAGCAGCCAAGCCACGACGACCGCCCAGACAGGCCAGGCACCGGCGCCACGTGGGGCGTGTCTGACGCGGGCGGCCAGATGCCCGCCTGGAAGCGCGCGAGGGTGGCCGCTTGCGCCGCCGTCGGGGCGGTCTATAGCAGCTCCTTGCACTCGTCCACCGTCGACACAGCGACGGCCATGTGCCGGTTGCTGACCACCGCAGTGCCGCCCAAGCCGTCCGTCGACAAGGCGACCGCGGCTTTGTGCATCGCGATGCACACGTGGTGCTTCATCAGGTAGTACTGTGTGATGGTAGTGTCGCACGCGGCGCACACGACGGCGCGGGCGGCATGCCACGCGTACAGGCCAGTGTATGGGGAGGGGGGGGGGGGCGCGGCCATACTGGCAGTGTCGCCCGCAGGCCCGGTGGGAGGGGGGGGGGGCCGCCGCGGGGGGGGG
>Ga0115030_1000096_pt1 | contig 31343 bp, 29 predicted proteins | sample SidtaG_4_FD_87174 | JGI IMG/M metagenome (GOLD analysis project Ga0115030, IMG submission 87174) | Marine algal microbial communities from Sidmouth, United Kingdom - Sidmouth_Male1 metaG | ecosystem: Host-associated > Algae > Red algae > Unclassified | place: Sidmouth, United Kingdom | collected... | reverse complement strand
CATTGGAAACAAAAGCCCGGGTGCGCCGATATCCAGCAGGCGCTTGACCAGTACAGGATCGTTCCAGGACGGCCTGACAAGTGCAATGGATGAACTTGTCTCGAACACCTGAAGCTGGCTCAGGATAGCGTCCAGTTCGCTGGGAGCATGCTCCATATCGAGTAATACCCAGTCGTAACCTGAGGGTGCTATGGTTTCAGCAGAAAAATTGCTGCCCAGACTTACCCATAGTCCAACTTGTTTTTTACCTTCAGTCAAAGCTTTTTTGAAGGTGTTTGTTGACAGTTTCATTGGCGACTCTCTTTAGAATTCTGGCGATTGGTTGTTAACGCCAGGGTTAACGCCAAGGTTAACGCCAAGGTTAACGCAGGGTTAACGCTAGGTTAACACTGGAGTTAAATAACAGCCTTCTCATCAAACGACTGGTTTTGTTCAATGCGTATGTAGTTAAATGCCGATAAATCCAGCGCCCGGTATTCGCCATACGCGATGAGCTCGGCTGTGCCACGCCCCATGGCGGGTGATTGCTGAAGACCATGTCCTGAAAAACCGTTGAGGAATAAAAAGTTTTCCACTTTGGTGTGAGGTCCTAGTATCGCATTGTGATCGAAGGTATTAAAGGCGTAGTGTCCTATCCACGAACGCTCGAGTTTAACCGCCTCGAACTGTGGTACGCGAGTGGCGATAATGGGCCAGACTTTTTCCTGCCACAGGCTGTGGTCTTCGATGAAGTCATCGTAGTCCACGGCCGGGTCATCATCTGGTGGGCAGCCTGCCAGGTAGTGCATACCATCAGTGCGCATGTGAATACCGCTTGGATCGATCGTCAATGGCAAATCCCGGTCTAGTGGTTTTTCTGCTGAAAAAATAAACGTATAGCGTTTGCGTGGTTCAACCGGTATTTCAATACCTGCCATACGTGAGGTTCTTACCGCTCTGGGGCCAGATGCGTTAACCACAGTGCCACAGCCTATAGTCTCACCCGAACCAAGCATGACGCTCTCGACACGGGAGCCTGCGGCATTGAGTGTCATATCAACCACTTCATTGGCAATGTACTCGACACCGCGTTCGCGTGATGACCGTCGCCACCAGTCGAACACTGTCATCCCGTCCCAGTAGCCTTCATCAATCAGGTTGAGGCTGCCTAGTACAATGTCGTCGAGCTGGTAGAAGGGATACGCCTCGGCAATTTGTGCCGGTGCCATAAGCTTTGTGCCGGCACCACAGGCGACTTGTGTTTTATGGCTTTCGCGCAGAACGTCGGCAAAGTCGTTGTTGTTGGCAAGAAACATATAGCCAAAACTGTGAATCGACAACTCAGGTACCCGCGAATCATTACCCATATAACGGGGCAGGTTCTTGACAAAGTCTGCAGCAAATTGCGAAGACTTGACATTGATCTCGCGCGAGAACTGCTGTCGCATGCAACTGTTGGTAGCCATGGTCGAGGACCTTTCGTACGTGGGGTCGCGCTCGACAACCAACACAGAGCCGTCGAAATCCGTATTGTCTGTCAAAAACCACGAAACCGACGCGCCAAACATACCGCCACCGACAATCACCACATCATAGTGTTTAAGCTTGGGCTGTCGTGCTTGCGTGTGCTCACTCATCAGATGGTTTCTCCTCGTTTGATGGCATCTTCAATACTGGCTATATCACTTTCACTTAGTCCGTAGTCGCGACGAGCGATATCAGCGCTAATGTAACCGCGTGCCAGATCCTGTTTTACCAGAGACGGGTCACGTTCGGAAGGCTTGCCATGACCGGCACCGCCAGGAAACGCAAGCATGACTCTTGCCCCGTGATGTACGAACTGTTTGCCTTTGCCTTTCATCGGTGTGCCGTCATTCTGAGAGATGGTGGTCGGGGCGCCGTTAGCACCTCCCTGGCGTCCTCTTGCTGGATGATCTACTCGATCAAACATGGCTTGAAAGTCAAACTCATGCCCTTCAACGGCTCCCACCTCCATATATTGACCAAGACCACCACGATACTTTCCCGCACCACCGCTGTCAGGCCGTAGTTCCTTGCGCCAGATGATAACCGGGCCAGTATGCTCTGTTGCCTCCACCGGCATCGTCATGACGCCCGAAGGAAAGGCTGTAGCGTTCATACCATCGAGCGTGGGGCGGGCACCAGAGCCGCCTGAGTTGAATGTGAGTACTTCAGCTCTCAGCGCACCGGCAGGCGCTGGCTCGTCGGTACGCGGGCGCAATGACACCTGAAAGTTACACAGGCATCCAGCACCTTCTGCAGGTACGCGCTCGGGCAGAATCTTGTCTAGCGCATCGTAGACCGTGTCAGGCACCATGTGACCTATGATATGACGTAAGGCTACCGGTGCCGGGTGTATTGCATTGACAATGGAGTTTTCGGGTGCAACGACTCTGAACGGTTCAAGCGACGCAGCGTTGTTGGGAATACCCGGGGCAATGGCGCATTTCAAGGCATAGCAGGCATAGGCCTTGGTATAAACCAGTGGAACGTTAATGCCTTTTTTGTCCAGACCTGATGTTCCGTCAAAATCGCAAAGTATGTGATCAGCCTCTATGTCGAGTCTGACTTTCAAGTTAACTGGCTTGCTGTAACCATCTATGGTCATGGCGCCACAGGCACTTTGTCGCGGCAATGCTGCTATGCATTCAAGTGTGGCTCTTCTCGAATTGTCCAGAATGAATGTGGCAATGTCGTTCAGATCACTTAAGTTAAATTCCTGCATCATGTCGATAAGGCGGCGATGGCCTATCTCGTTGCAGGTGGCTAATGCATAGATGTCGCCAATGAGCTGATTGGGTTCGCGCACGTTGCCACGTATGATATGAACGAGCGTCTTATCTACAGTTCCCTGATTGGCGAATTTCATGATGGGAATATAAAGCCCTTCTTCATAAATCGAATTGGCATCAGCGCCAAATCCGCGTCCGCCGATATCAACGATATGCGCTGTACAGCCGAAGAATCCGATAAGTTTCCTGTTTAAAAATGAAGGGCTAACAACGGTGATGTCATGTAGATGTCCTGTACCTTCCCATGGATCATTAGTGATGTACACATCACCTTCAAAAATATTTTCACGCCCGATTCTACGAATGAAATGCGCAATGGCATCTGCCATAGCGTTCACATGCCCGGGAGTTCCCGTGACCGCTTGTGCAAGCATGCGACCATTGGTGTCATACACGCCTGCCGATAGATCACCAGCTTCGCGAACAGAGGTGGAAAAGGCGGTGCGCACGAGCGCTTGTGCCTGCTCCTCCACCACCGAAATCAATCGGTTCCACATTACCTGATTGGATACCGTGTTGAGTCTGCCAGTCATAAAGGTGTGCTCTTGACGATTACATCGATACAACCGTCAGCTTGTCGGATAGCCTGCCTGCTAGATGGCAGAATGATTGTCGTTTCATCTTCGGCAATCACCGCTGGGCCCTGGACAGTATCACCTGCCACCATATCATCCCGGTTAACAATTGCTGCCTGTTCAGATCTGCCTAATGCCGGATCGAAAACGGAACGGTGGTGTGTGATGTTGGCAGCTTTTTTACCGCTTTGCGTGCTAACACGAGTGACCGCTTGTTGGGGAGTGGTGGCGTTTACCGCCCATACGGTAATCTCCACATCCAGGCCCTCAACAGTGCGACCAAAGAGTGTTGCATAGTCCTCTTCAAAACGACGTTGGAAGGTGACAACATCAGGGTTCAATGCTTGTTCGGCAGTTAAGTTGATCGGAATCTCCCAGCCCTGACCGCTATAACGCATATATACTTTGAACTGTGACAGTACTTCAGCATTCACATCACACGAGCGCACAAACCCGGTAGCTTCAGTCTGCAGTTCAATGAGTAGCGTCCTGATTACATTGGGTTCAAAATCGGAAAGGCGCATGTAGACACTGCGATTAGCTTCAAAGCTGAAAGGTGCCCGCAAAAAGCCTATAGCGGATCCTACACCAGCACCGGGCGGAATCAGTAAGCGATTGATGCCAAGTTTTTCACATAGACGTGCTGCATGCAGTGGGGCAGCGCCACCGAACGCAATCATGGTGTATTGCGCTAAATTCTCGCCATTTTCCACGGCATGCACTCTTGCGGCGTTTGCCATGTTCTCATCCACCACCTCTGCCAGGCCATAGGCTGCGGTTTGGGCGTCCATATTTAGTGTAGTACCAATCACATCGGTTAATGCCTTGCTGGATCTATCTATATGCAGTTTGAAAGAGCCACCGGCAAAATTGTCGGGATCCAGTTTGCCTAGCACCAGATCAGCGTCGGTAACCGCTGGCCGATCGCCCCCGCGTCCGTAACAGGCTGGCCCCGGCTCTGAGCCAGCGGACTCTGGTCCGACGCGTATCTGTTTGAGGCTGTCAACGTGAGCCAGTGATCCGCCACCTGCGCCTATCTCTACCATGTCAATAACAGGAATTGAAATGGGCATCCCGGAACCCTTTTTGAAACGATAGCTGCGAGCAACTTCGAAAACGCGACTGGTTTTCGGCGTCTGGTTTTTTATCAGGCAGATTTTTGCAGTTGTGCCGCCCATATCAAACGATAGGACCTTGTCAAGACCATAACCATCTGCAACGTTGGCTGCGAAAACGGCACCACCCGCAGGACCTGATTCTACCAGTCGCACTGGAAATTCAGCAGCGCTGTCTAGAGAGATAATACCGCCACCTGAGTGCATCAAAAATATTGAACAGACGATGCCTTCTTTTTGCAATCGACCTTCAAGACGACCCAGATAGCTTTTTATCAAGGGTTTGATGTATGCATTGGCCACCACCGTATTAAAACGCTCGTACTCACGCATTTGCGGGGAGACCTCAGAAGATAGTGAAATCATGGCATTGGGAAGGCGTTCTGTCAGAACATCGCGCACACGTTGTTCATGTATCGGATTGGCGTAACTATGCAACAAGCCGACGGCCACACTTTCATAGCCGGCTAATTCAACCTGCGTTGCGATCTGATCAATTTCACTGGCATCCAGCGAGATAAGCACTTTACCTGAAGCGTCAATGCGCTCTTTAAGTGTCAGTCTGCTTTGCCTGGACAGAAGCGGCTCTGGCAACTGCAGGTTCAGATCGTATTGCTCGAACCGCGATTCGGTGCGCATCTCAATCACATCGCGAAAGCCTTCCGTGGTAAGCAATACTGTCTTTGCACCGCGTCGCTCAATCAATGCGTTGGTAGCGAGGGTGGTGCCATGGATAATCTGGCCTATGTCACAAGGGCTGACCGATGCTTTGGCACAGACTTGGTGTATGCCTTCGATGATGGCATCTTCTGGCGTTTTGTAGGTTGTCAGAACTTTTGCTGAAAACTGCTGGTCATTGAATTCGAGGACAACGTCTGTAAACGTACCGCCGATGTCGACACCCAGACGATGTGAAATCTGACTCATGATAGTTACCTGTTGGTGATGGGTAGCGGTTTGCCGACATTTCCTGTCCTTGATTGACAGAGCAGTTCGGTCAAGGGACAAGATGTAATGGAACAGAGGGTAGACTAAATACAGTGTCGACAGACCTATAATCCAGGAATCATTAAATAGGATCAAACATTTTTGGCTAGCCCTTACCACGATGAGGACCATGCCGCTCGTGCCAGCCGCGCCACCATGCAATATTTGTAATGAGAAAGCGCTGTTAGTTCCCACGGTATCTGGTTCAGATATTGCGCTCACTTGCATTCACTGTTTATAAAAATGTGGATGAAATGAATAATCAATTGCTCGTAAAGCACTTACCTGCAGCTGCGATAGTGATGTCTCTGGCTGCCTGTAACTCGTCGTCTGACTCGGCCAGCCCTTTGATGTCTCAAGCCGTCGATGGTTACATTGTTGCAGCTGACGTATCGTGTGATGAAGTCAGTAGTGGCAAAACGGGTGCAGCTGGCATGTTCTCTTGCCCAGCAGGCACTAACCTCAGTAGAGTGAGCGGCGGTTTTGATGTCGGTCTTGATGAAGTTGCCACTACAGGTACCGTACCGTTTACCGGTGTGATGCGTGCGCCTGCAGGTGAGCCGTATGTGACCCCTATGACGACACTTTCTGTTGCACTGGCATTCGATGGCCAACCGGAAGATGCCGCGTTCAGTCTTGACAACTATCAGGCTGCAAAGACAACATTAGCTGATACCCTGGGTATCAGCTTGTCAGCAATTTCAGAGAATCCAGTGGAGAGTCTGGAAGCTGCCCGAGGCAGTGCAAAAATACACCATGTGTTAGCGGCGTTTGCGCCTAATGTAGACTCTTATGAAGAGGCTACCGCGGCGTTCGCTACTGTCATAATAGAGGAAGCCGCAAGAGGCGGAGTTCTTGGTCTGACGGCAAATGTGGCATCGACCATGGCCGCCATAAACACTAAGCTAAACGAGTCTAAATCGACGCTAGCCATGGCAACCGCAGATCTGAATCAGGCTTCTGCTAACGTTGCGATCGCCAATCAGGCCGTGCAAGAGGCAACGTCACCTGCAAAGGTAGGTGAGGAATCGCAGAAAGCACTTATAGATCAAGCGCCGGTAACCATTGATCGCAACGATGCTATCGTTACTCTATCAAGTAGAGGGCAGAACGCAGTTGAGCTGGATATAGCAGGTTTTGAGAGTACATCATTGAATAACGGGCAATACACAGCCCAGCTATTTTCGGAGCTGACAAGCGTTGCCTATGAAAACAGTGTTTTTCAGTTTAATCAGAATATTATCGATGCCAAGGTAACAGTTGCTTTTGAAGTTAGATCGGTCAATGCAAATGATCCGCGGGCATTGAGTTTTTATAGCGATGATATTATGGTGACGGCTAACAAGGGGCGTTCAGCCAGTCTGGTTGTTGCAATGGCCTCAGAAAATTCCACGTTCAAGCTTCGAAGTACAGATTCAGCGGGTGTGCTTACTGAAGTGGTTGTAGCGACCGACGGCGAGACTTTCAGGAGCGATGGTAGTGAGTTAACTATTGATCTTGATCGTATCAATAAACAACTAAGCAGCATGGAAATAGAGGACATCCTAAGTGAAAGTGGTGATTTCTCAGTGACGCTTGTTATCCAGGGTCTACGTGTTAATGAGAGAACCAATAATGCGACAACTGAGGCCAAGCAGTTTACTATCAACACGGGAGCTGGTGCTATTAAAGGTAATGGCTTTCGCGGCTATGTCTCATTCATTCGCTAGAGAAATATAGACCTCGGTCGGCTGCGTTTCGCCATGCTTTCAAGACGCGTGCGTCGCCGAACCGTTGTTGGGCTAGCTCTGATTAATACCATGTATGGTGGCAGTGCTATCGCATTGCCCTCCAGTGGGGAGGGCTTTTCGATAGCTCTGCAGCATGAAACTGTCAGTGATAGCGTTGGCTATTCCCCTAATTTGCAACAAGGCGGCTTTGCTGCTGTAGAACAAAAACCCAGATTTCAATCAACGGGCTTTGCTCTATCCTACACGCCAGATCAGCTTATCCGGTATCGTGCCTCGCTAAAACAGCGTCATATGCATTCGTTGCGCGATTCATTTGTGATCAACGAGCTGAGTGCAGGCATCAAAAGGCGTTTGCACAGTAAGTTTTCAGCACCTCATACATTGGATATAGGCTTTAGACTCGTTTTAATTACGCGTCAGAGATTTACAAAAACTCGTATACCTCCTACGCCGACCACCTGATAACAGAGGTTCGGCTAAAGCAGCCACGCGATGTACGCCTTTCTGTACGCGCAGACCTTGGAGTCGTGCTCACAGATCATTTGCAACTGGATGTGGCGTTTAGCGGCGGTTTATCGCAAACCAGGCAAGAGGAGGTTGTGGGCTCTGCTAAGCTGGATAATGATTGTCGTTACGTTTTCAACGCATCAACGACAGGCGGTGTCGTCAGACAAGAGGAACGTTGCGGTAATCTGGTCAGTTATGAGCAACGCTATCCCACCAGCCAGGCTTTGAACAACAAGCTAGGCTTTTCAGTGGCTGATGATGTCACCTATTGGGACTATTTTTTCGGGCCACAGTTGTCGCTGCGGTGGATGCGTGGTGGGTGGTCTCTGGGCACCGGCTATGAACTTCGCCAATACATACGCCCTATGCTTGACGACAGAATACTAAAAGCCGGGGGCAAGCCTGTTTCCAGCAGCCATAGTGCATTCTTGAAAGCAGGCGTCAACGTTTTCAGACATTGGAATATCGCTGCCCAGGTTCAATACCAGCAAGCAGCATTTCTTGATGATATTCCCTTTTTATATAACGCACTTACGTATGAGCGATATCGAAACAAGAGCGTATTGCGATATGCACTGAGTGTAAGCAGATATTTCTAGCTTTATGCTGTAAAGACAATTGTCAACTGCTTTCGGCGAGTTTAGTGCTCACTTGGAGAATGATGGCTGATTTGGCAGTGCGCCTTGTTGCGAACGCGGATAAACACGCTGAGCACCACACTATCAAGACCAGGGTCAAGTTAACCGATCGCTAGAGCCAGATTGCTCGGCCGTGATACGCATGCGTAGATAATCTATTTCAATATCAATAGTCGTCTTGATCATGAAATTGAAAGTATCTACCACATGGCTTGCCGGTAGGTTATAGCGTTCTGCAAGGTTTCTTGCTAGTTCAAGGACTTGCACCTCTCTATCTTTCTTGACGAGTAAGCCCAGTAACGCATCGCGGTTGCCGTCGGTATCGATAAAAGCATCGGGTTGTTCCCGAAATTTTGCCTCAGCAACGGGCCTGCCCAGATTCACTCGCTCCATGATTGCCAGCAATGCCACTACATCTGCGGTGACTGTTTCTCCATAGGTGTCAGTGTTCTCGCCAGCTCTGCAGGCTTGAGATATCCAATGCTGATAGAAGTCTATGATGTGATGGCCTACACCACTTGTCATGGGATGCAAGGGGCTGTCGGGTGGGGTACGATGAATTATGGGTGCGATATTGTCCACTGGCGTAAACGCCTCCTGGGCTGCAAACGTATAGCGTCCAAGCTCTGCATGGCATCTTTCTACCTTTTTCAGGGTATGCTCAAGCAGCGTTGCCGAGGGCTGTGACATCACCAATCCCGGTTTATAGATCTGAGAGTTGCCTGGAAAGCTGGTACGTTTTTTCAAGGCGATAACAATTTCATTTGCCAGAATATCGAGACCGGGGCGTATTTTTCCAGCCAGATCAAGCTGTGGGTGGTGCAGATTGGGCATGATGGGCTATGGTTTCTCTCAATCGAATTCAGGGGTAGATCAATTCACAACACACTTTTTGTGTATGACAGAGTAGTGGTTTAAAGAATACAACATCTACTCGAAATATTGACGTGAGAGTCGCCAGTGCTGATAAGAGTTTGTCAGGGCTAATCTATTCCTGTAGCGCCTAACGTGATATTTTGTCTCCAGCTCGTGAGTGCCCAAGCCCACTAAGGCAACGCTATCTCTTTATAGTCGCCTTTAGTGCGAAGGGTAACCAGAACCTTTTCATCGGTTCTGTTCCTCCAGTACCAGCCATGCTTGCCCGTAAAAGCGGCTATCAGCTGTCCAGTTTGCTGAGGTATGGATCGGCCCTTCTCGTAGCTGATGCTTCGCCCATTTCCATCACCATGGGTGTCATGGTTGAGCACGGCGCCATTCGCGCTCCATTCGAATTCGGCGACGGTGCCCTCATCCATTACAAGTTTGACTTCAATACCTTCGCCAGGCTCAAGGGAGTATTGGAATTCGTCACGCCATTGGGTAACGGGATTTGTTGAAGGTTCTGGCTTGCTTGTATTCTGTGCTGCCGGTTGTGCTGCCGGTTGTGCTGCAACGTGGTTATTGGTCGTGGGTGTTTTCGACTCTATGCTTGCGGCGATAGCTGTTAGCTGTAGCTGAATTGCATCCAGTTGTTCGGTTATCGCTGGACTGGAGAGGCCGGTTTGAGTAGTCTTTGTGGCCGATGCGGCTGCTGCATCCGCCTCTGCATGCAGTTGTTCCTTGATGTGTCCCATCTCGGTGAGTCCCAGCATATGCCCGACACCGGTTGGATCAATGCCGTACTCTGCGGGTAGCCAGACAAACGTAAGAATAGCGCTCGCGACAACGGCTGCTCCTACTGTTGCCTTGATCAAGCCGCCTGGTGTGGCGTTGACATCCTGTACATTGCTTGATGTGTTTGTTTTGCGACCACCGGTATTAGATTGCATTGCTTATCTTTATGTCAATTAGTGGACGTGAGCAAGCTGTGTAACAATGAGGCCTGCGATATGAAAGCCCATGAGCGTAAAGCCTGCGGCTATCATGGCTACGTTGGCAGCATAGGCTTGTTTTGCAAAAGCTGTGGTAGCGCGCCAGTATCTCATTACCAGCAGGATCATTGCCAGCGCCAGTAGCTGTCCCAGTTCGACACCAACGTTGAATGCAATCAGATTCGCAATCAGGCCATCGGCTGAGATGTCGTATTCGATAATTTTTGATGCCAGCCCGAATCCGTGTAGCAAACCGAATATCAACGTCGCGATACGCGTGTCTGGTTGGAAACCAAACCAGAGCGGGAAAGCGCCTAGATTATCCAATGCCTTGTACACAACGGAGAATCCGATAATGGCGTCGATCACATAACTATTAATACCAAAATCGAAGTAAACCCCTGCCAGCATGGTCGTGGAGTGTCCGATAGCAAACAGCGTGACGTACCCTGCGATCTGCCTCATACCATATAGAAAGAAGATCACGCCAAGAAGAAACAGTATGTGATCGTAGCCGGTGATCATGTGTTTGGCACCAAGATAGATGAACGGGATAATCTTTACGCCAGAGATTTCCTGTATGTATCCCTTGTCCCCCTCGGTGACGGCATGGGCCAGTGCGGTATCGCTCAACAGCAGCAGGCAGGCAATTGCCAATAGATGCGACAGGAATACTCTGCTTATCGGATTATGAGTTGATTTGGACATCGCAGTTTGCTGGTTAGGCTAATGCCTCCAACTCCTCCCACCGGGCATAGGCAGTATCAAGTTCTGCCTGATATTTTTCTGAATCCTTGATTGTCTTGTCAGCTTTGACTCTATCCGCATAAAAATCAGAGGTATTCATAGTCTTGTGAATAGTGGCAATCTTGTCTTCAAGACTGCTAATGGTTTGAGGCAACGCTTCAAGTTCCAGTTTTTGACTGTACGACATCTGGACTTTCCTGGCTTTTTTAACCGGTGTGGCTTGCGGTGGCATATTGGTTTTTGATGAGCTTGGCCTAGCCGAGCGCTGTGATTCCCTGGATTGCTCGAATACAGGTTTTAATGTAGATGACGTAGCCCTTTCTCGTTCAAAGTCTGCATAGCCACCTGCTACGTCTACAAACCTGCCACCTCCTTGATAGATCAGGCTTCGAGTGACGACATTTTCTATAAGTTCGCGATCGTGGCTTATAAGAATGACCGTGCCCTTGTATTCGGCCAGTAGATGCTCCAATAGCTCAAGAGTCTCTACATCAAGGTCGTTACTCGGCTCATCCAGCACAATCAGGTTGGATGGCTTCAAAAACAATTTTGCTAACATCAAGCGTCCCGTTTCACCACCCGATAATGCCGTAATAGGTGCTCGTGCACGCGAAGGCTCAAACAGAAAGTCCTGCATATAGCTCATGATATGGCGCGGATTGCCATTAACAGTAACGGTGTCTCGACCACCACTGACATTATCAGCGGCTGACAACTTGGGATCGAGCATGGCCCTGAGCTGATCGTAATAGGCAACCTCCAGTTGGGTGCCGCGCCTGACGTCGCCCGAGGTGGCGTTGTGTTCACCCACCAGCAGTTTCACCAGAGTGGATTTGCCACAGCCATTAGGTCCAATGATGCCGACACGATCATCGCGCATGATTGTTGTTGTCAATGCGCGAATAATGGGTGTGTCTCCATGCGAGAAGTTCAGGTTCTCAGCTTCGAAGACGATTTTTCCCGAGCTTGACGCCTCGTTAACCGACATTTTGGCTTTGCCGACAACATTGCGTCTTGCCGCATGTTGTTCACGCAACTTTTTCAGGTCTCTAACGCGGCCTTCGTTTCTGGTGCGACGTGCTTTTATACCCTGACGAATCCAGGCCTCCTCTTGTGCAAGCTTTTTATCAAACAGTGCATTTTGTTGGGCCTCTACCTCCAGGGCTATTTGTTTGTTCTCTCGATAGGCCAGGTAGCTACCGGGCCACTGTGTCAACTGGCCTCTATCAATTTCGCAAATATTGTTAGCCAGCGAGTCAAGAAAACTTCTGTCGTGAGTGACGAATACCAGTGCGCAGCTCAGGCCCGCCAAGTGACTCTCGAGCCAATCGACCGCACCGATGTCCAGATGGTTAGTAGGCTCGTCCAGTAGCAAGACATCGGGCTGCGTAACCAATGCACGGGCTAGCACAACGCGGCGTTTCATCCCGCCAGATAATCCTTCAACCATGACATCGGCATCGAGTTGCATGCGCGACAGTGTCTGTTCAACACGCTGGATCATTGCCCATCCATCGTTGGCATCAATTTGATCCTGAACTTCGGCAAGACGATCGATGAGTGCTCTGCTGCCATCCGCACTCTGTGTCTCACCTTGGCCCAGACGATACGATTCCCGATGGAATTCAGCGAGCACAGCGCCAATGTCTGCAAGGCCTGAGGCCACCACATCATAGGTGGTGCCGGTGAAATCGGTAGGAACAGATTGCGGCAGGTAAGCAACCTTAAGTCCGGACTTGATGATGATTTCGCCAGTGTCTGGCTGAAGAATGTTGGACAGCATTTTGAGCAAGGTCGATTTACCTTCGCCATTACGTCCTACCAAAGCGGTACGAGCGCCCGCTTCCACCGTCATGGATATCTTGTCCAGCACAGCGGTAGGACCGAACGCGATAGAGGCGTTTTGCACCCGAATCAATGACATGTGAGCTTTTAGAGAGAGTTAGGCAACGAGCAAGAATACAGGATAACAGCGGTGAAACCGTGGCCTGAATTATTCATTGTTGTAGAGATAATCTGCCCACGTAAGTATCAAGAGGCGGGGTTGCCCTCAGTCGATGGTTTACGTAGTGCATCAAAAAGCTTATCCAGCTTGTTGGAGCAACGTAATATCATCATCAATTAATGAGGTTAATTGACTATTTGACCAGTTATTCAGCCACCAGGGGGCGGGTGAGTCGGACAGATCCAGATAGAATGTGGCATAGATAAGCCCCAGGCTGTCCTCTGTATTTTCGCTATTAAATAGTTGAAACTGGAAGTCCGTGCGAGTCAGCGTGTGAAATTGCGCCCAAAGTTCGGGTTTTTTCAACGGGCCACCCGCAACGCATACGTGTACGACATATTGTTTACCTGCAGAGTAGCCCAGAGCTCGGAAATGCGGTGAGTCAAAATGGCTTAGTACAGAACTGGTACTGGCAGAAACCATTTTACTGCCGTATGCAACCAAAGGCTCGTTGTTACCATCCAGCACGTTAATCAGCCTTCGTTTTGGCTTGACGAGTATGCGTTTGGCCTTGGGTGCAGCAATGGCTGCCATGCGAATCAATGTTTTGATATTGATATGCTGGCTGTCTGCGCTGAGCCTGTGTGGTTTCGATCGAGAGCGCTTAGCGCCGGGCATCCCCAATTGTTGCAACAACTCTCCGATCGCCTTGGCGATATCAGGTGACAGTGTATTCCGCTGTTCAAGCAATGGCTGTACATGATGGCGTCGTCGATCTTCCACTAACTGTAAATCATTCAGTTCAGCAAATGACTGCAGATAACGTAAAGAGTCTGGTTGTAACTCAGTCATGTCCGCGGGGATATAAATCGTACGTTTGCCAGCGAGTCTGTCGCAGCTGATCATGGTACGGATTCGGGACTCAGGGTTTTGTTGAACGTTTCTGGTGCTCTGAGCTAGCGAGGTTATCCAGCTGCGCATTGAAGGATAAAGCGTAGCATTTGCGATTCCGTCACTTTGCAAGTGATTATCCTGATTTCCCATCGCCATCTCAGCTGTATTTGCTCATACCGGTATGGATCCGAGGGCTTCAACGATAGAGGCGTGGTCCTTTGGCATCGAGCACGTTAACTTGAATGGGTTTTCAAATGCCAGAATCGGGCCATGTCTGGTATTTTCTTTCGTATGAGCTAAGGGTTCTTCCATAATAGGTTGAGCATCTCAGGTGTTCGTCCAGCAAGGACGGATACGGGCGAATAGCGGGCTATTCAACCGCCGAACAGCGCAGCGGGGCGAGATGCATGGGCGCCTGAGATGCTCAAGTTAATGTGGGACGGGCCGTAAGCTGACGGGGCAATGCAGGGCCCGCAAGACGGGCTTGCGCGTGTTGCGCTCGCCAGGCTTACGACGGACTGGATGTGTCAGCCCACTCGCTTTTTGTGAATGCCTTTATGCTTAGTGCGTGAATAGCCCCCGATTTAATATGCTCATTGAGTACGGCATACACAAGTTTGTGGCGTTTGATCGTAGACAGTCCCTCAAACGAGTCGCTAACAACCCGCGCTTCGAATTTACTGCCATCGCCTGTTATTTCGACCTGAGAATCGGCGATTGCCTTTTCAACCAGATCACTGAAGTAGTCCATCCGCATAGTGTTGTTCTCCCGCTACGGCGCGCAGTATAGCGCGCCTTTGAGCCGAGCCCGTGAAGGCCAGCCTGGTAAAAAAAAAGGGCCCGACAAGCGAGCCCAATTTGGGGGTGAGAACGCGACACCGACTCGTGATCGGAGTACGCATATGGACTTTAGTTCTTGCTCTAGGTATGTCAAGTAAATATATGAAATTAAACGGGTTGTGCGTAGCAATTATGTGACGCAATAAGTTCAGTCCGGATTTTCAAAAAAGACATATGAAGTTGAATAGTCACTGAATTCGAAATAGACTTTTTTCTCACCGCTGTCCGCTGTACCGTTGAGATTTGTATCCAGAACGCCGTATCCAAAGCGGTACGGGCGCGACTCACCCGAGCTGGTACCAGCGGCGGTTGACAGTTTATCGATTTTCATAAAACGTTTGACCAGTTTGTCACCAGCGTAGATTTCGATGATGCCGTCGGTTCCGGTCCAGTTCTGAATGGAACGTCCAATGGTGTTTTGTGATTCCTGAGTACAGCCAGATACCAGCATGGCTGCCGATATTGCTGTGAGCGCTGCGAGGCGAAAGTTCATGGTTGAGCTCCAGTAAAGGTCGAAAGATTACTTCATTATCCTTTAAAACAGTCTTCAACGCGCCCAGGGGGTAGTTAATTCTTCTATCTGCCATCACCATGATCATCACACGGCCGATATAGAGGATAATCGTGCAGAGCGTTTGGAGAAAATATTATCGTGATAGAAGGCAATAAACCGTACGGCGTCAAAGTAGAGCTGCCAGAGAGTGATCCTTTCAGAATGCCGCATCTGCTGGGAGATGACTGGGCAGGTGTGCGCTGGTTTGCCACGGAAGAGGAGCGCGATGTCGCCATGGCCGCCATCCTCAAGCAACCTGGCAATTATCGAAAAGGTGATACGCCCTCGATTCATGTCAGCACCATTGATCCATAGTTCAGGCGATAGCGCTCTTGGGGTGGTCCGAGTAGATAAGATCGATACTGTTGGTCTTGTCGGCCTGCAAGGGGCGTATCACGGACAATGCCAGTTGTTTCTTTAAGCCGCTAAACGATGGGCAAGAGAATTGCCGGATTGCAGCCGTTGGCATGGTGTCGCTTGCACAGCTCTGGAGAATAGCGCTCAAATCCTCGATGCCGGGGTTATGCGCGATAATCATCACATGCTGGATATTATCGGGAACGTTCTCAAGTGCCTCTAGTAGCTTGTCTGGCGATCCCAGATAAAGTGCGTCGTCAAAAGTGATAGCGGGTGAAGGCTCGCCAAATACACTGAGTAGATGCTTCGCTGTGTCACGGGTGCGTTGTGCTGTACTGCACAGAATGAGCGCAGGAATACTATCGCGATCAACAAGTCTACGGGCCATGTCAGGCGCGTCTCGATTGCCGCGTTCATTGAGAGGTCTGTCATGATCGGACTGTTGGTGATTATTCCAACTGGATTTGGCATGACGTAACAGTGTCAGTATGGATCGGCTCAAGATCACCTACCTGGATATTTTCATGAGAGGCCCTTAACAATACAGGAGTGCTTAATAAACGGTTTAAAGCCCGGCACTAATAAGTCGCGCCAGTAACCCGACGTAGTCAGATGCCACGTAATTTGACGGCGAGTTACATCGCACCTGAATTTGTGAGCGCGGGAATCAGGGCTGGATTTTACCTACACACAGACAATAAACGTCTGTTAGTCCACTAACTTACTGTCGCTTTGTCGAATGTAACCTACACCTTCATCAGTGGTGATCTTGTACCAGTTGTTGACTTCCTGCTCCAAAGTGAAGCGCGTCCCTGGTGCAGCCCGTCGAATCAGGCGGGCATAGTTCGCAGGTTCTTCATAAATGCCTTTGGGGTAGTAGGTGCCACTGACTTTAATTTGCGGTGCCTTTGAGCCAAAAGTGCGCTGGTCGCCTTTCAAGGCCAGCGTTGGGTCAATCGGCTCTAACGTGAAAGAGCGATTAACTTCGACTGAATACATCGTGATGGGCGCAAAATCATCGAACTGCGCTGATGTTCCGGGAACAGTATTGACGCCGTTAGCCTTTGTTACTCCCATCTGTGTTGACGGGTTTGCGATGCTGGCTGCAGTCTTGTTGATAAACGAAGCCTGAGCTCTCGGCGGCAGTGGCCTAACGGGTTTGATCAATGTGCCAGGAATTTTGATGGTCTGGCCTACCGCAAGAGACTTTGGGTCAGTGATGTCGTTGTACACAGCGATTACCTCCCAGGATTCATACAAACCGGTCAGACTTTTACCAATACTGCTCAAGCTGTCTCCGGGCTTTACCTCGTATACGATTTCCTGACTGGTTGTGTCAGAACCATCTTTCATCGCATTGTTGCCTGTCGAGGCGCAGCTTGTAAGAACAAACGCCAGCAATACAAAAATGGGTAACTGTCTAATACTGGTTTTTCTTATCATTTTTATATCCAGCCTTTATGTCATAAGCATCGGGCCATCGAGATGAGAGCAAGAGATTATTGTTGCCCTTGAATCATCTGCCTCAAACGATCACTGTTGTTCGAGTGGCGATGTTTGCAAATTACTGAATGGATTGTTACAAATGGTGAATGAACAGATTGTGAGGCATGAGCGTATCTGGCAAAACCGTGCTGATCTGCTGTTTGCAAATGTTTACCTTACGTGGTTTTATTATCGGCTGGGCGCTACAAAAATCGCTTTGCCATCAACAACTTTGTGATTTGATAGGCGTTTACACTCCGTCGTATTTTTTGATTCCGATAAGCATGCGCGCACAAAAAAGCCCAGCTTGTTCAAGCCGGGCTTTAATGGATACTGCATGTTTAAATATTTAAGGTTAACTCAAAATTTCCTGGTAGTCACCAAGCAAAGAGTTACTTGATATCTCTTTGGTGAACGTAGCCAACACCCTTGTCAGTTTCTACTTCAAACCAGGTTCCCATAGCGCGTGATACCTGCAGGGTGGTCCCTGGCGATACCCGCATCAGGAGACTGGATGAGAAATTGGCATCGTTGTAAACAGCTTTTGGATAGTACGTGCCGCTTACCATGATATTCTCAGGGATGCTGTCGTTATCAACTATCTGTACAGATTCTGTAGTGGCATCGACTTGCGCCAATGAATCATCGGTTTTGTAGGTCGCCTCGACAATGGTTGTAGGTTGCGTCTCGTCAAGCGCCGACACTTCCGGTGCCAACGCATCGATACTACCTATAACAAGTTTGCGAACCTCCTTTGGCGCATCTGGTGGTGTCTTTGATAGTTCACCCGCAAGTACTTCTGGAGAGGCGGCTGACAGAGTTGCAGGTACTGCTTGTTCGATCTTCAGCACCGGCTCATCCATGACTGCGTTTTCAATCGGTGCTGCTGTCACTGTCACAGGTTCCGCAGATGCCAAAACCTGTTCGACTTGCTGAGCCATATCATCTGCAGGGGCTGCCGCAGTTTCAGTAATGTCCGTTTTGGCATCCACGAGTGTCTGCGGCACAAAAATGGTTTGTCCCGGAAATACGGTTACTGCCTGTTTTTCCGTAAAATTGTTTTGTTCTGCAATGGCTTCCCAGTTCAGCGCATCACCCGTTGTGCGCTTGGCAAAATCCCAGAGTGTTTCACCATCATTCAGGTCGTAAGGTACTGCACCTTGACTAGCAGCTGCCAATTGAGCGGATGCATCATCGATTTGCGCAGGCTCCCCGAGTGCAGTGTTCGAAGTGTCTGCAGAAGTGTTGTCAATGGTGGCTGGAAGCTCAAGTCGAACGCTGTCGGTTAACTCATCTGTGAGCTCGTCATCAATGCTCTTTGTATCGGCTAAAAGCTCTGGCTCGGCCGAGGCGATTGGCATGCCGTAGCCAGGTTTGACCATACTAGAGGGGATGAGCAGCGTTTGACCGGGGAATACCGCAGCATTCTGATTCAGATTATTGATGTCGGCGAGAATATGCCAGTTATTCGCATCACCAGTGGTCTTTTTTGCTATGTCCCAAAGGGTCTCGCTAGGTGCTACCTCATGAACCAAGTCTTCCTTGATTTTCATGGCCTCGTCGTTGATGGCTAGCGTCGTGGAAGTTACATCATCCGCGATTTCGGTGCTATCAATGTCGAGCGTATCGCTTGTTTGTGCTGTTGCAGGTTCAAGGAGAACTGGACGGCCTTGCTCTGCGGCTTGCGTCGTTGCTTCTTGAGCCAACTCCGCATCCTCAAGCGGCAGCACCTGGCTGACCTCGCCGTCGGCGAGCAGCAATTGCTCATCAGTAGGCCTGGCTTTCTCACCGCCATCTATGGAATCGGTGAAGCCCAACAGGTAGGCCGTCGTATTCCAGGTCTTCCGGGTGGCGTTAGCTGTTGCCTTGCCAGCTTTGGCAATACCGTTGCCGACGCCACCTAGATCAATACCTGCCCCCTTTGGCATGCTGGAACAGGCACTAACGGAAAGGATAGCTGCTGCTACCAGAGTTCTTTTGTATACAACGGGCGCGCGCTTGTGCATAGGATTTTTCACCAACAGAATTTTTGTAGATTCGGTGGCCGTTGATCCAACACACTACTGCTCGTGGCGAGCAGAAAATTCAGTGCGTCAGATTCTTAACCTTGTCCCTTAAGTAATAGTAGGTAGATAGCAATCCGTCAATGCGAAGTGAGTTACTCCGTATTGCCTCATTGGCAAGTCATCGGGTTGCAATGGGCAGTATTCATCCATCAGCGATGCTGTAACAACTAAACTTGTGATTTGATCGACTATTTTGCCCACGTGTCGCGAAGCGTTACGATTCGATTGAAAACCGGTTTTGCAGCGCTATGATCTCGACGATCGCTCACAAAGTACCCTAGCCTTTCAAACTGAAAGTGCTCCTCGGGTTGCGTGTCTGCCAGCAAGGGCTCAACCACACAATTTTTTAGTACTTGTTCGGAATCGGCGTTGATCACTGTTGAGAGAGATTCTGCGGAGGCCGGATCGGGTACTGTGAAAAGCGACTCGTATCGTCGGACCTCTGCGTTGATGCCCTGACGAGCACAAACCCAATGGATAACGCCCTTGACTTTGCGACCTTCCGGTTTTTTTCCAAGGGTCTGAGAATCATGGGTGCAGTGCAGAGCAACGATATTGTCGTTGTCATCTTTTATGATGTCATTGCATTTTATGACATAGCTACCGCGCAGCCTGACTTCGCCACCGGGGATCAATCGCTGATATTTGGGCGGTGGAGCTTCAGCAAAGTCATCGCGCTCGATCCATATTTCGCGTGAAAATGGAATGTCTCGCCGACCGTACGCCTCGTTCTGCGGGTGATTGGCGAAGCTCAGTGTCTCTACGTAGTTCTCGTCGAGATCTGTAATGATGACTTTAATCGGGTCCAGTACTGCCATTCGTCTGGGGGCCTCGATATTGAGCTGGTCACGGATAGAGTTTTCAAGCATAACCATTTCAATCCAGGCGTCGTTTTTGGTAACGCCAATTCGTTCGCAAAAATCTCGCAGAGAAGCGGGGGTATAGCCACGTCGTCGAATACCAGTGATGGTAGGCATTCGTGGATCATCCCAGCCGTGTACATGTTTCTCTTCAACCAGCTGAATCAGCTTGCGCTTGCTGAGCATGGTGTATTCGAGTGAAAGCCGGGCAAATTCGGTTTGCTCCGGTTTACCTGGAGTATCCAGCTGCTCAAGTACCCAGTTGTACAAGGGGCGATGATCCTCGAACTCGAGGGTGCATAAGGAGTGAGTTACTTCTTCTATAGCATCAGATAAACAGTGGGTGTAGTCATACATCGGATATATCGACCAGGCATCACCTGTGCGCACATGGTCAACTTTGCGGATTCGATACAACGTGGGATCGCGCATGTTCATATTGCCCGAGGCCAGATCAATTTTCGCGCGAAGCACATGAGCACCATCATCAAATTCACCATTGCGCATGCGCTGGAACAGGTCCATGTTTTCGTCCACTGTGCGTTCTCGATATTTACTGGGTGTGCCAGGCTCGGTTAACGTGCCACGAAGTGCGCGTAGCTCCTCGGCGCTACTGCTGTCGACGTACGCCTTGCCCTGGCGAATAAGTTCGCAGGCATACTGATACAACTGTTCAAAGTAATCAGAGGCGTGTTTCAAGTCGCTCCATTCAAAACCCAGCCAACTCACATCCTCTTGAATAGCAAGTGCGTATTCTTCGTTTTCACGTACCGGGTTGGTGTCATCAAAGCGTAAATTGCATCGCCCGTTAAAGCGCTGGGCCATGCCAAAATTCAGACAAATGGACTTGGCATGACCAATATGCAAATACCCGTTGGGTTCTGGCGGAAATCGGGTAAGCACCTGGCCGTCATGTTTGCCTGCGGCCACATCAGCGTCGATCATGTTACGAATGAAATTGCTGGCCTCGACGGGCTCTGATTTGCTCATGGGTGGAGGCTCTGAACCTTGTAGTCATTGGAGAGCGCAAGTATAGCTCTACCTTATCGCTGGAATTGCACTTTCTTCGACAGGCAGGCAAGCAAATCAGAGTTGGGTTGCTTACACCATAAAAAGTATTTCTACTCTTGTGCGGCGGTTTGCCTCAGGCCCTGATCAGAATCTTCAGTAGCTGCGAGCACGGTGGACGGTTGCTGCATGACTGTGTATCTGTCTTGAAACGCCCTGACAGAACTGATATAGCTTCTGGTTTCCTTGTAGGGGGGAATGCCTTTGTGCCGATCCACATTGCTTGGCCCTGCATTGTATGCGGCAAGTGCCATGTCCAGATTGTTGGAGTAGCGGGCGAGCATGGAAGCCAGATAACGGGCACCACCCTGCAAATTCTGGTCAATATCGAAACTATTACTCACGTTTAGTGATCTGGCTGTATGTGGCATCAATTGCATAAGCCCTTTTGCGCCCGCCCGTGAAACGGCTATCGGCTCAAAGCAGGACTCTGCGCGGGCAACCGCTTTGAGCAGCGTCGCCGGTACGCCACTGAGCCTGGATGCTTCAGCAAATTTTTCGTTTAGTCGCTGCCCTTTTGCATCGATACCAGCGCTGCTGAGACCTTTGCAGGGGTTATTGGCAGCAGGTCTGTGTTTTTGGCTTTTGTAGCTGTTCCTGATCACTTTGCCATTACTGATAGGCGCATCACTGAATGTGACGGTGCCATCTGCCGCACGGTGTTTGAAGGGTGATGCCTGAGCAGGCAGAGTAGGCATGAGCATCGCAACGCATAGGGTGACCACTATTGCCCGGTAAATTTCTCGAGGAGTGTTGTCAGATATATGAATTAGAATCACACACATGAAACAGTGTGTCGGCAGCACGTAATAACCCCTGAAATCTTTAGTGACATCTGCGACGCTATCGACGGCTACGTGCTTTGTGCTGGCAAAAGCCCTAGACTATCGGGCAGATGTATGTAGTCAGCGCAATCAGAAGTTCAACTGGCATTGGTATCTGCCTCTCCACAACTGTCGGCATAGCAATCAGCTTTATTGGATGATTTACTTACATGAGTAATACTGAATACAGGCTCGGTATATCGGATGCCGATGCGCATGTGATAGATGTGCAGATGACGTTGTCCAGCCCTGATGCCAACGGTCAGGTACTGAGTTTGCCTAACTGGATACCGGGTAGTTACATGATCCGTGACTTTTCGCGAAACATTGTAAGCATTCGCGCCCAGTGCGAAGGATCAGAGGTGGCGTTAGTCAAAGTCGACAAATCTACCTGGCGAGCCCCTGCGGGTCTGGCGCAGTTGACGATAGATTATCGTGTCTACGCCTGGGACCTGTCAGTAAGGTCTGCGCATGTAGATAGAACACATGCCTTTTTTAACGGCACCAGTGTATTTTTATGCGTGCAAGGATTTGAATCGCTGCCTCATCGTGTCTTTTTGCAGCGACCCTTACACGATATCAACGAGACATTTGACGTGGCAACCACCTTGCCGAGTAAACAGGTCGATACATCAGGTTTTGGTGAATACATCGCAGCGGACTACGATGAATTGATTGACCATCCAGTGGAGATGGGCGCATTCAATCGTTTGCATTTCACCGCCTGTGGTGTGCCGCATGAAGTTGTTTTTACCGGTGGCTGTTACTTTGATGAGCAGCGAGTTGTAGATGATCTGGTTCGTATCTGTGAGTACGAGATTAATTTTTTCGGCAAACCCGCGCCGTATGATCGTTATGTCTTTTTGGTTATGGTGGTTGATGCAGCCTATGGTGGGCTTGAACATCGTTCATCAACTGCATTGATGATTACCCGGGAAAATCTTCCCGTACGGGGCGAAAAAGAGGTGAGCGACAAATACCTTGATTTTCTTGGGTTGTGTAGTCATGAATATTTTCATAACTGGAACATTAAACGCATAAAGCCTGCGCGCTTCGTGCCGTATACATTGCAAGCTGAATCCTATACCGAATTGCTCTGGTTTTTTGAAGGCATGACGTCCTACTATGATGACTTGATTCTAGTGCGTTGTGGTTTGATAACGCAGGAACGTTATTTGGGTGTGGTGTCGAAAACATTGACGCGAGTGCAACGTGGCGCGGGCAGGCTGACGCAAAGTGTCACGGACTCAAGCTTTGATGCCTGGCATAAATTTTACAAGCAAGATGAAAATGCCCCCAACGCCATCGTCAGCTATTATGCCAAGGGTGCGCTAGTGGCGATGTGCCTGGATAGTCTGTTGCGAGGTCATAGCGATAGTGCGGTGACGCTGGATAAACTGATGTTGCTGCTGTGGGAGCAATGGACGACAACCGGACAAGGTATCGGCGAGCAGGAACCACAAGCATTGGTGGCTCAACTTGTTGATAAGGATTTATCTGACTTTTTTAAAACAGCGCTCTACAAGACTGATGACTTGCCTTTGACTAGTGCGCTTGACAATCTGGGAGTCAGTCTGCAATGGAAAGCGCGTAAGTCAGCTGATGATATGGGTGGTACCCGTAAAACAACGACGGGTGGCGATGATCACGAAGAACACAGGGCTTTCTGGATGGGCGCTAACCTGATTGACGCGCCGGGTGGGGTTAGGCTTACTCATGTCATGAGTGGTTCACCTGCCGAACGTGCGGGATTAAGTGCAGGCGATCTGCTGATCGCCATTGCTGGTTTTTCAGTGTCAAAAGCGGATGTTGCCAACCACCTTGCACGTTTAGCTGACAGACGTTGTGTAGCAATTCATTACTTTCGTCTGGGTCAGCTACAGGAAAGTAGCCTGTCGATTGAAGCGGCTCCGCTGGATACCGCAGTACTCAGCGTGACCGACCAGCAAGTTGTTGACGCCTGGCTGGGTGCGAGCGCGGTGAACAGCTAATGAAGGCGCAACTTCCTGATGCTGATATCGTTCTACATGCCATACGTGCGGGATGCAACACGCCAGCTGATGTGCATGTGTTCGACAAGCTTGATTCAACCAATACGTGGTTGAGTTCTCGGCATGAAGCGATGGACGCTCAACTCAGTGAAGGCCGAGCACAGATCTGCACAAGCGATTGGCAGCAAGCAGGTGTCGGCAGGCGTGGCAAAGTCTGGCAGACCCTGCCGGGTAATATGACATTCTCTATCCTATCGCGGCATTTTCAATCAGCCCGGAATCTGACGGGTCTGAGTCTGGTGACAGGCATTGCCATTGCAGAAGTGCTGGAGCACGAATTCGGTTTGGATGTAATGTTGAAGTGGCCAAACGATGTCATTCTTGATCACAGGAAGCTTGGTGGTTTACTGACCGAAGTGTTTACTGTTTCGGCAGATGGCGATGCCCGTGCAAGCGCTGCCACCGATGTGATTTCCGGTATTGGGATCAACGTTCAGCATGATGATTCAGTGGTCGCTCTTGGTATCGGTGCTACGTCCCTGCGAGCTGCAAGCGTCGAGCTTCAGCCATCGGACAGAGATCATTTGGTAGGTAAGATCTGTGCAGCTGTGCTAAGCGCCCACGGTGTGTTTGTAGAGCAAGGGTGGGCGGCTTTTGGTTCCACATGGGCCAAGCGTGACTGGTTGATGGGCAAGGATGTGGTCATTCATCGTGAGGAAGCCACAGAAAATGCTCGCGCCTGCGGGGTCAATGAACACGGTGCGTTGCTGGTCGAGAGCGCAGGAAAGCTTCTGCCGCTGTATGGCGGCAATGTATCTATAAGACCAACGCTATGAGAATTCTGGTAGACATTGGTAATTCTCGCTGCAAGGCGGCTATTGAGGATGAAGAGGGGCTGCACGTGCTAGAGACCTTCGCATGGAAGGACGTTTTTCTGCACGAGGTGCTCGAACAGCTTTGGCGCAAACCCTTGGCCAACCAACTTCCAGACAGTATTGTCGTCTCGAATGTGGCAGGCGACAGGCTGTTGCCAAACCTGTCAGCCTGGTGCTGTTCCCAGCTTGGCGTTGAGCCTATCGAAGTGGTGTCCACCGCTGAATTCAAGGGCTTGAAGAACGCTTATCTGGAACCATCAACCTTTGGTATTGATCGTTGGGCTGCCATGATTGGTGCGCGCGCGGCACACCCTGGAGCCTTATGCGTTATTGACTCCGGCACCGCTACCACCGTGGATGTGATTGATGCTGACGGTCAGCACAGAGGCGGTGCGATTTTGCCCGGTATCTACACCATGCGCCGCTCGCTGGGGAAGTACACCTCCGCCTTGTTTGCTGCAGATGGCGAAATAACGCCATTTTCAGACAACACCGCAGCTGGAATCGCCGGAGGAACAGGCTTCGCCTCGGTGGGTGCTATGGATCGATTCGTGTTGGAATCGCGCAAATTGGTGGGCCCTGTTACAACCATTGTCACCGGTGGAGAGTCTGCGATTCTGGAGTCTTTAATGGAAAATGAGGTGATCAGAGACGCTGTTCTGGTGTTAAAAGGGGTATCAGTGCTTGCCGGTAGCCTGAGTCCGCAGCAGATTAGTCTGGCTGCCAATTGCCAGGACTAAGCCCTGAAATTCGGTTCATTTTTGACCAAGTTACCGATAATTATGATTTCATCGCCCGATGCGTTGCCAAACGCGCTTGAAATGCATACACTATGCGGCTTCGCCAAGTGTCAAAGCCTTGGGGAAGGTGGGTAAGATCTGAGAGTGGCGTGGAATGTGATTGTGCGCTTCAGTGTCAGACAGTTTCAGTGCCGGTATAGCTCAGTTGGTAGAGCAACTGATTTGTAATCAGTAGGTCCCGAGTTCGACTCTTGGTGCCGGCACCATTTGCATTTTCTCCCCCAAATCACCCCCTAACACCTTGAACGGTAACGATAAAGCGGGAGTTCGATACCCCTCATTTCGCACGTAGGTAATGCGGTCAGTGAATGCCAGTTTTAGCACTGCGCGCTTGTCTGCAAATGTCCCGGAAGCCCATATTTTATAGGGTTTTTGAAGAAAGTCGAAGGCAGTTCGATACATCTGCTCATAACTCCTGATGGGCTGCGTGGAATTGACCAATTTTTCCTCCAAAACGAGCTTGGCATTCTCACTGTCGGTGATGCGTTTTTCGAACGCTTTAATCACTGTAGCGGATTCAGCAGCCACGATCCGATCAAGCGCTTGCTCAATATCCCGATCAATCTTGCTGATCTGCTGCTTCAACAACGCCTGTCGTTTTTGCTGGCTGCTCTCACGCTGTTTCCACAGCGTTTTGAACATGGCGTTCGCCGCATCAAACAAAGACTGAGAGGGCGTCAGCGTTTTCAGCAAAGCTTCAAACTCTCCCTCCAGCTTTGCCTTCGGAATGGATTTGCCCTTGTACTCGCATTTCCTGTTGCGGCAAATGTAATACGGGTAGCGTCTGCCCGTGCAGCTCTTGGAATAGCAGGACGTCAGCGAGTTGCCGCACTCACAGGCAACTGTGCCGCGCAGCGGAAAGGCTTCGTTGATGTCTGCGCGCGCAGGTGCATACGCACGACCTTTGAGGCGCTCTTGGATTTTCTGAAACGTCTCAAAGCTGATGATGGCCTCGTGCTGAGCCTTGCGTAGATTCACACCCCACGGCTTGTACTCCAGATAGCCTGCATAAAGCGGACAGCTCAAAATAATGCTTTCCCGCGCGTTGGCAATCTTCCCGCTGGCAGGTTTTGGGTATTCTGGTGAGGCTTCGAATAAATGACGAACCTCGGCCTTAGTCTGAAAACGACCGGACGCAAATCCTTCCAATGCCTCTACCAGCACTGGGCGTACCGCTTCATCCACTTTCAGAAGCTTGCCGTGCGGCTTAACATCAGCATACTTAAATCCGACGGGGGCTTTGAATGGGTAATAGCCCGCTTCAAGCCGTGCTTTGGTTTTCTGTCTGGTCTGGCGGCCATTTTGCTCGCGCTCCAGCTGCCCTTGAGCGGCAAACAGTGTTTCAATAAATTGACCTTCAGGTGAATCATCGAATTTGTAGTTCAGGCATTCGCGGCGCACACCATATTCATTCATGGCGTTGCGCAGACTTAAGTGAAACAGGGTGTCACGCGCAAAGCGTTTAAGGTCATCAAAGATGACAACATATTGCGTGCTGCTGTTGCGTTTTAAGCGATTCAACAACGCGGTCATGCCAGGGCGTTTAGCAAAGTCACCACCGCCTGTGATGTCGTCATGGAAAACCCCATCAATGAAATAGCCTTTTTCTTCGGCATGTTGACGGCAGCGATGCTCCTGACTTTTTAGCCCTGAGCCTTCGATCTTTTGCTTGGGATCGGAGACGCGGCAATAGATAAGGGCTTTTGTTTGTGTATTGGTCATGATTATCGTCCTCCTGATTCAGTTGCAGTCTCTGCTTGATTGTTGGATTTCCCTGAATCTAGCGCGTCTTGGGAATCGTCTGCAAGTGCTGATTGACTGGATTGATCAAAAAGTTCCGGCAGGAACATCTGCACGGTATCCACACCCCAGCCGATATCGACAAAGGTGCTCATAATGTGCCAGAGGGTTTTCAGGAGTTCGTCTTGTTGATCTTCAGTGAGATCGAGATCGCCCAAGTGATGGCGGTAGTCTTCTGCCGCGAACTTTAGCGGTGCGCTAATGGTTGAAGCTGTAGGATTGTTGGTTCGGTGGTTTATATCTTGTGTCATAGCTATCGTTTCCTTCAAGGCCTTGCCTTGTGTGTTGTTAGTTCATAGTCTTGGCCCTCTTTTATGTTTGCAGACGCGTATCATTGCGTGTAATACAGAACAAAAGAAGAACATATATTTTTGAAATTGGCAAGAAAAAACAAATGCTGCATGTGCCAACAATTGATGACACATACGCATTTGTTCATTTTACTTGCTAGGCCTATTCGCCTTAGCGTTCGCGATCATGATCGCGCTCTTTCGGCTTGCTCTCCTGCTCATCGTGGCTTTGCATGTAATACAAATCGCGTGATGCTTGGTATGACTGCTTGGCCAGCTCTGATATTTTCAGCAAGTCTGTGCCAGAAAAGCTTTGTGAATTTTGGAAGTTGCCTTCGTGATCTTTGTATGTCTTCGTAAAGTTGGTGGCATAGAAGCTGCCCTTCGCGCTTTCGCGTTTCCAGATAGTGGCTTTGATGGCACCATCATTAATGACCATTTCGGGGCGGTTGTTCTCTTTACTCATAGATGAATATGTCTCCTTGGATGAATGGTGAATGGGTTAAATCTTGCGACGATCAATCATGACGATTAAAGGGCAGCTACTGCCGCGCTTGTAATGCACATAGCCGCGAGCACCTAAGTACCGGCAAGCATGATAGATGCGCGTGTTTTGACTAGCATTGTGATAGGTATATGACCATCGTAGATGCGGGCTTATGGGTGATACAAAGAATGCAACAATCAGTATCAACGGCCATGCGTTTAAGAGACTGATCAGAGCGCGAAAGAGTCCGGCGATTAAACGCAAGACAGAAAATCTTTTATGGGTGTAATGAGTCATGCTGTAGTTTTACCTCTTGGTTTTTGGCAGTCTGAGCCTCAGCTTCACGCGCTTGAGATACGGCTTGCCGTGATGCGGGTTGATGCTGGCAAGTATGCGCAGCGGTTTGATTTGTGAGTACGAAATCGGTGTTTGCAAAATGGGGCGGTGTTGACGCACGATTAAAATGCCGTTTTTGGTGCGGCGAATTTCATCTTTAGTCATGAGTGGACGTGCGCTTTCACTCATGCTCTGTTGCACGCCGCTCCCATCTTTGTCCGGTGAGTGGCTGGCAACCATCAAGGATTGCTCGCCCACGATATCGACGATTTGCTCAACTGTTTTTGATGAGCGCTGTCCGGGCAGAAACAACTTGATCTCGCTTTCAGAATTCAAGACTTCAACAGCTTCAGGGCCGTGTCGCAGCGCATAGGCATCGAATGACTGGAAGATTTGAATGGTCCGAATAGAAAAAGCGCGAGCCCAGGTCATGAGAGAGGTCAAACCATATATCGTATAGTTGTTGGCTTCATCATTGATAAAATACACAGGCGCATTTTTACGGGGATGGCGCTTGAGCTTGAGCTGGATATACCACTGCATCAATCCAAAAAACTTATCAGTGGCATCGCCGCGACTTGCATCCCCTACCAGAAAGAGATTGAGCGGGGCACCATCGTTTTTAAGGTCATCGACATCAACGCTGCTTTCTTGCATAGCGCTAGAGAGTTGCCCAAACCCATAAGGCTCCAAGGCTTGCTGCGCACCTTCTAAAAAAGAGTTGAACATCTTTTCGCTCTCATCCATGAGCTTGAGCAGACTACGGGTTCGAGCGCGTATGGTCTTCAGAAACAGATCCAGCTCGGCTTCCGTGTGATTGTCTGCCCAGTCGCTCAGCTCGAACGCATGCGGGCCGTCAGGATCGGGCTTGTTTGCAAAATTAATTCCGGCAACAGAGCGCAATTGGCGCTCCAGAGCAGCGCGACCCTCCAGCAACAGGGCAACGCTGCTAAGCGTGGCTTTATGTCCGTGCAGCATGCAATTGGTGACGCAGCACAATGCGATGAGTTTTCGACTACCATTGCGCCAGAATTGATCATCGCCGCCCGCAGATGTTAGCTCCGCATAGAGCTGCAAGGTCAGCTCACGCGCATCACCTAATACATTGGTCAATGTGCCGGTTTGATTCAGACTGTCATTGATCACATCAAGGACATTGATACTGGCTGTTGAGCCGACGATAGAGGTGTATTTTTCAAACGGATTGATACACGCAACACGTTGACCAAGCTTCTCAAGGCCTTGTTTGCAAACCGCCGCAAGCTCGGGTTTGAAATCAATGATGACCTTGGACTGGCGGATTAAAAAAATCAGATTGATAACAGCCGTGTGACCTTTGCCGCTGCCACTTGGTCCGATGATGTAGGCATTACTCACAAAATCGATGAACAGCTTTTTCTTCTCTTTTGCGGATATGCCCCAGAACGGGCCTGCATCGACTTTGCTCAAATCCTTTTTAAGCTCTCGATACTTGGCCCATCGCGCAGTACCTGACTTACCGGTGCCGGTATGCGCAGACATCCATTCGAGCGCGCTAGCGCTCAAGCGTAGACATTCGACCGTGAAGGAGAAGCAGACGAACAGAGTGAAACCATATGCAACGGCAGGCCACAGCTGAACTTCTCCAAAGCGCGTAATAGGGCCGACGAACTGACTGCCCCAGATACACGCGCTCATCACACAGGCTAGGACGAGTATGTTGGGTCGTTGAACGGCTTGGCTCATCTACGTACCACCGGCCATACCGTGCCGAACGCGGATCATGTTCAGATTCGTTACGCCATTATCCGCCCAGTATTCTTCCCAAAAGCGCCGTAACTCATCCTCGGTGCAAAAGGTAAATCCGCCCCGACCGTAGCCCTTTCGCTGAAGCATCAAGACATCAACCGATACGCCATCCAATGAACTTGGTTTGAGTCGCTCTTGATAGAGGCTCTTGTTCCTGAAATTTGCGAACGCAGGCAAATGGCCTTTTACCTTGCAGGCCTGAACAGACTCACTGTTTTGCACCAGATCGCTCACCAGAACGAGCTTGTCGCCATACTCTAGATGCGATGACACACCTTTGATCAGCTCCATGATTGGGGATTGGGTCACTTGGCGGCGATGGGCTTCGGCATTCGGTGAGATCAGGGCATCTAACTCCGGTTGCATTACCCGCTCAAACAGTCGCTCCTTTTGCGTGCGCAAGAATCCTGCACTGCCTGTTTCCGCATTGATCCCATCCAGGTCTTCAGCAGATTCAGGCTGACCACAGACATGGAAGCTCGGTTTAGGAATACCAGTCGTTAAGCGGTCGCCTTCAGTGGTAAATACCTGTAATACATTCGCAAAGGGCAGCGTGTCATACGCGTCGCTAAAATAGTTCTGGATAGAGAGCGCTTGTGTGGTATTCCACCGTGGCTCGCTGTTATCGACAATGACAGTGGTTGTCCCGCCCTCAATGCCGTGATAACAGCCATACTGATCAGGGGATTGAACCCCCATGGTTTGATAGGCCGTAAAGCCTAGTCCTCCGGCGCAGCAAGCCAGAACGACGGATAGGGCTGCGATTTTTGGCGTGTCATTTTTACGGGATTTTCTTCTTCGTCTCATAGTTATTAATCTCAAAAGTGAATTCAGGGGCGTGTGGCGTCTTGCAGCACTGCTGATAGACGTTGCAGCGCGTCGGTTCGTAATGTCTGGAGTGATTGCTCGGCTTGGTCTTTTTCCGGTGGCGTGTAGTACGCAGGCAGATCTACCGCGGCGATATCATCAAAGCTGAATTGATCCAAGAAGCCTTCAGGCAGGCTCTGCCGCTTACCCGCTTCAACAGACGCGGTATCCAAAGCGCGATTCACATCTGCTAGCAGGGCGGACTCAGCCTGACGGATAGAACTAAGCAGCTCACGGTGCGCGTCGTGGCAGGCGGTGACGCTGTTGTTGTATTTG
>Ga0115030_1000095_pt1 | contig 31344 bp, 38 predicted proteins | sample SidtaG_4_FD_87174 | JGI IMG/M metagenome (GOLD analysis project Ga0115030, IMG submission 87174) | Marine algal microbial communities from Sidmouth, United Kingdom - Sidmouth_Male1 metaG | ecosystem: Host-associated > Algae > Red algae > Unclassified | place: Sidmouth, United Kingdom | collected... | reverse complement strand
CGCCCCCGCCCAGCCCCCCGGGCCGGCGGGCCCCGCCCCGCCCGGCGCCGGCCCCGCGCCGGCCGGGGCGTCGTCGCCCCCCCCCCCCCCCCCCCCCCCCCCCCTGGAGGACTCGCCACGAGCCACTTCGTCTCGCCGCAACGGCGGCGACGCCGCTCGTGCTGCATTGTCGCCCCGCCCCGTCGCTCGTCTCGTCTGTCCGCCTCACCTACCGCGGGGAGCCGCACCCGCCGTGCCCGCGCCGACGTTGCGGGCCGACGGCGCGCCGGCGGCCGCCAACACCGCGTCGCTGCTGTTGGGCACCGTCGACGCGGCGCCCGACGCTGATACGACTTCGCTGCGGCCGCACGAGCCGCCCGGGGGCAAGGCTGCCTTGCCCACCTGCCCTCCGGCTGCGGCGGCGCTCGCTGCTCTCCTCCCTGGGGCGCCACTGGCGGCTGCCGCCACTGCCGCCGCAGCAGCCGGCGATGCTGCCGGGCCGCGGTCGGACGGCTTGGCCGCCGGTGCCGCCGCCATCGTCGACGTGTACTTCCCGCACGGCGATCCAGCCGCCACCCCCGACAGAGGACGTTCCGCCGACGGCGGACCACTGCACCCGCCCTGGCTCCGTTGCGCCGGGGGGGGGGCGGAAGCTCTTCCGGCGGTGCCTGCTGCTGCTTTCTTAGCGCCGCAGGCGCCCCGGTGGGCCTCCGCAGCTGCCACGGACGTGCCGGCCGCGATCGGCGTCTCGGGCGCGACCGGCGCGCCCGCAGCCCCTGCTATGTCCGCTGGGGGCCGCGTGGTGGCGACTGCCTGGACGGCGGCGCCTGCAGCGGCGCCAGGGCCCGTCGTTTTCGTGCGGGCAGCGCCCCACGCCGCCCCGGCCACAGCAGCCATTGCCGCGCGTGCCGGCGACGGCGCGCCCCTTGCACGGGGCGCGGGCTTGCTCCCCTCCCCCGCTGCATCGGCCGACGCCGGCGGTGCAGGCGCGTGGTCGTCGGTGGCGCGCCCGGCGGCGGCAACCGCGGCGGCGGCGACCACCACGACGGCGACGGCGGCGGGACTGCTCCCGTCGCACGCCGCGGAGCGCGTGTCGGACGGGGGGGAGCTGATTCCGGTCAAGACGGGCGTGGAGACCCCTGGCGCTCCCTGCGTGGCGCCGTCATCCCGATCGCGTGGGTCGCATCCTCTGCACGGCGCTGGACGCGGTGCGGGCGCGGACGGCTCCGCGTTCTGCAACCCGCAGCGCTTGCCGACGGCGCCGTCCCTTCCCCCTGCTGTGGACGCCGCGTTGGCGTGCGCCACCGCGTCGTTCGGGCCGTTTTCGATCGCCGAGTCGGGTTCCAGCCATGGCTGCCACTCGGCCGTGCCCGACGCGGCGCGCTCCGCCGTACCGTTGGCGGCGCCCGCGGCGGCGGCCGCCGTGGTGGCGGCGGACGTGGTGGCAGCCGCGATGGCGGCCGCGCTGCCGGCATTGGCGGTAAGGACGGCGGGTTCTCGGATCTCGGCGGCCCGCCACGACGAGCGCACCCTGGTGGCCGCTGCGGCGCAGACGGCGGCACACGTGGCGACGCCGACGGCGGCGCCGGCGGCCGAGGCGGTGCCGCCGTTGGTGGGAGTCGCGGCTACGGCGGCGGCCCTGGGACCGGCATGTCGGCGCGACGATGCGCGTCCCCTGCGGGCGACGGCGCCGACCGCCGCGACGCTGTCTGCGTCCGCGGCGGCCGCAGCGCCGCCCGCCGCCGTTGGCGGCCACGACCCTGTCGTTCTTTCGGCGGGCGCGCCGGTGACGGAGGTTGTCGGGGGCGTGCCGCGAAGGCTGTCGGTGCCGGCCTCCGTCGACATCGCGCGCGCGCCGCGCGAAGGCGGTTCCGCCCCTACACTCCGCTCCTTTCTCCCCGCCCCCGCCCCCCCCCCGTCTATGTTGGTCGGGGTGGCCCGGCTAGGTGGCGGGTGTGGCCAAAGGGTGGTGGGGGGTGCCCCGGCGGCACCGCCTTTCGTGCTCGGGGCGCCTGTGGTGGCGGCTGAGGCGCGCGCCGGCGGCGGCGGCGGCGCAGCGGTGGCAGCGCCAACGGGCGCTGCCGCGTGTGCGCCGTCTGCTCCCGCATCGGTGGCGGGGCAGCCTGCGCGGGCCGTCCGTCTTGGCACGTACGGCCACCTTGTGGCGTGACACAAGGCCGACTACTCGATTTTCGCCGCGGCGATCCGCGCGCGCTTCTACCTGCCGACTCCCGCGTGGTGGCCGAGTGTCGACGTGCCGTATTGGTGTATGGCGGATCTCCCGTGGGTGCACAAGTGCGCCCTCGACGACTTGCGGGCGGGTCCGGGCTCCACGTGTGCCGTCTTCCGCACGGATGAGGCCCTTCACGCGGGGGTCCAGTTGTACGAGACGTTCCGTGACCGCCGCGAGGTGTGCCGCTACCCCCCGCGACTGCTTCACTGGATCCACGCCCTGGGCCCCGAAGAGGTGTGCAAGGGCCTCAACGGTCACAACGAGGAGGCCGCGCGCACGCTCGAGGCGCTACGCATCCTCGGGGACCAGCTCCCCCCCAATGTCGCCTTCACCCAGCGGCTCCACGTGAGCGCCACCGACCGCCGTGACCGCGACGGTTGGGTGGCCGCTGAGCTCGAGGTCGCCGACGGGGTGAAGCTCGAGAAGGTTTCCAAGGATCTTGCCCCGTTCGAGCTACCCTACTCCGCCTACGTATTGGCCGCGCGTACGTGTGCGGGGGCCCGCGGGGGCTGGGCGGGCGCCGTTGCCGTTGCTCGTCTTCCCCGCTACCCCGGGGGTGGCTCCACTCCACCTGCCGCTGGAGCTCTGGCCGCCGCTGCCCCGGCCGCCGCTGCCCCGGCCGCCGCCGCCCCGGCCGTTGCTGCCCCCGATCAGGCCCACAGGGCACCGCGTGACGTGCCTCGCATTGTTGTCTTCGACCTCGTCGACCACCGAGACGTCCCCGACGCTGCCCTTGACATCCTCGACAGTACACCCGCGGAGCGCGTGCCCAACGCCCTGGCGCGCATCGTGGCGTGTGACCCCGAGAACTTGAGAGGCCCCTCTACGAGGATGTTGATCACCTCGCTCTGCCACACCTTGGTGTCTATCGGGGAGAGTGTCGCCCAGTGGGCGCACGAGCCGACCACGGGGTGCGTCCGGAGCACGCCGAGCGTTTGCTGCGGCTCGAAAGCCGCCGCAACCTCCGCGAGATACTGGTGCGGGAGACCGGCGTGGCGCACAACGGGGCGGAACGCCGCTACCATCACCGCCAGAACCGCGGGGGTGGGGACGTTGGGACGCCGCCGGCGCAGCGTCACCGTGGTCCGTCCGGGAGCTACCGTGACTCGGCCCCCGGGGGTGATTGAGGAACAGACACTGTGGGTTGGGCGACCCGCGGGGGACCGCGAGGTGTCGTTGCTTGTTGTAGTCGTAGTAGTCAGCCGGTACCGATGAGTGTGCGGGGGGCGTGACTTGGCGGGGGTTACCCCCCCCACAGTAGCCAATAAACGAAACCCCCCAGTGTGGGTCGTTGCTTGATCAGCCGCCACGGTCCCTCGCGTCGCGTTACCGAGCGCCTGATCCGCCTCCGCCACCCCGGGGCCCCCAATCCGTATGGGAGGGAGCCACAGGTGGGCCAACCAATACGATCAGCCCCATTTTGTCCCCGCGGGGCCACGCAGCCCCCCCCGCGCCGCGTTGGCCGCGCCCTCGCGGGGAGAGGCCCGAAAGGGGAGCGGGGGAGCCAGACGACCGCCTCGATGGCCATGTGGCCCACCCCACCCAAAGAGGGGAGTCCCCGCCAGGACACGGAGGCTTTAAAAGCGGGGACGCATGGCGATCTCCACGTGCCAAAATCCCCCGTGTTCCCCCGTCTCCCGGGGTAGTCACCTCGAAGCCCTCGGCGCCCCGCCGCGGGGGCTCCCCTAGGCGAGGGCGTCCGCGGCCTCGTCGGCCTCCTCCTCGTGCAGTCCCACGCGCTAAAGGTACTCGTCCACCTTACGACGATCGAAGCGGTACGCAGGCTCCAGCGTATCCTCCTCGGCCTCGTTGCCCCACCACCGCGTCGGCAACAGCAGCGTGCCGTCCTCCGGCACCTCGTGGCCACCATGGCCTCCCAGACGTACTCCCTACCCGTGTTTTGATGCGCCTCCGGCGCCACGATGTTCTGGGGGGGACCGCGGCTCTTGATTAATTCCTGGATGTCCCCGTCGGGGTCAGGCGCGGCCGTCAGGCGGTCACTGCTGACCGTCTCGGGATATTCCCCGACGTCCAGCTTGAAAGTGCCGACCCCGCGGGCCAGCACCTTGTGCGGTCCCACTGCGCGGGTCCCCAGCTTCTGCTTGGGCTTGGCATTGCCATCGAGGAACACCCAGTCGCCCGCGTTGAGGTCCCGGTTGACGGGGCGCACCTTCACGTCGTAGCGCTGCTTGTACCGACGTTCGGCGACGTCGAGGGAGCGTCGGACCTTGTGGATGACGTTTCGCAAGCGGGCGCGAATCTGCTCCCGCGCCGCCCGCGGGTTGTCCGTCGAGGGTCCCTTCACAGGGGAAGCCACCATCCGTTCCACCGAGAGGCTCTTGACCCGCTCGGGCGTCACAAACGCCAACGGGGCGACCCCGGTGCTCTGCTGGGGCCGACTGTTGTAGGCCAGCGTCAAAATTGAGACCAACGTGTCCCACTGGTCTTGATGATCCTCGACGTACGTACGCACCTGCCAGACGATGGTACGGTTGTACCGCTCCACGTGGCCATTCGTCTGCTGGTGATACGCCCTGGAGTGCCGATTGGTTACTCCGGGGAAGGAGCAGACCCCTTGGAAGAACGTGGCCCTAAACTAGGGCCCGTCGTCGGTCAAGACCGTATCTGGGGGCCCATATGCGGCCACCCAGAAGTCGAGGAACGCCGCGGAGACCGTGTCGGCGTCCGTGCGCTGTAGCGGCACCGCCCGCGTCAGCTTGGAGAAGCGATCCACGATGACCAGCAGGTACTGATTCCCCACCTCGGTGCGGGGGAGGGGACCGAGGAGATTCATACACAAGTCCGTCAGAGGTTCCGTAGGGGGGAACGTCTCACAAGACGTGAGGTAGTTGGTCCGCCGACGCTTCCCCACGCGGTTCCTCGCGCAATCGATACAGTTAAGCACGAAGGCGTAGACGTCCACGACCATCGACTCCCAATAAAACCACCGTCGCATCGAGGCGTACATCCTGTTCCCGCCGGGGTGCTCCGCCTGCGGGGGGTAATGCTCGCGCATCATCACCCCGTAGCGCAGATGCCTCGGCACGTAGACTTGGAGGGAGCCGTCGAGGGGCGCCACGCGTACCAAAAGGCCGTTGGCGTCCTCGCGGATCCGCGACTTGTCATTACCGTCCATGGCCGCCCGTACCTCTTGGCATCGTGTGTCCTCCGCCTGCCCCTCGAGGAGCTCCGCCAACGTCATCGGCGACAGGTCGCCCCCCGGGGCTTGTCGTGGTACCTGCCGCGTCACCGTCGAGTTGGGCATCGCCAGGCAGGTTACCGCGTCGGGTATCGGCGTGACATCCTCCGCTGGCGTCGAGATTTGGGACATTATATCCGCCGCGTGATGGGACGCCCCGGCGCGGGTCTGGACAACGTAGTTGAATTCCGACAGTCGTAACCGCCACCGCGCCAGCCACCCGTGGGCGCCGTCCGTGTGCAGCATCCACTTGAGCGCCTTGTGGTCCGTCCGCACCGTGAATAGCGTCCCCTCGACGTACGGCCGCAACAGCAGCGAGGTGCACATCACCGCGAGGCACTCCTGTTCAGTGGTGCTGTAGTGTCGCTCTGCCGCGTTGAGGGACCGACTCCAATAACCGACAGGCCTCGTGGTCCGATCCGGCTGCTCTTGGAGGAGCACGGCCCCAACTTGACCCGCGCTGGCGTCGGTGTCCACCGTGTACGCCCCCTCGCGCCGCGGCAGGGCGAGAAAGGGGGCCTCCATTAGCCTTGTCTTGAGCTTCTCAAAGGCCACGAGGGCCTCGGCCGACAGAGAGGTCCAACGGTTGGGCCCCTTCGTATTTGTCATCGCGGATAACGGTCGCGCCACACGGGCGTAATCCTTGACAAACATCCGGTAGACATTGCACATCCCGAGCAAGCTGCGCAGGTCCTTCGTGCACCGCGGGGGCGCCGCCTCCCGTAGCCTGCGGATGTTCTTGTCCTGCACCTTGAGTTCTCCTCGGCCCACGATGTGCCCCAAATATTCCACCTCCTCCTGGAACAAATGGCACTTCTTGGCCTTCAGCGACACCCTGGCTTTTGCGAGGGCCGTGAAGACCTCGCGCAGGTGCTCCACGTGCTCCCCCGGCGTCTGCGAGAAGACGATGAAGTCGTCGAGGTAGACGAGGCAGTGCTTCCTCTTGAGCCCCCCGAGGATCATATTGATCGCCCGCTTCAGCGTCGCCGGGGCGTTGCAGAGACCGAAGGGGAGGCGGATGTAGCGATAAGCCCCCTCGTGGCACACGAAGGTGGTCTTGTCCCGATCCTCCTCCGTCACGGGGATCTGCCAATACCCCGCGTTGCAATCGAGCGCAGAAAACATGTTGGCGTCCCCGAGGAAGTCGATGCAGTCTTCCATCCGCGGGAGCGGGTAGATGTCGCGCACTGTAACCTCGTTCAGCCTTCGGTAGTCCACGCAGAACCGCATCGTACCGTCGGGCGCGGGCACGAGGACGACGGGGAAAGCCCATTCCGCGCCTGAGGTTTCGATCACCCCCAGGTCCCGCTGGCGCTTTATCTCGGCGGCGATGACGTGGCGCGACGCCAGGCTTGCTCGGTACGGCTGCGCCCGGCGCGGTCGCGTCCCGGGGGCCACCTCGATCCGGTGCGGCGTGACGTCGACCTTGCCCAGCTGTCCCGCCCAGAGATCTTAATGCTCCGCGAGGATGCCCTCCACCTCGCCACGCAGCTCTTCGGGGACATTTGCCCATTCGACCTCGTGCGCCGGCCGCGGCGCGTCGGGTGGCTTGGGCGTGGGAGCCGCCTTATCCACGGAGGCCCCCGCGTCATCCAACACAGTCGCCCCCGCGTCCTTCATGGCCTTGCCTCGCGTCGCCGCCTCCCCGTCGACCGTCAACACCACATCCGCCCCCGCCTCCGCGGGTTTCACGACGGGGTTAAAAGGACCGTTGTAGGCCGTGGCCACGCCCACGACGTATCCCTTGATGACGTGCACGGGAAGATCTTCGAGGTTGGTGAGGTAAAACGTGCACGGCTTGTCGGGGGTCAACTCCATCACCACGTTGTGCAGCAGCAATTGCCGCCGATGCTTCGGAACGGGCCGCTTCCGCACCAGGTGGATCCCGAGGACGTTGCTGGACACCTCCACCGCTTGGATGCAGCGGGAACCGACCGTGACTCCTCGCCGAACCCGAACGGCTCCCACTTGGACCTTGCGCTTGTTCCCCCGCCGGGATGGCGCCACCCGAGTGACCCCTGCCCAACGCCTCTTGGCTACCGTCGACGTGCCATCGTCCCACGTGATCGTCTGCGTCTTGGGCGAGATGGTATCCACGTAGGTCTGCTGGAAGTCCCACCCGAAGATTAATGGCACCGACAACGACTTGACCGCGAGGAAGTCATACACCATCGCCGTCCCGCCGACGTAGATCGTCAGGGTGACCTCGCCGTTCACCTCTATGAGCTGCCCCAAGGCATCGCTCACTTGCGTACGGGGCGGGGCCCGCGCGGCGTGGTCGGATCGACCCTCCGGCAATATATCCGCGCGGATGACACTCGGCCCCGCGCCGGTGTCGACCACCGCCCGCGTCAGCGCCGGCGCCTGCCAAGGCGCCAGCTGGAACGACGCGGCAACCTCGAAGTTCTCCTTTCGCAGCACCAACGACGTCCCCTTGAACCGCGGTTTTCGACTACCGCGGCGGCTGGTGCAGTAACAGGGGACTTGCCACGTGGTGCTCACGTCCGCCAAGGCGAACCTCACGTGGTGCGCTACGGGGGATTGCGGGCGGACTGGGAAGGGGACGGGGACGGGGACGGGGGGTGACGGAGTCACCCCCCCTAGGCGTGTCCCGCCCCCCGTCGCCCCTTGGCCACCGCCTCCTCGTCGCCATCCAACAGGTAGTCCCACAGCAGCGCCACGATGGACATTCGCTCTTGCACGGCGGCCGCTTGCCCTTGAGGTCCACGCCAACGGAGGAAGCGGATACGCGCGGAACGCACGAGGTTCTTCTGCTTGTCCGTCGGAAGGGAGCAGTCCGGCACGCGCCGCCCCCGATTCCAGCACATGTAACACAGCGGGGGCCCCGTGGGTCCCTCTCGCCGCGGCTAAGGCGAGGCGGCCCCACCCCGGTTCCCCGGGGAACCCGGCGGGAGGGCGGCGAGCACCTCGGCCTCGGTGTCAGAAGGGGGCATCGCCAAGAAACTCCCCGCGTTTCCCCGCGTCGCGACAGGCGAGATCCCCCGCCGGTTTGACGTCCCGGGGGTGCCGCGCTGGCTCAACGCCATAACGTCATTCGCGGCGCGGTACTTGCCGGCCGCGTAGGTCACAATGTTTTGGTAGCTTAATTGGGCCGAGTTGTACACGATCGCGTCCGTCCGCAGGTAGTCGGAGAGACCTTAGATCAACTGCTGCTTCATCGTCCCCTCGGAGTGGATGTTCCCACAGAGCCCCGCGAGGGCCCGCAGCCGCCCCGCGAACGCGTCAACGCTCTCGTTGTCCGCCAACGTGGCCCGGCCAAACTTGTCTTGGGCCAACATCAGCGCGTGGGGCTCCGCGTAGGTAGACAGGAACCAGTTGAAGGCCTCGGGGAAGGACGAGAGGGACTCGCGCCCCGCGCGACCGTCCGAGTCGGGGTGACTTCGGGTGAACCGCGTCTCGGCCTCACCCGCGAGGAAATTCGGGATGAGGTAGAGCGCCATTCCCTCCGAGACGTCGTTGTCATTGCAGGCCTTAACAAACTTGCGGAGCCACGAGAACACCTTGAGGGGCTCCTTGCCGTTGAACTCCGGGGTCCCCCAGATGGAGAACTTCATGTTCTTGGCCGTCCGCCCCATCTTGCGGGCCTGCGACGCCCCGTATACCGCCCGACGATTACGCAAGCAGAACGTCGGGTAGTCGAGTACCACTGCAAAGCGATCGTCGGGGCCCTTCAGAACGGCGAGCGTGCTCCTCGGGGTCTTGCGCCGCCGATCCGCCGTGTCGTCGGTCGTTGTTGCCGGCGTCGACGAGGAAAAGGATGACGACACCGAGGGGCTCCGATGACGCCGAGATCTGCCCCTGCTGCGACTCTCTCGCGTATCCACGGGCTATGCACGGCGCGGCGTGTCCTGCGCCGATCCCGCTGGGCTTGCCGCGGCGACCCGCGCCACGTCCGCCAATAGCAAGGCCCGAAACGACGAGAAGACCGTGTCAAGGTCCGCCATTCGCAGCGGGGCCACGTGGGCGCCGCGATCTTGCGTCTGTGCGCCCCGCCCGTCGGGGGTTCCGTGGAGATCTTCGATCTCATCGTCGTCGGTCACGATCACGTCCTCGTGATCCGTTGCCGCCCCGCTCGTTCCTCCAGTGGCCCGCCGCGGGAAGAAACCCACGCGAAATGGGCGGCGCCGTGGATCCTCAGCGATTGTTCCGCCGAGCAGAGGGACAAAAGGGAGGCCCGATCCAGCCGCGGCAGCGCCCGTGGGAGGAACCCAGGGCGTCACGGCGGATAAAGCCAGCGGCATACCCACACCGTCCTCGACGCTCCCCGGGGGATCTTGAGGTAGCCGCGCCATGGTAGTGGCCGCGCGGTAAGCGAAAACAGGCCGACGTGGGCGCCCACACCGACAAACAACGAAGAACGACTACGATCGGGGGAGGCGGCTACCCGATGCGGGCGTGACAAAGGCCGCCTCCCGTGCTGCCCCACCAGAAAACATGTAGCGGTCGGGGAACCGCCACGCCGCTCGTCGAAGGACTGTCGAAGGGACTGCGGATGAAAACCAAAGCACAACCCTGCCCGCCCCTGCGCGGGGTAAGGTTCTACGGCAAAGCCCAGGGGGAAGTTGGTCGCCCACGCACAATTGATTTTGTCAGACGACGACGACGGGGGTCCCGTCCAGCCCTCAAGAACCCTCGGAAAGTCCCGCCAACAACGACTAAAGTAGCCGCCCAAAAGCACCAAAGCAGATAATCCCTCCAGAACGACAAATCGCAAACAACTCAGGGGGGCTAGGAAAACCGCTTGGGAAAAGCCCAAACCCCCCATCGGACCTGTTGTGCCGGGGTCTACTGTGGGTCCACCCGGACTCCGTGGAGATTTTCCGGGTGCCACGGCTCACCCGCCAACCGCCGCAGGCATCTCTATTGCCGTGGGTGACCGGCTCGATGTCGACCAGGGGGGCGGCCGCGTCGTGAGCGGTGTCGTCGTCGACCATGCATTTTTCGTCGGAGCCACACGTTGGCTTGCGCGTGACGGCAGCGACCATGATGGCGAATTTTTGGTGCGGTGTGGACTGGCGGACGGGGGTCCGGCCGACATTGTGGTCCGCCACTGGCACGCCGCCACCCTCCACCCGTTGTCTTTGTTGACAGACGACGGCGATGCCGCCTCGATCCATTCGCTGCGCCACAACAAGTACGATGTACATCCGCAGCGCAACGGACGTGGCAATAACCATGTGGCTGCCGGCAGCATGGGGCAGGCGGCGACGGATGGCAGTGGACAGGCCAACGGCAGGGAAGGTGGCGCTCACGCACGAGCGGCGGCTCTTCGAGTGCAAGCGGACGACATTTCGGCTGGTGCGAACAGCTGTCGAGAAGGTGTACGGCGCGCTCCGACTGGAACCAATGAAAAGGAGCGTGCGGGAGACGCCGAGGACTCTGATGTGAGTGGGCCAATCTCTGCTGGCGCTCTTCCAAGTCGGCCGCGCCGCCTCCTGTCGGGCACACGTGATGGGGTTGCTTTTCTCGTTGTCTGCTTGTGTTTCTGCTCGGACGATTTTCGCGCTCGGCTGGGGAAGGAAGTCTCTTTGGGTGGTGTCTATACGAGTTCCCTGTAGTGGTTTTTCCGCAACTGCCGCAGCAGCAATTCTGTGCGCATGTTGGCAGCCACTCCACCAGACGTCGACTCGGACGTGGTTCTGGAAGCCATTACCCCCGACTTGCGCGCGGGCGCGACAGACGGCTTGTTGATGACGAGTACCGACAAGATTGACATTCGAGTGTTTGCTGATGCTTGCTTTTACGTGGGCGACTACTTGCAGGTGGCCAAGACTAGCATGCTCATGCGCCACAGAGCCAACAGCCAATGTCCAATGTTTGCTTATCGTCTCTCTGGTGCGCCTGAGTGTCGCTACGGTCTCTAGGGCGCAAGCAACCTGGAAAGGCTTGTGCGTACAACTGTACGTACCCGCAGCGTCTGCGAGGTCGTGGCTGACCGGGCTGCTACAGCGAGTGAGTGAACCTTAAAGGGAGTTCAATGCAATTTTGGCCGCTACCGGACTGGGCGGCCCGCCCGGGGTGCGACATCGGGCACTGTGGCGCAGACAACGAGCTGCAAGCAGCAGCCACATGCAATGCATTAAGATGCGTAGGTCGGGAGTCTGTTAACGTCCTACCGCCCAGGTGGTACGGAAGGCACGGCGCTGGTGCCGAGTGGAGCGCCCCCCATGGGGACCTCTGGGTGCGGCGCTCGACGGCGGCCCCGCAACTCGACGCTCCAGTGCTGTTTCTTAGTGCGATTGACGAGGTGGTTCTTACAGCGGTCGCTTCAGACCCCCGGCGCTACTGGCCCCAATCAACCGCCGTGTGGCCCGTCGCCATCGCCCGTGCCCGTGTCGTGGTCGGGTCGGCCGACAGCGGTGGCGGTCCAGCGCAGAAGCGGCCAACGGCAGGGGCGACTGGTGATGGCGGCGGCATCGTGGCGGTTCGCAACGTGGTCGGGGAGTTCGCCGCGCGGCGGTTCCGCTGGGCGGCTCGCGCGGCCGAATACAAGTACCCGATTGGTAGGGTAGCTGGAACCCGCGACGGCCGCCGACGCGCGCATCGCGCGAGAGGCGGGGCATGCTCATCGTTGTACACCGCTGCCAGAACGGGGGCGCGCCTCCAGTCGTACACTATCCACCGTGCTTTTGGCCGCGGCGCGGAGCGGCTACACAATGCAACGGCCGTGGCCAGCGCTGGGCGACCGACGTCATCGATGGCGGCGGGCGACCGCTACCTTGGTCGCCCCCGACTCGCTCTGCACGTTGACCCCCCCCCTCTCCGGCATTACGTCCACCTCCCCCCCCGCCGCCGCCTGCACCCCTGGACGGCGGCCGCTGGCGTCCACCTTGGGCTCTTCCCCAGTCGTTGCAACGGGCGACGACTCCGCGGCAGCAGCTGCCGCCACCGCCGCCGCCGCGTGCGCCTTCCAGTCCGCGGTCGCCGCGTCGGCCGCGGCTGCCGCCGGCAACGCGGCCGCGTCCGTGTCGGCTACTACCGCCGCGTCGGCCACCGCCGCCGCTTGCATCGTCGCCGCGGACGCCGCGTCGCCACCAGTTGCGGCGGGGGCAGCGGCGGTAAAGGCGGTCGCCGCCGCCGCCGCTGCTGCTGCGTCCGCCACGTCGGCCGCAGTATCGCCGCCGGCGTGCACGTCGGCCGTGTGCGCTGCCGTGTCGGCCACTGCCGCGTCGGCCGCCGCTTGGGCGGCCACCGCGCGGGCATCCGCCCCGTCCGCGTCAGCGAAGCGGCGGCGGCGGCAGCCTCGGAATCGGCCACCGCTGCCACGGCGGTGTGGATGGCGGCAGCGGCCGCGGCCGCGTCGGTTGCAGCAGCGGCGGCGGGGGCGGCACCGGCGGCAGCGGCGGCCGCGTCGGCCGTAGCAGTGGCGTCGGCGGCGGAGGCCACTGCCGCCGAGCCGCCCTCATCGTCCAACATGGCCACCAACTGAGACACATTGACGTCCGTCTTGGCGACGCCGACGCGGTGAGCGCCAACGTCCGCCGTGGTCGCCGCGCTTGCCGTTGCCACGAGGGCGTCGGCGACAGCCACCAGGGTGAAAACGGCGCGTTCGCCGCCCACAGGCACGCCCTGACATTCCACACCCACAATTCGCCTGCCGCGCGGTCTCTTCTGCAGCTGCCGCCGGCCTCTAGAGCCACTGTGGGGGGGAAGGTCGCAAAGAAAGGGTACGTACGAGCACAAGAAAAGGAAAGAGGAGCAGCAAAGAGGGCTCATCGAGCAACAGGTGCCAATCATGAGGTGAGGTCAGCATAAAAGCAAAATGGTCCACATCAAAGCTTTCCCCACCACGGTGAGCTACATGCGCATCGAGCACCTTCGGGTGAGCCCGAGATGTCCACTTTTAAGCGACAGCTTACGCAGCCAGCGCTCTTTCGGGCGCGCAAAGCAGTCGTCAGCCGCACATGAGCAAACGCCTCTGGCGCAAATTTCCCTGGCCTTTAGGTTAGGGTACTATACCGGGAAGAGAAAACGGGGGCACGCCTTCAATTTCGTTTTTTCGAGCGCACGTTGCGGGAGTACTTAAGAATGGCATATGTGGCACTTTGGTTACTCCTGGCGGACGGAGGTCACCTCTGCGCGCCGTTTTTTCGTGATGGAAAGTGTCAACGGGGGTGCACCAGTGTGTGTGCGAAGTGGCGAAGGCAGCGGTCGTCGCCTTCGGCGGTACGGAACGTGATCGTGGTTCCCGTACCAGGTCACGGTTGGAAACACCCGTGAAGGGGGGTGGTGCGTGTACGCCGCCGTGGAGCGGGTCCCTGGTCGTAAGTTGCGGTTACTTGGACAGTGGACGCAGTGGGGTTGCTGGGGAGGAGGGTCGCGTGCACGGGGTTGTTTGATTTTGAACAGGATGAGCGGAGCGGTCGCGGAGGCGAATGGGAGAGTGATTCTGACGAGGTGCTTCCCGGCTTGGTCGGGCTGTTGTTGCTCTCAGATGGGGACGGATGGTGGCAGACACCGGGCGCCGGGCGCCGGGGGGGGGGGGGGACTGTTTGCCCCGACGTTTGCCTACCGGGGAGGGGTTGGGGGCTGGCGGGGGCGGGGGGGGAGGGGGGGGGGAAGCCCCCGGGGGCGGGGGGCCGGGGGGGGGGGGGGACTGTTTGCTCCGACGTTTGCCTACCAGGTACGGTTTGTGAGCTGGCTGAGGCGGCGAGGGATGGTGGGAGCTCGTCGGAGGGGTGTGGGGGCCGGTCCTGTTACTGTTTTCTTCGACATCGTGGCTGACCTCATGTTCGGTCTCTTGCTGCCGCCCTGTTGTTTTTGTCAATATGTCGGACCAACCAACTGCCGGGCCTCGCAGGGGCGACCGGTGCAAGCGGCCGGCTCCGTGTCGCGGCTGTGTCGCTGGCAGCGCGCCCGCGCCTTGGCCGAGGGCAGGCCGTTCCAGGAAGAGGCGGCGCACCGACGCCCGCTTTTCTTTTTCTTCCAGTGCACATTGCGGGAGTACTTAAGAATGGCCTGTTTGACAATTTGGTCGCTCCTCGTGGACAGCCGTCACCTTTGCGCTCCGTGTTTTTGCAAGGGAAAGTGTCACTGGGGGCGCACCGGGGTGTGTGCAAAGTGGCCAAGGCTCTGCTCGTCGCCTTCGTCGGTACGGGGCGCGGACGTGGTCGCGGCCCGAAGCGACGGTGCGAAACACCCGTGAAGGGGGGTGGTGCGTCTACGCCGTCGTGGAGAGGGTCCGTGGTCGTAAGTTTCGGTTACTTGGTGCATGGGCACGGTAGGTGCTGGGGAGAGGGGTCGTCGGATGGAGGTCGTTTGAATTTTGGACAGGGTGGTCGGAGCGGTCGCGGCGGCGGAGAGTGATCTTGACGGAGCCTCCATTTTCGGGTTGCGTCTATGCAGCGTGTTTTGCTCACGCATTGATTTAATTCATCACGTTAAGCAGTCTACGTTTCACAGAACTGAGCAGGCTTGGGCCAGGGTACCTTCGCGAACGCGCCCGCAGTGAATAGGCAGAGGAGTGCCGTCGTGTGGGTCAGCGTGCGCATCCAGCGCCCTTTCGAGCGCGCAGAGCACGCGGCAGCCGCACACGAGCGAACGCCTCGGGAGCGAATCAAGTAGGCAGAGCAGTGCCGTCGTGCGCGGCAGCATCCGCATCCAGCGCCCTTTCGGGCGCGTAGCGCAGTCGGCAGCCACACACGAACGAATGTCCCCGGCGCGAATCAAGTAGGCAGAGCAGTGCCGTCGTGCGTGGCAACATTCGCATCCAGCGCGTTTTCGGGCACGCATAGCAGTCGGCAGCCGCACACGAGCGTACTCGTCAAGCGCCGTGATGGGACCAACGACGTTGCGACGACGGACACGTTAGAAAACTGCACATCGACAACGCGGCGCTCGAATATGCAGAACTCTCTGGCAAATTACATTGGAGCGACGGCCTGAAGCCCCAATGACGGCTTTTGGCCAACCACAGATTTAGACGCGTGTCGACATGACTGAGATCCGCCTGCACTTAACTGCTCTTCACACTGTCAATTGCGCAATTGTGGATGGATCCGATTCTATTGAGACGGTGGCGTCGTCGCCGCGTCGGAGCCACAGCTCCTCTTCCCCACCGTCGTCGTCGCATGCTCCCACGCGAACCCCCCATTGTGCGCGTCTCCCCCATGCCGTCCTGGCTCAACCCTGCCTTCCCCTTCCCCGTTCCCACTCTACCCCATCCTCATGCCTTCTAAGCCAGGAACACGCTCCAAGAAGCTGCGTAGCCTGAGGCGGAAGGAGGCAGCAGCGGCAAAGGCGGCCGCGGGGGCGCCGGCAGCGGCAGCGGCGTCGCCGCCGGCAGATGCCACGGTCGCGATGGCCGCTGTACAAACGATGCTGGAGGGAGAGGCCACTTTGCCTTTCACGACGAAGCCTGCTGCGCCGCCGTCGGCGGACGCGACCGAGATGGTCGAGACGGGCGTTGAGATTTCTATGGCGGGGCGTGTCGGCGTGCCGCACATCGACTTTTTGGGGTCGTCCGCACCAGTGCTGCTCTCGGAGGTCGAGGCCAGCCTGTCCAGGCCGGAAGGCGCAGGCGTCCTGACGCTGGCCAGTTTTATCAACGACCATGATGCCGCCATGACGGAGAGGGCCGCAGAGCGCTCCAACGAGGAGAACACCGTGCCCATCTTCAACACGCAGCCGGTCTCCGAGATGCGGGGGCCAGGAGCCGACCCAAATCGGCGCCAGGCGGTGATGAAGGCTACTTGGGCGGCTACACGGGTCGTAGTGGGCCGCCTTGAGCGGCTGTGTGGCCTGATGTTCTACGTGTATGGTCGGCGGTATGTTGCTTCCGAGCCAACGATTCTGGTTTCATTGCCAAGCGCGGAATGACAAGTTCCGTATGGCGACGATGCGGAGAAGAAGGATGTCGGCAACCCCCCGCGCACGCTGGGCGTTGTTATGGCGATTGACGACACCGCCTTTCTAGACACCGGGCCGTGGCGGTTTTGTGATGATTCGACTAACGGGGATCTGATGTCTGTTGTATGTCGGTCTGCGGTGGAGCGCGTACATGTCAAGACGGGGTGGCTCATCGTTTTTCGAGGGGATGCAATCCACCGCGGGGTGGAGAACATGCCCATGGACGACCTCGACCGCCGCGCGCATGCCTACTTACGGCTGGCTGATGAGCCCATCAGCACTGAGTGGCGCGAGAAGACCTATCCGGCCAAGGCGATCATTGACTAGAAGTACATTCTTACACACCTGTTGTTCGCTCACTCCACCCGCGCTGGACGCGCTTTTATACGCCACCGACGCCCCACTGCCGGTGTTGCCGACGTTGCCGCACGTGCCACCGACCAAGCCACCGACCTCGCGCACCCACCCCTCCCCCCACCGACACTACACCCTTGCCGCCGCCGCGCCGCGTCGCCGAGGCCACCGACTGCTCCCCACCCTTGCCGCCGGCGTTTTCGACACCGTAGTGCCGCGGGCGTCGTCGCCGCCGCCGCAGTGTTGCCGCAATGCGGTCGTGGCGGTGGCGGCGGCGGTGGCCATCATGCGGCCGCGCCGTGGTGACGGCATGCGGGCGGCGCAGCGTGTTCCGGCGCGGCGGCCAGAAGCGCGCAGCCGATCCCGCCGCGCCCCGCCACCGCGGGGGTCCTCAGCCCCCCGCGGCGGCCGCGGGGGTCCTAAAGCCCCGGAAGCCAACGCCCGTGCCGCCGCTCCACCCGCCAACCTCGCGCACCCCCCCATCCCACCCGCGGACGTGCCACCCTTGCCGCGGTCGCCCCGCGCGAGCAGCGCGCCGGCTGCTGGTGCGGCCGCTGCCGGCGCGAAACCATTCCCGCCGACGCCCACCACCGCAGGGGTCGTCATCCCCCCGCTTTGAATGCGGTAGTGCTGAGCCCCGCGAGGCCGCCGGCCGTGCTGCCGCTCCACCCGCCAACCCCGCGCACCTTCCCCCCACCCCGCGGAGGCACCACCATTGCCGCAATATGCCCCGTGGGGGCGGCGCCATTCCCGGCGCTCCCCGCCACCGCGGGTCTCGGCATCACCCCGCCGTGGCGGCGGTGATACTATACCCACACGGCAACCGCCGGACCCGCCGAGAAAAAGCAAACCTGCGTGCTTCCGGCCCACAGGTGGTTATGTGCACTCGCGCACCGGTCCATCTTGGAAACGCCGACCTGCCGCTTTTGTGCAAAATGGCAATTATACTTGGACGACACCCCAACGTTACTCGCAGAGAGACCTATCCTAAGCGCCCAGTAACACTCCAAATGTATCTGTACAACCAAATTTATGTTCGATTTTCATCTGCTGCCCGGACGCGTCTGGCTACAAGTGCACTATCGGTCGGTGAGCGCGCTTCAGCTGGCATAATGAGAAGCTCGACCGATGTCTTCCAGGGTGACATGGGGTCCCTGAGCCCGTTTCTGCACTCAAAAAGTGAATCCGAGAAATTGCGGCGCACTAAGGGCCATGTGCACTCGCGCACCGGTACAACATGGAAACGCCGACCTGCCGCATTTGTGCAAAACGGCCACTATGCTTCGATGACACCACAACGGCGCTCTCAGAGAGACCTATCAAACGCGCCCAAGAACACTCCAAACGCATCTGTACAACCGAAGTTATGTTCGATTTTCACCTGCTGCCCGGACGCGTCTGGCTACAAGTGCACTGTCGGTCGGTGAGCGCGCTTCAGCTGGCATAATCAGAGGCTCCTCCCATGTTTTCCAGGGTAAGATGAGGTTCTTGAGCCTGTTTTTGGAGTCAAAAAATGAATCCGAGCACTTTCGACGCACCGGCGACAGATGCACTGTCGGTCAGTGAGCACGCTGGAGTTCGCTACCTAGAAGCTCGCTGCTTGCGCTTCAGGGTCAGGATTTCTTGGGCTTTCCTGGCTGTCGGATGCAGCGAGAGCTCTCTGTGCTTCTCTGGGTTTCTGACGGCGGAGCACTCACGCAGTGCCATCTTTTGGACACGCTTGTACAGTGTGTGTCTAGCTTTTCGTGTTGTCGACTCGGCAGGTTTGCGAATCAGGAGGCCTCCGTACTTGGCAGCCTGTGATTGCTGCCACTGCAAGCGCAGCATCATAGCTGCTGCTGCGCCCATATGCTTCCCTCTCGCGCAATAGATGCCGTTGGGGCCCATTTGGGTGGTCCGCTCGGGACTCACTTCCCCCCCGTTTTTGCATATCACAATCGAAACCGCTGTGTCTGCACCGGCTGCTGCTTGCCAACCTGGGCAGGCAAGCCCGTAAAGTTGAATGTCGGCATAAAACAAGTGTTCCTTGTTTGGAGGACAGACGTGACTGCTGACAACGGCGAGGGCGACCAATGATCTGTCACATTTGAAGCTGGGGACAACCGTGACCGGCGTTTCTCTTGAAAACCCAGAAGAGCAGGTACACTGTCTCTAAACTACGCGTGCCTCACGCACGGCAGCTGCCGCAAGAACACCCGACAGGGCCTTATTCCGCGGTTGGTGGCCGACGAAACTGGTAAGATTGCCCTTTAGGTGCAATTCAAGCGGGCTGTGGAAAACAGTTGTAGGGGTCGTGTGTCTCCATTGAATTCCATGCGTCCTGCCACGTCACCCTCGCCGCGCGTCTTCACTTGCTGTCGTCGTTATCCTGCCCACCATAACGTGATGAAACACTGGGATGCCGTCGGCCAACCTGCTTAATGCTTACTGTGTGGCGCCGGCGACCGGCGTGCGTCTCGCCTGCGGCCGACGTGCGTCGCGCCGGCGGCCGCGTGTGTGGCGCCGGCAGACACCAGGCGCGGCGCCGGCAGCCGCCTGTCGCTGTGCCGTTTCGGTAATTCAGCCGCACTCAAAGGCAAGAGGCCGTGGCGGCGGATAACGTTGCGATGTCTGAGTGAGGAGGCAGGCGGGGCAAGGTCCATGAGCATGTCTACTGACGGGCAACACCCGCGAGCAAAGAACTGTATCACCAAGATCTTATCTGTACGACGACCCCACACAGAGGGTGTCACAAGTTACTGTCCACCACACACGACTCCAATCGCACCAGAGTCCGGGGCACCCTCCACGGGCCCGTCAACCGCGGCTTCTACTAGTGCAAGCACTTAATTAGTTGCAAGCTCAACAACACAACACGGCAAGGTGAGAGTGAGCTTGCCGCACATATGGCGGTCGTCAAAAGCCAAAACTCCCGTCACGCCGGCCGGACACTATCGTAGCGAATCTGGACATGCGGGCATCAGGAGGAGCAACGAAGCCACAGGAATCGTCTTGCGTACAAGCGGGTGTGCGTAAGCATGGCAAAGGGGGTCAAACACCTCATCCTCCCGCACAGCCGCGTCGACGAGCTCGCCAGTTGGGTGGCGCCGCAGTACGTACCACATGGCGCCTTAGTCGTCGCAAAGTCACTCAAGCAGGACGCGCGCGGGTGTAAACCCGTCTATGCGAGCAAACCGCCGAGACAAGCACCAGTTGCGAAGCAGAGCCGCCATTCCCAGCACTTGAAGCAGGAGGTCGGGGGAGTGGAACTGCACTGTACGCAGCTCGTTTCCGCGACGGCAGGTTGCAGGAGCGTCGTACGCCAACGACTGCATCGGGAAGAGCTCGTCCAAGGCCCCTTTGTCCGTTACCATGTCAATGGTGAGGGCGATTTTGGTGCGGCTCTCGGCCTGGCTGGCCGATCCCCGCGCTTTGTTCAGCTCGGACGGAGGGCTCATCTTGAGCCGCTCCACTAGGCCACACGACAGGCAACGCTGCAACGCACGCCCCAGCGGGTACTGCTCCTGCTGTGCTACGGCTTGCAGCGCCCGGATGCCGTTGAGAGATAGACGCGACGCCGCCAACTGCTCCTTTCATGCAGCCATGTTCTTCTCCAGCGCATCACTTCTTGCCGCCAGCTCTTGCAACTCCTTGTTGATGCGGTCCATGGCAGCCACGGGCTGCGTGCAGGACGCTGCGGGTGGAGCCGAAGGAGCGGGGGGAGCAGGCTGTGCGGGGGGGGCGGGGGGGGGCAAGGTGTCGAGCGGGAGTGCCGCGGCTACAGGTGTGGCTGAACCCCCGGCAAACGCAGGCTCCATGGCGTCCCTGTAGGCGCTGGAGTGGGAGGGTGGCTCAAAGGGCGACGTCGTTGGCGACTCCCGGGAGCAGAACAGCAGAAGAAGAGCGGCACAATCTCAGACTGTACGAAAGGAGCGACATCGGAGAATGGCGGCAGTGGAAGGCCGCAAGCCGTGAAGGCGAGACACGGCCTGAGAAAACAGCTGTTCCGCTGCCAACGGCCCGTGAGGCAACGTCCGCGGTCCGAAGACGGGGGCCAAGTGACGGCGGGAGAACGACGGGGCCTGGGTCTGCTACCTTTCGGTTGAGATACAGCTTGTAGCCCAGCTCAAATCTCGGCTGACACCCGCCGTTTTACTGGGCTTCGTGCCAGGCTGGCGGTTATCAGCGGTTCCAAAAGCACGTGACGCGCAGGTCACATCGCGCGCAACGCACTCGCCCGCGCTTTCCTAAGGTGCCTGTGTATTTTCCTCTGCTAGCCCCCGCCACGTGCCGTTCGGGACCTGCATTCTCCCGTCGCTGCCGCCCCCGCGCGACTCTCGTCCGATGCATCCTACCATATCGTGTACCCTCTTCGTCATCGCCCTACAATTGTATCTGTTTGCCTGACGCTCGACATTACCCGGCCCTTCCTTGCCATCCGCCACCAATCGACATCGTGCCAGTTGCTGTCACCACCGGCCCGCCCGCCCTGTCTACCTCGATGACCACCCGTGGACGGAAAAGCGCCCGTGGTGCTGTCCTATCTTCTTCCTCGGACGGCTTGGGTAAAATTGTCTCGATGGGCCTCTGTGCGCCCGTTTTTACTTTCTTGTGTGCGTGTCGGGTTCGTATGCCTATCTGTCCGCTTGGCGGGGATGGTGGTCATTTGGCCTTGTCGGCATGGCTCACGTCAGGCATACGACTGGTGCGATCTCGACGCTGACAGCGACATTGGCTGTGATCCGCTGTAGTTTTTGTTCTTGTTCCTCCCTTGACACACCTCTCCTACCACAGGTATCCGTTTTTTGCGCGCTGTGCTCCGATGTTTGTGGAGGTCGGTCTGTTGAATGCGGTGAGGTATCTTGGCGAGTGTCGGGTTCTCTTGTCGGATATCGCGGACGCAGAGGGGCGCGGGGGTACAAATTGCCGCCCTCATAGGAGAGCCCGACGCCATGGTGGCAGGGGCCGCCCTGCATCGGCGGAGCACCAGGTCTAACTGGTGTGTCTTGTCCCTCGTCCTGCAATGGTGTGCCTCTGTTGCATGTGGTTTATTGGCTATTGGTATTTTTCCTGTGAGCCATAAGCAGACGCATCCTGCCTCCAACTGTCTGAGACGTCCAGGGCTGCACTCCTTGGCCAGCCGTGACGGTCGGGCGCTGGTGGGACGACACCGCGACGGCGCGGCAGCGGGCCAACGCCGTCCTGCGTGCTACGGTGGGGAGGTCGCGCCGTTATGAGTGGGGCAATCCCAACGGTCGGCGACGGGGGCAGCGTGAGCAGCGGTGGCGGCCGGAAGCATCGCCGACTCGGCCCTGCTCGCCGGCGTTGCGGACGACAACACCTCCCTCGGCTTCCTCGCCGCCGGGCATTGCTTCAACAACGCCTCCTGCCGGCGGCTCTATACCACCCTATTGGCAGCGTCGGTCTTCGATGAGGCGGCGGAACACCTTGCCGCCGCCGCCGCCGTGTGTGTGCAACACGACCTACTCGGCCGGCCGCGCGGCCCGCACCGTCGACGCGGACGCAGCGCGGGTGCTGCTACGCGGGAACCGAGGCTGCTGAAAGCCGCCTTTACGCCGCCCTCGCCGTGCGGCTCGCGGGCGGCAGCCATTCGGCCCTGCGGGCACTTAAGGACGTGCTGTGGGATGGTTGGGCACGGCTGGACCGGGCCGCGTCGGCGGTGGCGGCGGCGGCGGGCCGGGGGGGTCGGGGACGCAAGACGTTAGGAAACGAGTGGAGCACACTGTGGATGCCATGGGTGGCAGAAGAGGCTCTCGTGGCGGAGATCGGTGCTGGAGTGGGGGGGCGGCACGGGGTGGCGGGAGGGCGCGGCTTGGCAGATCGCGACGGGGGGCGCCTCGAACGGCAGTGTAGCGCAGTCCATAGCTTCGCTGAGAAGTTTGGCCCAGTCCCGCAAAGGCTCTGGAAAGTAGGCCCACCGTACGTCTGCTTGTCGACCCCCAAACAGGTCTGGTTGAAGAGGTCGGCCGAGGTATGGACTTCGATTTGTGACGAGCTCTGTCGACCAAGCTCAATACTGCTTCTGTTGTCCAGCCTTCATGGCCTCGGCCACGCCATCTCTCGTCGAGCTTGGCCTCCGAGCTCGGCGAAATGTCGAGTCGCGAGCTTGCACGGCCTCTGCTGACAAGGTCCAGCTGTCTGGCGTTGAACTTCTCTACATACATTTGGCGGGCAAGCTCTGAGTGACACGAGCCACCGATCCTGTCAGCTATATGAAACCAAGCACAGTGCTGCAAGTTCCATATTGTCATTGCGGTGGCCAGACGATCAGAGTTTGAGGCCGAGAGATTGGATTGGAGTTTTTCATCCGATTCTTGAACTCCAGTTCGGCTCGCAGACCGTTTTTCATGGCATCCTCGATGTCGAACTCTTTGGCACGGTGACGGGCTACCTCCTGGATCTAAAGCCGTAGCACCTTGTTTCCACCGGCATGTTTGGGTCTGACGTGGATGTTCTTTGTTGGTTTACCAACCCGCTCACGCGGAAGACGGTGGCCAACTGTTGCGAGGACCAGGGCCAGGCCATTTCCGATGGCGTTCACCTTGCCTGGTTGGCGGTCGTGACTGGCCCCTCCTCCGCGGTTTTTAAGCTCAACAAGACCGGCTTGACGAGCGCCGTTGCGGTCCTGGCGGCTGTGCGTTCGATCACGGCTAGGGAGTGGCTGTCTACATCGGAGGCGGCAGACGTCCTGTCGGTGCTGGGCTCAGCCACTGGGCTTGGATGAGCGGATGCGGTTCGGTATGCTGGGCCGGTGCCTTCATGCCTTCCTCACCGTGCTGCCAAGGCGGTTTCGTTGCAGAGCGCGCTGCCGTCTGGCTCTTTTCTGTCGCACATGGGGGCGGGCCTGCTGGCGCCGTCGCGGCGGCCAGCGCCTGCCAACCGGCCTCGTGTATCGATGGAAACCGTGGCACAAGGACCTCAGGCGGCTCTGTCTGAGTCTGCTCCGGTGGCTTCTCACACGCCCGGCTCCACGCGCCCTCTTGTTGAGTCGCCGCCGCTGCCCCTTGCATTTGGCTCCCTCAAGAAGCGGCGACTGGATGCGGCCGGGCCGACTCCGCACTTCCGCGAACCTATCTCGAGCTGGATTGGTGGCTGGGTATTCAGCACCACCAGCGCGGCGACGATGACGGTAAGGTCAAGGGCCTTTGAGGCCTCGCATAGTGCGGCGACGGTGCCCGGTGCCGCTGACAGCGAGGAGGACTCTAGAGCCGCGCGCCGCCGCATCCCGTGGGCTCTTTCCCCCGGTCAGCAGGTTGATGCGTCCGTAGGGCTCTCTCCCGTCCGCAGGCGTTCTGTGCGCAGCGCGGGCGCCAAGAATGGCGCCAATGCCTTTCCCACAACACCAGGCCTGCGCTGGTACGCTCAAAGCCGTTTTTGTCCGAGGTTGGTGGCGAAGAGCTCCGCATTCCGGCGGCTTGGCACCGAAAACCGCAGCCTTTGGGCCCTTTGAGCGCCCAGGCGGCTATGGGCCACTGGGACCCGCTGTTCGAGCGCCTGGCAGCGGCTGAGGTCAGTACGTTTCTGTCTGGCGGGCCAGGCGTCTGCAAGGCTTCATTCTTGCGTCGCTTTTCCGCCTTCCTGAGCAAGAAGCTTCCCGGTGACGGGGCTGTAGTAATATGTGCCCCAATAGGCAGCTCCGCCCACAGCGCCTCCGGCACCACGTAGCACTCGTTCTTCGGGTTCCCAAAGGAGTATGCACCGCAGGAGTTGGACGTGTCTCGGGAGGCGGCGCGGCTTCTGTCGCAGCGAAAGTACAACCCGGTGCGGCGGCGGCTCGCTCAGGTCGAGGTGCTGCTGTTGGACGAGGTGTCGATGATGCCTGCCGAACGACTCGGGGTCATTCTGGAGCTCGTCGAGCAGTCGAGGTCTTCGTCGGCCCCGGGATGTGTCTTCTACGCATTCGGTGACTTCTTGCAGCTGCGCTGCTCCGTCGGAAATTGAGCGTTCAAAGCGCAGAGCTGGACGCGTCTGTTTGCGGACAACATGCTGGAGCGCACCAAGGTCCACCGCCAGCATCAGCTGGAGTACGTTGCGGCCATACAAGACGCTCGGTTTGGTGTTAACTCTACGATTCTGAGCGACCTGATGAACGCGCGGTCTGTCGACTGCTCCAGGTATGCGGAGATTGAGACCAAGGTTCTCCACCTCGTTCCAGCACACGCGCAAGTTTTGAAGCACAACAACAGGTGCCTGCGGCGGCTTTCCCAGGACGGCGGGCTGCGGAGAGCCGTGGCCGTTGACTTCGTCGCCCTGGACTGGGACTCGGATGACCGGCTTGACGCGGAGGCGTCAGAGATGCTGATCAAGGCGGTCGACAGGCCCACCCTGGATGCTGCTCTGGCGGATTGCATGGCGCCTGCCGTTGTGCCGCACTGCTTGAATGCGCGAGTGCTGTACACCTCAAACGCTAAGCTGGCGCTGGGAATCTTCCACGGGTACATCGGCTTTGTGTCGCTGTACACGCCTGACGGTACGGCGGTAAGGCGGCTCCCCAATATGCGTTTGCCGACGGGGGCACGGTTGAAGGACGTGTACGATGCCGGTGATGACTAGGTGAGGGTGTGTTGCCCGCCTGTTGAGTTTGAGGCCCGCATCTCTCGGCGAAGGGAGCGGTCGCCGTGCGCGAGCAGGTTCCGTTTGTGCTGGGATGGGCCATCACCGTTCATCTCTCGCAGAGACTGACCCTGACAGAGGCGGTGCTCGACCTAGACTCGTCGTTTGAGGCCGGCATGGTGCACACGGCTGTTAGCCGAGTGTCCGACTCGTGCAACGTGTACGTCAAGACGTTCAACGCTTTGCGCTTGTTTGCTGCTCCCAATGTAATGGACATGCATCTGGATACGTGCGTGCGTGCGCAGGATCGATCAAATGGGCTGGTTGTATCTCTGCTGTTAGCATGCGTCGACAGCTACATGCGGCTGAGCAGCTTTTGCGCTGTTAACACATCACTTTACGTACCAAAACAGTGCGACATTCGGCTGCCGACACACCTGGCCATGGCCGCTGCTCCGCTCGCTGGGGACAGTGCAATAAATAATAATAAAAAAACAACTATGTTATGTGCTTCCTAGCGGGTGGGCGGTGAAAAGAAGCCATAAACTTGTTCATCAGGCGTCCGCATTGCAAAACCATCACAGTCACTATCGTCGGGGGAAATGGCACGGCGAGACGGGGCCGGGCGGATCTCTGCGGGACGCAGTCAGGTCCCGCCTCAATCCGTTCAAGATAGAACCGTCTTGAGGATCATCCGGACGAGCCAGTTTGGACGGCCTGGGAGCTTCCGAGAATTTAACAAAAATAGCAGACGGGACTGCCAGAACGTCAGCTCCACTTGCACCGCGAGGCAATGAGGGACGCCGAGGCCTTGAGGACCCAGCGCTGCTGGGCGCCGGCGCCGGCGCAGCCGCGTGTCGCTGCCGCTTGTGCTTCCGCACGACGCGGTTGTCCTTGGCAACGACTGCCGCGTGGCGCTCGCGAGCACGCGCAACGACGGCATACCGCTCTTCTGTAGGCTCGCCGTCCCCAGCAAACGAAGAATTTACGTCGGGTGGAACAGCCGTGTCATCGTTGTGTTGCGCAGCGGCCACAGCCTTGACTTGGTTCGGGTGCGGCACCGTCTACGAGCTGACGACTTCCGTCTGCTTGACCCCGCAGGTCGGACAAAGACAGGCTGGGCGCGCCAATAACCACCCAGCCGGGAACTACGAACGGCCCGGCTGGAGTGCCCTCCTTGACAGCCTCAACCAAGGTCTCGGGGCTCTTTTCCTTGTCGCCCTAGTCCAAAAGCACTTGTGCGTTAGCAGCGGCCATGGCGTTCAGCTCCAAATGGCGGTACGCAAACGCCACGCCGACGTTGACGACCCGCTGAGCGTGCCGGTCCGCGTCTTGGAAAGACAGCAGTTGGTCGTGGACCCGAATCCGCAATTGATCTGGTGCATCATCAACGCTGGCGGCATGGGCAAACCGGCTCTCGGCCGCGTGCACTGCCGCGCTGTAACAAGCGAGGTGCTCGTCGAGTTTGGCTGCTGCGGCGTGGTAGTTGCGCAGCAGGCCAGCCAAAAACACGTCCTTGTGCTTGTCGTCAATCTCGAGCTCCACAAATAACTGGATGTAGTCATGCTCGCGCTCCCGGTCCATATCTGCCGTAGAGTCGGCTTGGTCAGGCTCCATCATGCCTGCAATATGGGGGCCAAAAAACGCCTCCAAATGACAGGCAGACGGCAGAGCAGCAACATAGACAAAATGTGTTAGGAATGTAAAGCGCGCGGCGACCAACAGCTTGGAGAAAAGCCCATGAGAGTGCGGCCACAGGGGCAGGATGAGGGCGAGAGAACCTTCACGTCAGGACCCTCAGACTTCCCCAGCCAAAGATAAAAAGCAGTGTGCAACGTACGGCTGGCGTAGGCCCGAAAGGTGCCGGCGGTAGCGACGCCGGAGACGACTGGTTGTGCAGATTGCGGCAGTGACGACCGGAGAGCACAGCACCGCACGCAGCGGAATGCACGACGGTGCGCGACGACAGCGACAAGGAGAAGCGGGGGGGGAACAGGTGACCAAGGAGTACGCCGTGGGCGGCAGCGGGGAGGGGGGGGGGGACAGACGTTGGAGGCACAAGGCGTAGGCGGCGACGGGAAGGGAGGGGGGGATGGGCGACCGTTGCGTGAGGCACCGACGGCAACGGGGAGGCGGGAGTCAAGCGGCCTAACTGGTTACAGTTGGGGATGCACGTGGACCTGGGCGGGTCCACTCCCGAGAGCAGAACGCATGGTCTCTGAGGTGGGGGAGCCGACCCCCTCCACCTGCTGCGCAGAAGCAGGCAGGCTGACAGCAGGAACAGACCGCCACCACGCCCAGCCATTGAAGCGATGGAGAGGTCCGGCCTTCCATTGGGGGAACACAGTGGGGTGATCACATCAGTAAAAGAATGGCCGAGGGGTGCAACGGCGCTTCACAACCACCCCGATTTCCCGGGGCAAAGGATGGCCGAGGTGCGCAACGGCGCTTCACAACCACTCCAGCAATGCCCCCGGGGCAGATCAAGCGTGGCGACTCGGCCATGTGGACCGAAAATATCGGGCCATGTGGATAAACCGCGACCTGATTTAAATGCACATCAAATACTAAGAATCATTTTTTTTTCCAGTCTTTAAGTCTCGCTGGACTGCACGATGGAGATTGGATCTGGGTGGGGTTTTTGAAGGGGGTGTGCTTGGCAATAGTCCAGTGCTGGTGTTACAGTTAGAGTTGTGCAGCACGCCTTGGGCGTGCTGAAATGCACGCCCGGGGCGTGCAATTTCACGTGTGTTGGGCGTGTCACGCCCTGCACGCCAAGAAACCTAGGGGCGTGATTGGGGCGCGCTTTACGAAGGGTAAGTCCTTCCTTTGAAATGCGCTCTGGGGGCATCAGGCCACCGAATGATTTTGGCGCAGTTTCGTGCCACCTGCTTCATTGACTTTTCCAGGCGCGGCGTCTTACTGCTCCATCAAGCAGGGAGGATGTAGAGGCCCCCCTCGACACGGGCGCCAATGAGGACGTTGACTGCGACGCATTGCGCCCCGGAAACGACCAGGTCGACGACGATGATGAAGTGGGCGCCGGCGGCGACCTACAGCGCCTCGTTGACGAGGAGGTCGCTCGATGCGCCGCAGCCGGCGCCGGCGTCCCTGGCCAGGACGTTAGCCGTCCGGGCTTCGAGGACGCCCTCGAGGCCATGACCGAGAATCATCTGATGATCACCTGCTCTGGCTTTGTGGGCGGCCGCATGGGTCGGACTGCGACCGGTGGGGCGCTCGGTGGTGGCAAAGCGAGGCGACGTCCCGTGATGCTGCAAAGCGTCTTTGACGCAAAGCGGTACCTCGCAGAGGCCAAGAGAGTGTGTCGCATGCAGCTGTTTGTTCCATGTGGCCAGGGAGTTCGGTGCTCGTCTCATCCAACCAACTTGCAAAATTGTGTAGTAATTTGATTCGCCTATAAAGTAAGTCTAACAAACGGGGGCTACAATGGGGGCGTGAAGAGGGGCGTGCCTGTCTGAGGGGCGTGCAAAAGGGCGTGATTATGCGTGTATCGCCCACCCCGCCACCCTAGCTCGGCCGACCGGAGACTGGCGTGACTGGGATCTGGCCTTTTCATTGGCTCAAGCCTGTGGATTGACTTGGCGGCCCCGATCTTAGTCCTTTGCCAGGGGCAGGCCCAGACTGGGGCCGCGGCCCCCACTGAGCTTGTGTTGAACCCGTTGAATGGGTGCTGTACCAAATTCGAACGGGCCGAGCCCGGGGGCTGCTGCCTTCCCCCCACACAGGGTGGGTGGTCACCTCTCGGCCATCGCATCGCTCTGAGATTATCCACTTCTACCTTGTTTCGCTGATCCCCCCTCTCCAACACGCCGTCTGACCCATGGGTGCACCCCCTGCTGGCGTGTCCGTGACGGGCCCTGCTGGCGCGTCTCTGACGGACGCGGCTGCACGCCGAGCGGCTGAATCCACGCTGGCTGCCGCCACTCGCCAAGCTACAGCCACGCTGTCTGCCACTCGCACTGCGATTGCTGTGGCGCCGCTCACCCCCGCCCCCCCGCCTGCCACTTTGCCTTCTGCTGCCACCACCCCCCTCACCCCTCGCGCAGACCGTTCTTCTCGTGCTTCTCGTTTGTTGCACCCCGTCCCGTCGCTCTGTGCTCGACGCGGCTATGATGCGGTACGTCCCGCCTATCGGGCGCAGGTGCCGTCTGCCTCCGCCTCGGCAGCTTCCACGGCACCTGTTTGCACTCTCCCTGCTGGGCGTCCACCTGCGGCCGTGCGCCCTATTGCTCCGCGCGCTGGGGCACCAGGGGCGCCGAGACCACCCGCTGTTCTTGGTCTAGCGCAAGGGGCCGCCACCGCGGCAAGCGCCGTTGCGAGGCGCGAGTCTGCCGACGCCCGCGCTGAAGGGACGAATGCCGCGGTTGCCAGCGAGGAGGCCAACAACCGGAAGACGCCAGCACCAACTGTTGGGGCTCTCGAGACGTCACTACAACGAGGGGTTGACGCCGGGACGGGTGCCAGGCGGCCGCGCGCGGCTCACCCGCGGGGGTCCATAATTTATCCGTGCCGCAACAGGCTCTGGACAACCCGTCGACCACCAAGGCGACGCTGCAGGACCCGTGCCAGAAGCGGACTATTGTATTTGGTGACTCCGACTCGGAGCAGTCTCTAAGGACGAGTCTTCGGCGCTTCGACGCGTCGTCTGCCACGGTGTGGGGCGCGCGGATGCAGTTCGCTGCCGTCTTTGTGCGCAGCCGCGCTGATCAGTATCGCAGCAATCTACTACCCATCCAGGCCGCCATGTACCACCCCCCCGACGATGGCGTGGATGGTGCGTCTGAACCGTCGGCCGTTGGTCGCCTTCCACCTCTGCCCCCGGTGCCCCTCTTTGTCGCCCGGCATTTTGCTAACGCCGGGTGTGATACGGCCTCCTCGCCCTCATAGGCGACGCCCTCTGGCTTGCCGTCCCGCAACTCGAGTACCTTCCCCTTGCGTCAAAGCTGCCCACCGTCTCCCTCGCCAGCGCCGCGACTTCCCACCCCTATCGGCCGAATGCCGCTTTTCTTCCCTTCGCTCCGCCAACCCCGCCGTATCTAATCGGATGGACAAGGTTCTCCAGAACAAGGGCCATCGGTACCTGAAGGAGCTGTACTCGCCTCACGGCGTTATGCCACAGCTCTTCAAGCCACAGGCGGAGGCGACGTACCAAAATATGAAGGGAACCTCGGTTGATGCTTCAACTCTCCAAGTCATTCTCAATCGGGAGGCGGACGCGCTCGGCTTGGCGCCCGGCCATGCCATCCGCGTTGGAACCAAGGCATGGTCGAACACCTTGCGCGCCATCATCGCCGCAAAGGCTGGGCGGGAGGGAGCGATGATCACGGTGGAGAACATACTTTCTTCGACGCCTTTCAGCGATGTTCTAGTACAATCAGAGAGGAACGTGAGCGTCGGCGGTTCTGCCATCGCGCTTATTTAGTTACTTTGAGGCGATTCGGGCGCGACACAGTGTGGTGCTTTGTCCAAATCACAGCCCACGACTTGGATTGGCAGGTCGAGGATCTGGCGACACAATTATTTTCTTCGGACGGCACGTCCCACGGCTAAGACAACGAGAATCAAGCTCACACAGCCGAGTCCCGGGCGAGGTTTTCACTGCAGTGAAGCAAATTGATGACTTCAAAGTCGACCAAGCCCCCAGTGCACTCGGACGAGATCACTGTCAGCCTGGGATTGTGAGGAAGGCAGCAGCCTCGTCTCGGTGCAAGGCGCTGTGCGGATCGCCGGCAATCTTGCAAGCCAAATCGACCGCTGATTGGCTCGCACCACTCGGCAATGCAGAGCCGCCGAACCATGCCATGAGGACTCTGAGAGTCCCAGGGAGGGTTGCGCGTGGCGCTTAAAGAGCGGGCACTTCGCTCCCCCTTCCCCAGACCTTCTTTCTCCCCTTCCTCCCGCACCGCCGCCGTCGATCCCCCCCACGCCCCGCCCCCCCCGCCTCTTCCGCCGAGGCCGCTGACCCTGCGGCCGCTTCCCCTCCCCCCTCCCCCCGTCCCCCCGCCGCCCTGCCTGCCCATCTCTGTCTGCGGCTGCAGGAGGCGTGCCATGTGGTGCGGGGGGGGGTGGAAGGGACCTGGGGCGGGGGGACAAGGGGGGGGGGGGGGCGGGGGGGGGGGGCGGGGCCGGGGGGGGG
>Ga0115030_1000093_pt1 | contig 31732 bp, 36 predicted proteins | sample SidtaG_4_FD_87174 | JGI IMG/M metagenome (GOLD analysis project Ga0115030, IMG submission 87174) | Marine algal microbial communities from Sidmouth, United Kingdom - Sidmouth_Male1 metaG | ecosystem: Host-associated > Algae > Red algae > Unclassified | place: Sidmouth, United Kingdom | collected... | reverse complement strand
GCGATGGCGACCTGCCAGTAGCCGGCATTGCAATCCAATGTCGAGAAGATGGTCGCCTCGCCGAGGCTGTCAATGCATTCATCCATCCGGGGAAGCGGGTAGGAGTCCTTCTTGGTCACGACGCTCAGAAGTCGATAATCGACGCAGAAGCGGAGGGCGCCATCCTTCTTGGAGACCAAAACGACCGGAGGGCCCCATTCCGACGATGTCGGTTCGATGACGTCCGCCTCCAAATGCCGCTTGACCTCGGCCGTCTCGGCCTCCCGTGCGGTGTGCCCCGCGCGGCGGGGCCCGAACCGGACGGGCCGGGCTCCGGCATGGAGGTCGATGCGATGTTTGGTGGCTTTGATGACGCCCAGTGCCTGGCCCGACCACATCGCTTGGTGCTGGCCCAGCATGTGTCGGATCCGCGTGTGCAGTGCCGGGTCGGCATCCGGGAGGTCCACGTCCTCCACGTGGACTGCGTCCACGGGTGGTGCGCCGCGCGAAGACGGGCCCGCTTCGCCCGGGTCCCGGGGCCGCGCCGGGGTCGAAACTCCTCCCCCCTTGGGTACTGCCGCTCCCGGGTCCCGCTTGGGGCTCGGGGGCCCCTGCGTGGCGGACACCGCGACTACCACGCTCTCCTCAGGGGAAGGCGTGGTGAAGGCCGGGAGGGCCGACGTCCCGGAATGCGCCGTGAGGGGCACCTGCACAACGCCCGTCGTGAGCAGTTCAACATAGCCGACGTTGGCTCGCTGCCAGAGGACGACCTCCTGAGTGCCGAAGTTGGTCACGATGAAGGGGAAGGAGAGTCCGGGCACAATGTCGTGGACACCATTGGCAATGGTGATACCATGCGTCGTGAACAGGTGCGAGGCGCCGAACACCTGGCCCAGGCCCCCCCACATGGTCCGCACCCAGACGGCCGAGGCCGCCGACGGCGGTAGCCGAGTCTTGCAGGTGGAGCGTAGCACGCATGAGACACCCATCGAGCGGTCGCCGTCTTCCAGCGGCCCCCGCAAGATTGCGGTGACGGAGCCGTCCGTCCAACGGATGGACCGGTCCTGGGGCAGGATGGCGTGCGTGTTGTCGTCGATGAATGTGCAGTCCAGGATGACCGGCACTAACAGGTCTTCGACGACGAGGAAGGTCACAGGGACGATCCGTGCCCCCGTCTGAAGCCACAGCGTTACGGTACCGCTGGTACGTAGCCGCGCGATGTTCGCGTCCCTAAAGCGAACCCGCTCTTCTTACTTGGAAGTGACGACCTGGCGGAGCCAGACAGGGGGCAGGGCGCTCCGGCGGACCAGGTTGGGCCCCGCCCCGGTGTCCACGACGACGCCTACCGCCACCAGGGACAGCTTATCCAGGCCCAACAAGGCCACGATGCGGTAGTTGTGCAGGCTGAACAACAGCACCTCCCCCTCCCCTGTAGGGACACCCGGCGGGTGTGAGGAAGCCGCCAAGGCGGACGCATGGCAACGGAAGCGGGTACGCTTTCGGCGGGCGCGGCCCCCGAGCCGGTGCCGGCGCCCGCTGCCCTCGCGCGCCCCGTTGGCGGGGGGCATCGGCCGGAAAGCCATCCCCACCGCACCACGGCTGGGGGTCGGAGTGGCCCAGGGCCAGGACCGACGCGGCAACCGGTGGCGTCGGGGAGGGGCCCGGACCGTCCGTGGAAAGCGCCCGGACCGGGGCCCGGTCTGGGCCCTCGGAAGGTGCGCGGGGGGGCCCCCCCGGCAGCGCCAAGACCCGTGGGCAGAAGGCGGGCGCTGGCGGAAAACCCGCCGCGGCCCGCCGCTTGCGGACCTGGCGCTGGCGGCTCGCCGTGATGTAACAATGTCGGCGTGCCTTGAGGCGGACGACGTCCGTGGGCAGCCCACTTGAGGGGCTTCCCCTACGCGCTTCCCTGGGCGTGGCTGTGGTGCCCGCCGTCACCGTCCCCGGCGGACAACTCCTCGGAGGGTTTTGCGTCGTCGTCGGCTGGGCCTTCCGGGTAGGCCCGATCGTCGGCTTCCACGGCGTGGACGAACGAGGCGGTGCCCGGCGGAGGGCCCCCGGATGTGGCCGCGCCCGGTGGCGGAGGTGCAAGCGGCGGACCCGCACCCAGAGGCAGGGGCGGGGGAGGTGCGGGACCGCGGCCGCTCCGGTGCCCCGCCACGGCGTCGCGCAACGCGCGCCCGTGCGCTCGGACCTCGGGGGACTGGGCGGGGCACTCCCACACCCAGTGACCTAAGTGGCTGCAACAGGAGCAGGCCCCCCGCCGGCGCGGCGCCGGTGTCGAAGCGGACGAGCTGGCGCCTGCCCCACCGCGTGCCGCGGGCGCCTCGCCGCGCGGGAACCGGGGCGGCCGGTCGGAGTACGGGAACACGGTATCGGCCCGCGGCGGGACCGGGGTACCCGGCGCCAGAGTGCCCCGGCCGCGGCCCACCCCGGTGTGAACGGGGTACATCTCCGGGCGTCCACCCCACGCGGGTCGTTGTTGTCATCTCGACGCGGGCGGCAGGCTGTCGACCGGAAGTACCCGGGCGTCCCCGACCGGACCGTGTTCGGTGGGCGCCACCGACGCGGCGAGGGCGGCGGCCCACTCAGCGCGCTCCGCCTCCGTCACGTAGTCCGTGACGGCCAGGGCCGCGGCGGCCGAGGCAGCTCCCACCGGGAGGGCCACCTAGGCGGCGGTCCGGGAACGTCGGGGCTCCCGCTCTTTGCCCCCGGAACACCGGGAGTTGCTCCCCGTGGGCTTGGCTTGGAGCCTGACCCCGCGGGCCTCACGAGTGGCGGCGCCCGTCTTTTCAAGGAACTTGCGCAGCTTGGGGAGGGTCCTACCCTGGGTGTTGAAGTTCCGGCCCAGCGCCCGGACCTCTCGTCCGACGCTCTTGAGTAGGATACTCTTGAGCTCGGCCTCTCGCAGGACCGACCCCAGGGCCCGGTTAGCATCGAGGATGCGGTTCGAAAACTCATGCTCGTCCTCCCACTTCTCCTGAGTCGCTTGCATGAGCGACTGCAGGTGGTCCACCAAAACGTCGCCATCGAGGTACTCGTTGAGCAAGGCGCGGACCGCGCGTTTGTACGTGAGCTGCCGCGTGGTGTGGGTGTCCTTAGCGCGCTGGAGCACCCCGAGAACCTCGCTCGTGACAAAATACTGCAGCACTGTCACCGCCGTCCCCTCGTTCAAGCCGCTGCCGTCGCAAGCCGTTTGGAAGTTCCCTAGGAGCGTCACTAACCCCAGCGGGGTGTCGCCCGCGAACGGCCGCGAGGTGTGCATCAAGGCCCTGACGTCGGCGCGGATGCCGCGGATGGAGTTGCCGCGGGGGAGGTGAAAGCGTCCCCCCCGCAGCGCTAGACGGTACTGCGCCAGTGACAGGAGCCCCTTGAAACGGGGGTCCACCACGGTGTCCTCCCGCTGCTCCCGTCGGGAGGCACGCAGCGCCTCCTGCACAAGGGCCCCCTGCGGGCGCTTTTCGGCCGCGCGAGCCCGTCGTCGACGGCGTGGAGCCCCGCGGTCGCTACCGCTGTCGGCGGTTGAGGTCGAGCTGCGGCTGCTCTTGGTCGAGTCCGTCCCACTGGGGTCGGAAGACGAGCCCGGCGGGCTGTGCTCGCTCTCCGTTGAGGAGGAGAGCCTCGACGATGGGGGCGACTTGTCACGTCGCGAGGAGCGCCGACGGCGCTGCTCCAGCCGAGCCCCGTCCCTCGGCGTCCGCGCCGTGGGCGCCTGCCGCAAGCGCGATGGCGGAGACCGTTCGTAACGGGTGGCGGCCACGTCCAGGGCGGGCGCCACCCCAGTGCCTTCCGCCGCCCGGGACGACTTCCCGTGTGTATCCGAGCCGGGGCCCGGGGCAGCCGTGTCGCCCGCGCTCGCCGACAGCGACGAAGGCAGCTGGGTCGCCGCGAGCGCCGACGCGACGGCCGCACTGCGCCCCGGTGCCGGGGTTCCGTTCAAGGCCGCCGTTGACGCCTCATCCGCCGCATCTCGGAACACCTGCACCACTTGGCGTAGGCGGACGGTGTCGGCCACGGGCCGCGACAGCCCGTGGGTGGCACCGCCACTGACCCCGTGTAAGCTGGGTCCCGGGCCGCCCACCGCCGACGGCGGGTCCAGGGACCAGTGGTCCCGGGTGGAACGCTGCCACTGGGCCCGGGTCACCTCATCCGGGGTAACCCCGAATGCTCTCTGTAAATCCCGGCGCTGCCGCTCCTCCTCCTCCAGCGACAGCGCATCCACTGATCGGCTCGAACCCGGGCCAGTGGGTATCCCACCGGCCGGGGCCCCCGACGAGCTGCCCACTGCGGCCACACGGGGCGGGCAAGAGGGCGGCGCCACTTCCGGGCGCTGCCCATCCAGGGGCGAGGGGTGAGCCCCTGCGCCCCCACGCTGGGACTCCGCTAGCGTCGACCTCCGTCCCGCGCCGGGAGGAGGACGAGCCCCGGTGGTCGGCGTGCGGCCGGGATCCTCGGGCGGGGAGTTGGACGCACCCGCCACCGTACCGCCGCCGCCAGCCTGGACCGCCCTTCCACCCCCAACGAGGGCCACGGCGCCCAACGCCCGCAGTGTCCCGGGGTCTCCCGCCGGTGGCGCGTCCGTCACCCGGCTGGTGCCGGGCATCTCAAACGGAGGAGCGCTCCCGTCGAGCGGGGAAGATGAAGAAGATCCGCGAGCCATGGAAGCGGGGCCCGCGTATCGATCGGTCGTCCTCGGTGACCGCACCGCAATACAACCCACGGGGGTCCCCAGACCTTGATACCGAAAGAGGTGTCGAACCGCGACACGCACCGCGTGCACACAGCGGGTCTCACCCGGAGCGCCAAATGTAGTACCACGATCAGGGGGGTTACCTCAGTAGGAGGGAATTAACGGCCGTCCAGGCCGCTCGCGCGACACCCGCTATGGGACTCGAGGTCCAGGAAGTCGGGCCGATCGAAACGCCGCGACAAGAAGACACGGTTTACTTCCCGGCGACGACGGTGCCTCCCACCGTCGTCGCCCTTCGTCCTAGAAGGGCGGAAACCGTCGCCCGGGCCCAATTCCTCGATAGGGACTTGACCCGAGCCGTCACCAACCAATGCAGATAATTCCCTCCATGCATACAAACTCCCCCGATACGATCATTGCCGACGAGGGGGAGTGACCGTTCCGCGCGCAACGCGCTGCAGCCGCCGGGTGGCGCCCGGTCGGCTGTCGCCTGCCGCGCCCTCCGGCGGCGGCCACTCGGACCCCGCGGCGGCGTCTAGGCCAGGCGCGCCCCTTCGCAGGCTCGCGCCTGCGCTCATAGGCGGGCCCGCTGTCCCCGTTCCGTCCGAGCCCGATCTGGTCCGCGCCGCCGACCCCCCTTCGCTTCCGCCGCACCTCAGGTGCTCCGCCGGCCGCGCCACCGCCGTTGGCGGGCTCCCGTAGTACTACAAGGACGGTACCTCTCCGTTAAGAAGTTGATCACAAGGTAGAAAGCGGTCAGTATTTTGCACAATATGTGCGAAGAGAGGCGTCGAGACGGGTTTTTGTGCCGCCGCAGAGGGGCAGGGGGGACTAAAGAAGTGATGTCTCCTCTCTGCACGCCGTCACACACACGCTCTGCCCTCTCGCCCAAACTCGCTTGCATGCATGGCTTTACCGTAGCGGCTCACGCTGTGTGACCGCCGCGTGACTTGGTGGTGCGTAACTCGCGGCCGTGTTCCGACGCGTGGCGGCCTCGCCGGCCGCGGCGCCCGCCGGCCGCGGCGCCGGCCACAACACGAAGCAGGGCACCCTGGCGCCGTAACGGCGCTCGAATGATCACGGTCCGCTCTTCGCCACCGCGGTGGGATCGATGCTGCCGCGGAAGACGCAGCATCAGCAAAACCAATGGTGGTGGAGCGTCCAAGCCGCAGCAAGATGAAGAGAACAATGTGTTCACCGGAAAAAAGGGCCAGCACGACACACAAAAAACCAATGCCAGATGTAGCGGTCCTCATCGCAGATGGTCTGAATATCAGCGGGGCGCTTACCTTTGCGGTCCAGGTACTACCTGCCAAGGGCCTGGAGCCACTTGGCCCTCTGCCAATGTGTGCACGCGATGGAACCGATGCACCCCGGCATTTCCTGGGCCGCGTTAAGCGTCAGCATGTCCTCGAGCGCTTCGTCCGTTGAAGGTCGCAGGTACGGCTCCCACTTGTGGATGATGAACTCAGTCAGGCGCTGCGAGGCCTCTCCAATGGTCGAGCGCGACAGGCGGCAGTACTCATCTGAGCGATCAAATGGCTCGCCGTAGGCAAGAGTCCGCTTGGCAGCTGCCACCTTCTGGATCGCGTGGGAATGTGGGCGATCGGTAGCGTTGACGGGGCGCCGCCAGTAGGGCTGGTCATAGATGGTGCGGAACAGCTGCTTGAATACAGGTCTCGGCATCACGAAGCTCTCCTCGAAAGCATCCTCACCGTAAACAGGCGGCTTCCCGTCGACGCCAAAAAAGTCACGTAGAATGGCGTACGCGCGCAGGTCGAAGTCACGCCGATGATTGGGTCGGCGCTCGCGCCGAGAGCCTCCTAAACGCTTGTGAACACGACCCTCAAGGTTGACAAGGAGCGAACGTCGTACTCCAAAGCGTGCTCGGGCGCCCAAAGCGGCGGCCAGCTCGAGCTCTTCACCACTCTCCTCGTCCTCCATTGCTTTCCGGCCGCGCAATGGCCTATCACAGCCGGCCGCGATGAAGATGGGTCAGTCGACGGCGGCACTCCTCGTTGGGTGACACGTCGGTCGCTTGGCGGTGGTGCGCTGCGGCGTGCGACGCGCGGCCGGCCAGAAAAAGAAGCCGGAAATACGATGGGCCCCGCGTCGGTCGAACACGGCGGTGGGCGCCACGTCAGTGGGCGCCACGTCGGTCGCTGGGCGGGGGTGCGCGGCGGCGTGCGTTACGCGGCCAGGCCGCGCTAGAGGCTTATACATGGTTGCCCGACGCTGCCGCAGGTCACCGTGGCAGCGCCACCGGGGCTTGTCATTTTCGTACACTGTTTGGGCTGCTGCAAAGAACGGGGTGCTGTCAGCACGCCTTCCGCCGCTTTCCTCTCATACAGAAAACCATTCGACTGATGGCTGTGCGGGAAACAGCACTGTGCCTGTCAGGCGTACATGATGCGTGGTAGGGGTCTCACGAGGCCTCTTCCGAATTCCGTCAGGACGGCACAATCCAGCCATGCGCCGGCCTGCAGAGCAGCGCGGGCCGCCACGTGGCTGTCACGCAGTCAACGACGAATCAGTCCCTTTGGGGCCCAGCGCCACCCTGACTGGTGCACAGCCAATGCCCGCCGATTGGTTCTGCCTCGCCTGGATGATGGGCTCGGACGTGGTGTTAAGCGTAGCCTTTGAGATGACTCCTCTTATGAGGGCTGATTCTGCGGGATAGCGCCCATGCCTGATCATACTCGGCAGCGGGCAAAACCGGCAACATGGCCGGACACGGAGACCGGATTGCCACAGGTGTTTCCAATCGCGCGCAATGATGGCTCACCTGCGCCTCGCAGTCTGTGCATGACCAGGTCCTCGTGCCTCACGCGGCACCCACCGACCGGCGGATCAATCTCGGCTGTGCGGTTCCGCTGTTCGATCAAATACTGCCAAGATTTCGACGATCGCGGCCGTCAAATGGCTTTGTCAGCGACGTGACAACGCTCGGATTGACGTGAAATGCTCGACACAGTCGCAAACGGGCCGACGGACGCCCCATGTAGGCCGGTTTTGCGGCAACTCGGGCGCCGTCAGCGAACGCGTCCGAACCCCGCGCAGATTATCCGGTTGAACTCATCTAACTTTTCTGAATGGTGTTAGGCCTCTATGTGGAAAGATCGGTCGGAATGACGTTTCTGGTTATGCGCAGGACTCAGATCTTCCACATAAAAGGCCACATGGGATACGTGGAGCCATATTTTGTGCATGCGGATGACTGTTGAAAGTGCTCTGATGTCTGGTGCACACCTCAACTTCGTGTTTCCTGAAGCGTTATTGGTGTTTCTTCTGGCAAGTAGCAGTTTCCAGCCACGGTTACCGGTCGCAGGACACACAACATTGTGAGGGGGAAACGACGCGATCGCGCACCCCTCACTGACCCTCAAAGCACGCACGTTGCCAGGGTGCAAAGGTGCAGGTCGATCTGCGATCTAGTCCGCATCAAATGGCAGCCACCTTTCCCTCGCAGGTGCGCGGAAAAGGCCGCTTGATATCGATCCCCTCGGTTGAAACGTATATCCGGTCACGGATTTGACAGTCATTCGCCCCAACGCTTCGGTCGATCTCGCTCAGGCCCGGTCCGGGACACAGATACAGGTTTTTGATGGGTGTTTGTTACGCAGGTACCACGCACTACACTGATGGGGGCATTCTGGGACACCGGCTGAGAGGTAGGTTTGTGATGGCCAGGAATGAAATGTTCCATTCATCATTGAGTTCGCACCATTGACTGCTGACCGTGCCTTGGTTCGTCGGCTTGCGAGGTGATTGATCAACTCCCACCGCATGGTCCCACGCCGTGTCGACACGCTCTGCAGTGGGGGGTGGACCAAGCCGTACGACTGACCACTATGCGTACTCGCCCCAGAGAAGCGAAGGTTCACCGGTGTGCGCCGGTGCTGTGGCCGGACGCAACTACGAGGTGGGCTTCCGTCGACCGGGGTGGGTGTGGGCCCCGAGAGCAGGCACGGTTGATTCACCTCCGACGTGCGTCGCGAGCACTGCGAGAGAGTAGGGAGTCGTCGGCAGAGTCCGCGGATAAGGCATTTACGCTAAACATGCATATCGCTGCTGCTTTGGTTGGGTCGGACCCTGTGGAGGCACTATGCGCTTGAACACTTGAACGCTTGAACAGACGGAGAGTCTGGATCCAAGCAGACAAACAGTCAAACAGAAAGCAAGGGAGGCGGCTCGAGGTGTCTGATCATGTGAATAACGGTCGTGACCAGTCGGTCCGTGCTCCGGCGCCCGCATCCTCTACTGTCGGTCCCACTCGGCCTGCCCCCCCCCACCGCCGGTCCCCTCACGGAGCGCAAACAGAACAAATGTGCGGATGGTTGCTGGACAAACTCGTCATGGATGCGATTGATACAAATCCAGCCAGTGCAGCAGGCCGCGTGTGGCATCTGTGCGTGCCCTGCGCGGGTGCACCGCAACAGACCGCTCCTTTGAATGCCGCGGCGGCGCGCCGGCGGCAGGCCGCGACCTGTATGCAGTTTACCTGCGCTCATAATCAATTGCAACCGAGAGCTCCGGCTTCATTCCTTTACGCGCCTCACGAAATCCTCCAAGCAGCCAGGCAGGCCTGCCTCGTCACACGGCTTTGGTCGAGTGCCGCAGTCCGGGCATGCTCAGGATCGACCTGGCGAACTCGGACGCGTGACTGATTTCAACCAACCAGCTTTCGACAATGTTCCTCACAAAGGCTATCACAAACGCCTGCCTGTGTCCCGGAACGGGCCGAAGCATGAGACCTGCTGACCGCAGCCAGGGGACCGATTCTCGGTGCTTACAGTTCCCTGGGTCCCCTCACGGAACACAAGGGGTAAAGTCGCCCTTACCTCCAGGGAGGGGACTGTCAAGCGCACTGCGCAGGCCAGGCGCGCACAGCTCCTGGATAGGTGCATGCACCGAATGGAACTTGTAGCGCAGCCGGGGCGCACGCCTTGCGCTCCCAGGTGAATCTAATTTATTGAGCCTCATTGCCACTGACGCATCGCCAGAGAAGGGTCGAATCGAAAACTGATCTCGCAGCCGTGATCTGTTCTTCTGCTACAGGCAACGAGGTCGTACGGTCTTCTGTCGTTGTGCGGCATGGGCAAAGAGATACTGGCGACGCCTGCGGCATGTCCTCAACGATGACCCCCTCCCCACGCCGGTCCGGCGCGAATCGCCGAGCAGGGTTCTGGCGGTCGCCGCAGGGGGAGCGGAGCGGGAACCGCCGCGTACTCGCGGCACGGAAAGCGGAGCGGGCGGGGACGCGGCGCCCCCCGCTCCGCTCCCCCTGCTGCGACCGCCCAAACCCGGCCGCGGCGCCCCCCGCTCCGCTCCTTCCGTCGCGAACGCCACCACCAAGTCCTATCTTTTGCTTTCGCCCTACCTGTAGCTTTATCTCCACCATCCCGACGTTCTTACTTCTCGCCGCCGCCGCCGAGTAGACAACAAGGTCGAGGTGACTGAAATTTGTTCCAGAACACCCAATCAGAGGGCTACCAGCGCCACCCGATCCCCCAATGAGAAGGATGCAATCGTGACCACTTGCAAGGGTCTTACAGCCGACAGTCCCCTCAGCTGGAACAACGTCCGCTCAGCCCGAGTGGGTACTGCTTCTAGTCCTGGTAGGATTTGAATGTGCGCTTCCACTGCAGCCAAGTCCGATTTCCCCGCAAGAATAACTTGCTGTGGATTTTGCCCGGATCCGATGATTCTTTTGCGGCGCGCCATATTTGGGGGGCTACTCTGTCTCCCGTATCAATATTCCGCGGTCGTTGTTGTGGGAAGGGTTGGGAGGAGCGCCCGGGGCTATTGAGGGGCGTCGTTAAGGCGCGTTTGAGGCGCTGTTAGGGCGCTGTTGACGCCCCGCCCCTCGATGCCGAGGCGCGGATAGGGCGCGCATAGAGCATTGATAATTGCACTGATTCAAGTTCATAATGGCCTTGGGCCCAGCGCACAGCTCCGGGTGATGGGGCTGGAAGTGGAACACGTTGTCAAGGGGCACAGCCTCTACAGGGGATTCGACGGGGGATGGCGGTGCCCACCGCTACCGTCGCGTCTCGCTGCGCAGGGCCGTGGCGCTGGGTGACGTCTTTGACGTGATGTGGTACCTTGCGGCAGAAGAGCGTCTGTATGGTAAATGGTGATGTCGTAGGCGTGGTGATGGTTGGGCGTGAATGTGAAGGAAACAAAGACTGACGGGGAATCCGCAGCAGCGACCCCGGACTGTCATCATCAAATTGACAATTGGATCAGCTGGCGGCTGCGATCACAGAAGAATCACGGAATAATAAAGTGCTACCTGTACTAAATCAGTATTTATGTGTGCTACTTAGGGCGTTTTGGGGGCGTTGTTTGCCTTCAGAAGGGCGCTGTTAGGGCGCCATTAGGGCGCGGTTACGCCCCACGCCCCTCACATTGGGGCGCAACTACGAACCCTAGTTGTGGGCGGTGCTGCAACTTCCACCCCCACGTGTGCAGCCGTAGGGACAGCACGCAATGGCAGCTGTTTGACCGCCGTCCCCGTCTCCTTCATCACCTGCGTGCATATCCCCGCCACTGGATGTCCGTCGTGCCGCCACGGCGGCTGCGGCCACGCTGCCGCTGCCGCCGGCCCACAGGAAAAAAAAGAACTTGCAGCACACTTCTCGATTTCATGTAGCTGACAAGATCTTGCCCGGGAGCCAACAGAAGCTCTGGGCCTCGCTCTTGACCAGGCTCTTCAACCCGAGCTCTTCAGTGATTGCCCTGCTCAGCATATGTTCTTACAGTAGTAACAGTAGTTTGCCCCTTCCTATGAACGCTTCCCGCCCGCATCCTCGCCAACCCCGCCACTCCTGCACCCCCGCCAACCCTGCCAATACCACACCTTCGGCAACGCCACCACCCATGCACCCCCTTCAACCCCTTCAGCGCCGCTTCTTCCCGCCAAACCCGATATTCCCCCCACTCCCTCTGCAGCAACCGCACGCCGTTAGCCGCAAGGCGAAAAACCACCAACGCCAGCCAGAGCACGACGAAAAGGATTGAGTATGACATATAGCAGCAGTCAGACGCGTGATCAGGGGACTGGCCTTTCGGCGACCAGGCACCGTAGCGCATTATATGCACCCGGCTGATGCAGTCAACACTCCCACCCGCACACACCACTTCCACTCATGACACAGCGACAGTGCAGAGGCTGACTACATACAGGTGCAGGGAAGGCGTAAGCAGGATGACGCAGGCAGCCGACGACGAATACCGCGGAAGGGGGGGGGGGGCAGCGACCGGTGATGCGGAATAGGTTGCGGGCTAAGAGGGGGATCATCGGCAAGCTGCTGGGCGACACATGCGGGGAGGATGGTGGCCGAATGGGGGACAGGGGGCGAGGGAGACACAAAGAGGGGTCCGAAGCGGTTGGGGTAGTCACGAACTGACCACGGATGGGTGGACGGCTGCGAGCCAGGCAGATGAGAGAGTGTATCATACCATGATGGTCGCGCCGACCGCGGCGGGATCCCAAATAGGGGGGAGAACACAGTCAGCGACGACTGAGAGGTTGCGGGAGAGAGCCTTCGTAGCACGTGGGGGGGTGGTGGCGGTTGGTCGATAGGCTATTAGCGTAGCGGGGGGGTGGAGTGGGCTCAGCAGATCTGCTGTGCTCAGCAGATCTGCCCACTCCACCCCCAGCTACGCCAACTGCTGTTGGATGCCGCCAGACTGCCGTGCTCAACGGCTGCACGTGCCACCGGCAGGCGCTCGAGGCGGTGGGGAGATTGTGCGTGGCGGGATTGAGTGTGCGACTGGTGATCGCGCGCCGACGGGAATTGCGCGAGGGAGTTTTGATGAGTGTCAGCGAGGGTCCGCGATTGGCGACGGGGGATTCCCGGACGGCCCGCCGGGCCGGCTGGGAGGGGATACTGGGTGTTCTTGGCGCTGCCACAGCCACCCGTCGTAAGGAACCAACAAGCACAACTTGACAGGTTTTTGGCCCAGTATAGACGGTGGCGGTACACACGCCCCCGTCGAGATCACTGCGTTCGGTGCGGCATAATTCCCCCCTCGCACGTTCACACTCCTTCCCGACGCCCTAGACACGCTCCTGATCTGGACTTGGTAAGGCTCCCCGCCCCACCGCGATGGCCGATGCGGTCGAGACGCTGGAGTACCGGCTGGAGAAGCTGGGTAGTGACTACGGGACTTGGCCGGTGCTCTTCCAGGCTAGCCTGGAGGACAAGGAGCTGTGGGAGGCCATCGCCGAACCGAAACCCGACGAGGCGGCCGACCAGACGGGCGCCGCCGCATAGACCAAGAAAGATAAGCGCGCTATGGGGCGCCGCAAGATGAGCGAGGCGTTGCACCACCTCCCGTCTGTGCAGGCGTGCGGCAGCGCCAAAGCGGCACGGGATGCGCTGGAGGCCATCTTTTTCACAAAGAACAACGCAAGGCAGCTGCAGCTGACTCAAATCTTTGCCATGCTCAAGATGAACCCGGGCGAGACGCTTCTCGCCTACACGGGGAGCACGAAAAAGCTCCAGGTGGAGATGATGGCGACGAGGCACGAGTACGACGACAACACGACGCTGATTCACTTACTCAACGGGCTTGGGGATGACTACATAATGGTGAAAAAGATGCTGGTCTACCACGGCACCGAGCTGCGGTGGGAAACCGCGATGCCGATGGGCTACCCGGTGGAGAACGAGAAGAATAACGAGACGGCGGTCACGGAGGGTCCGTCTGTGGTGGCCTATGCGGCCAAGGGGGACCCCCGCTGGCCGCGGGATACGCCAATGCCCCGGGAGGAGCAGCAGCGTTGCGTCGTGTGCTGGACGTGCGGTGTCCGGGGGCACAACGCGCGTCAGTGCACCCAGGGGGGAGGCGATCGTCCGCCCAGCGCGGGCGGGTCGTCGGCCAGCTTCATGGCTGTGGCGAAGAAGACGGGCGGCCGCACACAAGGGGAGGAGGCCATCACGGAGATTATCGACGACCACCCCCTGGAGCGACCGTCGGTGCAACCACTCTTTCCGTCGTTCGTGGGGGCCCGCTCGGGCGGCCACACGCCCCGTCGGCGTGGATGATCGATTCGGGGGCGACAAACCACATGCAAGTCACCCGCACTTGATTCACCTCATACACCCCGACGGCGTCCGAAGTCACGATTGCCAACGGCGATGCGGTCCACTCACCGGGCGACGGCTCCATCACCCTCTCTACGGCGCTGGGCGGTGTCGTCTCGCTCGGCCACGCCCTTTTTGTGCCGGGCATCACGGTCAACCTGCTCTCCGTCCGTGCCATGGCCAAGCGGGGCGAGGTTGTCTTTGAGGGCGACACCGTAACGATCTACCAGAACAGGCAGGTCATGGGGACGAACCAAGTCGATGACAATGAGCAGTACATGTTCCAGGGGCATACCACGTACTTCACCGCCATGCCGGCGCGCGCGCCGCCGACGGTCCAACCGCCGCAGTCGGCGGCGGTCGCGTACGGCCAAGCTCGCCCGAAGCGGGACCTGTGGCACCGTCGTCTGGGGCACCTCGGCCTTGGCAACGTGGCCAAGAGCTTCCAGCTCGTCATCGGCATGCGTCTCGTCAAGGCCGACCTCAAGGCCGAGGTGGGCGCCCCGTGCGTGCCGTGCGTCCACGCGTAAATTGCACGCTAGCCGCACACGGGCGCATCCACCACGACTGGAAAGCTGAAAATGCTCCATGTCGACCTCGCCGGGCCGCTCGACCCGTCAGAAGGCGGGGCAAGGCACTTCTTTGCCGCCCTCGACGGGTGCACCGAGATGGGCTTTGCCACCCCGATCAAGACCACGTCTGCCAGCGGCACAGCCCTGCGGGACTGTATTACTCACCTCGAGCTGCAAACCGGAAAGAAGGTCAAGATTGTCCGGTGCGATGGCGCCGGGGATCTGGTCGACAGCGCCGCGATGCGGGCCTCCTTCGTCTAGAAGGGCATCAAGGCCGAAACGACCGCACTGTTCAACTCGCAGATGAACGGGAAGGCCGAGCGGCTGAACAACACGATTGTGGAGCGGCTGCGCGCGGTCATGTTGGAGTACCGGTTCCGAAAGGCTCTCTGGGACGAGCTTCTGATGGCATTGTTCTTTCTCCGCAACCGCTCTCCGACGGCCGACGGCACGGCCACCCCCTACGAGCCGTTTTACGGCCAGAAGCCTGACGACTCCCACCTCCGCGTTTTGGGGAGCTCCGCCTACGCGTTGCGCCCCGACCACAGCTACTTCAAGCTGAGCGCCAAGACCCTGCTGGGCACATTCGTTGGCTACGTCGGCGGCGGCTATGTCGTGCACATCCGGTCGTCCGTCACGGCCAAGATCCTCGTCCGCCGCGACGTCGTTGTGGACGAGACGGTCCCCGCAATTCCCGTCCCCCCCACCGCCATGCCTGTCTGCCTCTTCCTGTTGGAACGTTGTACTGACTCGCAGAGCACGACGTTCTCTGGAGATGTGGGAGACGGGGGAGACTTGGCCGTGTCCGGCAATGGAGGAGATGGCGGCGCTTGGGATGTGTCCGCTGGTGGCAACGTGTTGGGCGCCTCCATCCCGCCGCGCGCCGGCGATGGCGGCCGCCTGGCCGACGCCGACGGGGCCGCTACGACCGTGAGATCGCCGCCCGCCGGTGGTTCCTCGAGCCCCGACGTCTTCGTCGCACCGCCCCCGGGCGGCGACGGCTGGGGGCACGGCTATTTTCTGCGCCACCGGCATGACTCGAACAAGCCAGGCCCGTCGGCCCTGGCCGCCAACGTCACCCCGCCGCCGGCGCCCCTCGTTCCCATGGCGGTTGACAAAACCGTCGCCAATCCTGACTGGTTTGCTACGCCACCCACGACGCGCGCCGAGGCTCTAGCCCGCCCCGACGCCTACCTGTGGCAGCAGGCCATCAACGACGAGATGGCCGCGCTGCGCGCCGCCCACGCCTGGGAGCTGTTGGGCCTGCCCTCCGGCGGTTTGATCACAGGCGGCCGCTGGGTGTTCAATCACAAGCGCGACGCCAATGGCATCGTCACCCGCTACAAGGCGCGGGGACGTTGCGCGAGGCTACACTCAGCGGGCGATGGTGGACTACAACGACGTGTGGGGGCGATGCCCGGCGCGCGCTACGGTGCGCGCGGTCATGGCGTTGTTTGCGGCCAACGACTTGGAGCTGCACGTCTTCGACATGAAGACAGCCTACCGCAATGCCCCCATGGACGTGAACGTGTACTTGCAGCAGCCAGAGGGGTACGAGGAGGATCCCACGGGGATGGTTGCCCGCCTGCTCTACGCCCTCTACGGGCGCAAGCAGGCGGGGCGGCTGTGCGGGAATCACTGCCGCGGGACGCTGACGGCCATCGGCGCCGTCTGCTCGATGGCCGACCCAACGATGTACGTCTGGCAGCACCCCGTGCACGGGCCGAACTTCATACTCGTACACGTGGACGACATGGCGGTCACGGCCAAGACGTTGGCGGGCGTGTCGGTAGCCAAGGAGGTGGTGCTGTCTGCGTACGAGGGACGCGACCTGGGGGCGTCCAACACGTTCCTCGGCATGCGGGTCGACCGCGATCGAGCGGCGGGCACTCTGAAGCTCAGCTGCCGGGGTGTCACCGCGGCGCTGTTGGAGCAGTTCGGAATGGGCGGCGCCCGACCCAAAAAGCTTCCGATGGCGTTCAAGACAAATTTGATGCGGACGGGGGAGCACCTGCTGGAGGACAGCACGCGGTATTCGGAGTTTATGGGCAGCCTTCTCTACCTCTCCACACCACCCGACCGGATATTTCCTATGCAGCCGGTGTACTGGCACGCTCCATGAACAACCCCGAGGACCAACATTGGATGGCTGCCAAAGGCGTCCTGCGCTACCTCTCCGGAACCGCTGACTACGGACTCTGCTACGGGCCCGCCGAGGAGCTGGCGGGCGCGGTGGATGCCGACCTCGGTGGCTGCCCCGAGACGCGACGGTAGACCACAGGCTGAATGTTCACCTGGAACGGGGCGGCGTTCTCCTGGGGGACCAAGCGGCAGGCTACCGCGTGTTCCTTCACCGCGGATGCCGAGTACGTGGCGGCCGCGGCGGCATCCCGGGAGGTGCTGTGGGTGCGTAAGCTGATGTTGGATCTTGGCCAGCCGGCCACGACCGTCAACATGGCCGAAGACAACAAGGCCCGCCTCTCCCTCATCGCCAACCCGGAGGCTACCGGGAAGGCAGAGCATATCGACATTGCCCATCACATGGTGCAGGAGTGCGTGGCAATGGGAGAGGTCACGTTCACCTACACGCCTGGCGCCGAGGTGCTGGCTGACGGGCTAACAAAGGCACTGCCTGGCCCCGCCTTTAACTCTTTCAGCTCGCGTCTGGGAGTCGGAAGGACGAAGGCGCCGACGCCCGAGGACGACTGGGCAGTATAAGCTGCGTGGCACGGCCGGCCAAGATGGCCACGGCCGTGGGGGAGTGTTGGATGCCGCCAGACGGCCGTGACCAACGGCGGCACGCGCCACCGGCAAGCGCTCGAGGCGGTGGGGAGATTGTGCGTGGCGGGATTGAGTGTGCGACTGGTGACCGCGCGCCGACGGGAATTGCGTGATAGAATTGTAATGAGTGTCAGCGAGGGTCCGCGATTGGTGAAAGAAGATTCCCGAACGGCCCGCCGGGCCGGCTGGGAGGGGATATTGGGTGGGCGTGGCGCAGCCACAGCCACCCGTCGTAAAGAACCAACGTGCACGACTTGATAACCGCCGACGCCGGCGAGGGAGCCCGACAGACCAGCTGCTTGACGCCAGTCACGTGGTGGGCGTGACACAGATCTGTCTGCCGAAAGTTCCTCGGATTGATGATCCAACAAAATGACAAGAGCCTGTCCACCAAAGATCGTTTGTCATTGGCACCTGCGAAATCTGAAACTAGGCCGGACAAGATCTGACCCAGAGGCCATCGTCCGTCTTCGTGTTTTCTGCATCTAAATCCAATCGTTCTTGGCCGATGCGCATCAGTCGAACAGCGAGCGCTTTCGCTGCAGTCGCGGATGCGCATCGAAAGTCCGATCCCGTCGACCGCTCCAATGATGGCTGACAAAGGCTGACAATCAACTGCCGATGCGGGAATCAGGGGCCTTGCCTGAACTCGGCGGACGCAGGGGAGCTAGAGGTTGCTCGAAAGCCTTCTGAGAGGGGTGCGGTGACGGCCTCTTCCGCGCTCGATTTCTACTCGCCAATTTGCTGGCCACCCGTCAGACTCTGAGACTGGCGCTCACTTTTTGTGGCACAGGCGTAACAGCGCCGCGCCCGTGCGACGCAGCATCGCCTTTTTCTGCAAGTGCTCTCCACCGCAACAGCCGTAACAGCCGGCCGCGCTTACTAGCGCGGCGCCACCCTCTCTCGCCAAGGACGCGACGCCCCAGGGGGCCCCGGAGCCACTGGTCGTTGGCTCCTGCCGCCACCCGCGTCCCCCCGTGCACGAGCCCCGCGCCCCCCTCAACACGACCACGGCAGCACCGCTCGTCATCGGAGCCCGCCGCCCCGCGCGTCCCCATCGCCACGAGCCCCACGTCCACGTGTCCACGGATCTCGCGCCCCCGGCGCCAAGAGCGAGGCGGTGGCCAGACACGGCGCCGCCGCCCCACCCACGCCAACTGCACACCGCCGGCTGTCCGCGGCTCCGCTTGTCGTCGGCGACCGCCGACTCCCGCGTGACCCGTCGCCCCGGGTCCCGCGTCCCAGCCGCCGCCGAGAGCGAGGCGGTCGTCGACCGCGGCGCCGCTGCCCCACCCACGCCATGTGCTCACCGCCGGCTGGCCGTTGCGCCACTGGTCGTCGGCTGTCGCCGACACCCGCGTGCCGCGTCGCCGTGGGTCCCGTCCCCCCCCTGGCACCAAGAGCGTGGCCGTGGTAGGCCTCGGCGGCGCCGTCCCACCGACTCCAAGTGCTTCCCGCCGGTTTTCTGTGGCGCCGCGAGTCGTCGGTGGCCGCGGTCGCCCGCGTCGCCCGTCGGCGCGGGTTTCTCACCCCACCCGGCGCCGAGAGCCCGGCAGTGGTGGGCCGCGGCGGCGCCGCCCGACCCATGCCCAGTGCGTTTCGCCGGCTAGTCGTGGCGCCGCTAATCGTCGGCGGTTGCCGACGCCCGCGTGCCCCGTCGCCGCGGACGCGCCCCCCCCCCGGGCGCCAACCGCGAGGCCGTGGTCGGCCGCGGCGCTGCCGCCCCACACACGCCAATTGCTCTCCGCCGGCTGGCCGTGCCGCCGCTGGTCGTCGGCGGTCGCCGACGCCCGAGTGCCACCTCGCCGTGAGGCCCGCCCGCCCCAGGGCGTCAAGAGCGAGGCTGGAGTCGGCCTCGGCAGCGCCGTCCCACCGACTCCAAGTGCTTCCCGCAGGGTTTCAGTGGCGCCGCGAGTCTTCGGTGGCCGCCACCGCCCGCGTAGCCCGTCGGAACGGGTTCCGCGCCCCCCTCCGGCGACAAGAACGAGGCGTTGGCCGGCCGCGGCCCCGCCGCTTCACGCGGCGTGCGCACCGCCACATGGTCGCGGCGCCGCCGGTTGTTGGCGCCTGCTGCCACCCGCGCCCTCTAGCGTTGTGCCCCACGCTCTGCGGCCGCGACTGTGCGAGCTAAGGATGATGTGGCGATAATGGTGGGGCTGGAATTTGAAAGCGAAGAAGATGGTAGCGAATACAGCGTTTATGGCCACGGGTCAAATGCATTGAAATAGAAGCGTGCCGCGCGGCGGCTCGCTGCGTTGTCCCGTATGGTCCGCGGCGTCGCCGCGACACCGTGGGCCTGCGTCACCGCGTCGGAGTCCCGCACTATGTGCTCTAAGCGCAACAAATACGCCAAGGAAACAGAGCGCAGGGGGGGCCAGTCCGCTCCCGCTGTCATAGACCAACATAAACGAGTGCATCAGGCGCCACTTAGCGGACAGCCCGGTGTCGACTCGTAGATGTCCATCTCCGAAACCACTACCACCTCCCGTACTTCCCCCCCCACCGCTCGGAGAATCGCGCGCGCAGACCCATACCTCACCACTGACACGGCGTCACCCGGCAGTCGGTACGCCACCCCGTCATACCACAAAAGCCCACGGTACATGGGGGTGGAACCCAGGTGTTGCTTGGGGTGACCGCCGGCGCACCACGCCATGCGAAGGAAGAACGTATACGAGTTCGTTACGTTGAGGACCGTGCCGCCCATCTGCAAGCCGAGCGCGTGGGAAGCGGCACCGAGGCCGCGTCGCTCGGCGAGCTGGTCTACGGTAATGGTGGCGGCCCGCCGAGGAACGGCAGACCCACCAACACCCGGCGCCCGAGCAAGGAGAGGACGGGCACCGCGGCGAAGCGCCGCGCCGCCGCCGGGAGCTGCACCAAAACCAGAAAGCTCCTCGTCATCCTCTTCGTCTGACACCCCTCCCCGAAACCAGTTGTCGAACTCAGCCGCCTGCTTGGCGAGGCGCGCCTGAATCTCCAGCGTCCCCTGCCCAACCCGCAGCATCTGTACCCGAAACGTGTCGGCGTCGCCGCTCGTGCGGCTATACCGCCGCTTGTCCTTGCCGTGCAACGCCTCGTTGCTGCTCGCGTCGCCTTTTGTGATGGCGCCGTGCGCCTTGATCGCCGAGATGACGTGGGCCAAGAGCTTGCGCACCTTGGTGCTAAACCACTCGCCGAGGATCGGCACCATAAAGCCGAGCACGACCTCCTTGGCGAGAGCGCCGACCTCTTCCGCCCCTGCGACCGTCATGGGCACACGGCAGTGCCAGTGTCCCGTCAGCCGCTCAACCAGCTGTGCGTCCTTGACGAACAGCGTCGTGACGGCGACGTAGTACGGGGTGTAACCGAAGGCGGCCTCAAAGGCCGCCTTGTCGAAAGTGAGCTTCTTCTTCGTCTTGCCCTCTGCCTCGTCTGACCTCCCCCAGATTGTGGGGCCAACCGCGGCGGCGCGGGTGGCGCTGTCGTCGCTGTCGCCGGTCCTATCGCTCGCCACGCTGGCGCCGCTGGCCTCACCATTAACGCTGGCAGCGTCGGACAGCTCGGGTGCGGCCTCGGCCGCAGTGCCGTCTGCCACGTCAATCTCGGACATGAACGATGCCAAAATTCCGTCTAGCTGCTGCTCAGCGTCCACGTCGCCGCCGCCGGTGTCAGCGTCAGCGTCGGCGGTGCCGCCCGTCGAGGTGCCCGTCGTCGTGACGGCGGTCGGGGGGGCGGGCGTGGAGGTGCCCGCTGTGGTGCCGGCGGCCGGGGGTGCGCGAGTCTGGGAGAGTGCGGCAGCGGCGGGCGTCCGCCGTCGTTTGCCAGTGGCAGTAGGAGTGGAGGTGTGGTCGCCGTTGGCGTTTTTCTTAGGCGGCGGCCGCCGCTTGGTTCTCGGCGAAAAGAGGCCTAGCACCACAAACACCATAAACCAGACGCCGCCGCGCTGCTGCTCGCCCGTAAATGTTGCCTGCTTCTCATCTGGGTGCACCAGATATCTGCAGAGAGAACCCCAGCCGGCAGCGAAAAAGAAAACAACATCAACCAAAAAGAAGGGCAGCAGCCGTCCAGTCAGTCCCTGGGCCAGTGCCAGCGGACGAGCATCCGAGGCGGCAGGTCGGCAGAAAATATTAGACACCCAACCACAGCGGAGAATGTGCGCACCAACGCTCCAACAACGCGACAGAGGGAGAACGAAAACGTACCCCGGTGGGACAAACGATGCCAGGCTGCGTCGGCCGAGAATGCCGATGCGCAGGTTCCCCGCACGAAAAGTGGAGCTCTTGTCCTTGTACAGCTGGTAGAACTCTGAACAAACGCCGGGGAAAGGGATAACTTGGCGATTGCAAAGCATCCGGGTGATGCCGAGGTCCAAGATCTGCAGGGGGTGGGCAAGTGCAAGAAGAGCACTGAGCACAATGTCGGCCACGCACGAATCAAGGGCGGCAAAGTCGAGTAGTTAGACAGCTGAGGCGAAGGGGCAATGCACGGCCGACTCTCGACTACAAGAAACAGGAGCATGGACAAGAAGAACGTACGTTCAGAGGATCGAGGGCGATCATCCTTTACAAGAAGTGGAGGGCGGTTGTCAGCCCGCCTAGGCACGCCAACGCGGGGATGAAGGCGTTCATGCGGTTTTTCGGCTCCAGGTAGATCCGCCGCGGCCTCTTCTTGTTCGCGCGGCTCAGCGCGTTGACCTCCATCTGCTCCTCCAATGTGCTGATGACGACCCAGGGCGCGCCCTCCGTCCTCTTGACCGTGCAGGCGTCCGCAGCCGACACGTCGCATGTGGAGCACGGATGACCGCAGTTGCCCGACTTCAAGCACAGGACCGCCCGTTCCTCCGGGCGGTCACACGAGTACAAAAGGATGCGGAAGAAGGCCAGCCACATGCCTCCGATGCTCTCGTCGAGCGCCACGCCTTGGTGACTCGACTGGATTGCGTCGCGAAACGCCAAATACAGCGTTCGCTGCAAAAACCTCAATGGCGTTTTTTGGCCTTCTCCTTTGCGCCCGCCGTCTTCCAGTTGTGGAAGTATGGAACGTAGGCAATGGTGTGCCTCTCGACCACGACTGTCACGTCGTTGACGACGCGAATGCGCACAGGATACAGGTATTGGGCTGCAAATGGTGCATACAAGAAGGTGAGCTCCGAACGAGAGAGAAAAAAACACGTTAACGCCGGCTTGGATGTGCCGGTAAACAGAAAAAAGAAGGGCAGGGCGGACCACACCAATGCAGGGCGTGGCGTGGAATGCAAAGCGCAGGGTAAAAAAGGAATTGACACCAGCAAGCCAAGCACTCCCGAGAACAAATCATTCCCGCTGGAGATGGAGTCGACCACGTCTTGGTGTGCCTTGACGGCCTCGCCTCGAGGCTCACTTACCACAACCGCAATCCCTATCCTTCCCTGGGATTCGTAAGCCCCCCGAGCGGGCCCCTACATAAGGGCCTAATTTTGTGTAAACCCGACTTGGAATATCGACTTATGTTACTCCGCGCCCCTGACTCCGGGGCGCCGCGAGGGTGTCACGTAGCACCCATCCCCCGTCTCTACTCAAGGCGATATTCGAAGCTTCGGCCGTTCTCCGGGTTACGGGCCCAGTGGGCCCTGAGGGGAGGGTTTTCCGAGGGTCCTTTGAGGGTGTCTGAGGAGGGTTTTCCGCGGGTCCTTTGAGGGTATGTGAGGAGGGTTTTCCGAGGGTCCTTTGAGGGTTTCTGAGGAGAGTTTTCCGAGGGTCCGAGGGGAACGGACGGGATAAGAGGGCGAGGCGTGAGTGTCGCCTCGAGGCCTTCGACGCGGGCAAGTAAACTTCCGGTCACACAACTCGTGTTTGTCGCTCGGGGCGCCTTCCCACGGTCGACGCCGTGCGTGTGTGCTCTTCGGGGTTTTCTTCCGGGGCGGGTATTCCCCGAAAGGACTACCGGGCGACACGGTTTGGCTCGCCCTCCCCACAACTGGGTGGGGTGGGCTGAGCGTGTCGTCACATTTAGTGAAGCAGCGGGGAAGAAAGGCAACTCAACCTTCCTCGGGGTGGTGGCGGTACGCCAACCCGCCTCGGGGGGAACCTAGTTGGTCCTCCTCCCCTTGGTGCCTAGCGCTGCGGGCGGCGCCCCGCAACGCCAGGTTTGGCTGAGTCCGGCCGGGTCGATGGCAGATGGGGGGGGGAATGGAGACCCCCCTGGTGTCGAGGTGCCTGGTGCCGGGGCGGATGGGACTTCCCCACCCGGAGGCGGATCTTCGGTTGACGATCGCCACAACAGTACAGGCACCACGGATGCGGGTGCCCACTGGGAGCGGACTTTATTTCAGCCCTTGCCCCCCGGCCTCGATCCGACTGGGACTCGCCCCCCGGCAGGCGCCCCCTCGGGTCGTACTCACCCCGAGGCGGTCCTGTGGGGTGCTGGTACTCATTTCGGCGTAGGACAGCTGCCCGACGTCACCACGTGGGGCGGTGGGTCTGTTCCACGACAGGCACGTGAACCTGCGGGTGAGAGCTCTAGTCGTGCTCTTCCAGGTGCACGGAGTGCCAAGGGTGCTACGGCGCTTGCGCTCAGCGCCGAAACCCACGGTATTGGTCCCCCGGCCCTAGGGCCCGGTGGGAGATCCCCTATCGGTGCTTGGGAGGAAGGGGCGATGCCCGGATGGGCACGGGAGCCTGCAGGTGGGAGCTCTTGTCGTGCTCCCCCAGGCTCGCGGGGTGCCAGGGATGGCCAGGGTCTCGAGTGGCGAAACGCCGTGGCCGAGGTCGTTCGGTCTGAAGTTACCCTATCGCTAGTTACGATGTTGAGGAGCTCTACGACCAGGCCCGCTGAGAGGCGGGGCCGAGCCCGACGCTCTTCTCGTCGGCGCCGACGCGACAACTCGTCGTCGTCGTCGACCACTGACGTCTCCCGCTCGGGGGACGAGTCAGCTGTTGCGGCCCTACTTGGTGCGTTCCGCGCTACCCCAACGCCGTCGACGGTAAGGGAGGGCACTCGGGGTATTGACCCGATGGCCCAACCGACTCCTGACTCGGCGGAGGGTGCGCAAGGCGGGGGAGCGGCGCGAGAGTTACCCCGGGGTATTGACCCGGGGTTCTCGACGCAACTCTCCTCCGCGACCGGTCCGGACGCAGAGGGGTGGCCTACTCAAACCACCCCGACACCCCCAACTCGGGTGGTGCCGCCCAAGATTGTGGTGAACCACCCATACTACCGGGTGATGTTCGATTGTGAGACCGACGCGCTAGACAACAAGTCGGTTGCCTACACGCGGCGCCAGGCCCGTACTCTGGGCCGGCGCAAGAAAAAAGGGTGGCTCAGTCCTTCGGGGTGATGGACGAGTGGGATGGTTCCCCCCCGGCCAAGGTCATCCAGTCCTTGCGCAAGTTTGCCAAGGCCTGTGACGACAACAACATCTCCGAAGGCGAAGCCTTCTACATCCTTCAAGACTTCTCGAAGGAACCTCTTAAGTCAGAGGTGATGATGGTTATGTCAACTCGCCGGGCGGGTCACCCCGGCGAGGTCACTTCCTACCTGGCGCTCATCAACTGGATGATCCGGCGTAACGTCCACGAGGCCTCCGTGGCTACTCTAGTCGAGACCCTTAACGTCGCGGTCCAACGGGATGACGAGGACGAGTTGTCCTTCTCCGAGCGCCTTCGCCGCCTCGACTCCGAGTGCGGGTTCATGTACGGGGAAGGCGCCCTCAAGGGGCGCTTTGTGAAAGGTGTCCACCGCGCGGCGCGCGCCACTGTGCGCGAACGCAAGACCGCCGGCATGACTATGGCGGAGCTGGCTCGCGTCGCCCAGACTATGAGCGACGAACACCGCTGGCTACGACATGAGCAGCACAAGGAGCGGACCAAGGAGCGAGAAGCGCTCGCGGAGGAGGCCCGGCTCCGGCGGCAAGCTCGTGCGGCCGCCCTTCTTCGGGTCACTGGGGGAACGCGGGGTTACCAACCGCGGGACGCCCCCGTCCGGACTGTCGGGGCGGTGGGTGCCCCAACTCCGGGCCCCCGGTACGACGGGTCCCGACCAGGGGTTATCATGGATATATCCCCGAGGATTATATCCGTGCATTATATCCGTATCCACTTGGGATACAAGCCGGACACGCATAACCAGAATGCATTATGAGAACAGGAGGAGAGGATATATCTATCCTGTCAGACAGAAATTGCGAGATTATATCGGATCCGTATCCCAGATATGACAGTCAGGATACAGGGACATATACGTTTATGAGGCTTCCCGCGCCTGGAGAATTCTGGCTAAACACAGTCAACAACTCTTTTAGAGTGCCGACTATCAGGAGATTAATGTCCAAACAATTGGCAGCGACAAGCGGCGATCCAGCCTGACCCGGGTGGAACCGTTCAATCGCGCGACTCGACCCGATTGCGTTGTTGTCGGAGTGTAACACGAGATTCAGAACGGTCACTCTGGCGTCAGTTTACACAAACGGCGGGGAACCGCCTCGACGGCGCCCGTTGGGGCGTTGACATCAAGTGTGGATTTCAAGTCGTACCGACGTCCATTTCGCATTCGAACATCGGCTGGATTGCGTCCTTCTTGGGCTCTAATTGAGCTGTCCGTCGGACTTCGGGGATTATATTCGGATCCAATAATCGTATCCGGATACGTATATAATCTTCTCAAGTATCCGGTTCCGGAGGCAGATATTCTGATCCGGATCTCAGCTGAGGGAGTTGTCCGTAATCAGAAACGAAAGATCAGCGTGTATCCGTATTCTATCACGGCCCAAAAACCATATCCTGACAACCCCTGGTCCCGACCCAAGGCCTCGAGCGGCTCGACTCCCGGGGGCGGCGACACCTCGCGCTACCGATCCCGACACAGGGATGAGGCTTCCGGGCCCAAGCCCCGGGCGGGAGAGTACCCTTGCTGGCAGTGTGGCAAGGTAGGTCATGGGGCCGAGGTGTGCCCCGACTTGGACGCACGTCTACGCGACCGATTGGCCATAGCCAGTCGGTGGTCCCCTCTCGGGACATCCCCGGGCTCCCATGATACCCAGCGAGCGGGCCGGCGAGTAGCCGTTTCCACTCCCAAAGAGGACTCCAGCTCAAGCGGCGAAAATTCGACGCCGCTTGAGAAGGGGGAACCGCAGACCGAGCCCGAGTGCGGACCCGCCACATCCTCTGAGTCCGAGGAGGGAAACGAATAACCGTCGGTGCTGGGCCCTCCCCGCGGCAACCGGTGGACCCTACCCAGGACGTGGATGTGATGCCATTACGCATCCTATTTCGACCCAAGGGGATCCGCCCTCGGGACGCACCCCTCCCGAAGGGGGTAGGCGGCCAGAGTGTGGTGGCCATCCTGACGGGGTCCAACTACCAGGTGGCCAGTCGCGTCTGGCTAGACGCGGGGTGTGAGTTAGCCCTCCGCGTCATTGTCGGCACGGGGTCGTGCGTCTCCCTAGTACGGGAAGCGCTACTCCCCCTGGAGATGGAGGTGGCGCCCCTAGACGCGGCGACCGCCCAGTTCTTTGACGTGAATGGGGGACTCCTTCCCATCACGGGTCCCGTGACTCTTACGGTGCGAGTCGGCACTTACTCCACCCCAGTCACGTGTGGGGTAGTGCGTGGCATGTCGGTCCCTCTACTCCTAGGAACCGACTACACTGACGTCCATGTCCCCAACATTTGCGGGCCCAAGAGGTATATCCGGCTACTAAACGGATGTAGGGTCCCCATCCTCCGTCGGGGTGAGACGGTGTCGTATGCCCAGGCGGACCAACCCCAGTCGGAGGCCGCTAGTGAGGCGGAAACCAAGGTGCGCCTGGCACACAAGGTGGTCCTACCCCCGCGGTCCCGGGGATACGTCCCAGTCTGTTCATTCCAAGGGAATGGGATCATCACCCAGCGCCATCGAGTGTATGAGCGCCACCGCGTGCATGTTGAAACTGGCACCATGGACTGCACCGCCAACCAGACGTCGTGGGTGGAGGTAACCCATACGGGGAACACGAGTAAGCGATTCCCGAAGGGCATGGTCATGGGGCATATGTCGGCCTACTCCAGTACAATAGCCGCCATATCCCGAGAGGACTGGGCTGCACTCAGTCCCAGTCCGACCACCGCGCCCGACGTGATGGACCCCGTGGAGGGGCCCCACGTTCATACTTCGAACGTGCCCGAGGGGCTGCGGCCTCAAATGCTCGCCCTACTGGAGAAGCACCGAGCCCTCTGGAGTGGGCACTTGGGCTCCATCAAGGCCACGGAGCACCGGATCGAGTTGAAGCCGGGCTCCAATCCCGTCCGGTTCAACCCCTACCGGATGGGTCCCCGAACTAGGGAACTCATCAAGGCCCAAGTCGACCGAATGCTCAAGCTCGAAGTTAAAGAGCCCAGCCAGAGTGAATGGGCTAGCCCGTTGGTACTCATCCCGAAGCCCGACGGGAGTCCCCGGTTCTGCATCGACTATCGGCAGTTGAACGAGCGCACAGTACGCGACTCGTATCCATTATCCCGGATGGACGACTGCCTTGACTTCTTAGGGGATGCACAGTTCTTCTACACGTTGGACTGCAACGCGGGGTACTGGCAGATTCCCCTATCCGAGGAGGATAAGCCGAAGACGGCATTCACTTGCCACTGTGGGACGTACCAGTGTACGCGTCTGCCGTTTGGCCTGTGCAATGTCCCTGCCACTTTCCAGCGGGCTATTGACATGATCTTATCCGGAGTCAAGTGGCAGAATGTGCTCGTCTACTTAGAAGACCTCGTCATCATCTCCGCCGGTGCCGAGTCGCACCTGTCCCACTTGGAAACGGTGCTCACCTTACTCGGGAAGCACGGGGTCACCCTCAAGGCACAGAAGTGCCGCCTCTTTTCTAACAAGGTGGAGTACCTTGGCCATGTAGTGCGGCCGGGACGCTTGAGTGTGAACGAGAAAAACCTCAAGGCCATCAAGAAGGCAAGCTTCCCCCAGACCCAAACCCAACTAAGGAGCTTCTTGGGTATGTGCAATGTCAACCGTCGGTTCACGGTAGCCTTCACTAAGACTGCGAAGCCGCTGAACAACTTGAACAGCGTGAAGCTTCCGAAGCGATTGAGTCCCCCTACCCCGGAGGAACAGAACGCGTTCGACAAACTACGCGAACAGCTATGCCACCCGCCCATCCTTGCGATACCGCGCAAGGAGGGGAAGTACATCATCGATGTGGATGCTAGCTACGACCCGCTAGGGTGCTGCCTACTACAGCAGCAACGCGATGGCAAGTTCCTGCCCGTAGGCTACTTCAGTAAGTCCCTACTGCCAGCAGAGAAGAACTACACCGTCACCGAGATTGAGGGACTAGGTGTGGTGTGGGCGGTCGGTTTACTACGACCGTACATCGAAGGCACCAAGTTCCTCATCCGGTGTGACCACAAGGCACTGAAGTGGATACTAACCACGGCGGCCTGCACTAACAATCGACTCAGTCGTTGGCGCATCCTCCTCTCGGAGTTCCACTATGATGTGGAGTACAGGCCCGGCCCCCAACATGCGGTGGCCGACGCACTGACCCGCATCCCGACTGAGGGGCTGGACACGGGACCCATCTCCCAGGAGATCCCCACGGTCGGGGTGACCACTCGATCGGGGGCAGTACTCGACCCCCGACTCACCGAGAACAGGGAGACCGCCCGCATACCCCTGGGCAAACTAGCCCAGAAGCAGGCGACAGACGAGTTCTGTCAGGGGTTCAAAAAGTTACTTGACACCCGCACGCCCACGCGCTTCCACGAGAACGCAGACGGGTTGTTGTGCCGTCGCGGCCACCGCGAGGGGACCCAGCAAGTACTGGTCCCCCAGTCCCTAGTCAAGGACGTATTACGGGCGGAGCACTCCTCCCCCTTGGCTGCGCATCCAGGTGGGACGCGCATGTACCAGATCCTGTGGGACCGATATTACTGGCCCTCGCTGGCGATGGACGTGTTCGGGTGGGTGGCAGCTTGCCCCACCTGTGCCAACAACCGGCTCATGGGTTCGCAGAGTAAAGCGATCATGAGGTTGTTCCCCGCGACGGAACCTTTCGCAGCGCTGGCCATAGACTTACTTGGCCCCCTGCCCAGGACCCCCGAAGGATATGAGTATATCCTCGTTATTTGTGACCAATTTACTAATGTCACTCGGGCGGTCCCGCTTCGAGACATCACGGCTCTGGATGTTCTCAGCGCTTTCCTCGACACGTGGTTTGCTATCTATGGGATCCCCGACTCAATTCTATCGGATAACGGACCCCAATTCGCTGCCGTACTCTGGCAAGGGGTGCTCAAGACCCTCGGTATTGATACGAACTATGCCACACCTTACCACTTCCAAACGAATGGGCAGGTCGAATGGTTTAATATGACCTTAGTTAAGCAACTACGACACTACCTGAGTGACCACGTAGTTACGTGGTCCCGATACTTAAGCCTGGTAGTAACGGCTTACAATTCGCAAGTTCATAGTAGCACCGGGCAGATCCCTTTTGCGTTCGTAAGCCCCCGACGGCTTACTCCCGTGGCACTCGAGCGACTTACAGCGGGTACCGACCCCGGGGAGATAGTACCCCCCGGGCAAGCCAAGGAGAATTTCTTCCAGCGCCTTGACTCCCTTATCCCCCTAGTACGGGATACCATGGAAAAGGCACAAGCCTGGTACAAACGAGCCTTCGACAAGCGCGTGCAGACTCGCCGCGAAGCCCTCCAAGTTGAAGACTGGGTATTCGTAAAGTCCCACGAGAACCAGGGGGGTAAACTCGCCTTCAAGACACTGGGACCCTACCAGATCTTGAAGACCGACGGGCGTCGGCTTACCATCGAAAGTGACGATGAGATCCGTACCATCAATGGGAACCACGCCACCCGGGCCCCTGAACCACCCGAGGGTGACCCGGCGTGGGCGCGGGCACTGGCCGCATTGCGGGTCCCGTCCCTCCCCTCATCGGCCAGTAAACCGATTGAGGCTGTCTTCGACCGCTTTGTTGGACAGGGGTACGACGACCAGGAGCGACTCATGCTCAAGGTCAGGTGGTTTGGGTATGGACCTCGGGAGGACTCCTGGCACTATGTGGAGGACCTCCCGGCTGAGAATGTCCGCCAGCACTGTGCGCGGCAGCGGCTCACGATGAGAAAAAGGGTATAATACAACTAAAAAACCCCAGTACGGGGTACCCCTCACGCACATCCCCGACAATAGATCCAACCCAACTAGGGACAAGCATGGTAGGGGCCGGGCTACTCATAACTCAGCGCCCCGGCGCCCCACTCGGACCAGGGTACCTACTCCCTACCCGGCGAGTGCGGGCGGTTGTCGCGGGCGTACCCCCCGTGCTGGTCGTAACCCGGGGGGTCCCCCGGGTACTCCTGGGCCGACCCCCGGTCCGAGGGGCCGGGCCCCCACGACGAGCGCGGCACCCTACTCGGTGCCGCCCCCGCCGCGGCGTACCCCCCAGCGGAGGAGGGGTAGCCGCCCCCATGGTAGGGCGCGGCCGAGCCAGCCGGCTCCCCGGCGTACGGGGCCCGACTGGAGCCCCCGCCCGCCGAAGGCACCGCGGGCCCAGGCGCCACCCGCTGGCCGTGCCCATCCAAGCGGGAGGCCATCTGGTACCCGATGGCCTCTGGGGTGGTGTCCACCAAGAACTGCTCGGCTGAGGCAGTTCGGGGGGACGAGGAGTCCCGCAGTACGGCCCCCGCCCCCCGGGTAACCCACGCCAGGGTGTCCACCAGGGAGGCAACTATCGCCTCCCCATGGGCAGACCTACGCGCCCCCGCCGCACTTGGGCAGGTGGTCGCCAGGGCGTGGGCGCACCGCGGGGTGACGTACCCCCAGCTGAGGCTCTGCCCCGCCCCCAGGGCCGGGTAGTACGGGACCCCCGGCTGGGCAAACGTCGGACGGCCCGACCGCCCCACGGGTGACGCCCCCGCCCGGGTGGTCCGCCAGACAGCGCCCCCACGAGCAGGGGGGCGTTCGGTAGTACCCCGGGTGCGCTTACGCCTGTGGGGGGAACTTACCCCCGGCGCACCCCAACCCGAGTCGGGCGTGGGCGACGTCGCCATAACCCCCGCAGCATAGGTGTAGGCCAGGTCACCCAGGCCCTCACGGCGGCCTATGCACCCGGCCACCAGGCGTGTGTCACAGTGGACAAACGCCCGAGGCGCCTCGCCCTCCTCCCCGCCAACTCGGCGGGTCAGGTAGGGCCCGGCCGCCTCCCAGTCCAACAACTGGTGGAGGTCCAGCAGCTCGCTGAGGTACGCATGCGCGTCCGGGCCCGACCCCTCCGCCACGTTGGCGAGGCGGAGCCCCACCAGGCGACCCACCAGTGCAGCGGGCAGATGCCAGAGGTACCCCTTAGTATAGGCGAAGGCATACCACACCCCCGTCACCTCCAGCACCCACTGGGTAGCGAGGATGGCCGCCGCCGGGGTAGACTCCCCCCGGCGGAGCGCAGTGCGAAAGTAGGCCACTATGCGCGGCATCCGGGCAGGGAACCCGAAGGGCACCTCCATTGCCGACCACCGTCGGCGGTCCTGCCCACGAGCTTACTTGGTTACTTCCTGGCGATTCGAAGGCGACACTTTGTGGCGACTCAGCTGATTCGCGGCCTACAGCTTGGAATGGCAGGTCGGCGATCTGGCGACACAATAAATTTCTGGGGTCAGGCCCGG